>Ga0102934_1001749_pt1 | contig 15205 bp, 13 predicted proteins | sample SalPonR2_A_D1_MG_FD_78175 | JGI IMG/M metagenome (GOLD analysis project Ga0102934, IMG submission 78175) | Salt pond soil microbial communities from South San Francisco under conditions of wetland restoration - Salt Pond MetaG R2_A_D1_MG | ecosystem: Environmental > Aquatic > Marine > Intertidal... | reverse complement strand
TTATTCAGTTTGGCATAACAGTTAAAAGATATTATTTCATTGAATTCAAAGTTCACCCTTTCTTTGTTCACAACATCCCTTTTGACTACTAAGGGCCAGATTTAATTAAATCATAAGACTATCTCACAGTGTTAACTCTTTGAAGACAGGAATCTGGATGTCAACTTCTCGGAAAGAACACACGTTGTTGCAAAAAAGCGTTGAATAATGTAAAATCGTAGTGAAAAACCAAACAGACGATCCCACCAGATGAAAAGTCATTTTAATCCTGCTCGGTTCCTTCTCGGGCCGGGACCTCTCCGATAAGGGCCTTCCTGTTCTCTCTATCGCCGCATCGGAGGATGGTATTGTCACGCTGGATGAAATCAAAAGCAAAGCGCATCTGCTTCCTCAGACAGCAGAACACGTTATTATCGAAGGAGGCAATCACGCACAGTTCGGAGATTACGGCTGGCAGGACGGGGACATGGAGCCACAGATCTCAATGGAAGAGCAGCTGGATATAACCGCCGAGGAGATGGTTCAGTTTATTGCGTCACATTAAACCATTAAAAAAGGTTGGGTGTCGATCAGATCAACCCATTCCCACAAAAACCCCGCTCAGATAAGGTATCAGCCATATGAGCCACACCAGGAGACTGAATCGGTGGAAGGTCTTTTGTGATTGGTTGTCCTTCTTCAACAGGACAAAGACAGCCCATATCAGATGGAAGGCCATAAGGGCTATTGCGAGAGCCCCCGTGATACCATGCCAGTTGATACCGGCACTGATTTCCGAACTCTCCCTGGCAATTCTCATCATAATAAGCGTGCCGACAATATCGAAGAAGAGACCGGCAGAGAACAAAGCCGTGTGAAAGAAAGTCAACTGCCTTCTTTTCCTCTCCAGGAAAACGGCGAGGGTGTAGAAGACAAGGGCCAACGTTATGGTAATAATTGATGTTGTTAGCAAATCAGCACCTCACAAATGATTTCATTGGTCGTCTTATGATTTTTTGCCAGATTCTTTGAGGATCAGGAATATCATAACACACTTGCACCTTAGTCTGTTTTAAAACTGATTTGGAATTCTAAAATCTTATCGGTTATGATATACTAAAACGGGTGATATAAGATGAATACATCAAATAAGGTTCTATTTCTGGTTATTATGTTGACATGTGTACTATCCGCCTCAATTCTGTCAGAAAGTATTCAGGCGACGACGACAAGTGACGGAAGGGTCAGACTTTATGAAGATGGATCATGGGAATGGATTATTCAGCCCGGGGAGTATGCCGGTTTTCACAACCCGGAGAATGAGGCAACTCCTATGAATGAGGAAACGAATGTTGAGACGGTCCCTTTCAATTTTGATCAGTTTTCCAACTTTCCGATTGATTATGTCGGGAAATGGACCTGGATCATGGGTGAGGTTTACGATATTATTCAGGAGACAACGGGTGAGGCCATTCGGATTAAGTCTAGAAAGGATAAAGACAGCTGGCTGGATGAACGCGGTGATGTCTTTGTCATTGGTTATCCCGATGAGGATCTTGAGATCGGCGATAAGATACAGATGCTTGTGAAGTTCAAAGGGCTGGGTTACAAGTTCTACAGTAATGTCCCGGCATTTCAATATACTGATAAGAGCAAGATCAGATTTCTGGAGTAAAAGTAACAGAAGAGCGCATACAAAACATTTATCCGTTTAACCAACGCTTGAAGGTTTCTCACAAGAGATACGCCTTTCATGCAGATTTCGCATTAAAACAACCGTATCTAACGTTGAAATGTCTGAATAAAACTTCGTAGTTGGTTTCCGGATCTGTTTCTTCTGCGCTCAAACCTATATCTGGTTAAATCATTTTTGGCTTTGGAAGTTCTCTTCCGTCCGTTTCCATCAACACTCTTGACATATGATTTGTATTACCTATTTCAATTAAAACACATTTCCCCAGGTTTATTATCGACTGATTTATCCATTCGATTAGGGCGATGGAGTATTTTCTGTAGATCTTTTTGGCCGTTTCCATATCGAAGACTTGCTTGGTTTGCACCATCTTTTCTTCCAGGAATCCGTCTTTATTCTTCGCCCGCAAACTGAATATATAATACATAATATCCCCTCAACTTTCCAATAATTCCCACTCCACTATTACAGACGCAATATCATCGGTTTTTTCTTCACCATCATTTGATGATTTTATTGACGAATTCATCCATTGCCGTCAACGTGCAGCCGTGGAGCGTTGAATGGTCAATATCGACATAAGAGGGCAGCACCCTCACCCCGACCCCGGCCGGATTGAGCGTGTTCTTTTTGATCTTTGAATTGATCTCATCAAAGAGCGTTTGGGGAAACTCGTTTCCCATGCCTCCAATGATGATGAAATCCGGGTTGAGGATGTTGATAAGGTTCTTGATTCCCTGGAGTAGATAGGTCTTCATCTCGTTGCAGATATCAACGGCGAGTGGTTCTGATGCCTTGTATTTCTTAAGGAACTCTCTGAATTTTACCCTTGTATCCTGTCCTTTCAAAATCTCATTTTCTTCATATTGGTCGATGATCATGTCGATTCCGATATACGTTTCAAGGCATCCGCGGTTACCGCATCTGCAGATCGGGCCGTTCTTGTTGATACTCATATGCCCGATCTCCCCGGCGATGAAATCTTTTCCCGAATAGATAATGTCCCGGATGAGGATGGCCCCGCCGACCCCCTGGGAGAGATAGATGTAGATACCGTTTTTCAGGTCTTTTAATTGTTCATTTAAGGCCTTTTCGCTCTTAAGTGAGAGTTTTGCTTCATTGGCCGTCAAAAGAGAAAAGGGATTGTCAGGTATCCTTTTATTGATTTCATCGTTGATATCGATGTTTTTCCAACCGACATGTGGCAGAGAATAGATGTAATTACTGTCCGTGTCAACCGTTCCCGGCACGGAAAAGCTAATACCAAAGGGATCTGCTTGGCCTTCATAGGATTGTATGATGTGAACGATCCCGTCAAAGAACAGATCAGCATTTTCCGGGGTGTTGATCTCCTCGAGGATCTCAAATGAGTTGTTCAGATAGCCGATCCCAGCCTTTGTCTTTTCCACACCGACGTGAACAATAAAAGATGCCGCGCTTTCTTTTCGGGGTTCCAGCATGATTGAGTTTCGTCCGGGTTGCTCGGATTTCTTTTTTCCTTTTTCATAGACCAGTCCCAGGTCTTTCAACGAGTTGATGATATTTGTGACGGTGCTGGGGTTTAAGCCGGTATGAGCGGCGATCTCTCTTCTGGTGATCCCCGAGGAATAGCGAATCATATTCAGCAATATCTTTTTGTTCGAGCTTCCCATCTTTGTTGCATTAATCGATTTAGGTTTCATTTTAAACACCCCGGCTTGTTCTTGATATACCTGATTATACCTTTTTTTGGCTTCTTTTCAATAAGTCGTATGGATTTAGAGTGTCAACCGTCATTCAAACAAATCGTGGACGCTGCTGAATCTCCCCCTTAAATCACGGTATAACCCTTGGAATTCATTATACAAGCTGTCGTAAATCCCGTATTGTGACGTATCGGGTTCTATGCTTTCCTTAATCTTAACCCAGTTGTCCAGTGCTTCTTCTTTTAATCCGGTTCCCTTTGCTGCCAGCATGGCGGCGCCATAAGCTCCGCCTTCGTCGACTTCGGGTATCAGGATGCTGGATTTGAGATTGTTTGCCAGGATCCTACACCATTCTCTGTTCTTAGCGCCGCCGCCGACAACTCTGATCGCCTTTACCCCGGTTTTTTCCCTGATCAGCTCAAATGAGTCACGAAGTCCAAAGGTTACCCCCTCGATAACGGCTCTGATGATCTCGGCCCGGGTTGTCTTTGATGAGAGGCCAAAGAGGACTCCTCTGGCATTCGGGTCCCGGTGGGGGGTCCTCTCGCCGTTCAGATAGGGTAGAAAGAGTAAACCGCCTGCCCCGGGGGAAACCGCTTTGAGCTGGTTTTCAATCTCTGAAAAATCGTTCTCCATTCTCAATTGTTTCATCATCCAATTCAGGGAATGAGCGGCGGAGAGCATGACCCCCATGTAATACTTTCGTCCCTCTGTCACGTGGCGGAAGAGATGGAGCTTCCCCTCGTAATCCGGTTCCTGTGAATCGGTTACGGTGAATACGGTTCCGGATGTTCCAATGCTGACCATGGTATCTCCGGTGTCTTTAATCCCTATACCGTATGCGGCAACGGCATTATCCGCCCCGCCTGAGACAACAGCGGTCTCGGGCCATCCGAGTTTGTCTGCAATCTCTTTCTTCAGGGTTCCCCTTGTTTCGTTTGATTGGTAAACCGGGGGCAGAGTTGCCCGGTTAATATCGAGTCTATCCAGGATGGGGTCAGACCATTGACCCGAAACAACATCAAAAAAGGCCGTTCCCGAGGCATCTGAGAAGTCTATCCCGAATGATCCGGTTAGTTTGTAACAGATATAATCTTTGGGCAGCATGATTTTGGCGATTCTTCTGTACAGGTCGGGTTCGTTTTCTCTGACCCAGAGGAGTTTTCCGAGGGTGAAGCCTTCCAAAATGGGATTGGAGATCAGATCGATGACTTCTCTTTCGCCATTCAGTTGCTCAGTGGCGTATCGGCATTGTGCGGTTGTTCTCTGATCACACCACAGGATTGCATCTCTTAAGACGCGGTCTTTTTCATCCAGGAGGACCAGGCTGTGCATCTGTCCGGAAAAGCCTATGCCCTGTATGGTGTACTCTTTTGAGCATTTACCGAGGATTGACATCACCCCTTCATACCATGTGTCGGGATGCTGCTCAGCCCAGCCCGGTTTTGGAACCTGCATCTCAAGAGGATAATTGTAACTCTTCATGAGTTTTCCGTTATCATCCACGACGAGCCCCTTTATGCCCGTTGTACCAATATCCAACCCTAAGAACATCAAACCACTCCTCTTTATTATTTATTTTTACAATCAATTAAATTATAACACGCTGAAAAAAGGATATCAAATCCGGATTTTTGTTTTTGCCGTGCTTTCGTATACAATATATAGTAGTAGAGTGGTTTTTTGAAGGCAATAATCAGGGCTTCATTCATACTTTTTCTGAAAAGGCGGTGGTCAGAATGACCTATACGATGGGAGCAATCTTATTTGCATTTGCACTGACACTAATGGCGGGTCTTTCAACCGGCATTGGAGGAGCGATTGCCTTCTTTGCCAAAAAGACGAACACGAGGCTTTTATCCATTGCTTTGGGGTTTTCGGCCGGAGTGATGGTTTATATCTCATTTGTTGAGATTTTAATGAAGTCGATTGATACATTGTCAGAAGAATTGGGAAACATGGGGGATTGGATCGGCGTGGGGTCTTTTTTTGCCGGTATTGTCTTCATTGCTCTGATTGACAAACTTGTTCCCGAGTATGAAAACCCGCATGAAATGCGTAAAGTGGAAGAGATGGGGAAAAAGACTCCCGTAAAAGAAACCGGTGATAACAATAAACGTTTACTGCGAATGGGTTTGTTTTCCGCCGGAGCTATCGGTTTGCATAATCTCCCCGAGGGGTTGGCAACTTTCATAGCCGCCTTGCAGGATCCGGAACTGGGGATCGCCATTACCGTTGCAATTGCCATCCACAACATTCCGGAAGGTATTGCAGTCTCTATTCCAATCTTTTATGCAACCGGCAGCCGGAAAAAGGCCCTTGTTTATTCAATGCTTTCGGGCTTTGCAGAACCGATCGGCGCCCTGATCGGTTTCTTCTTTATATATCTTATCTTCGGACTTAACAACACGGTCATGGGGGTTGTTTTTGCTATCGTGGCCGGTATTATGATTTACATCTCGTTTGATGAACTCCTGCCTGCTGCGGAGGAATATGGTGAACATCACTATTCAATTCTGGGATTAATTGCCGGAATGGCGGTCATGGCTTTCAGTCTGTTGATGTTATGATCAATACTCATTTCAGTTTTTCCCTGGTCAAATAACGCTGGCATTTTAAAAAGAATAAGAAAAGAGAACAATGAGGAGTTATTGTCAAGTCATCGAGAATAATCGGGGATTTTGAAGAATAAACGGGATTCTCATCTTTTGCGATTGTTTAGATTAATTGATACAATAAACAAAAGGCTTCTCTACGATCGTTTTGACAAAAATGGAGGGATTGAAGATGGCTGAAATGAGTAGGGAAAACGTTGAACAATTAACATACGGAATGGTAGGTGGCGGGCCGGGTTCATTTATCGGGCCGGTTCATAAGGCTGCGGTGGAACTGGATGATTCAGCGAATCTGGTGGCGGGCTGTTTTTCCAGGGACATACAAAAGAACAGGAAGGCCGGGAAGCAATGGTTCGTTGATACTGACAGGATCTATTCGGATTATATCGAAATGGCGGAACAGGAATCCAAGAAAGAGAACGGTATAGATTTTGTCATGATCGTGGTTCCCAACAACATCCACTACAAGGTGGCCAAGACGTTTTTAACAAACGGGATAAACGTTGTCTGCGATAAACCGCTGGCTTTTACGCCGGAAGAGGGACAGGAGCTTATCCGTTTATCCGGAAAGAAGAACTGTCACTTTATGGTGACCTACACCTACACAGGCTATCCCATGGTGCGCGAAGCACGTCAACTAATCCGTTCCGGCGAACTGGGCGATTTGAGGATGGTAATGGCGGAGTATCCGCAGGATTGGCTTTCGGATCGAATAGAGGATACAGATAACAAACAGGCGAAATGGCGAGTTGATCCTGAACAGGCCGGGTTATCGTGTTGTGTTGGCGATATCGGAACACATGTGGAGAATATGGTTCACTTCGTTACCGGGCTGGAGATAGATCGATTATCGGCCAATCTTGACACCTTTGTGAAGGGTCGGGAACTTGATGACAACGCGCGGATTCTCATTGATTACGATAATGGTGCGAAGGGGATTTACTGGTCTTCACAGGTAGCGATTGGCAACGAAAACGGCCTGAAATTCAGGATATACGGAACAAAGGGAGGACTCGAATGGGAACAGGAAACCCCCAACAGGTTGTATTTTTCAAAAAAGGGTGAGCCGAAGAGAATACTAACAAGGGGAAATGGTTACCTTTCCCCTGAGGCTCAGAGACTTTCGAGAATCCCCCCCGGACATCCGGAAGGATACTTTGAGGCCTTTGCCAATCTTTACAGTGCGTATTGCAGCTTATTGAAAGCAGAAAAGAAGGACGTGGAGCCCCCCGCAGATATCCTCTTCACAGATGTCGTCGACGGAACCCGCGGGGTAAAATTTGTCCATGACTGTGTCAAGAGCAGTCGTGAAAACGGGGCCTGGGTAGACGGTTCCTTTGAATACAACGTTTAATGAAGGAGGATGATGATGAGACCTGTCACGTTATTTACAGGGCAATGGGCTGATCTGCCATTTGAAAAGATCTGCTCCATGGTATCAGAATGGGGTTATGATGGGGTTGAGATAGCCTGCTGGGGAGACCATCTGGATATTGAAAAGGCAGCGAATGATAAAGCCTACTGTGAGCAAAAGAAGGAAATCCTGCGCAAAAACAATCTGAAGAGCTGGGCGATCGGCTCTCATATTATTGGTCAATGTGTGGGTGATCTTTATGATAGCCGCCTGGACGGATTTGCACCGGGAGAGCTCGCCGGAAAGCCCGGGGAGATTAAAGAATGGGCCGTTAATCTGATGAAACTGGCTCCAAAGGCTGCAAGGAACATGGATTGTGATGTTGTATCGGGTTTTACAGGGTCTCCGATCTGGAAATTCTGGTACTCCTTCCCGCAGACGACGCAGGAGATGGTGGATGAAGGATTTGAACTGATTAAGAAACTCTGGACACCGATATTCGACGAGTTTGACAAGTACGGTGTGAAATTTGCGCTCGAGGTTCACCCAACAGAGATTGCCTTTGATTATTACAGCACGAAAAAGTTGATGGAAGTCTTCGACAACAGAGAGACGCTCGGTATTAATTTTGATCCGAGCCATCTTATCTGGCAGGGGATTGAGCCCCATCTCTTCCTGAGGGATTTTGCCGACAGGACTTATCATGTGCATATGAAGGATGCAGCTGTAAGACTCGACGGCCGTTCGGGGATATTAGGGTCTCACATAGAGTTCGGGGATAACCGGCGTGGATGGAACTTCCGTTCTCTCGGTCACGGGGATGTCGATTTTGAGGAGATCATCCGGGAGTTAAACGCCATGGATTACCAGGGACCTCTTTCGGTGGAATGGGAAGACAGCGGGATGGACAGGGAAGCAGGGGCAAAGGAATCTCTTGAATTTGTCAGGCAGGTTGATTTCAAACCATCCGGTCTTTCATTTGATGATTCGATGAAAACCGATTAACCGGGAGGTTTTTATGGCTAAAGAAATCCTGAAGGTAGACGGTATCAGCAAAGAATTTTCCGGCGTCCGGGTATTGAACAAGGCCAGGCTGGATATCCAGCAGGGGGAGATCTTCGGTATTATAGGAGAAAACGGTGCGGGTAAGTCAACGCTGATTAAGATTATCAGCGGGATCTACAAACCCACTGAGGGCAGGATCCTTTTCGAGGGGAATGAAGTCGTCAAATTTACCCCTCAAAATGCCCGGGATATGGGAATCAGTATCATACCTCAGGAATTCAATCTGGTTGATGATTTAAATATTTTTGAAAACATCTTTCTTGGAGAAGAGTTCTCCAAAAAGATACTGCTTGACAAAAAGAGGATGATAAAACGAACGGATGATTTGCTATCTGAATTGCACACGACAATCAATCCAAAAGACATGATTCAGAATCTATCGGTTGCGGAAAAACAGATGGTGGAAATCGCAAAAGCCCTGGCATTTGAGAGCAAACTGCTGATCATGGATGAGCCGACAACCGTTCTCACCGGTGAGGAAATCAAAGTGCTCTTCAACATTATGAGAAAGCTCAAGGAATCCGGAGTGACGATCATCTATATCTCCCATAAACTCAGAGAGGTTAAGGAGATTTGTGACCGGGTGATGATTCTGCGGGACGGGGAGCAGATAGATGTCAGTTCTGTTGAAGATCTGTCCGAGCATGATATGGCAACCATGATGGTCGGGAGGGAACTCTCACAACTCTTTCCCGACAAGCTGGAAGCGCAGAATGAGTCAGTGCTTGAGGTTGAAAATCTAACCGTGCCGGGCGTTATTGAGGATGTTTCCTTTGATTTGAGAAAAGGTGAAATTCTCGGATTTGCCGGATTGGTCGGAGCCGGAAGAACGGAGACGGCGGAGGCCCTTATCGGTATCAGAAAGAAAAGTCGTGGAAGGATAAAGCTGAACGGAAAAGAAGTGAAGATAAAGAATCCCATCGATTCTATCGAAAAGGGAATCGCCTATCTATCAGAGGACCGACAGGGAGCGGGGATCATTACAAGCTTTGATATGATCAAAAACATCACGCTTTCATCTTTAGATAAATACTCCTCGGGGTTGATTAACCATAAAAAGGAAAGAAAGCAAACGGAGTATTATGTGGATAAATTCAATATCAATGCGGCTTCGTTGAAAACTGAGCTGGAGTTCTTCAGTGGAGGGAATCAGCAGAAGGTGTCACTGGCGAAGAGTCTCGATACTGATCCGGAGATCTTTATCGTTGATGAACCGACAAGGGGCATCGATATCAATGCCAAGCGGGAAATTTTCTATTTTCTCAACGAACTGGCCTCAAAGGGGATTTCATGTATCTTTATATCATCCGAGCTTGAGGAGATAATCGGCATGTGTAATCGTGTTGTGGTTATGAGAGAAGGTAAGTTGACGGGGATCCTGGAGAATGAAGAGATCAATGAAAAAGAGATAATGCTCCATGCTACAGGACTCAAGGGGGTGGCTTAAAAATGAAGTTGAGTAAGCGATTAAAGGGATTTAGTGCCGATAAATGGGGACCGCTATTAGCACTCCTGGTGTTGTTTGTCATTTCATCGTTTGCAAGTCCGTATTTTTTAAAGACCCGGAATCTGCTCAACATTCTCAGGCAGGTTTCCTATACGGGGATCATCGGGCTTGGTATGACATTTGTCATCATCACCGGTGGTATCGATCTTTCTGTCGGCTCAATGACCGCCTGGGCCGGAGGGATCAGTATCCTGGTGTTGAATGCCCTCGGAGGCGGTCCATGGGCGATATTTGTAACCATACTGGCTGCAATTGGCGTTGGTATGGCATCGGGTGCCTTTAATGGCATTATCATAACGAAAGGGCGGGTTGCCCCCTTTATTGTGACTGTTGGTACAATGGCCATCTTCAGATCCCTAACGCTTTACATCAGCGGTGCTGGAGAGTTCAGATCTCAGAGCAACCTCTTCCCGGAGATTGGAATGGGCGATTTTCTCGGCATTCCCTATCCGGTATGGGTCTTCATCGGGCTTGCTGTTTTGTTCTGGATGATTTTGAATCATACCAAATATGGTCGGTATCTGTGTGCGATCGGCTCAAATGAGAAGGTGGCCAAATATTCGGCCATCAATGTGGATAAGATACGGTTCTGGGCCTATTCTATCGTCGGGATGGTTGTGGGTGTGACATCAGTTCTGCTTGCCGCAAGACTTAACTCCATCAGCTCTTCGGGAGCGGGTCAGAGCTACGAACTGGATGCCATCGCCGCCGTCATCATTGGGGGAACATCGATGTCCGGAGGCAGTGGTACGATCATTGGAACGGTTATTGGGGCGATCATACTCGGAATTGTCAACAACATGCTGAATATGCTCGGGGTCTCCCCTTATCTGCAGGGAACCGTCAAAGGACTTGTGATAATTGCCGCTGTTTTGATTCAGAGAAAGAAAAAGTGATTTGTCACCCTATAAAGGGAATTCTTAGGAGGTGTGTTATTGTGAAACGTACTGTTGTTTTGAGCTTTGTTCTAATAGCCTTATTGGTATTCACAGGAGCACTTTTCGGAGCTGAGAAGTTAAGGATTGGTGTTTCAATCCCCTCAGCTGATCACGGTTGGACAGGCGGTATTGTCTGGTGGGCCCAACAGGCTGTAAAAGATTGGGAAGAAAAGGATCCGGATGTGGAGTTCTTCCTGGTAACGGCAGATTCACCTGCGAAACAGGTGGGGGATGTTGAGGACCTCATGGTTAAAGGAATCGATGCACTCGTCATCCTTGCCCATGATTCAGCTCCGTTGACACCCATTGTTGAAGAGGTTGCAGAAGAGGGCATATTTGTCGTTTCTGTAGACAGAGGTCTGACAAAACCTGTTGAAGATGTATATGTTGCCGGAGACAATCCCGGTCTGGGAAGAGTATCTGCGGAATGGATGGCAGATGCGATGAATGGAAAAGGCAAGATCCTGGTCCTTGAGGGCATCCCCTGTGTGATTAATACAGAACGGGTTGAGGCCTTCAACGCGGTTATGGAAAAATATCCGGACATCGAGATACTGGACTCACAGCCCGCTTACTGGAGCACACAGAGAGGGTTGGAGATTATGGAGAACTATCTGCAGAAGTACGACGATGTGGATGCTGTCTGGGCACAGGACGACGATGTACTCAAGGGCGTTCTTCAGGCATACCGGGAATCCGGCAGAGATGATATCGATATCTTCCTCGGCGGGGCCGGCTCAAAGGATATTATTAAGATGGTAATGGAAGATCATCCGCTCGTGAAAGCCGATGTCACTTATCCACCTTCCATGATTGCAACGGGAATCAGCATGGCGGTTATGTCGCTCAGAGGAGAGAGGCTTAACGGATTCTATCAGCACAAGATACCATCCGAGATAATACTCGCAGCAGAACTCGTAACACCCGAGAATGCAGAGGAATATTACTTCCCTGAATCCGTATTCTAAGATAGAATCATCTAATACCCCGGGAGCGCTTTCCGGGGTATTCTTTTCTAATGACCGGTTGTTGATCGTGTATTAATGCAGTGTATTTTTTTTGACGTATAATTATTTGCTTTAAACAATAAATATATGCAAAAAACGAAACATCATACAGCTGAGATGCCATGATTATCAATATTTCCTCGTAATCGGCGATAATCGACTTTGGACTTTTAATAGTTTATTGATACAATTAATATACAAAATCCCAAGCTTACACATAAGAAGGTGATGGAATGTTTAAGAAAGATGACTATTTTCCCGGTACAGACAAAATTGAATATAAGGGAAAGGATTCAAAAGATCTACTGAGCTTCAGACATTACGATCCTGATGCTGAGATAGCGGGAAAGAAGATGAGAGATCATTTAAGGTTCTCCGTGGCCTACTGGCATACATTCTGCAGAGAAGGGGCCGATATGTTTGGCGCGGATGTCAACAATCGTTCATGGAACCGGTTTTCAGATCCGTTGGATCGTTCTCTGGCGAAAGCGGATGCCGCCTTTGAATTTATGAACAAACTCGGGGTGGATTACTTCTGCACCCATGACAGGGACCTCTCACCGGAACTTGATACGTTGAGAGAGACGAATAATATGCTGGACAAAGTTGTCTCACATATCAAGGGACTCATGAATGACACCGGAATAAAACTCCTGTGGGGGACGGCCAATCTCTTTGTCAGTCCAAAATTCATGCACGGTGCTTTCAGCGCTTCCGAATTTGATGTGATGGCCTATGCCGGGGCACAGGTTAAGAAGATGCTTGAGATCACGAATGAGTTAAACGGTGAAAATTACGTTTTCTGGGGCGGTCGGGAAGGTTATGAGACGCTCCTCAACACCAATATGAAGCTTGAGCAGAACCACATTGCGAAGATGTTCAAGTTGGCACAGGATTATGCCAAACAGATCGGGTTCGAGGGGACGTTCCTGATTGAACCGAAACCAAAAGAACCCACCAAGCATCAATACGATTACGATGCGGCCAACGCGGTTGCCTTTTTAAAGGCCAGTAACCTTGAAGGATTTAAACTCAACATCGAGGCCAATCACGCCACCTTGGCGGGGCATACATTCCAGCATGAACTGAGATATGCCCGAATAAACGACATGCTGGGCAGTGTGGATGCCAATACAGGCGATCTCCTGCTCGGATGGGATACCGACCAGTTCCCCACCAATATCTACTCAACAACACTGAGCATGTACGAGATCCTCAAGAACGGCGGAATAGCACCGGGCGGACTTAATTTTGATGCCCATGTCCGGAGACCCTCCTATGAGAAACTCGATCTCTTCTATTCTCACATTGCCGGTATGGATGCGTTTGCCTTTGGTTTAAAGGCTGCTCAGAGGATAATTGAAGACGGCAGGCTCGATGAATTTGTAGCGAAACGCTATGAAACATTTGAATCTGAAAAGGCCCTGCAGTTTGAAGAGGGTAAGTTGAGTCTAAGCGATATGGATGCCTATATCCGCGACAAAGAGGTTTCTCTTCCGGCGTCGGGAAGACAGGAGATGCTTGAGGGAATCTTGAACGATGTGGTTTTTAATTAGTAATCAGAATGTTAATGGAAGAGTTTATAAAAGACTCCGAAAAGATCAGGATAAAGAAAAGAGCTAGAAAGTAAAGTGTTATGGTAGGTCATTTTTTAAAATAACTCGGGGAAACCCGAAAATAACGTGGAGGTGTGTTTTATGAAGAAGTTTGTTGTTTTTTCTGTTGTATTGCTTTTTGTCTTTGCCGGTTTTGCTTTTTCGAAAGAGATAACCCTTTGGGATGTTGAGACGACATCCGTTTTGGGTAAAATCGTTGATCAACATGCTGAAGATTTCATGTATTTCAATCCGGATTATGATTTTGAGGTTGTTCATATTCAGAACGATCCGTACAAGACGAAGTTAAAGGTTGCCATGGGCTCAGGGACACCACCGGATCTGTTCTACACATGGGGCGGCGGACCGCTTCTGGAATATGTTGAATCCGGTATGGTTGAACCACTCGATAAGATTGAGCCATTCCTGAGAGACAAGTATATCTCTTCCTCCTTCAGTGCGATTACCTTTGACGGGCATGTTTATGCTGTTCCCTGGCAGGGTTTGACAGGGGTCTTTTTCTGGTACAGAAAGGATATCTTCGAGAATCTGGGGCTTGAAGTTCCCGAAACCTGGGAAGAATTAGAGACTGTCTGTGAGACGTTGAAGGACAATGACATCATTCCCATCGCGCTTGCCGGAAAGAACAAGTGGACGGAGTCTTTCTACTATATGTATCTGGCCGACAGAATCGGCGGCCCGGATGCCTTTAAGGATGCCTGGGCCAGAAAGGGTGACGCCAGTTTCGACAGTGAGCCGTTCGTAAAAGCGGCTGATATGATTCAGGATATGGTTAAAAAGGACTATTTCCCAAGAGGATTCAACGGGATGGACGAGGATGTTGGAGCTGCGCGTGTACTGCTTTATTCCGGTAAAGCGGCTATGTACCTGATGGGAACGTGGTTCCCGAATACAATGGCGAATGAAAATCCGGATATTGCGGACAAGATCGATTTCTTTAATTTCCCGTCAGTTGAAGGCGGAAAAGGCGATCCCACCAATCTGATAGGCAGTGCCGGACAGGGTTTTATTGCCTTGACAAGCACCAGTGATGAAAAGGTTAAGGCCATGGACTTTCTCAGGAATTACATTGAGGATCCGACATGGATTAGAAAGAGTGTGGAATCAGGACTTGTTCCGCCCGTTAAACATGCTTCAAGCTATGTTGCAGATGATCCATTGTTAGCAAAGATCGCCAGATTGTTCCAGAATGCCAACCATGTTCAGATGTACTACGATCAGTATCTGCCACCGGAACTTGGGGAAAAACACAAGGACATCGTCCAGCAAATATTCGGACTCGATATCACCCCGGAGGAATCAGCTGAAGAACATGAAAAAGCCGTAAAGGAATTCTTGTCAAGATAGAACGAAAAACCCCCGGCCGTTTTTCAACGGTCGGGGAGTATATTTTTTAAGGGTGATTTTCGGTGCGTTCTCAGAAGAATGTCCATAATTTTATTGTTGCAATGGGATTTTTATCCCCTGCCTTGTTCTTTTATCTCTTGTATTTTGTGATACCGGTCCCCATGTCTTTCTTCTATTCCTTTTTTAACTGGAACGGTATTACAGCTGACATGGAATTTATCGGTTTCAGAAACTGGAACACTCTCTTCGGGGACAGTGTTTTCTGGAGAAGTGTTGTCAACAACTTTGTTCTGGTCATCATGTCGATCCTGATACAGATTCCGATCGGTATCCTGCTCGGAACGCTGGTTTCTTCAAAGTTGAGGGGGGCAAAACTCTTTAAACTGTTCTATTTTGTTC
>Ga0102934_1001747_pt1 | contig 15217 bp, 9 predicted proteins | sample SalPonR2_A_D1_MG_FD_78175 | JGI IMG/M metagenome (GOLD analysis project Ga0102934, IMG submission 78175) | Salt pond soil microbial communities from South San Francisco under conditions of wetland restoration - Salt Pond MetaG R2_A_D1_MG | ecosystem: Environmental > Aquatic > Marine > Intertidal... | reverse complement strand
CCTCTCCGCCTCGACACTGTCTTCGCCCCTTTCCCCGGCTGCTCTCCCTCGGGCACTGAGGCTGAGTAAGAGGTAGATGTAAGCGATCTCGCGCCTGTGGATCGCAGCGAGCCCAAGGATCCCTCTTGACGCAGGACCGCGTCCAGAGGCACGGCCATGCCGGCTCGCTGGCAGGCGGTCTGTAGGCTCTTGAGCTTCTGCAGGACAGCCAGGACCCTGTAGTCTTTCATCAGCTTCTCGGCCTGCAAGGGCGGCAAGCGATTTTCGTTCGTCCAGTGCTTCAATGCCTGGCAGGATTTCACAACATGAATCAAATAAGTGGAGGAGCTGAGACGATTCCATTTGAGGGAATTTCCAAGTTCACAGTAATTCTGACATGCAAGTCAATGTGAACGAGTAAATCTTAGTTGAAAAATGATATGAACATGGCAATTTAAAATATAGAGAAAGTTTGAGCGCACAAAAAAGCAACAAGTGCCCCTTCATCTACAGCCCCAGACAGCTCGTGGCTTGGTTGCCTGGAGGTTGCCTGTCCGTCAAGGAATGTGCCTATTCTCTTCCGACACTTCAAATCCATGCTGCTTTACCGGCACACCAGTGCGCGGCAGAACTGCTGCCGTATGATATCGAATCCCGGAATGATTGACTTACCACGCGGACCTGGGGCTGGCGCAAGTCGTCTTGGAAGTCCGAGTCTGACGCTAACTTGGCCAGAAGTCCATTCACCGCCTCCATGTCCCCTATCTAATGAATCGAATTCGACTTTGAGAGGTCAATGTCGTGCCGCGCGTCCTGTGATAGGCCTCGTGGCCTCCTCCTTGAAGACACTATTTCAAAGCAAGAAGACCTGAGGCAAAATTAGCGACTCGCCAACTGTCACTCACGTGGGAACTTGCCGCCGAGAGTGGGGCGCTTTACTGCGCAAAAGTTCTTACGTTGAAATGCCTTCTGATTCGCGTCGAGCGCTTAAAGATGGTAGCGAGATCTTGCTAGGAATGGCATCTCACGGCAGCCGTCAACATCCATGACTCACGCGAGAGGTGAGAAGGGGCCAGAAAGAGACGCGAACGGGAGGTTAATTAGATATGTGAATTATTATTCCTTCCGAATTCAGTATGTACAAGGAAGGATCAGGTTTTACCTGGCCTCGTACATCTACGTATATGAGAAAGAACCACGAATCGCCCACGTCGCACCCTTCAATAAAAAAAGGAACTGCTGAAAGGACATGCTAGTATTATTTCCTTTTTTTTACACATTATTCACGTTTTGGTTGTCTGACGTCCGAGAAATGACCATCGACCTTTATTTTTATCACATTCTTCACAAATTGTGGGACTGAGGAGACCGGCGGTGAGCCAGGTGCATCGCCTTCAGCTGCTGCAGGTACTCTTGCAAAACGGGCGTTGGCCCCCGTTCCTGGCCACGGAGGGTCTTGGACGCCCACTTGCGCTCCACGTTCTCACAAGTCTCCTTAATATCCCGGCAAGAAAAGCCTTCCGAGGCCTCAGCCAAGCGGGCCAGCTCCTCGGCTTTCAGGTGCTTGGCGTACCGTGCGAAGATCGCCTGACGTGCCCCGAGCGCTGGCAGCTCGAACTTTATGGACACGTCGAAGCGAGAGAGCAAGGCGGAGTCCAGGTCCTGTCTGCGATTGGTGGCGCAGATCAGAACGTTTTGGCTGCCGCCCTTGAAGCCCTCGATGCTCTGGAGGATGACGGAGAGGAGCCGGCGGGTCGCCTCATGCATGTTCGAGTCTCGGCTTGTGGCCAGCGCGTCCACCTCGTCGATAAAAATGATCGCGCCGCCCAGTTCCTGGCAGGCCTCAAAAATCTTGGCCAGATTCTTCTCCGAGTCCCCGTACCACTTACTGAGCACGCGCTCGGTGGGGACAAAGACCAGAGGGACCTCGGTGCGCGAGGCGACGATGCGGGCTGTCAGCGTCTTTCCCGTGCCCGGGGGGCCCTCGAAGAGGACGGCCCTGGGTCGGTTGGACTCGTATCGCTCCCGCGTCTGCCGCGCGATGGCCTCGTACACCTCCGCGTGCTGCAAGGCCATCACGACCGTGTCCTCCACCTCCGCCTTCACGCCCTCGTAGCCGGCCAGGCAGCTCCAGTCCACCTCCTCCCCCTTGCCCTTCTCGAACACCTCCGCCCCAAGCTTGCGCAGCCGAGCGACCGGATCGTTTCTCCCGGCCGTATCAGTCTCCTGGTTACCCCCCATCACGACCCCTGGCCGGTCCAAGGCGCCGCGCGTGGACGGGGGAAAGAAGGGGAGAGGTGTGTCCTGCTCCGAGTCCAAGAACTGCTGGACGCCGGCAGTGCCACCGGCGCGGAAGGCATCCAAAATGCTGGCGAAGTTCCCGGCAATCGGGTCCCCGGCGTTGCCGCTCCAGGCCGAGATGTAGGATTCGACCACGGCGTCCACGTCCCCCTCGGTGAAGCCCTCCTTCTTGAAGAGCAGGAGTCTGGACGTGCCTGGGCGGGCGGGCAGGACAGCTTGCGGGGCCTCAGAGGGCACGGACGCAGCGGGCGAAGACGTGAGGAGGAGGGAGCCGGACTGATCGGCCAGAACGAAGGACAGGCTGGTGCCCTGGTCGCTGGCGAGGCCCGTGTGGAAGGTGATGGTGTGGCCCTTCTTCTGAAGCGCCTGCAAGGACGCGGCCAGGACCCGGGCTTCGCTACCGCCTCGCGCCGGCAGGGGCACCTCGATCGTGAAGGGTTCTTCTGCACTCCTGCCTTTCGTCAGCACCGCGATCTTGGGGAAGCTTGTGGCGGCCTGTAGGGGGTCTCTGGTGCGCCTAGAGCCCTCGCCACCACTGCGGCCGGGGCCTCGGTGCGAAGGCGCAAGGAACCGCTCCGTGCGAAATTGCTTGAGTCGGTCTTGTATTTGAGACATCACTTCTGACATTGGCAGCAGTTTATCTTTCACTTTGCTATTGTCATCGCTGCCTCCTGATCCTCCAGGCCCCTGGACCGCTTCCATGTCACTTTTTGTCCATGGCTGCGCGATAAAGGAGGCAGCCGCTACACTTGCCAGGGCCGCGGCCACCAAGGCTCTGTCGACGGAAGCTGAGTCTTTGGCTTGCCTGACATGAAGAGGTCGGGAGGGCATCCCCCTCGCGGTCCACGTGCATGAAGGACGACTTTCACACGAAGGAACGAAGAAAGAGAAAGGTGTAGCCGGTATGGCTCCTGAGGAAGTCCGCAAAAGGGCGGCGGCTGGGCCGACAGCCGCGTGGCGCTTCCGAATCATTCAGCCTGTCACGGGTGGGGTCAAGGCGGACAAAGTGAGGAACCCCTGTTTCTTCGTGGAAACGTAAGTACTCTGACGGTCATAAATACTCCCACCACCTTTGGCAGCTGAGCGCCCCTTAACAGTTTGCGCGTCTTCGGCGTGTTCCGCCTTGGGAGCGCCCGAAGGCGACGAATGGCGAGGCCTGGCATTCAAAGAACGAGGAAGACTTTTATGCAGCGAGGGCTCGCTCCCACCCAGGTCCCCCCACAGGACCTGTTGCATCCGCCAGCTTTTGGGGACTCCAATTTTCTCAATATTTTACCACACGGGGCGCACAAAAAGACCAGACGTAGTCGTTTTCAGATTTATCGTCAGATTTCTCCTAAACTAGGGTGGTAGCGGGCACTTTGTGGGACGAAAGAGAGCGAGGGGAGGGGTTCAGACGGAGTCGGACAACCTCCTGGCTTCCATTCGGCCCGCGATCTAACATAACCATTTTCTCTTTTACAAATGATTTTATCAGACTATGGCATCTTGTACATTTAATGCCGTACCATACGTCCAAGAACTGCAAGAAATGCCCCTAAACATCTCGATTCATCCGTCTCTCGAGATCAAGCAGCGGGCGAACAGAGATCGGGGCATTTTTGTCAAGGATAACATAGCCTCTGGAACTGTGTTGGTGAAAGTGCCGTGTTCATCTCTTTTTTGTCTCGATACTTTGATCGAAGACAATATTTACGGACTACGCAGTATTGTTGCCGATGCCGTAACATTGCGGGAAGATGATGTTCTGGCAATCGCTCTGCTTCACGAGCGTTTTGCTCGTTCTGCCGACGACCCCTCCAAATGGGCGGCGCACATCACGATTTTACCGAGAAAACGAATACACAATGCAATTAATCTGTCGAATGATGCAGTAAGCCAGCTACAAGGCTCTTCTTTGTTTGCGATCGTTCGTCAGCTGCAGCAGCAAGTCCTGTCCGACTTCACTGAATTGAGCGCCTCCCCAATCCAAATCGCAGGCACGCCATTAAGCAAGTACGATTGGTGGAGTGTGGAAAATTACGAGTGGGCATTGACGCAAATCCATAGTCGTTTTATAAGCGTGCCGACAGGACGAGGGACGGAGTTGCGCAAGGCTATGGCCCCTTATTTCGACCTCTTCAATCATTCCTGCCAGGACCCGCCTATGGTAACCCACGGCTTCGTCAAGGACAGGCCAGATGGTCAGAATGCTCGTGGAAAATGTCGAGCGAGCGATGAAGCGGGCGCATTGGTCATCCTAGCGCAGCAGGCATTGGTTGCGGGCGATGAAATTTTCTTGAATTACGGTCCCCTCGGGAACTTACGACTCCTGCAGCTCTACGGTTTCGCCTTGCCTGACAATCCTTACGACTCCCTCGACGTTTGGGTGACGATGGAACCGGAAGCTCCACACTATGCTATCAAGCAGGAAGCCATGGCGCGCCTGGGTCTATGCCCGCCTTTCCTCCTGACCAAAAAGGCCCCCGTGGTCTCTCCCAGCCTCCTCGCCGCCGTCCGCATCCAGCGAGCCCGAGACTCGGCCGACTTGAAGTGCCTGGAGAGTGCTTTAAAGGGACCCTTGAGCTCTTGCAATGAGAAGGAGGCGCTGAACGCACTGCACATGGCGTTGACAGCGATGCGAGGGCAATTGGACATGAGAGGAGGAAGGAAGCGGATGGGCCTGGTGGAGACCAAGCAAGCGCTTGGAAAGGTGGCGATGGAGGGAAAAAGACCACTCGAGCCCGGGGAGGAGGAAGGGAATCACGCGGCAATCCGCATGTTGGCGCCCGGAAGGGAGGACGGTGATGAAGAGGCAGAGGTCGTGCGCTTGATCTTAGAGAGTGAATACGAACTCCTGGGGCGAGGCCTGGAGACCGTGAGGAGGCTGCGGGGGACTTTAGAGATCCAAAACGGGATAGAGGACAAGAACACATGCGATCGATAGATAAAAATGAAAATGGATGGCAACTTTTCAAAAAAAGCGAAGCTACTCTTTCAATTGTTCGTGCCTCCCAAGTTTATTTCGAGTTAAATGCTTGTCGGTCATTTCGACAACGCAAAAAGGCAGAATTGTTACGTCAAGTCGAAGCAGAATTTGTTGCATATCTTCACAAAGAGAGACGTGGCTTTCATGTTTCCAACAGGCTGTCGGTGAATATCGGAATCATTTATAAACATGCCAGCTATTTCAGCCAAAACTCCGCTCTGCCTCCACAAGCATTGCTCAGTGTGGAAATTGTCAGTCTCACGCCCGCCAGCGCTTGTCCCCGGACGGGCAAGTTCATCCACCCGTGCCAATTACACCCGCAGGCGTCCAGAGAAGCAAAGACTCTCCAGGGTTACGACACGCCCACCTGAGACACACTCCAGCCTTTCCTCTCCATCCCTCTCCTTCTCAAGGCCCTGTCGGCAGCAGGCGCATGAGTCGGCGCTTCCGCAAGCGGCCCATATCCGCGGGATAGGCCTTGTACACCGCGAAGAGCGCCGAGACCAGCCCCGCCGTGCCGATGATGCCGTCGTGCAGCCGGAACCCGAGCGTGTGCAGAGGCAAGTCGAAGCCCGGGGTGTTGCAGGCCACCAGGAAGTCGCACGAGACCCGAATGAGGTCCCCGACCAGGTCGAAGCGCTTCACGCTCGCCTGCGCCATCTCCTCCAATGACTCTTCCACGTCTGCCTCCGCCACCGTGTCTCCCCCCTGCGGCTGGCTGCTGCTGCTACTACTACTGCTGCTGCTGGCTGTGAGCGTTCCATTTTCCATTTCCTTCCTACCGTGGGCGTCGCTGTGCCCATGCCCATTCGCCTCCACCTTTCCGTCCCTCCCCATCGCCCTTTCCTCCGCCGCCCCGCCTACTACATGGTTGCTGGAACGCGCCTTCAATAGCGCTGCCGCCTTATCCTCGAGGCGACTTCGCTCCTTCCCGTTGCGATCTAGGTCGTAGAGCGCCAGTCCGATCGAGATCAGGTTGGCTAGGGTCCATGCCGCGCCGTCTCGGGCCACAGCCGTCCGCTGGTCGAAGCTGGAGAGCTTGGCGTTGATGAGGAAGCAGGTGTTGTCATAGTACCAATAAATGGCCATGGCCGCCGCCCGCACCATCAAGAGGTTTCGGCGCCAAAGCGGGGACTTGGAGTCGGCGCACAGAGCCTGCAGCTTCTCCAGCTCCTCCAGGGTCCGGAAGAGGTGGAAGCATTTTCGCGCCATTTGGGAAGCCCGGAACATTTTCTCAAAGCGTGGACCGCGGATCTTGTCCTGGGGGGCGTATGTCTTGTGATACCACCACAGGAAGCGGCAGGCGTACTGGATGGTCTGTGCAGTGCGAGGGGGTAAGGAACTCAGCGACCATCACGAAGATCGCTTTGAAGAAAGGCTTCACGCTTCTCTCCCTTTCTTGACCTCGCAGATACGTGATAACGAAACCCTTCATGGACGGTCCACCTCCCAGAGATTACCCCTCCCTACCTTGGTGACTTTGTCTCGGCCCTCCAATGACCGAATAAGCGCCACCACCGACTTGAGAGAGATAGGCAATTTCGTGCTGTATGAATCCTGTAGTCCAAGCCAATACGCAAGGTCCAGGGGCCGTGTCAAGCCCTCCGCACCATTGGGAGAGACACGCACAATACAAGGTGGAGCAGCTACCTCCGTCAGGGCCCTGTTGTCTTTGTACGGCCCCCTTCGACAACATGATGCTGGGACGCGAGATGCCATGTTTTATAAAAGGTACCGATCCCCCTTCTCTTTATGAAGCTTGATTTTTGGTTGCCGCAAAGTGTCTTTTATAGCCTTCGCGTTGCACAGAGCTCTCCTCAGTTAGGGCAGAACAGACGGCGCCTCCCTCAGGCTGTATGCTCCCTCCTTCAACGCGGACGATGGCGTCTCAAAGCCGAAAGCCTGATGGAAAAGATCTCAGGCTCAAGTCTCCCGAAAGAAATGTCTCCTGTCAGATGCATTATTACGGAGATGGGGAAGTGAGACGGCTGAACGTGCCTTACGTTACAGGGCTGATTGCTTCTCAGAGGTATAGCTTGAAGAAGCTCCGTGTACTCTCATCTCTCCCACGTCCCGGGCAAAGTCCTAAAGTCACAAATCCACGCCAAGAGGGGCACGGTCCTCCCGAAAGCTGGAAAGGTGCCGTTCTAGCTTCTTCTCGACACGATTCACCGCACGGTTTCTTCCCCCCTCCCGGACGCGCCGATCCGATGGACATCTATGAACGGGATACAGTCCTGCGTGTTCTATCTCGGTGCCGCGATCGCCTCCACCCACACTCATACGCCCCGCGTCCAGGGCCCTTTTTGTCTTAGCAACCAGAAAAATCGGAACTTCGCTCCTCTGACGTGTTTTTTCGAAGACGTCTATCTATTCCGATATTTCATCTTTTCATGTCTCACTATCTCCCCCAAATCGTAATGGATTATGTGCCTAAGCGTAGCTTTGTTTAGCCTCCCCACTCTTTTGGAATGCATGAGAACAGGCTTGCTCGACCATTTGTCCGTATGAAATCTCACTTTAGCCGACACTATTGTATTTCACCTATCATTTGAAATCTTTTATTTCAAACTCCCGGTGTTGATTTTCGTTTTTCCGAATGATGCATGATAAGTCCTAAGTCCGATTCACGCTCCTCTCTGTACGTGTCAGACGCGCTCACCGCGGCTTATCCCTGGATCCATGACTTTGACTTCTTTCCCTTCTTGATCCTATCCACCTTCGTGTGAAGGGTGAATTTTCATCGTGTCGCTTCTGTGTATTTCACAATTCATCCCTCCTCCTCTCCTTGACAGAGCGGCCTGACTCCCTCTCCTTCTCAGCGCCATGAAGGAGCCAGTGCGGGGAGAAATTGCCCCAAAAAAGATAAGCCACATCCAATTTGGGTTGCTATCTGCGAATCAAATTGAGCGCATTTCGGAATTTCAGGTGTACCGCTCAGACCTCTTTACCATGCCACACCGTGCACCCGCCCCCAATAGCCCCCTCGACCCCCGCCTCGGCGTTTCGGACAAGACCTCTTCGTGCGCCACCTGCAAGCGCAAGTTGACCGATTGCGCGGGCCATTTCGGCCACGTTAAGTTAGCCCTGCCCGTCTTCCACATAGGTTTCTTCAAGCACTGCCAGACGCTGCTCGCCTGCATATGCAAGACCTGCGGGCGCGTCCTCCTACCCGAGGCGGAGCGCCGCTCTTTCTTGCGACAAATGCGGTCGCCCAGCGCGGATGCCCTCCGCAAAGCCGGCATCTTTAAAAGGGTGGTAGAAAAGTGCAAGAAGGCCTCGTACTGCTTCGAGTGCAAGGCAGTGAACGGGAAGATCAAGAAGATCGCGGGCGCCGCCACCCTCAAGCTCGTGCACGAGAGGTACAGTGGGCGGAACGGAGGGGTGGAGCACCAGGCGCTGGCTCGGGCCATGAAGACGGCCCTCGCCCACAACCGGGAGATCGCGAACCACCTGGACAAGGCCCAGGAGGACATGAGCCCCCTCCGTGTGTACCAGCTCTTCCAGAAGATCACGGACGAGGACGCGGTCGTCCTTTGGCTGGACCCCAAGCACGGCCGGCCCGAGGACCTGCTGCTCCACAACCTTCTGGTGCCTCCCGTGCCCATCCGGCCTTCAGTGGCCATGGAGGTGGGGGGCGGCTCCAACGAGGACGACTTGACCACGCAGCTGGTGGAGATCCTGCAGATCAACCACTCGGTGCGCATGCTCCTGGCGGGGGGGGGGCAGCAGCAGTCCATCATGGAGCAGTGGGGCTTCGAGCAGGCCCAGGTCTCGCGTTTCATCAACGGGGAGCTCCCGGGGAGCCAGCAGCACTACGGGGAGAAGAAGATCCGAGGCCTGTGCCAGCGCCTCAAGGGGAAGAGCGGGCGCTTTCGGGGCAACCTCTCGGGGAAACGCGTCGACTTCTCCGGCCGCACCGTCATCTCCCCGGACCCTAACCTGGCCATTGACCAGGTGGGAGTGCCCCTGCAGGTGGCCAAGATCATGACCTACCCCGAGCGCGTCTCGGCCTCGAACCGGGAGCGTCTGAAGCGCCTTGTCCTGAACGGCCCTTCCCACCACCCCGGCGCCAACATCATCCGGCCTTCGGGCGACAATGCCTTCACCAAGAGCCTCAGCTACGCGGACGAGCGGCAGCGGCGGAAGATGGCGGAGGATCTGAAGCTGGGGGACGTGGTGGAGCGGCACATGGTGGATGAGGACGTCGTTCTCTTCAACCGACAGCCCTCCCTGCACAAGCTCTCCATCATGGCCCACCGGGTCAAGGTCATGCCCTGGCGGACCTTCCGCTTCAACGAGTGCGTGTGCGCGCCCTACAACGCCGACTTCGACGGCGACGAGATGAACATGCACCTGCCCCAGACGGAGGAGGCGCGGGCGGAGGCGGCCACCCTGATGGGCGTGACCTCGAACCTGGTGACTCCGCGGAATGGAGAGCCCATGGTGGCGGCCACGCAGGATTTCATCACAGGCGCCTACCTGCTCACCCAGAAGGACGTCTTCCTCACGCGCGAGGCCTTCTGTCGCCTCGCCGCGTACCTAGGAGACGCAGCCGAGCACATTGACCTTCCTCCCCCCTCCATCGTCCGGCCCCACCAGCTCTGGACGGGCAAGCAAGTCTTCAGCCTCCTAATCAAGGCCTCGCACCGCGTGGATTGCGACGTGAACCTGGAAATGGAGGAGCGGAACTACTCCAAGGCGGAGGCCATGGCCTACCTCTGCCCTCAGGACGGCTTTGTATGCATCCGGCGTAGCGAGCTTGTCTCGGGCAACCTGTGCAAGAAGACCCTGGGTGGACAGAAGGGGGGCCTCTACTACGTGCTGCTCAGGGACAAGGGGGCTGAGCACGCGGCTAGGTGCATGAACCGGCTTGCCAAGCTCTGCGGGCGCCTGATCGGGGGGCATCGGGGGTTTTCCATCGGCATTGACGACGTGATGCCCTCCCCCGTGCTCTTGGACCTGAAGCGAGTCTTGCTCGAGGCGGGCTTCAGCAAGTGCGACGAACAGATCCGGCTCTATGAGACGGGGAAGCTTCCTTTGAAACCGGGCTGCAATTCGTTGCAATCCTTGGAGTCGGAGCTGAACTCGGTCCTGGGAGGGATCCGACGCAAGTGCGGGGAGGAGGCTTTGCAGAAGCTCCCCTGGCACAACGCGCCGCGGATCATGACCGAGTGCGGGTCCAAGGGCTCCGACATCAACATCTCCCAGATGATGGCCATCCTTGGCCAGCAGTCCGTGGGGGGCAAGCGCATCGAGAACGGCTTTGTCAACCGAACTCTGCCCCATTTCCGCCCCGAATCCCTCTTCCCCGCCGCCCGAGGCTTTGTGCCCAATTCCTTCTTCTCGGGGCTCACGGCCACCGAGTTCTTCTTCCACACCATGGGCGGGAGGGAGGGGCTGGTGGACACGGCGGTGAAGACGGCAGAGACTGGCTACATGGCCCGCCGGCTCATGAAGGCCCTGGAGGACCTCTCCCTCCAGTACGATGACACAGTGCGGAACTCGGAGAAGACGGTCATCCAGTTCGTCTACGGGGACGACGGCCTCGATCCGGCCAAGATGGAAGACCAGAGTGCCCTCTTGGCCTTTGGCGCCGGAGATCATTCGCTGGGCGAGCACGGGGAGAAAGGGAAGGGGCCTCCCAGGCGGAAGAAAGCGCGCGCGGGCGCCGACCGGCCCGTGAACTTCCCTCGCCTCCTCCTCCAGACCCTGGCCACGTACAAAGCCCCCCATGAGCGCCCGCTATCTCCCCGACAGATCCAAGCCTTTGCCCAGGCCGCCGTGGAGTCCCCGCCCTTCCAACGCCTGCTGCCGCAGGGCCACAAATTCTTGGAGGAGATCGAGGGCTTCGCGGCCGACTTGGCCGAGGCTTTGGAATCCTTGCTGGTCTTTCTGGGCGCTCCCAAGGACGACAACCTAGAGGACGCTTACAGAGGTCTCTTGGACTTCGATGTGGACGCAGTGCGGGCCAAATTGACGGCCTTGACCGCGCTGGAGCGCCGGAACCGGGACGCGGTGGACACCGCTGAGGAGCGACGAGGGATGGGGACCCCGGCATTAGGCCAGGCTTGGCGGGAGACGGTGCAGGCGACGGTCTTTAATCTCGCCCGTATCACCGAGTCCCAGTTCCGGGTCATTTTTGAGGAGGCGCTGGGTCGTTATAACCGTGCGTGCGTCGAGCCTGGGGAGGCAGTGGGAGCCGTGGGGGCCCAAAGCATCTCGGAGCCGGCCACGCAGATGACGCTGAAAACCTTCCACTTCGCGGGCGTGGCTTCCATGAACGTAACGCTGGGGGTACCGCGTCTGAAGGAGATCATCAATGCTTCCAAGGAGATCTCCACGCCCATCATCACCGCCGCCCTTGTGCAGGACAGGTCCGAGACGCCCGCCCGCGTGGCCAAGGCGGCGATCGAGCGCACCACCATCGGCCAGGTGGCCCGCCACATCAAGGAGGTGTATGCCCCCCACATGGTCTACGTGGAGATCCTGCTCGACCAGGAGGCTATCACCAAGCTCCATCTCCGCGTGGACGCGGCCTCCGTGCGCATGGCCATTCTGCGGGGCCCGCACCGAGCGAGCGTGCTCAAGGCGCTGAAGGAGCGGGACGTCCTCTACGACCCCCGGCACCCAGACCGTCTGCGTGTCCTCCCGCCTGAGCTGAAAGAGGGCCGGGCCGGCAATGCGGTCCCGTCGGAGCGGCGGATCTACTTCGTCATCCAGGCCTTGAAGGTCGCTCTCCCGGCGGTGATGGTGCGAGGCATCAGCACGGTGAACCGCGCGATCGTGAACAAGGTGGAGGGGGAGGAGGACCGGTACAACCTGTTGATCGAGGGCTACGGCCTGGCGGACGTGATGGGCACTCCCGGCGTCGACGGAAGACAGGCCAAGTCCAACCACATCATCGAGGTGGAGCGCGTGCTTGGGATCGAGGCGGCCCGCGCGATGGTCGGCACGGAGATCGAGAACATCATGCAGGCCTACGGCATTCGGATTGATACCCGGCACCGCATGCTCCTATCGGACGTGATGACCTTCAAAGGGGAAGTGCTGGGCATCACCCGCTTCGGCGTGGCCAAGATGCGAGAGTCCGTGCTGATGCTGGCCTCCTTCGAGAAGACAACAGACCATCTCTTCGACGCGGCTGTCCATGGTCGTACCGACGCCATCGTCGGAGTCTCCGAGTGCATCATTATGGGGATCCCCATTCCCCTGGGCACGGGCCTTTTCAAGCTCTTGCATGACGTGCCCAAGCCGGGAATCGCCACGCGGAAGGGTTTACTGGACGAGCGGGTGGAGTGAGCCATATCGGATTGGCGAGTGGAAAGAGGGAAGACGAGGTGATTGTACAGGAGGTATTCAAGAGGGAGGGCGCGCAGGACAATGTATTTATAGGGAAGAAGGGGGTCCATAGGATAGGGAGGCTGATAGTCTCAAGGCCGTAGTGTACAGGATATGCCAAAAGCAATAAAGTACCACAACTTTTCCAGTCGAATCCTCATGAGTCGTCCTTCATTCAATTTTATCATTACTCTACGGTCAATTTAAATTTCGTGCCTAAGCCGACTGCATACGTCAAACCATGCTTGAAGCAAACTACTTACCTCCATTCTCGAGATGACTCACTGGTCACAGCAAACGCACCTTCCCCCCTAACAATACCTCTCATTCCGGTCATGTTTTTGTGGTCCCTTCATCCATTTTTCACTTAAACGCACTCAAGTCTATCGAGGCGTGCGAGCGATCATCTCCTTCAAGTCTGCATCGTGGTCTGCCAGGTTCACTTGCTTTACGCCATAGGTGTCCGCCAGGATCTGCAGGACATTTGGCGTCAGGAAAGCCGGTAGCTGAGGCCCTAACTTGATATTCTTCAAACCTAGGAAGAGCATTGTGAGGAAGACAGCCACGGCCTGCGGGAAGATCAGACGAGCAATGATATGTAAGCAAACAATGGAACATGGTGATGAAACCCTTCCTATATAAAAGCCACGACAGGTGAAACATACGGAGGGTACCCAAATCAACCAGGGTCATTCGACCGCTACGAGAATAGCATGGGTCAACCTACCTTCTGCTCGAACCAGGAAATGGCATACTGGAGGGGGAGATCGTTGACATCGCATTTGTAGACTTCCGCAAGCGCAGTGGCGACCTTAATGGCTGAGTAAGCATCATTGCCTGTGGTGCATTCAAAAGTATAAAAAACGCGACAAAAAGTAAGGTCACCATACTAGGGCACAGTCGTAACTTCAAAATGATCTCACTCACATTGACCCATATCGAGCAGACGAGGAATGCCTCCAAGTGTAGGCTCGAAGGGGAGTTTGTTCCTGAGAGAAATCGTCGAGATAGAAGTGTTAGCGCTCTTCAAGAAGAAAATTACCGGACATCTGCTTTCCCCTGTCTGCCTTAAGTATCCCCTCTTACATTCGATACTTCCCACAGCCCAGTGTAAGAATGACGGCGTCACGCGGCAGACCAGTGGCAATGTCACGGAAATACGTCCGGTTTGCCTCGGCTCCGTCACAGCCGCCGATCAGGTAGAGTTGTTTGATATCTGTGCCGTGTTATGAGGACCACGAGTGTAAGATCTCACCCTCCGCTCCCTTCAACTCCTGCAGCAAAGTCTATCGGTCTTTGCGATGTCCTAAATCCACCCATGCCAGCTCCTCACTGTCTCGCCTTGAAAGCCACGCACCTCCCGTGTTGATCGCGTTCACGATGTCCCCAGCCATGGAGAGGACCGCGTCGCGACCGTACCCTGTCGTGGTCACGTTCTTAGGCTTGTCCTCTGTAAATCCAGGCATGGCCAGCGCCTGCTCGATCACTGCCGGAAATTGAGAGTCCCAGTCCTTGATGTGCTTGACCCCTCGCCATCCGACAACGCCCCTGTTCACGCGGAGAAGGAGATGTCAGACGAACTCTGCCGAGAGGGGAAGGCCGCATGGCTAGTGCTGACCTGGTATAAATGCGGTCCTTGTAGGCCTTTTGCGGCTCAATCAGGCAGTTGGTCGTCACCACGACGGGGCCCTGGAGGGGAAAGAGAGCGGGAGGGCGGGGAAGACAGAAGGAGCAGCGATGTGCCATGAGGAATTTCCGCCTTTACTATTGCATCGCCCAACGCTCGTCCTGTGCAATGTCTTAAAGGGGTATACATATGTATGAACGGATAGATTAGAAAGCGAGGCCTCAAGACCCACCGGAAAACGGGCAAACTCCACTTTCTGCGCTTGCCAGGCTCCCCCGTAGTTTCCCACCAGGTGGGGGTAGGCCTCTCGGATCTTGGGGTAACCGAAGGCGGGGAGGAGCTCGCCGTGGCTGTTGCGGTGGCATGAAGAAATGAAAAATAAAAGAGACAAGAGAGAGATCGAGGGTCAAAATCTCCACAGCTTGCACCTTGTCCATCCCTCTTTCCTTCTCCCTCCAAATATTTCGACTACGTGTCCCTCCCCCTCGAACGCACGTATAGACGTTGATGCCCCTGCCCGCCGTCCGCTTCAAAATTTCCTCCAAGTCCCGGAGGTCGTGACCCGAGACGGCGATACACTTGCCTTTCACCGGCGTCGTGCGGACCTCCGTGGGGCGGGGGTGGCCGTACCTCCCTGTGGACCCGGCGTCCAGGAGCTCCATCACTTCCAGGTTGGTTTCTCCGCATCGAAGGGCCAGCTTCAGAAGACCCTCCGTGCTCTGACTAGGGAGGTTGGCCAGGGTGGCCATGGCCTCATGGATGAAGGCGTAGACCGCCTCGCTCTCCTTGCCGAGGATCCGGGCATGGTCCGCGTAAGCCGCTGTGCCCTTGAGGCCGTAGAGGAGCAGCTCGCCCAGAGACCAGGCGTCGGGGTTCGGGGCCAGCTCCTTCCGGTGGTTTACCCCCACCATGTGCCCGATCGTTTCGAGTTTGCCGGCCTGGCCTTGCAAGGCGCTTAAGTCCATCTCGGCGGGCCCCGACAAGCGCGCACTCTCAATCTG
>Ga0102934_1001744_pt1 | contig 15236 bp, 11 predicted proteins | sample SalPonR2_A_D1_MG_FD_78175 | JGI IMG/M metagenome (GOLD analysis project Ga0102934, IMG submission 78175) | Salt pond soil microbial communities from South San Francisco under conditions of wetland restoration - Salt Pond MetaG R2_A_D1_MG | ecosystem: Environmental > Aquatic > Marine > Intertidal... | reverse complement strand
TCCTCCCGACTGGACTTTCGCCTGCAGCGGCTGCAGCGTTGTTCCTTCCCGAAATCGCACCCGCAAGACCAGCCCCCACCTTTCAAAATCGTCGGCTTCCTCGGCCAGCACCACTTCGCCCTCACAGCCCATTTGCCGCATGTACTCGGCAAAGCGCAGGTGCAACTTGGCCACCAGAGGCCTGAGAGCGGCGGTCCATTTCTTGGAGAGATCGTCCACCTTCCGCTGGCCTGCACTGCAGGTCCCTGTGTGTTCTGCCAGCTCCTCTTCCCGCGCTGTCACCTGCTTGACAAGCTCCTTGTACTGTTGAAGGACAGCTGGGTTGTCATAGATCCTGTCGGCTCTCTCCAGCGTTTCCTCGTAAAGCTCTTGACATTCCTCGCAGGACTTGTCCGCTAGCTCGCTGCCCAGCAGGTCGACCATAAGAGGGTCCGCCTTGGGGCCCTTCAGCGGAAAGTCATTCTCTAACGTCCCCTTTGTCTCACGAATATGGTCCACCAGCTCTCGAAATTGCTTATTCTTGAGCTCCACTTCAGCTTTCAACCCGTCGTATCTTTGTGATTCAGCTTGCAATTCAGCGTCCGCGCCCCTGAGAAGAGGTTTGATCAAAGCTTGCGTCATGCGGGGCCCCACATTGCTTTCCCATCGCGCCATCACGGCGACTACTTCGTCCGTATGGCGGGAGAGCACGTCCAGGTAGCATTTGGCAGCGGTGCACGTCTCTGCCACAAGCTCCGCCCTTTCCTGCCCCACATCTTTATTGAGTTCTGTCTCGATTTCCTCCAATCTTGTTTTTATTCTTTTGATTCTTATGTGAGCCTCCTTGGCTTGCTTTAGTTGTTGCTGCATCTTGTTGTGTTCCTTGTATAATTGTGTCGCCTCCCGCCCTGCCGTGTTTTGCACTTCTTCAGCGTCTCTGATCTGCGCCTGCAACTCCGCGGCCTTTTCCTTCCCAGATGTGATGCGGGCCTCGATCTCCCTTGCGACATGCGCGCGTTCCCTTGCCTCCTCCTGGTCCGTGCCGCCCGACCCCAGAAGTTCTGACCGCCTCGTGATGCGAGACTGGGTGGACAGCTTTCCTGAGTACCGACTGACGGTGCCACGGTGCTGGACGATCACGCCGTCCTTCCGCTGCGTGTACACGACGGCGCTTCCCCCCTCGGCGCCGCCCTGCCCAGCAACCCCCCGCCTGCATAATTTTTCCATTAAGCCGTGGGCGATAAGTCCTTCCGTCTGGTCGTCCCCTATCAAGACGCGGTCGATGTTGGCCTGAGTGCATAGCGCAGACAGCACCTGGTGTGGAGCCTTCACCTTATGCAGCAAGATCCCCGAAATGCCCTCCATTGACAGCTCCCTCAGATCGGAGACGGAGTAAAACTCCCTCCGCAGGTCTTGCTGCCAGTGCTCCTCTGCAAAGCATGAAGAGGGGATGTACATGGCGAAGGGATGTGGTGTGAGGAGTCAAATATTCACGTACTGTGCCAAAAATAGACTCACATGCATGCTCAATCGTGCTGTCTCCCTCCACCCCATTTTGGCCTGTATCCCACCCGAACTTACGAAGCTGCTGGACCACTATATTCGCCCTCCTACCCTCTTTCCATTCGGAAAGGAGGAGCTTCTGGTCGTGGTCGTTCTCCACGACAAACGTGAGCTGAACGTGCGGCAGACATTGTTGCTCGACAATAGCAGCAATACCCTCGTCCTCGACGGACACCTCCAGAATCAAGGGTCCGAACACCCGGCCGGTGAACTTGCCTCGATTGTGCTCGAGCCATGCCCGCACCTCGCACGCCGTCCGCGCATTAGGCATCCGCGAGCTCCGGAGCCGATTAAAACGCTGCGACTCCTTGTTCGTCATCGCCTGCAGCCGCTGCTCAGAGTCGTACACCTCCCTGTTTACCTCCACCAAGTCGCGCCTGAGGGCGTGCGCCACGCGGGCGCTTTCCTCTTGCGCCCGCTTAGCGTCACGCATCCGCCCTACCAGACTGGATATCTCTTCCTTGAGGGCCGATACGTCCACCGCCCCCGCTTCCAAGGCCTGGCTCAAGTCGAGCTGGCTCTTGGCCCGGCTCCGCTCCAGCTCGCCTCGCTTCTGCTCGAGGGCCTCCGCCTCCGCCGACCGGGTCATCACCAGGTCGCTCGCCGCCTCCACCTTGCCCTCTGCCCTGGCCACCTTGGCGCGGGATTTCTTCCACAGAGCCCCTCCTTCGGCCACTGCGGCGTCCCTGTTTTGCCCCAGGGCTCGGAGACCCTCCGATCGCGAAGTAAAGGGCGTCATAGACACCCCCGCGGCTTCAAGTTCTGCCTCTTTTTCTTGCTTTTCCGCTCGCAGCTGGATGGCCATCTTTTGATTCTTTCGGAAAGAGATCCACTTGTAGCACTTATTGAGGGCGTCAGCCCGCTGCTTGAGCCTGTCCTTCTCCTCCATCTTTTCCTTGTCACCCCGCAAACCCTCCCTCCTCTCCACCAGCCTCTTCAATTCTTTCTCGCACGCCTCCCTCTTGACATCACATGTCTTCAAGGCCCTGTGCATCGAGGGAGAGATAAAACACGGACAAATTTCGGATCAGGGTCATGTAAATGCAGGGTTATGAGCCATCGAGACACCGGGCGGTGAACGAAAGATAGAGACGGCTAGATAGACGATCGGCTTGGGGGGCGGGCGAGAAACCACCCTCTTCAAATCCTAGGCAAGCCCTTGATGAGCCAGCGGGGGCAAGGACCCTTCCCTCTTAAGCAAAGTCCGCCCTCTACTTACACCTCGCCCGGCCACTCACCGTTGGCGCCTGATGAGGCCCTCGTGGGTGCCGAACAGGTCCATCCCTTCCGTCCGCACCACCTTCTCTGTCTCCATCAGCAATTTTTCCGGGTCCATCTCCGTGAATTTGCCTACCTTCTCCTGAGGCAAAAACGTGCACAGGTTGTTGACGTAAATGCCAAGCTCCTGCACCTTCTCGTGGACGAGCGCCTGCGTGGCAGGCGCTCCGTCCATCCTGTAGGAGGAGCGGTTGCTGGCCCTCTCCAGGTCCCGACGAATGACAATGTTCTCGTCTCCTTCCCGCATGCCTTTTAACTCAAGCTCGACCCATCCCTTTTCCTTGTCGCGCATGACAAAACACCCCACCCCGTCGCCGCGTTCCAAGGCCCCCGCCTGTGAGCCCAGACCGAGGGCAAGAGCGCACAGAATCGTCGACTTGCCGCTCCCATTCGGACCCACGACCACATTCAATCGGGGACCTGGTCGAACCTCCGCATCCGCATATGTGAGAAAATTGTGCATGCGAATGCGCAGGATAGACCCAGGTTTGTAGTCGAATGGGGCGCTCAAGCCCGCAACCATGGTGTTCCGCGCGCTGGAGGAATATGATCCGAACAAGGAATTTGGCGACCAAAAGGCGCTCCGCTATAAATGTGCCTGCGTCATGCATGCATAATGAGAAACATGAAAATTAAGATTTCCACCTTGTGAGTGTGGCGTGCTTCGAGCGCACGCATTGTTTTGGTGCTGCCCCCCCTCCTGGCTTCGGCGACTCCGAGGCGCGAGGGGCGGGAGGAGGGGGCCGATGAAAAGCGCTTCAATAAAGATGGCGTGGCACTAATGCTCCATCCTGGCTCAAACCGGCCGTGTCTACTATATGCTAACGCGCAAGGGGAAACTTGTGCACATACGTGGTGAAGCAATGAATGAAGGCTTCGCGGAAAAGACTTCCTTTTGGGAGCGCGGGGGGGCCGACGTCAAGGAGGCTCCCAGAGTATGGTTTCGTTGCACTCAGTCGGCGTATGGCACGATGCAAACCACCAGATAGGAGGCGAGTCACTGCAAAGTGTCACCAGTCACTCATGTACCTACCGAATACCGCTCTGGATACCTTTCGAAGCTCCACAGCACCACAGGTCGACAAGCCAGGGGGTGCTGGTTCCAAGGCATAACGTAGACGTCAGAAAAGCTGTCCACCTGAAAAGTGCTTTGCTCGAATTTTGACGCTGTGGATTCTTTGGCATGCCCTTCGTCTTTACGTTATTGAACGAGGCGCGCATCTTCCTGGAGGGTCTCCTCTAAGTCTCGGAATTCACCATCATGATGTCATCCTGCTCCCCCTCGCCCCCGTCACCCGAGGAAGACGAACTTGCGCCTTCTGCCACTGAGGAGTCGCGCACAGCATTGCCTTTAACAATGTGCCCCCCGGCCCCCACTATCTATCGCAATATTGGCATGGAGGAAAGTCCTTCGAGACGGGATCGTAGTGGAAGCACCGCCAGTTCCAAAGGGGAGGGTCTGGGCATCACAGAAGGCACCCAGCCACGAGCCGATGCACCACTGACTCCGACGCCGCAGAGACCTGAGCTACCGCTTTCATCGGTTGCACCTGCGTCTCCAGTAGGGAGTGCCGCGGGTGGGACGGGATCTGCGGACAAGGAGGACGGCCCAAGCTCGACCCGGACCGCGGCAGGCTGCCAGGACCCCGGGTCAACGCCTGTGGGCCCCGACGAGGGCGACGGCGGCGTCCTGAGTGACGGAAACGCCTGTCTTCCTTCCAGGGGGCGAAGCGCTGAGGTACAGGACGATGGCCTGGAGACGTACTTGGCTCTGAGCGAGGAGGGAAGTGGCGGGAGTCGGGAAGACGAGGAGGACGATTTCGTGCGCGTGGAGCCTGAGATGCATCGAGGCCACGTGGAGGTGCGTGTGTTGAAGGAGGGGTGGTTGCAGAAGCAGTGCTTGCGAGTGGTGGACGGTCGGCCTTCGATGTGGCGGCATTTCGCCTTCTGGAAACAGCGGTACTTCGTCCTGGGATCGGACGGGGTGCTCCGGTACTACAAGGACGCAGAGCGGCAGCACTTTCGGCGGGCTATCCCGCTGGCGGGCATGGAGGTGACGGCTCATTTCTATGCACCAGCGGATCCCGGGGAGGGGGGGGAGACGGGCGGCCTGTCCGCGTGGGAAGGGGAGGGAACGTCTCTGTCAGTGCCCATGCTGGCGGCGGCCGTTGGGTCCGCGGAGGCGGGCGAGAAGGGAGGCAAGTGTCTGATCATACGTCCCAAGCAAGTACCATTCCCGTCGCGGCGACGTGCGAGCTCGACAGGCGGGCAAACGGAGGGGGCAAGCGTCGAGGAGGAAATGAAGCTGCTGGCGGCCTCCAAGGCGGAGATGCAAGAGTGGTTGGGGGCGCTTCGGGGGGAGCTGGAGGCGACGGAGCGGCAGGGCCAGACACTCTTTAACACGGCCTGGAGCTTGCTTCGCTCCTATATCGATCGTCCGCAGGGGGAGGCAAGGACCCCGGGCGGTGGGGAGGAGTTGGGTCGGGGAGCCCGCGGCATCCGCGATGCCGACGTTGATCCCCCCCCCGCGGGCCTCCAGCATCGGTCCTCCCCCCTCTCCCCCTCTTCAGGACTTCCCATGTCAGGCAGTGAGAGCGCTGCCCCAATGGCCGACGTGAGCTTCGTTCCGCCCTCGGTACCGATCCCGCGCATGAAGGTGGTGATGATGGTCGTGGGCACCAGGGGGGATGTGCAGCCCTTCGTCACACTCGGCCTCGCGCTACGGGCCCAAGGCCACCGCGTCCGCCTGGCCACGCACGCCATGTACCGACCCCTCGTCGTGGAGGAGGCGGGGTTGGAGTTCTATCCCTTGGGGGGAGACCCGCTCAAGCTCTCGGCCTACATGGTCAAGACCGCCGGCCGCGTCTTCCCCTTCAAGCTCCCCGACCACCAGGAGATGACCAAGGACGTGCCCGAGCAGCGGGCCATGCTCTCGGAGATCATCCTCAGCACCTGGCCAGCCTGCACGGCCCCCGACCCAGAGGACCCTCTCAAACGAGGCTTCCGCGCGGACGCCATCATCAGCAACCCCCCTGTCTACGGGCACGTGCACTGCGCCGAGGCCCTGAACGTTCCGCTTCACATCATGTTCCCTCAGCCCTGGAGCCCGACGAAAGCCTTCCCTCACCCGCTCTCGGGACTGCCCTACCACGGGCACTGGTGCAAGGAGAATTATTACTCGTACCTGGTGGTTGACAAGTTCCTCTGGCTGGGGATCCAGGACATTGTGAACGAGCTCCGGGTTGCTCGACTGGGCCTGCCTCCCCTGCGGTTGGGCGAGCATGGCGGAGACTTGTTGAACCGGTACCGGGTCCCCTTCGCAAAGATGTGGAGCCCCTGCCTGGTGCCCAAGCCGAAAGACTGGGGCCCTCACATCGACGTGGTCGGCCACTTCTTCGGCCCGCAGACCACGGGGACACCCCCCGGTGCCGAGGCCCTCCAGGCCTGGCTGGAGCCCGCCGCCCCCGGACTTCCGGCGCCTCCAGCGCCCATTTTTGTCGGCTTTGGAAGCATGGTTATTCCTGACGCCCGCAGCTTGGTAGCCATGATCCTGGAAGCGGCTCATCTGACGGACACGCGCGTGGTGCTGCAGTCTTCGTGGACCGAACTCCCCTTGCCCCCCGCGGCTGTGGCCCTCCCCTCCGCTGCACCCTCTACGCCCACGGTATTCAGCATTGGTAATTGCCCCCACGACTGGCTGCTCAAGCGTTGCTGCGCCGTGATCCACCACGGGGGGGCAGGCACTGTCGCGGCCGGACTTCGCGCGGGTAAGCCCACCATGGTCTGCCCCTTCTTCGGCGACCAGTTCTTCTGGGGACAAATGGTTTTTCAAGCGCGCGTCGGTCTTCCCCCGGTACCAGTCGTGGAGCTCACCGCAGAAAAGTTGGCGACGGCTTTCAAAGATCTGCGTTCCCCTAGCCTTGTCAGCGCGGCAGAGCGGATGGCGGAGAGGTTGAGCCGGGAGGACGGCGCAAAGGAGGGCCTGAAGGCCTTCTACCGGCACCTGCCTGTAGAGGACATGGTTTGCGACGTCAGCCTCTTCACGGACACGCCCCGACTGGCCCGGGCATTCTGCACCACATGTGGCCTCAAACTCTCCTCCGAGGCCCATGCCGCTCTGCACTGCGCCGGGTCCGGGGCGGACACGGAGAGCGGCGGGGACGGGCCTGCGCATGCGGACCACGACGTGCGCGCGTACTCAGCCGTGGACTGGGCAAGCTTGTCGGGACCGAAGGATGCAACTGAGGGCCTGGTACAGGGCCTGAGCTCCCTCACGCATGAGTTCCTCGGGAGCATGGCGGGCGTGGTCACAGAGCCCGTCGCGGGCGCCCACAAGACAGGCGTGCGGGGGGCAGCACAGGGGCTAGCGTCCGGTTTAGTCAATTTAGTCCGTCGGCCCATTCGTGGAGGCATAATTTTCGTCGACAAGGTCACGACCGGGGTGAGCAACCAACTCCAACTCCAGCAATCCTCGCACGGCGTGGGCATTGCTTCGTCTCTTTCTCCATCCTTCTCGTCCTTGGGCGCGCAAGGGGAAGGAAAGGGGCAGGATAATGAGGCAGGATCATGGCAAGACAATCTGTCGATTTCCTATGAGCTTGTGACGGAGTTGCGCGCGGCCCACGCCCAGGCGCTACAGTGCAAGGCACTCTTTATGCGACTGAGCAAAGGCGACCCTCGATGCGTGCCCAAAGAAGGCGTGCTGAATTTGTTGGAAGAGGTGCGGACAGAATTCAGGGAGTGCGATATTCCTGATGAGAGCGGAAGATACTCCTTGTTTGGGGTGTGCGGAGCGCAGGAAGAAGCGGAGGAGCGGAGAGTATTATCGAGGGCTCTGTTGGAGCGGATCGACGCTGTTGGCGCGGGCCAGATCTCTTTCCAGCAATTTTGTGTCTTTTTCAAGGCGCTTCGGCGGGGGGCTCTGATGCAATTAAGCACCCGTGAACCTGGCACCGTTCCCATCGCATCTGAAGCGACTGCTGAGAGGCGGCATGCACCGGCGGTGGCGCTGACCGAGACACCCGAGCCTACTACAATGGAGGGCGTGCCAGGTGAAAACAACCCCCCGTCGGTAGCGGTAGCGATGGTCGGCGGCCCCACGGCTGAGGGTGAGGATTGCAAAAAAAGCAAACTTTTGGACTCTCTCGTCTTCGACAGCATTTTCTTGGAGGAGCGTTCAAGCGCGCCGCTGCCTCAACCGTCTTCAAATTGCCTTCGACTCTCCCTTGATTGCGATCAGGTCGAACATGGCGAAAATTGCGAGGAGCGCTCAGGGACAGAAAGGAAGGAGCATGACCAGGTCCCGGACGATGACGGCGGGAGCGGTGCCTCTTCCGCCTCTTCAGGGATCATGGAGGACGTCGAGATCCAGGTGGATGTGCTCCGGCGGGATAACGAGTCCTCCAAATCAGGAGACGCAGACTATCTAGGTGAAGAGGAGGACAAGGGGCCGAAGGCCTGCCCATGACAGAGCGAGACGATTTAGAAGCAGTGCGTAAGGTTGTTTATCATGCGGGAGTGGAGCCATGATGGACATACAATGCTACTTATGTAAAGAGTGGCGAGTCTGAACCATTTGTATGTTTGTGCAGGGAGAAGATAATGGGCGAAACCAGGACGGCCGCGCGTATATATCAAGCGTCGTGGAGTGCAAGTTTGTATACAGGATGCACCCTAAAAGTAGCCATGTCAAATGTACAGGGGCCACGCTCCGACCCTCAGATCAACCAAGTAGGATGTCAGAGTCGATGCTCATGAGTGGGCGAAGGATATACATGTATAGAGAGGAGGAAGCTCGCTTGAAGGTGAAAAGCGTCGGCTGTACGACGTACATATGGCGTGCGAATGGACAAATAGATGCAGAAATGGAATAGGAATGTACGTATATACGTGTGAAGAGATCAAAAATTGGCATGTGGGCAGGATGGCCCTTGTACAAATACGAAGTTTTCACCACCTAATCGCTTTATCGATTGCGTCTTGTGAGAAGGAGAGACCGTGGGAAAGAAAAGGAAAATCGAGTAGCGTCAGGCGCATATAAAGTCTTTCATTTTCGGTGATTGCACGACCCAGTCTCTCTCGTCTCGATACACTAACGAATATACTATAGCCATCCTCCCCCACTCCCACACTGTGCACAACCGTGACTCCTCAGGCAGATGATGCGCCCTGCGCCTCCGTGGCCCCCGCCAAACGAGTCATTGTGGCCTGGCGGATGCGCTCTCTTCTTTCGTATTCGCTTTTGTCAGCTGGAACTCCCGAAGCTTTGCTGCCCGACCGTACACCTTCGCCACTGAACGCTGTTCGAGTGCCTGAGGATGCGCCAATAAAACGCTGGACAGAGGGTTCGGCGGCCCCTGTCGAATTCCCCTCTTGAGAGACGGGTGCCTGGCTCGTCATCTCCACGGGAAGGAAGCATGAAAAGAATGAGCCGAAGAAGGCAAGTCTGTTGACGTAGGCGGGTATCGGTTTCCCCAAGAGCTCCATCACGAGGGCTGCCGAGAAATGATTGCAGTTTAATTTCACAAGGCTGTAATCGTCTGGACCAAAGTCCGAGCGCAGAGCTTCCAGAGCCCGACGTAACGCTCTTGGAGCATCAAGCACAGTGCCCAAGGGGATAGACTCCCGAAAAGTAGCTCCAGGTGCCACCCTTGGGTACATCGCAAAAATTCCAGCGCCACCCGCATAAGTGTATTCGCTCCCTGCGATCTCCACGCCTACAAAGAAATGTGGATATGACTGATGATGACGCGCATTCCTTATTTGCATCCTATGTCATGGTTTTGTTTTGACGCAAATGCTTTGGGAGCATCACAAAGCCGTCCTCCTCCTCTCTAGAACCCACCACCTGCAAGGCTCTCACAAGAAATACCCCTGCAAAATTCGTTCAAAATGTCATGTCTCTTACCTGTATGATACACGCCCATGCCGAGCGGATGGGCATATCGATTCGCTGCATGCAAGTCATAAACGTTCAGATAAACCATCGTACCGCTCCCAGTAGAGTCCCCATTGTTGCCCTTGTACATGCTTGCGGATGACCAACGCCCCCGTCCTCGCCCGACAATCGATCTGGCACGCAATCAAAGAGATGAACAGCCCTGTGCATGGCGTAAAGCATGGTGATGGACGGGGTCAGGAGCGTGGCCATAAGAAGAGTCGAAATCACGGCGAGTCGAAATCACCGTCTCAGAGCTGCCCTTATTTGTCCGGAGAGTTCGATATTTGCTGAGCAACTCCCACGATAGTCGGCTTTGTTCTAGCACCCAACTCGGAGCGGCTGCAGAATTGGGAATTTCACTTTCACATTCCACTACGAGGTCCTAGCATGACGCTTAGCCAAGATCAAGCAAAAGAAAAGAGTCCTCTCGCCAGAAACCGCGCCGTGGCCCATGCCCTCTCATCTAGGTGCTCAGGGCTGGCAAAGCAACGTGCATGCTCCACCTGAGAAACGATTTCTTTACGTGCCTTTTCTTATCTTATCAATGAATTATCTACAAGGTCTGTAATTGAGTGAGTTTATGTGCAAAAGCCAACATGAGATCCAAGTTTCCGTCATCATGCCTGACCTCCAACACGCTGCTACTGGTATGCGAAGAACCGGCGCAGCAGAAAGCTTGTCACACGGCTGATGCGATCCTTCGTGTTGAGCAGTGTAGCATTTTTCAAGGCTGTGTTCAAAACTTGTCCGTCCAATCCGACATAGAGCTCTCGGACTCCGCCCTCTCTGATCAGTTGCTTTAGAATGCTACAGAGGCCCTGTCGCTCCTGAGCCAGCAAGAGCCTGGGCGACAGACCCAGAGGGATGGACTCTGCATCCTCTTCGCTGTGATCGTTGACCCCGAAATGGGTTTCAAGGTAGTGCGCACGTTTCGTGTCGCTCATCATTATGACTTTTGCACGTATGAGCGGATAAGTAATGAGCGTGGCGAGAAATTTGGACAACATGCCGATCAGAAAGGTCTCCCTCACGTTGTGATGTCTGCGGCCTTGCGGAAGGGGTACCAGAGTCTTCATAGCATCGTAGGCTGCGTAGTTGATTGCAGGATTGGAGGTGAGAAGGAGGGCGGGAAGGCAGCCGTGCCAGAATCGCGCCAGACGCCTGAGAACGGGCATGACGCCGCCCATCCCCACTCCGTACGCGCCTGCCTCGTGACCGCTTGGCTTTACCACAGGCTCTCGGTCTGGACCATCCTCTTCCCACACAAGACGCAGCATCTCCCCAAGGGAGGGACGCCGACCCGCCGGTGCGACCTGAAGACGAGTAACGAGAGTATCCAGGGGCATTGTCAGGAGGACGTTCACGACACCGGCCATGCTCGCGAGCGCTAGGTTTGGCAGGAATGTCACGGGCCGCTTGAATGCGCGCGTGAACACCCGTTTGAGCGCGGTGTACACGTAGAAGTAGATGAAGGTGGAGAGCACGGAGAGTTGTAGTTTCAAGCCTGGGAGGGAAGAAGCGGTCAGTTCAGGACCAGGAAAGCATTGGACAATTGTGCTTGGGGTTCGATTGAAGTAATGTCAGGCGATCACTGAAATTATAAGAATGAATCTGGCATTCGGCAAAAACGTTCGACGAAGTACGCGACTACCATGCCAACTCACCTAATCCAGCGTACCACAATTCTGGTTGCTTCAACACAACTAAGACTTCCCCCAGAAAGGTCCTGGGCCCTTTCTTCTGAACAGTAGTGAGCGCATCCGGAGCGTCTAATCTGCTCGCGTCTTCGCTTATGTCTGTATTGACCTTGGGCGTGCATCCCTTCTCGCGACCCACATCATATTCCTCATCCTTTCTCCCCTCCTCCTCAGAATCGGCTTCGGCCTGAAGGCGTAACTTGGCCACGTCCAGGGGATAAAAAAGTAGCGTCGTCCACAGTGCACCAATGGCTCCGCCCATGGCTTCGGCAAATGCCGAGGGTGTTTTGTGCGCGCCTCCCATCCTGACGATGCTAGAGCCAGTTGGGAGCTCGACAGCAAGTAATGCGATACTCGGGACAGAATTCCCACCTAGGCTGAAAAGTAAGTCCCAAAAGAATCTACATATGAGGCATTTTAGCCTATGAATGACTGCGGCAAAACGGCTTGCGGACACGTCGAAGACAAGTGGGAACACCGTGCCACACGGGGAGAGGCAGACCGGCAGGCCCATGGCAGGCTCGGGCTTGGAGCAAGTTGAAGTTCCGTTACCGCGAGCCGCCTGATTCGTGGCACTTGCTACGTGCTCCCCGATTGCCCCGCCCTTGTCTTCCTGCCGCGACGCCTGCGAATTCATTTATCTGAAAGTCTTGACACAGTGACCAGTCTCTTGTGGTTGAGCTTCGCAACCAAGACGTGCTTCCTTCACTCCTCGATCTGCAATATTGCAGCTTGACGGGGTCACAATTCAAATACTCGGCCCTTGAAGCATTGGTCTCATGTCCTCCTTGAATTCCCAAGTGAGACTCGAAAACAAGTCAAGAACATGCTAACAGATATCAATATACTATTCTGTCTGCAACGTCGTAAGCGCTTGCATCTGTTGACCCCGAAACTGCCTCATCAACCCCAACTCTCGTCCCTAACATGAACAAATTAGTGAAGCCCACAAGAACCTTTTTATCGAATGGAGACGCCGCTGCCAGGAATGGGTGAGATGAAGACGCAAGAGGTAGGAGATATTGATGTTTTCGACGGCGATAACGGCCTTCACGGAAGCGAGGAGGAAGAAATAGCAGCGATGCGGGCCAACGCCTCACCGGAAGCAAACAGATTTATGGACTCGTTGGGGAAAATCATGAAAGAGCTCTCTGAGCCCTGTCAAAAGGAATTCGGTCACATCCTCGAAACCCAGGGAAAGATGGTGCAGCTATCTGAAGCTTGTCAGGTGGAGGTTTCGACTGCTTCTGCCGCGGTCCCCGACATAGTGCGCCACAAGGAGGCTGCGGTCCAAGAGGCTGCCGACCGCGTGCGCCGTGCCAACGGGCGCCAGCCTGACCCCAACACAGGGAAACATTTGGCAGTCATGCTTTTTATTCTCTTTGTCTGCATCGTGGGATATATTGTATGGGTTAATAGAAAGCTCAAGGAGGCCGGCCTGACTGGCAAACGCCCCAAGCACCTGTCGAAGAAGAAAATGGAAAAGGAAATGATGCGTAAGCAGCAAGCAAAAAAGATCATGTGAAACTATCGATAACTGGAAGACGCAGATTCTGGAAGAAAAAGGGATCATGCGAAAGCTCCCAGGAGATTTCTACTTGTGACATTATCGTGGCCCACTGCAAGGCGCGCCCGAGAAAGCATAGAGAGAGAAGCTCTAGTGCGAGCGGAGTACGGTGAACGCGAGGAAAAAGAGACACATTTAAGAATACGAGTCGAGGATGCAGCGCCTGGTTTTGCTTGGCAAAGAGCTGTGCGCAACATGAAAATTCACTTAAGTCATGTGCTTGCCTAGTGCGTCGACTGCACAAAGAAACGAAGCCATGTCAAGCAGTTAATTCGTCGCAAAACCCGTGGCAAGCACCGCTGCTTATATTTCTTTCTGGGTTGTGTTGCTGAAAGTGATGTTCCCATGTGTTGGCTTTCGTATACTTCTGTACATTCCTCAGCTCGTAACCCCCCCCCCGCTCACTTCACGACCAATGCCATGGACGTCGCACTCACGAAGAAGGACAAGGCTCATTGAGAAGCGATGCGTGAGATCAATACCACAAATTTCGCTTTCCCAATGTCCTGCCTAATTTCGCTCTTTTTTCTCGTCCATCTCGACAATTAGGCAAGCATGTACACCACACATTTGTCTGCTCAAGTACTCAAACGTCATACACCTCGCCGCCTGCCATGCAGTCTTTTTGTGAATAGAGTGCTGTGTGCTTCACGCTTTTCCGTCGGTAATCAAATTGTTGTCTTTATCAATAATCGCGCAAGCTCAAGCTTTCATCGATGTGCAGGACGACCCGAGCCTCCAGGCTAGCTTGCTCACTTCTCACCCTAGACTCGACGCGGTTCCGCCCTTTCTACTCCTCCCTACCCAATGACATCCCCGTCATCATCTCCTCCCCCCAAAACCCGCTCGTCCCTGCTTTCCTGGGACCAGTGGTACGTCAAAACCCGCTCCTTCAGCTGGCTTATGTCCTCGTTCGCTATCTGCACGACCGCTGCCCCCCCTGCCTTCAGCTCCATCTCCAACATCTCATCCACAGCCCGACGATCTTCTTCAGAAAATTGCGGCGGGATAGGGACGTACAAGGCCACCGTCTGGCCCTGGTCGTTCCGAGCCTCTTTGTAAAATCCCAGGAGGTTGTGTTTCAGGTCGAATGCCGGGAAGCCCAGAGTCTCGTACGTCTCTGAGTAGTATTCCTTCGCCATAATCATCTGGACCTGTGCCTCAGTCGCCGCACTGGGTGACATCTCCGCGCCCTCCATCCCGAACCAGGACGGGTCCATGCCCGCCAAGAGCTCGTACGTCGACTCGCGCACAAGCGGCACCAGCCCCACCCCGCCGAACTCCCCCCCTGCCCCGCCTGTCCCCCCCCCTGACGCGTCTGCTGGCATGTTCCCTCCCAAACCGCTTCGCCCGCGAATCATGGGCGGCAGCATAGGCCCCACTGGCGGCATGAGGTTGGGGGAGGGGCGCTGGAGGGTATCTTGGAGGAAGTGGTTCGACTGCTGGCGCGACAGCTGTCCCTCCTCGCCCTTGCTCCTCCCCGCCCCGACCCCGTGATCCATCGACCCAGCAAACGTCGACGCACCCCCTTGTCTCGTAAATCCATCCCTTCCAAAATTGCCCTCCCCTTCTCGCCCCCCCGACGCTGTCGCCAGGGGCGGTCCCTCCCTCTGCCCTCCCCCGGCGTCCATCCCGATCCCAGTCCCACGACGCCCCAAGCCCTCTCCCTCCCCCTGCCCGCCCCGCCATGCCCCTTCCATGGCTTCCAAGGCTAGCACCAGATACCGCAGCTGCTCCATCGTCTCCCCGCGGTACGTGTGCAAGATGTTCGTGATGACGGCGTTGGGGTTCTGGATGTTGAAAAGGGGCTTGTTTACGTCAGGCGCCCCGTCTGGCTTTGACTCGTAGCCGATCAGCTGCCATTGAAGCTGGTACAGCCCGTTCACGACCGTCCTTGTCCAGGATATCACGTTCGACAAGGCCTTCATCAAAGGAGCTGCGCCTCCTCCAGACGCCCCCGCGTCCCCGTGTGGTCCTATCCCCAGGCCCAGGCCAACCCCGCCCCTCGCATCGCTTCCTGCCTCTCCGCCGCCTCCGTTTACGGAGGGGAGCATCGCTAGTTGCGCCGTTTCCTGGAGGAGGGAGTGGGAGACCACCGGCATGGCCAAATCGATGGAGTTCCGCGACAGGGTGTGTCCCACGAGGGAGATGTCCTCGTCCCCGCCTCCGTTAACCCCTCCAAGCCCCCCCCCCCCCCCCCCCCTCGCCCCCT
>Ga0102934_1001741_pt1 | contig 15253 bp, 12 predicted proteins | sample SalPonR2_A_D1_MG_FD_78175 | JGI IMG/M metagenome (GOLD analysis project Ga0102934, IMG submission 78175) | Salt pond soil microbial communities from South San Francisco under conditions of wetland restoration - Salt Pond MetaG R2_A_D1_MG | ecosystem: Environmental > Aquatic > Marine > Intertidal... | reverse complement strand
GATCGTGCTATCATCATTCATAGGCGTATCGTTCCTTTTGGAAGTTCTGGCAGGCTTCAGCACCCGCCACGATACGCCGCCTTCTCAAACACCGTCACGTAGATTCGGCCATAGCTCGTTTCGAAAACCACGCGATACAGGGCTGTCTGCTGGCCCGGCCCGATCAGGACTTTTGCGCCGTTCGTCGCGAGAAACCGGCCCTTGTGCCGGCGCAGGAGCGCTCTCCTGAGCGACAATGCGCGCAATACGGATTGGAAAGGCGTCTTGCTCGTTCAGGACCTTGTTGAGCGCAAGCGTCGTCTCCTTGTCGAAACCGGGCCAGTCGAGCTCAGCAAAGAGAGCTGCAACATCGGCGCGTGAAAGGTTGCCTTTCCCCGTCAGGGCAAGCCCCTTTTCGGCGATGGCCCGCACAATCAAAAGCCGGATCAGCGCAACCAAGGGCGCCTCGGTGCGGTGTGGCGCTGCATGATCGACGATGGAGATCGCAGGCCCTGGCCCAAGCAACCCCTCCAGCGAAGCCTCGTCGAGCAGCGACCAGGCGGGAAGTATGCGTTCCTGAGCCCTCAATGCCACTTCGCCACCTCGCCAACAGTATCTGTGCCCTGAGCCGATACGCGCTGCTCTCCGGATAGCCGTATTCCGGATATGATCGCGGAAGTGCATACTGGAGCATGTGTGCAAAGACGCCGGACATACTCCGGTGAGACCTGGCAGTTTTTCCAAGGGTGCCGGGCATCGCGGCATCGGTGCATCCGGGATCATGGTCGTGACAATGCAGGAACGCGGCTGAATAAGCTTTGGAGGCGCAACAAATGCGGGCCGTCTCCTCCCGCGTGATCGGGCTGCGCGGATGGCGGGTCCTGCAAATGCTGACTGCAAGAGAAACGTGATTGAGAGTTGCGCCTTGGAAAGATCACAGCTAGAACCAGAAAACAACTGAGAATGGGATTGGCAGATGCCCGCACGCACCCCGACACAAACCGACAGGATTAGCGGCGAACGGGTTCGCCTTGCCCGCAAGCGCATGAAATTCAGCCAGACGACCCTCGGCAATGCCGTCGGGGTCACCTACCAGCAGATCCAGAAATATGAAAACGGCAGCGACCGGATCGGGGCTGCGCGTTTGTTTGAAGTGGCACGCGCCACAGAGCAGCCGATCACCTTCTTCTACGACGACACGGCCGAGCATGATAATACGAGCGACATGAACGATGCCCTGCTTGCCGATCCGAGGGTCGAAAAGCTTTTGGTTGCGATTTCAAGAATGGAAAACGAACGGCTGATCGATGATCTCGTGCGCATCGCCGAGACCTTTGCCGGGACGCAGGCAACGGAACAAGCCACTGACCGGGAAGCCGTCGGGGCAAAGCATGGCTGACGGCAGGATATGGCATGATCCTGTTTTGTTCTTTTTGTAGAGTTTCAACCGTTCGTAATCTCCATGCAGGGCTGGGCGATCGGTATTCGCGATGATATCGCATATGTGCGGGGCGAGGGCGTTTCGTGTCCGATCGAGTCCTGGTCCAAGCCGCATCGCGTTCGAGACGCTTCTTGTGGGTGGCGCATGATACGCATCGCATCCTCTGCCAAAAACGCGAGCATGGGCGACAGGGTATTTACGGAAAACATCGATCCGGCTGAGGACGCGCTTTGGAAACGCACAAAAGACCCTTGATCGCGCTCACTGGCGCAACGGGTTTCGTCGGGCGCCATCTGATGGCAGATCTGTCCCGGCGCGGCTATCGTCTGCGGATTCTGCTTCGTCGACCCGTGCCGGAATTCACCACGGGGGAACAAGTCCTGATCGGTGATCTCGCTTGCCCGATCAATCTGAACGAGGCCATGCGCGGCGTCGATTACGTCATCCACTCCGCCGGCATCGCCCATGCGATGTCTGGGCGCCCCGAAGATGATTACCGCACGGTCAATCGCGACGCGGCGCGGGCGCTGGCGATCGCGGCCCGACAGGCGGGAGTAAAACGCTTCGTCTTTCTCTCCTCGGTACGGGCACAATGCGGGCCCGTATCCGAAGCACCCGTCGGCGACGACGATATCCCCCGTCCAACCGATCCGTACGGCCGCTCCAAGCTGGAGGCTGAAGCGGCGTTGGCCGAGACCGGCATCCCGTTTTCCGCCCTGCGCCCGGCTCTGGTTTATGGACCCGGCGTCAAGGGCAATCTGGCTGCCCTGTTCGGGCTCGCCCGCAAACCCTGGCCGCTGCCGTTTGGTGGGTTCCAGTCCAAGCGCTCGCTGGTTGGGCTGGAGACGCTCGCCGGCGCGATTGCCCATGTCATGACGCTGGACGAATCCCCGAATCGCGCCTTTCTGGTCAGCGATCCGCAGCCGGTTTCGCTTGCGGAGATCATCACCGCCTATCGATCGGGTCTGGGGCGCGGCCCTGGGCTGATCCCGGTGTCGCCCGCGATGCTGGACAAAGGTTTGCGCCTTGCCGGCAAGGCGGAGATGGCGGAGCGTCTGACCGGATCACTCATTTTGGCGCCAACAGCTCTCGCCGCGACGGGCTGGGTGCCGGCACAGACGACGCGCGAGGGGCTGGAGGCGTTGGGGCGGATGGATATCGCCTCCGGCACCATGCCAGCCTGATCCCGTCCACCCGCCCATCTGACAGCCCCGCCCCCTGCGACAGCAAGGTCACCGGGGTTGCCAGCTTTACGCTTCCCCCCCTGCGTGATAATGCAGCCGTCATATTGGCAATTGGGAACCCGCCGAAATGCGTATCCTCAGGGGAAAGGCGTCCCTCTCCTGGAAAAACCTGCTCGCGTCTACCCATGATGTCGTCATGGCGGTTGGTGCGTTGCTGATCGCGTTGATCGCACGCTATGGCGACGATGTCTGGCTGGTCGATCAGCTTTGGCTGTGGTTATTTTTGTTTGCCGCCACCTGCTTTGTGGTGTTCCAGATCGTCGGCCTCGGTCGGGGCATGTGGCGCTTTGCGTCCATCACCGATTTGCGGACCATCGTCCTCGGCGCGACGGTTTCAATCGTAATCTACTTCCTGCTGCTGTTTGGTATCACGCGTCTGGAAGGGTTTCCGCGAACGGCGCTCCCGATCACCTGGTTCGTGATGATCGTTCTCATTGGCGCCCCTCGGCTTGCCTATCGCGCCTTCAAGGATGGTGGATTGACGGGGATAAGACCGCGTGATCTGGCGGATCGCCCCCGCGAAGACATACTGATCGTGGGCACGGTCAACGATGCAGACCAGGTCATTCGCAGCTACGGCCTCGAAAACAGCACGCGTTACCGCGTTCACGGTATTGTCGATACCAAGCCGGGCAAGAGCGGGCGACGTGTCCGGGGTGTCCCGGTGGTCGGTGACGTTGGAGAGCTCTCGGACATCGTTCCCCGAATAGCTCGAGCGGGTACCAGCATCAATGCACTCGTGCTGGCCTCACCGAGTTTCTTGGGAGACTGGGCGGCACTGCTGCAGACAGCAACCGAATTGCAGCTGCCTTTGCGCCGCGTTGTCTCCAGGCCTCTCACCGGCATGGAGCCTGATCTCGCGGAACTGACGCTTGAAGACCTGCTCAGTCGGCCGAGTGTCAAGCTGGCGATCGAGAATATCGAAAATCTCATTCGCGATCGGGTGATCCTCGTCACCGGTGCGGGTGGCAGTATCGGTTCGGAAATCGTCAGGCAAGTTGCCCGCCACGGTCCGAAGCATCTGATCCTTTTCGATCTATCGGAATATGCGCTCTACGAAATCGATCATGAGATTGCTCGGGATTGTCCGGGACTGTCCCGTGCCGCTGTTCTCGGCGATGTGCGTGATGCAGAACAGATTCGGCGCCTTGTATCGGAGGCCGGACCCTCGGTCATTTTCCATGCTGCAGCGCGCAAGCATGTGCCGCTAATCGAGGCCAATCCATGCGATGGCATCGCGACGAATGTCTTCGGCACCCGTAATCTCGCTGACGCCGCCGTGGCGGCAGGCGTTGATGCGTTCGTGATGATTTCGACAGACAAGGCCATACGCCCGACCAGTACCATGGGCGCCTCCAAGCGCGTCGCCGAGCTCTATTGTCAGGCACGGGATGTCGCGGAATCGAAAACCCGTTTCGTGACGGTGCGCTTCGGCAATGTGATCGGATCGACGGGCTCCGTCGTCCCGCTTTTCCGCCGGCAGATTCTGGCGGGCGGTCCAGTGACGGTGACGCATCGCGAGATGAAACGGTACTTCATGACGATTCCGGAAGCCACCCAGCTCGTACTGCAAGCTGCTGCGACAGGTATTGAAGACCACCGGATCCGCGGTCGAATCATGGTGCTGGATATGGGGCAGCCGGTACGCATCGTGGATCTTGCGCGGAGCATGATTGTCCTCGCGGGCCTGCGACCGGAACAGGACATCGAGATTAGTTTCACTGGTTTGCGGCCCGGTGAGAAGCTGTTTGAAGAGCTTTTCGATCCTTCAGAGAAATTTGAAGCATTGGACGTAGATGGCGTATTCGTCGCATCACCACAGCGTGTCGAATTGCATGCATTGGCCGGCGCACTGAAGGAATTGGGTGATGCGGTTCAATTGGGTGACGGCCCAACCGCAGTTAATCAACTCTTTTTAATACTAAAACTAGTTAATACAATAGAAGAATCTTCCCAAAGTTGTCGGGGAGCGGCTTTAGTCTCGACGCGCGGAAACTATGATGCGGATCAATAATGGACTACCGGGAACAATCGCTCTGAAAAATCCCGAGGACGGGGATATCCGTCAACGGCGTAACACGCGTCTTGTTCTGCTCTTCATCGTCACGGAAGACTGGTATTTCGTCTCGCACCGACTGCAATTGGCAAAAGCTGCCATGGATGCCGGCTACAAAGTCCATGTTGCTTGCCGTACCGGTGCGGCCGCTTCCAAGATCCGCGAGGCGGGTATCGTTGTGCACCCTATCGCGTGGACGCGATCCGACGGGGTGCTTCGCAATATGGTGGCGGTCTTGGCCCTTTATCGTCTCTTGAGGCGCGTGAGACCTTCGATCGTGCACAATGTGGCGCTGAAATCCATTTTGTTCGGATCAATAGCCAGCCGGATCGCCGGCGTACCGCGGATAATCAATGCCGTCACCGGGCTGGGCTACGCATTCGCGTCGAGCTCCGTGCGCGCACGCCTAACGCGCCGTTTGATCGTAACTGCGTTGCGTCTAGGGGCGGATCACCCCGGTTCGACATATCTGTTCCAGAACAGTGACGATAAACGGGCCCTCGCGCGAGCCGGTGCGATCAGGCAGGCTGATTCGGCACTGATCCGCGGTGCCGGCATCGACATCCAGAAATTCACGCCTGCTCCAGAGCCGACAGGCGGTCCGTTCACACTTGCTGTGGTCTGCCGCATGCTAGCGATCAAGGGTGTCGGAGACGTCGTCGAGGCATCGAAAATCCTGCATACCCGCAATCTGCAACACCGGCTATTGCTGGTTGGGGCGCCCGATGGAGACAACGCATCCTCGATCAGCCACGCGACGCTCGAAGAATGGGCGCGGGAACCAACGATCGAATGGCTCGGTGAAAGGGACGACATCACGACAATCTGGGCACGAAGTCATCTCGCCGTGCTTGCGTCGCACGGAGGCGAGGGGCTCCCGAAGTCGTTGCTCGAGGCTGCGGCTTGCGGTCGGGCAATCGTCGCGACAGATGTTCCGGGGAATCGAGAAATCGCGATTGCCGGGAGGAACGCCTTGCTGGTCCCACCCCGCAATCCGCGTGCGTTGGCCGACGCCATCTTCACGCTGGCAACCGATGAGCAGTTGCGCGAAGATTACGCGCGAGAAGGATTAATTATCGCTCGATCCGAATTTTCAGACGAAAAAATTCAAAATCTAACTATCAGGTTGTATCGAAAATAGGCTTACCCAGTTTCGACATTTTACGAGCAGATTCTAAAAAGCTGTATTGTTGCGCTTAGCTATGAGTTCACGCCATAGTTTCTCAATCGACTCTGAATCGGCAAGGCGAGACATATACCCAGGGCGAGCCAGAATATTCTCTGATAAAAAATTTCGTGCACCAAACCAAAAATCAGGAAAACACCGAACAGCATAATCATTGCCCGAATTCCTGGATCGACGAATCCAATTTTGATTGACCGAAAAACGAGCCAGCAGAAAATTCCGAAAAATATAATAGCTCCCAACAAGCCAAATTCGGCAAGAATCCACACTGGCGTACTGTGAATCACGATTGGCTCGCGAGACCACTCGGAACTCTTCTCGATGAAGACCCCAAGTCCCTGCCCAAACAGTGGCGATTCGCGCCACAATTCGATTCCCCGACGCAGTGTTTCCCAGCGCTCCTGGTTACTGGCTGCGTCCGAAAACGGACTCTGGGTCTGGCCAGCAGATTGAACAGGTCCTCTTTCTGTTACGCCACTGCTGGTCACCACGTGGGTAGCAAGTGGTAGCGCAAAGACAAAAAATCCCCATACCGTTGCAGCATAGATTGCGCTCCTGAACAGGAGCCTTCGATCCACAAAGCCGCCGATCCCGGCAAGCACGAACACGATCAATCCGGTGACAATCCCTGCTCTTGATGCGGTGAAAACAAGACCTGCCAAAATGACCCCGTGCGCTGCAGCTAAGAAATGATCTCTGGGTAGTTGCAACCGTCCGAGGGCGACGATGCCGTGCAGAGCCTTCTTTCTCGATGCGAATGCAAGAAGTAACACGGAACAGGTAAGAAGCTGAAACGCAAACGCGTTTCGGTTGGCAGAATACGCTTCGAAATTGAGGTTGATACTTCCAATTTCATACCAGCCGGAAATCGTTATCCAGCGCATCAGTGCATGAAACAGGATCACGACGACCGCAGTGGCAACCAATGTCTCCACGACACGCCAGATGCCCTGTCTGCCCAAATACGATACCGCGATCACACCAATACTTAAATATCCAAGCAATACTAACCAGCCCATAAGGCGCCCAACAAGCGCCCATTGCGTAAAGCCGATTGTCTTGAAGCCATTAATGAAGGCAACGAAAAGCAATACACCTATAACAAAAATTATTATATTACAGTATTCGATTTTCCATTCAGGAACTTGTCGAGTGAATACCCCGTGAACTACAACAGCCGAAAGAGCTAGAATAGCGAAGGGGTCAGCAAGGTTGAGATTTATGTTTCCTTCGCGCAATGGAATATAGAATTGGAAAAAAACCAGAACGGAAGCAGCAGTCACAATCCCCCAGCTTGCAATTTTTTCAATTGTTATTTTATTTCCTTCAAGATAGATTTGTTCTTTGTTAAAAGAACCATTTTTGGCTTCTGAGAAGGCATAAGGCCATGCAGCCAGGACGACAGCGGTCGAACACAGTCCCACCAATATTGAAACGGCCAACGCCGACGACGCGGGCATACCGATTTGGCCAAAGGCAAACATCGCCGTTATTTCACGAACACCCCAGCCATTGACGGAAATGGGTAAACTGGCCGCAAAACTCGTCACGGCTGCGGCAGCGAGAAGATTCCAGAAGCCGATTTCAGCGTTGAGACCATAGGCACCTGCTACGAAAGCGAGGAGCACGAACATTTGGGCAAAAAAGGAAATTGCGGCCACCCGCAAGAATTTGTTCATCATTCGTACCGAAAGCAAACCTGCAAAGAGTCGGGACTCGAAATGCGATCTACCAAACCAAAGGCTAGCAAGAAAACTGAGGACAATGACCAGCGCGATTTCAAATAAAGATACCCGAACCAGAAAATTGCCTATCTCCTTATTATCAAATATCCAAGCGGCACCAAGCAAACCCAATATACCGCTTACGAGAAATAATACGATACGTTCTATCGCCGTCAATGATGCGACAAATATCGCAGGCGTTCCATGGTGCCTCAATACTGATTGTCGGCCTGCAACTTGACCAAAAAGCGAAGTAAAAAATAATGATGCAAAATGTCCTTGGATGCTTGCCTTCATCGAAACACTGTATGGTATTGGTATTGCAAAAAATTGCAGAATTTTATATAGTCGCAACGCAACAATAAACAAATTTATAGAAAAACAGAAAAATACTGCGACAATTGTCAATAATGTAAACCTACTAAATTCCAACATTAATTGTTCAAGCCCTGATATCTGAATGCCTAAAAATAGCATTAACAGAGATAGAATAAAAATTGAATAAAATTTTATAATTTTACTCATTGTCATTGTATTATTCATTTACACAGAAACTTGTATTATTTTCCTCTAGCCAAGCTTGGAACATCAGTATACCCCAAATCTGCGTTGCCCAGTTATGTTTTCCACTGAGATGTTCAGCCCATTTCTCAGCTATGGGCTGTGACCTTAAGAATCCTTGACTGTCAATTTTTTGCGCATCGAGTAATTCGTTTGCCCACGACTTTAGCGGTCCGCGCAGCCACGCGTCCAAGGGAACGCTGAATCCCGCCTTCGGACGTTCCGTGAGCGTCCGGGGTATATGGTGCCCGAGGACATTCCGCAAAACCCGCTTGCCTTGATTGCCTCTGATCTTCATGCCAAGCGGTAATGTCCAGGCGAATTCGACAACGCGTTGATCTAGCATCGGGACGCGTGTTTCGAGAGAATTTGCCATTGCGGCACGATCGACTTTTGTAAGAATATCATCTGGTAGATAAGTATTAGCATCCCAAAACATCATCTCATGTTCAATGGGCATTTTTCCAAGTTTTCCGTCATTATATGTCAAGGTATTTTCATATTTGTTTATAACTTCATTTATGTTTGCCCACTGGATCGTGCTTCTCTCATAGAGTTCCTTGGAGGAACTGGCTAATATCATGCCTGCCAATTTATGGATTTTGTCTCCGGGCGCATGATGACGAAGCCTTGCCGGTAAAAACCGCTTCAGCCGTTTGAAATTCAAATCCCATTCCGATGGGGAAATTTGCGTCATGCTTCCGGCGAGGAGGCGACGCAGGCCCGGCGGGAGCCACGCAGCGCTCCGCCAGATCCGCGGGCCGTCGACATGGCGGTTATATCCCCCGAAGAGCTCGTCCCCCCCGTCGCCCGACAGGCAGACGCTGACGTCGCGGCGCGCCAGCGCACTCACGAGAAAGGTCGGAATCTGCGACACGTCGGCGAATGGCTCATCGTACAAGGAAGGTAGATCGGGTATGATCGCGAGCGCCTCGTCGGGCGTTACGCGAATCTCGGTATGGTCAGTTCCCAGATGAGCAGCAACATTTCGGGCGTGCGCTGCCTCGTCATAGTCGTCTTCCGTGAAGCCGATCGTATAGGTTTTTACCGGTCTGGATGACTGCTCCTGCATCAACGCGACTACAGTCGACGAATCAATGCCTCCGGACAGAAATGCGCCCAATGGCACGTCTGCCAGCATCTGCCCCGCAATTGATCGTTTCAGGAAACGTTCAAGTTCGGCCGAAGCCTCCGTTTCACTGCCTTGAAAGGGGCTTGTCTGCCCTGCGATCGCAACGGCGTGCAATGACCAGTAAGGCCTCGGCGCAGGCAAGTTCGAAGCAGCGACATCGTCTCGGGTCAACTTGAGCCATGTGCCGGGCGGCAGTTTGAATATCCCCCGGTAGATCGAAAGTGGCGCCGGTACGACATTGCGCTGTAGAAACAGCGCGAGCGCATTCCGGTCCACCTCGCCACTGAATCCGGGATAGGCACGCATTGCCTTCAGTTCGGAACCGAACAGCAGAACGCCGTCGTTCAGACCATAGTAAAGCGGTTTCTCTCCCAGGCGATCTCGCGCGAAAAACAGAGCTTTTTCTCCGCGATCCCATAAGGCAAAGGCGAACATGCCGACGAGTCTGTGCAACGTCTGCTCTAGGCCCCAGGCAACGATCGCGGCGAGCAGGGTTTCGGTATCGGAATGGCCGCGCCAGCCTGCCGGAGGCATTTCAGAGCCTTCGCTTTCCAGCTCCCTGCGCAAATCCAGATGATTGTAGATCTCCCCATTGAAAATGAGTACATATCGACCGCAATGCGATGACATCGGCTGATGTCCCGCAGCGGACAAATCGAGAATCGAGAGCCGTCGATGTGCCAGCGAGATCCCGGCTGGCGGATCGCACCATGCTCCCGCGTCATCCGGCCCACGATGACTCAACTGCCGAGCCATCCTCTGAGCTACGGAATGGAGATCAGCCGGAAGACGCCCCGGGTTGGCAAAAAAACCTGCAATGCCACACATCCTCAGCAACCCTCACGCAGGTAATTCAGCAGTTTTTCCCATTCGTCGCAGATTCGATTCGGCGAATATCGGCCATCCATAGCAGCGCGCGCCCGGGCGCCGAAGACTCGGCGCGCGGCGGAATCAGCCATCAGCGACGATAGCGATGAAGCGAGAGATGCCACACGGTCTTCGCCTGGTTCAACGAGAAGGCCGGTCCGGCCGGAATCGATCAGCTCGTTAGTTCCCGGGCAATCAGCGAACCCGACGACGGGCAGGCCTATCGACATCGCTTCCGCTGTTACCAGCCCGAATGACTCGTAACGAGAGGGAATCACGAATATTTCGGCTGCTCGATATTCGTTGCCGATTTCGGAGATCTTGCCTGGAAGATGAACGCGATCGCGTAGATCAAGCGCCGCGACCAGTTCTTCCAGATGAGGGCGTAGCGGACCGTCTCCGATAATTCGCAGTTGCCATTCGGGGTATTCGAAGGCGATTGAACGAAATGCACGAATGAGTGATTCATGGTCTTTCTGCTCATCGAGCCGACCAACACTCAGAAGCGTACAGGTCTTCATATCGGTGCTAATTTGCAAATCCTTCAGAGAAAGATCAACCGGATTCGGCATGACCGTCATCCGCCGACGAACAATCGCCGGGTAACGCAGTTGCGTTTGTTCGGAGAGGACTGTCATCCCTGAAAGAAATGGAGCGGAGAAAAGTAAGAGAGCATATTCGAGCCGGCGGGAACGATAGTGTTCCGGAACAATGTGTTCGCTTCCCAAAGCGATTATTCCTGTTCCAAGGAGAGCAAACGCCATCGGAACATATATTGAGTGCATGAATCCAATTGCCGCATCCGGTCTCTCTGCTTGCGCAAATTCCCGCAAGGCTTTTATACGGAGCAGCGCTTCGATAAATTTCGTGCGGTTCGATGGCTCACCAACTGCGAGATCAATCTTGCGAATTCTCGGATCGAGATGATAGAAAGGTCGTCCCCCGGGTTGGTCGAATGTAACGATGCTGACCTCGTGTCCACGATCGACCAACCCCGACGCCACGATCGAAAGGACTCGTTCGGCGCCGCCAGCTATGGAATCGAGGGTCTTGATCGCAAAGAGTATTTTCACGACGGGCGTTTCCTGGCCGTCGCGGTGAAAAGGTCGGCCCATTGGTTGAAAATGGTGACGGGGTCGTAGCACTGAACAGCAGCGACCGCCATGCGCCCCGCACGGCGCCGAAATGCACTGTCGTCGATCATCGCCTGCAACCCAGCCGCAAGGCTCGATTCGTCATCCGGCACGAGAATACCGTTTTCGTTGTTCCGCAGGAGTTCGTTGACACCGGCGCTACGCTCGAGACCGATGGCTGGCAAACCCTGGCGGAAGGCCTCGACGAGCGCGTTCGGGAAACCTTCCCACAATGAGGGGAATGCAAAAACCGAGCTCTGCCGATACCACTCATCGACATCCGCGACGGCGCCTACCAGTTCGACACGATCCGCTATTCCCCTATCGGCCAGAAGGCTCTCAATCTTCCCGCGATCCTCGCCCTCCCCCACGAGTGTCAGGACCCAATCGGGATAGCACGCGGCGATTCGCGCAAATGCCCGTATCAAAAGTGTCTGGTTCTTTTGATACGACAAGCGACCGACATTCAGTATACGTCGCGGTGGCGCCGCCCTTTCGTTGGGATATGCCGGGTTATCAAGGAGCAGGACAGGATTCGGTATGGTGACGATTCTCGACTGTAGTCTTTCGGGATATTTGTTGTGGTAGCTATCGAGCTGCACGGTAATCCGGTCGGCTAGATGCAAGGCATACTCGGCGCGTCGGCGCAGTTTCTCCCCTCCGGAAACAAAATCGAACAAATCAGGCGCGTTTCGTTCGGCGGCAATCATGGGCACTTCCGTGCCGATCATCGCGGTGCGGACGGCAAGAAAAGTCCCTACCTGAAAGCCGATGATCAGATCGGGGTCGAAATTCTTCGACAATCTCCGCAGCGCGATTTGACGTCTCACGCGCATTATCCAGCTCGCCCGCGTTTCAGGCGTGCCGAGATCGAGCTTCATCCATTCCACTGATGGGTTCAGGGGAAAGTGCGCCTGTGCATCCGCGGCATCCCAAGTGATCAACCCGACACGAAAGCCACGTTGTACCATCTGGTTCATGATCAGTGTCGCCATACGTTCGACGCCGCCGGCCATGCGATGAAAGTTGCGGCAGACGAACAGGATTGACGTCGGCCTACCCATGGTGTGCAGCCCGCATCCGGCGCTCGTGCTGGTACCGGCGTACGGCGGACCGTAGAAAGTGCCGCATAGTTCGCACGGGGTAGATCGCCAGCAATCTCCCCAGCATCAGAGCTGCATGACCCTCCTGCCCGGCAAAATGGCGATAACGCATCTCGGCCCACCACGCCATATAATCATAGCACTTCTTGGCTCTGAGATACGCTTCATTCTTTGCGAGAATCGCGAGAAAACTCTCGAACTCGACAAGTGCGCTCTTTTCGTTGCCACCCGTCGCATATTGGCTGAGCACGGGATCGGGAATACCGATGAAGTGCCCGCCGTGAAAAGCGAGCCGGATCGCGAAATCGACATCTTCCTGCCGGCGGAGGTTTGGATCGAATCCACCCAGATCACGGAAGATCGCGGTTCGGCCCATGAGCGAGCAGGTGGGTGTGCCACCGCCATAGAAGACATCGGGGATACGCTTGTGAAACAATAGATAATCAGCCATCTGCGCTCCCACCGGCGGCGCTCCGTCGGCGCCTACAGCGCGAATGGGCATGACGTAACCATTGGGATACAGACGTTGTCCTGAAGCGTAGCAGGCGATCAATCGTGCCCCCGCTTCCTGCTCGTGGCGACTGATCCGGGCATGCTGCAGGCGCAGTCGGTCCGGACGGCTGACATCATCATCATCAAAGAACGCAATGAAGCTCCCTTGCGCAGCCTCGACCACGGAGTTTCGTGCAGCGGCACAGCCACGATTCTCTTTGTGCCGGAGGACGCGCAGGCGCGCGTTATCCTTGGCGAGGCGGCTCAGGATATCAAGGCTGGCGTCGGTCGAGCCATCATCGACGACCACGACCTCGAAGTCGTCCCAGTCTTGCCTCAAGGCGCAATCAACCGCTCGTTCGATTGTTGCCGCGGCATTGTAGCAGGTTATGCCGATGGTAATCAGATCACGAGCCATGCTCAGGAACACCGTGAAGACGCGAAACAGCGCGGTTTGCGGACAGGTTCGGCATCGCCATTCCCGCCCGGTACAAAGATTGAAGCGGATGCCGGAGACCAATGCGCAGCAGGCGATAAACAAACTCGGAGCGGGACCGCCGCATCCAGCTGTCCTTTACGTCGAGCCAGGCGCGGCAAAAAAAATAGTCATTGTCGGAGCGAAACAGATCGCGGTGCTTGTCCAGAAGCGCAAGTCCATACATACGTTCGGCGGCAATCGGCTTGTCAGCAGTGGCGGCCATGGTCTGGCGAACCAGAGGGTCAGCGATACCGACGAAGTGAGCTCCTGCGCGGGCCAGGCGGATACTGAACTCCGTGTCCTCCCCGCGGCGGAATGCCGGGTCGAAGCCGCCGAGCTTCCGATAGGTCTCCGTGCGGGCCATTTGGGAGCAGGTCGCGAGGGAGCCATAGCCGTCCTTGAGCGGATCACCACGCAGGATTCGCATGGCCACGCCCAGACCATGCGGTGCGATCGCCGCTTCCCTTTCTCCCATGGTGTGTTCAATGCGTACGGTTCCATCGGGATAGAGCTGCTGTCGTGCGGTATGGCAGATCACCGGCGCGCCTTCCGGCGCATGGGAGGCCTCATAGCTTTCGATGCGGGCCATCTGGCGCGCGCAACGCTCCGGACGGCTGATGTCGTCATCATCAAAGAAAGCGAGGAACGCGCCCCGCGCCTGTGCGATGATACGGTTGCGCGCAGCTGCGACGCCGACGTTTTGCGCGAGACTGACCAGGCGAACGCGATCCCCGTGCGCTTCCACGGCGTCTTCGAGAACCGCCCGTGTCCCGTCCGTGGATGCATCATCGACGATGATCACCTCGTAGTCATCGACGGATTGCAACCGCGCCGACGCAAGCGCATCCAGAACCGTGTTTTCGGCATTGAACGCCGTGATGCCGATCGTGAGCCTGCAGCTCGTCAAGTGGGCATCTCGCGCTTTCGCAAGCGGCGCCGCAGGTAATCCAGCAGGAGACGGGGGGCGATCAGATAGGCCAGGGCGCGATAAAGACGGCTGCGAAAACGGTGACGCTTGTTGCCATGAAAGTTCGATCGCGCAATCAGCCGGGAGGCCTGATAAAGGCCGCGCTGGTCCAGATAGCCCCGATGCTTCTCGCGCAGGAGCAGCGCGTATTTGAGCGGGATCGATCCGGACTTGTCGGCCCCGGGCGTCTTGTACATGGTGATGAGCGGCCGGTCGACGGCGATGAAATGCGCGCCCATGAAGGCGGCGCGGACGGCGAGATCCCACTCCGCGCAGCGCCGGAAGGTCTCGTCGAAGGGCCCGACCCTCTCAAAACTCGCTCGGCGCGCCATCAGGGTGCAACTGCCGAACATGCCCCAGACCTTTCCCGGCGTGGCATCGACCCCGAGCAGAAAATCAGCAACTTCAGGGCCTGCCGGCTCTGGAGCCATCCGTCCTATAGCCAATGAGATATGGTCAGGCGCGCTTTGACCGCCTTTGACCACGTTGCGGTTGGCATAGCAGAAGACCAGCTCGGCGCCCGTCTCATCCTCATGGGCGATGATGCGCTCGACCTGTGCGCTCACGCGATCTGGAACATTGTCGTCGTCGTCATCGAATATGGCGACGAAATCCCCCTGCGCATGCTGCATGATCGTGTTGAGTGCGCCGGGATAACCCTTGTTCGTATCGTGCCGGAACACGTGCAGGCGGGGCTCCGAGTCTGCCACGCCGAGAAGGATGTCCCACGATCCGTCAGACGAGCAATCATCGACGACAATGACCTCGATCTCCGGCCAATCCTGCACCAGAGCACTGCGCACCGCCCGCTCGATCGTACCCTGAGCGTTGAAGCAGGTGATGCCCATGGAGATTTCCGCCTCTAACTGGGGGGCCTCATTTATATTCAT
>Ga0102934_1001740_pt1 | contig 15256 bp, 7 predicted proteins | sample SalPonR2_A_D1_MG_FD_78175 | JGI IMG/M metagenome (GOLD analysis project Ga0102934, IMG submission 78175) | Salt pond soil microbial communities from South San Francisco under conditions of wetland restoration - Salt Pond MetaG R2_A_D1_MG | ecosystem: Environmental > Aquatic > Marine > Intertidal... | reverse complement strand
CGTCATCATTCGCGTGGGTCGCCGTTCACGCCATGCGGGTCTTTCACGGCTGCGTGCGCTGGAAGTACGACTCGTGGCGCAGTCAATACGGGACAGCGACATCCAGGTCGCATCCTCGACGAGCTGGCATCCGCTGCTGGTCGGCTGGTTCGATACGAATCAGCGCGGAATCACACCATTTGCCCTGATCGAGGGTCCCCGTCGCGATAAGCGCGAAGCAGCGGAGCGGTCGCGAGAGCAGATGGCAATCGTTGCAGAGGAAATAGCAAAGGCTTCAGGCGCTGCAATCGGACAGCCGGCAGGCGCTGAGAGAGATGTGATTCCCTACGACTGACTCGAGCCTGGTCTCATTGGTCATGAGGGCAAACGATTTTCCAAGGCATTGACTACTCGTAGGCAACCACTTCCTGCTCGACTGGAGTGGCGGCAACCAGGGCTTCGACGGCAATTTCATTGACCGTGTGAAGGGCGACCGGTTCGACATCGGAACCGTCGAATCACCGTGTCTGGATTCGATCTTCAGCGACGGCTTCAAACCACCTTGAGACGCAACCCGGCCAGCGTCAGTTCAATCCGTCCAACAGCGCTTGGGCCTTTCTGGTGTCGGGATGCTCGGCGCTGGTCTGGGTGGTGTAGGCCTCGATCAAGTCCCGAATCTCTGCTTCAGGCACCGATCCCGGAGCCAGGCGCTCCCGGCTCTCCATGGCCTGACGTCGCACGGTCAGACTGTAATGATGATCGGGTCCCATTGCATCGATGACGGCCCTCGACGCCTCGTCGTGCAGCGCAAGCGCCTCGTCGGCTCGACCCAAGCCGGCCAGGCTCTGGGCGCGGTTGGCTTCACTCATCCAGACAAACGGATGGCCCTCTCCGAGCACTTCTTGCATGGCTTGCGTCGTGCTCGCAGCCAGGGGCAAGGCCTCGTCAAACCGGGCGCGGATATTGAGCAGCTCGGTCAAGTTGTAGCTGAGCATCAGGTAATGGGTATTTCGATCACCAAATCGCTCCTTTACCGTCTTCATTAATTGGCGAATCAGCGCTTCGCCTTCATCGTATTGCCCACGCGCATTGAGCAGATTGGCACGATTGCCCTGCAGAGACAGCAACTCCCGTCGCTCGGCCAGTGCCGCGTTGTTATCGATCAAAGCGAAGGCCCTGTCCTGCGTGGCCATCGCGTGGTCAAGTTGGCCAAGGTCGTGGTAGAACGCTGCCAAAGAATTCAGAGAATCAAAGACCGGCGCAGAGTTGGCACCGAACAGCTGCTCGTTGAGCGCCACCACTGAATTTTGAACGGGCAGTGCCTCGCGCTTGCGATTTGCAAAGTATAAGTTTGTCGCCAGAACCGTCTCGGCATTGACGCGATTCATAAGCCGGTCGCGAGGATGGCGCGCCAGCCAGTCAAGCATGTCTTGGGCCACCGCGACAGCTTCATCATAGCGGCCCAGTTCGCGATACACATTGGCACGAGCGTGAAGTATCAGGAAGCCCAGGTTGTTGGTCGCTTGCTCGGGTTCAGGCACGGTTTGAAAATAACGATCCAACAAGCGCTCAGCCTCACTGAAACGATTGAGCGAGAGCAGATTAGAGATCTGAAGTCTTCGGGCAAGCTTGAAAAGATCGGAGTTGGGCGGCAGCTGATTGCGGAAGGTAACTTCAAACTGTTTAGCTCGCGCCAGGCTCTGCTCGTTCTCTTCGGCGCTCTGCAACGCAGCGATCGCTTCAAGTTCAAGCTTGGGTCTAATGAGTGGATTCAATGGATCGGTTGCGTCTAGCTGGTTCAATCCCAGCTCAACCTGCTCGAGCGCCTGTTCCGCCTGATCAAGGAGGTCGTAGGATTCGGCCAGCGCCAGATGAACTGCAGCCTGGGCTTCATGCTGCCCCGCTAGCTGCTCCTGAACATCGCCCGCAGCCTGGTCCAGCATCTGCTCCACCGTCATATTGCGAGCTTGGCCGCTTTCATTGGGCGAGCTCAACAGGCGTTGAAGAAACTGATTGACAGCCGCTGTATTGCGCTGCTCCTGCTCGGCAACAAGTCGCGACTGGTTGGCCTGAATCAGACCCCAGCTGGTGAAGATCAGACCGAGCAGAAGTGAGGCCGTGATCGCGCCGATCGCGATGCGCCGGAACCGGCGTTGAGGGGCCGAACGCATCGACTCGATGGACGCAAGGATCGCGTCGAGTCGGGGGCGCGCTTCGGGATCGTGATCCAGCATGGAAGCCACCAGCCTGGCCAGCGGGCGTCCGAGCGCTCGTTCGAGATCCTTTGCGTCGATCGGCACTGCCCGGCGGTGCATTTCACGTAACGCTTCCCAGTCCTTCGCTGCTTGCACGGGACGCCCCGTACTGACCCGAAGAAGCGTCGCACCCAGGGAGTAAACGTCGGATGCGGTAGACGGCGACCGCCCCAGAACCGCCTCGGGTGCCATGTAGAGCGGCGTACCGGAGGCCATGGCAGTTCCGGCCGCATCCGGCGAACGATCCAGACTGGCTCCGAAATCCATCAGCACCCACTGGCCGATATGATCCTGCATGATGTTGGAGGGCTTGACATCACCGTGCAGAAGGCCCGCATCGTGCACGGCTCGCAGGCCCAGCGCGAGCGATTCAATCAGCGCCAGCCAATCGCCCTTCGTGAAATCCGCGCGCTGCGGATCCAGCTCAGACAGCGTATTGCCGTTGATCAGGTCGCACCAGAGTCCCGGGCGCCCCTCATGAATCGCCGCGCCGTGCACGGCCAGTACATTGGGGTGTCGAACCAGGGCAAGCTGCCGTGCCTCGTGCAGGAAGAGCTGCGACTGGAAGGGTCGCTGTTGCCCTGTCTTTAGGAGCTTTAGCGCAACGTCGCGATCGAGAACATCGTCATAGGCAAGAAAGACCTCGCCGAAGCTGCCCTCACCAATCCGCTCCAACACCTGCAAGTGGCCCCAGCTGAATAGTATCTGCCGGGAGGCGACGTCCTGATTGCGCCGCTCGCCGCCGTGGAGGACGAATAATTGTTCGATCTCCTTCAGCCGTTCGGCCAGGGTCTCCGAACCCTCTGCAAGCTGATCGAGATCATCGAGCGCCTCGGAGGAACCTGAAAGGCGCTCAAGAATGCTCCGTGCCCGAAAATCCGATGGTCTCTTGGGGCGACTCACTTCATCGCCTCGGCCAGCTGGACCAGGGAGCGCGACACAAGCATGCGCGCGCTGTTGGCCGACGGCGTGTCGGTCGCCGCAGCAATCTCCGGGAAGGAGTATCCGAATTCCACTCTGAGCATGACGGCTTCTTTGGCCTTGTCTGTCAGAGTCATCAATGCCGCCTCATAGCGTTCCAGCACATCCAGACCGATGGCCTCGCTCATGACCGAGGCCTCCGGATCGGTCGGCTCGAGCTCGGAGTCTGCAAAACCATGCCTGTTTCTGCGGGTGACGCGCCGAATCTCCATCCGGATGTGATTGAGGAGAATCGTGCGCAGGTAGGCCAGAAAAGCACCCTCGCGCAGCGACTCGAAACTCTCGACCTGATCGAGCGCCCGGATCAGGGCGGTCTGAACCAGATCCTGGGTGTCGGAGAGATCACGAGCGTAGTTGGGCAGGCGGCCATGCGCCCAGCGGGTCAGGAGCGGCAGAAAATGCCGGCACAGACGCTCGCGCGCCTCATCGCTGCCGTCGACGACCTGTTGCAGCAGGGTGGCGGTCGATTCCAGCGACGGACTCATGACGAGTTTGCCTGTAGGTTGGACGGAGCGTCCGAGTATAGAAGCTCATCGGTAACTGAACAAATCGACCTGCCAGAGGCTCCCGGGCCAGGCGGCCCGGGATAGTTGATTCAGCGCTACTGCCGGGCGTAGGACCGGCCCAGTAGCACGCGAGCCAGTGCCGGCAGAAGCAGCATGGCACCGATCATGTTGAAGATGAACATGAAGCCAAGCAGAACACCCATATCTGCCTGGAACTGCAGCGCCGAGAACAGCCAGGTACCTACTCCGACCGCCAGGGTCACGGCGGTAAAGAACACCGCCTTGCCGGTCAGACGCAAGGTACGCAGGTAGGCCTCATCCAGGTCCATGCCCTGCTGGAGGAAGCTGCGCATGCGGCTGAAGATGTAGATGCCGTAGTCGACGCCAATCCCGACGCCGAGTGCCACCACCGGCAGCGTGTTGACCTTCAGACCGATGCCCATGTAGGCCATCAGGCTGTAGGCCAGATAGCTGACCAGTACCAGCGGCAGCACGATGCAATAGGTGCTTCGGCCCCCTCGAGTCAGGAAAAGGAGAAACGCGACCAGGCCGGCGAGACCCCAGGCAAAAACGGGCTGACCGAACAGTTGAGGGGCCAGGAAATGGGTCGCTGCCACCGCCGCCAGGGGTGGCAACGTTACCACCAGAAAGCCGCGAATCGAACCGAAGGTCAGAAGGCACAGCACGATAATGGCCCCGTAGACATACAGCAGCATCGGTGTCTGGGCTGCGGCCACTTCCTGGTTCGTTGCAGCCATCACACCGACATTACCGGTGGCCAGGCGGAAGCGCAGGCAATCATCACAGCGCTCGCCTTCGGGCGTCGTAAAGTCTGCCTCGACGGATCCGGCCGGGGTAAAGCCCAGACCATCGACGTAGACTTCGGCCTGCAGTTCCTCAACTCGCGCCACGACCCGATTGATGGTTTCGGCCTTGTGGTCCTCGAGAAAGACCATCACCGGCATCGCACTGCAGTCTTCGTTCAGAAGGCCCGTGCCTGTTTCGATGCCCGATAGATTCTGACGCATGATGAACTGGTTACGGGGCAGGACCCGCCAGCGGATATTGCCCTCATTCCAGCCGGCGTTGACGATCTTGGCGATCGCCGGCAGGGTCACGACCTGCTGAACCCCCTCGACGTTCGACATATGCCAGGCAAATCGATCGATGGCCTCCATCACCTGGTAGGACTCGGTGCAGGCCGATGGCGCGGTTTCGGCGATCACCGAAATCAGATCGGTCCCCAGCGCAAAACGGTCCGCGATCAGGCGCGAGTCCTGGTTGTAGCGGGCGTCCGAGCGCAGTTCGGGCACGCCCGGCTCGGAATCACCGATCTGCATGTCCTGAGACTTGACCCAGGCGAACGCAAACAGGCCGACGCCGACCAGCACCGCCAGGACCGCCACGCCCGGTCGGGTGAAGCTGCCGATCAGATTCCAGATCGCACTGGGCTGCTGGCCCTTCATGAACTGGCGCTGACGGAATCGCTCTTCGTTGCGCAGCCGCACGTAGGACAGAAGAACCGGAAGCAGGACCAGGTTGGTGAAGATGATCACGGCCACGCCGATACTGGCGGTCAGGGCCAGCTCCTGAATGATCCGGATATTGATCAGGAGAATGGTCAGGAACCCGATCGTGTCGGAAATCAGAGCAATCGAACCAGGCGCCAGCAAACGAGAGAAGGTCGCCTTCGACGCCTCCAGACTGGAGACGATCGGCACTTCGTTGAGGTTGGCACCGTCCTGTGCCAGTCCGACCGGCGAATGCCCGCCGAAGAGTTTCTCGGCGTTCCACCCACTGATCATCTGGACCCCGTGACTGACGCCGATGGCAAACACCAGGAAGGGAGTGAGAATATTCATCGGATCGATGCCGAAGCCCAGGATACTGAGCAGACCCAGCTGCCAGATCACCGCAGTGACCGAGCAGACCAGCGGCAGCACCGTCAACCAGATCGAACCTGAGTAGAGAAAAAGAAGAATCGCCGTGATCGCGAAGGCAACGCCGAAATAGGTGACCACACCGCGTGCGCCATCGGCAATATCACCGACGATCTTGGCAAAACCGACGATATGCACCGTATGGGGTCCGTTCTCGAATTCGCTGCGGATGTCCTCGAGCTGAGCGGCCACATCCTGATAGTCCAGGGCCTCGCCTGTGGATGGATCCTCTTCCAGCAGGTTGGCCCAGACCATGGCGCCGGAGAAATCCTCGGCGACCAGACGGCCGACCTCGCCGGATTTGACGATATTCGATCGCACTCGCTCGAACATTTCGGGCGAGGGCGCGAAGTCGGCGGGAATGACGTTGCCACCGGCAAATCCGTCCTCGACGATTTCAACGAACCGTACATTCGGGGTGAAGATCGATCGCACGCTGGCGCGATCAACGCCGGGAATGAAGAAAACCCGGTTGCTGATCTGCTCGAACTTCTCGAAGAATTCGGGCGTGAACATGTCGCCGTCCTGAGAAACCAGGGCGACCATGACCCGATTCGCGCCGCCGAACTCACGCTCGTATTCGATGAAGGTCTGCATGTAGGGGTGTTCAAGCGGTAACTGCTTCTTGAAGCCCGCGTCCACGCGCAGCTGCAGACTGAAAAAGAGCGCGGCGGCCGTTCCTGCAATGAACAGAAGCAGTATCAGGGGCCGAATGGAAAAAACCGCATCGGCGATCCGACGCGCCACGGTTGGCTGATCACTCATGGCTGACTCCATCTTCTCCGACCAGAATCTTCTTACCGTCTTCGCTGAATATCACGGCGGCGTACGTACTTCCCAGACGATCCTCCTGGAGCTCGAAGTCGCGCGTGTCCGGATCATAGATGAGCTGGGCTGCACCGGCACCAACCATCAGGGCGCGACCCTGTGGATCGACACTACCGCCCTTGAGCGTCGAGGCGAGAGGGTTGTCCAGCTCGACCCACTGACGACCCGCATCTCTGGAGGTCTGCACATGCCCCCTGAGACCGAATGCAACGATCTCGCGATCGATCTGAAGCAAGCCGAACATCGACCCCGGATAGGGGAACCGAAAACTCTCCCAGTTGATGCCGCCGTCTGTAGAACGAAATCCGTAGCCGCGCTCGGCAGCAATCAGCCAGGTACCCCGCTCATTGTCCAGAAAGGCATTGAGATGACACTCCATGAACTCATAGCAGCCCCGATCGAGAAGCGCATCTTCACCGAACAGGTCATCATCCATGGTGCTATCGTCGGCCTCGGCGGCCGCGATAGCCTCCCAATCGATGTTCTCCGAGGTGACCAGATCGGCCATATCCAGCGAATCCCAGTCCTCCCCGGCGTTCTGCGTGCGCATATACAGTCCGTATGCACCAATCGCGATGCCGTTGTTGGCATCGAAGAAGTGGACATCGAGCAGCGGTTTTTCTGCCTCCGGATCGAAGTGCTGAAGGACCCAGTTGCGGCCCAGATCACGGCTGTGAATGATGACCGAGTCGTGCCCGACGGCCCACAGCCGTCCGCCGGAAAATTCCACGCGAGTCAGCGTCGAGCGAACGGGAACACTCTCTGCCTGTTCCCAGCTCACTCCATCGGACGAGAGCAGAACGTGCCCACGCTCACCGACAGCGACATAACGCTGCCCAGCGCGTTCGATATCCAGTAAAAGGCTTTCGGCTGCCAGACGAGCGGGCTCGGCGGGTCTCGGTTGAATGTCCTGAGCCCAAGCATCACCTGACCCCAGCATGGCGATCAGAGGCAGCGCAACGATGGTTGACTTCATGCCGTCTTTCTCCTGATTCTCAGATCATCTGCCAAAAAGCAGAATGACACCGCATTCCGCTGCAGGGACTTCGACGATCAGTGCGCCCCGGGGGGATTGCGTGCCAACTGATCACTCGATTGACCCAAAGACGATCTGATCTGGTTCGATCATTGTCGGTGGCCGGACTGTGCATCGCTGCGGATGATTGATGCGAAGCCCGTGCCGGGGAGTCCTGCAGACGCGAAAAAAAAGGCCGACCGGAGTCCGGTCGACCTTTCCTGAGTCTACCCGGCCTGCTTATCTCCGACCACGAGTCCGCAATGCCTGCGGGGTATAACTGCTGATACTCAGTGGGACGTTGAATGTATTGACCGGATCCTGGTTGTCCAGACCGGTTGCCACGTAACGCCCGGACTGGAGATCCATATGGGATTCGATCGACGACCAATAGGTCGGCACATCGTAGTAGCTGATCGTATGCGCCTCTGATGCACGCCACAGCTCGCCACGTTGGTCGTAGTGATCGATCAGGACGATCTGATAGGTATCTTCATCGAGATAAAAGGTACGACGCGAGTTGATATGACGGGTACCCTCGCGCAGCCGGGCATCGACAACCCAGACCCGATGCAGTTCATAGCGAGTCAGTTCTGCGTTGAGGTGACCCGGGCGAACGATGTCATCCGGCGTCAGATCGCCACTGTGAATGTCATAGGAGTTGTACGGGACATACATCTCTCTCTTGTCGACGACTTCCCAGGTGAAGCGGTCCATCGCACCATTGAACATATCGGTCATGTCGTTGGTGCGCAGGCCATCAGAGGCTGTACCAGGGTTATCGTAGGCGATGTTGGGAGCCCGACGGACTCGGCGCTGACCCGGGTTGTAGATCCACGCCTGACGCGGCTGCTCCAGCTGATTCAGGGTTTCGTGGACAAGCAGAATGTTTCCGGCCAGGCGCGCCGGCGACTCGACTTCCTGGAAGAAGTAGAGAAGGATGTTGTTGGTGTCTTCGATCGACGAACCCTCGGCGTAGTAGAGACCGAGCAGCTCTTCGCGCAGACGTACCAGCTGATAGCTGCCGGTGGCCGTGGGCGCGACCTGATTGTTGTAGCGAACTCCACCGGTGCCCTTGTACTTCAGCTTATGGTTCCACATCAGCTCGTAGGCGTTCTGAGGTAACGGGAAGGGGAAGCCCTCGGAAACATCGGCGACACCCTCACCCTCCGAAATCAGCCGACCGGTCGATCCATTCCGGATGGTCGCATCGTAGATGAACTGGGGAAAGGCAGCGCTGCGACGGGTCGGATAGACCCGCATCTGATAGGTGTCGGGGTAGCGCTCGAAGGTTGCGATCTGGCCTACGGACAGGCGATCGGCGTAGTCCTGATAGTTGTCGCCCGTGATCACGAACAAGGGCTCGTCATTCGGGTACGGGTTCAGGTGGCGATCGCCGGGCTGATAGCCTGCCGGCCAATCGTCAAGACCGATTCCACCGGTCCATGCGGGGATCGTGCCGTCGGCGTTTCCGGCCCGAATCGAGCCCATCGGGGTCAGGTCATTGCCGAGACGCGCAATGTTCTCAGGCGTGCGCGCCAGGATGAAGTCACCCGTATCCGACGGCACGACAGCGGGAGCCGCGGCGGCCGTTCGTGCGACGGCTGCAGCGCGTGCGGCCTCTTCGGCAGCGATACGCTCGGCTTCGGCAGCTTCTTCTGCCGCCATGCGCTCGGCTTCAGCGGCTTGCTCGGCCGCCATACGCTCAGCCTCTGCAGCAGCACGCTCGGCCTCGGCCTGTGCCTCGGCGGTCATCCGTTCGGCTTCGGCTTCGGCGGCTTCACGCTGCGCGGCCAGTCGACCCGCTTCTTCCTCTGCTCTGCGCTCGGCTTCGGCAGCCATACGTTCAGCTTCGGCTTCTGCCTCGGCGGCCATCCGCTCGGCTTCGGCTTCGGCAGCCTGACGAGCGGCTTCGGCTTCGGCCTCGGCGGCCATGCGTTCAGCTTCAGCAGCAGCTTCAGCGTCAGCTCTCATACGCTCGGCTTCTGCCTCTGCCCGCGCTGCGGCTTCCGCTGCTTCGCGTTCGGCCTGCTGAGCCTCGAAACGGTCAGACATCTCTTCCTGGTTCGATGCCGCCGACTCTTCCTGGGTTTCAGGTCCAGTCGTACAGGCCACCAGTGCCAGGCTGGACAGCAGGGCAAAGGCCAGAGTCAGAAGCTTTTTGGTTTGAATCGATTTCATGATCGGATCTCCCCTCAGAACGAGTAGTTGACAGTGGCCGAGACAAAGTCACGATCGCTGAGCAAATTATTGATACCGGCACCAAAGAAATTGGTGTACGAAAAGCCGACCTGAAGGTTCGCCAGATAACTGAAATTCAAACCTACCGTGGCCTGCATGCGGTCTTCGATGAACGGTCCACCGGGTCCCGGCGACACACCCTGGACATCATGGTTGAACGCGATACGTGGGCTCATGTTCCACGGTGTACCGAATACCGAGTTGTAGGTCGGGGCAAACACCAGTCGATATCCCCAGCTGAAGGGCGTTGCGAAACCGTCACTGGTGGTGGTGGGATTGCGCGAAGCGCCATTGAAGCGATTCGGGCCGCCACCCGTATCGGTGCCCGGTCCTTCGAAACGCAGCTCATCCGTGCTCGGCAGATTCCAGAAATGCTGGGCCCCGATCTCGGCCACTACGGCCACCTGGTCTGCGCCGATCGGATTGTTCGGACCGAACACATTGGTGAAGGTCATCTGGATCTGGGATGCCTTGCGGCGCTCGAAGCCAGGGATGTATTCACCCGCCTGATAGGAGCCCAACTGGCTACGGAACCGCAGATACTCGGCAGGAAGAGCCCCATTCAAGGGAGACAGTCCCGCAAACAGCAGCTCGACATCGTCGATCTGCACCGGAACGTTGTCACGATAGGTGATCTCACCGGCCCAGGACCAGTTGCCGGGAATGGTGGTATTGAAGCTCAGACCGAAGAGGTCGATGTCTTCCGGGAACTCGACAATCACGGCACCGGTAGAGACATCACTGCTGGTCACGGCCCGACCGGACAGGACCGGAAGGCGGCTGTGATAGCGCAGGTAGTAGAGCCCGAATTCCGTGTCGTTGAGACCACTGGCGAAGTACCGGAAGTTAACACCGAACTGACCGCTGTCAGACGCCCGGTTGTCCTCAGCGCGCGGGAAAGCGGCCGAGCAGCCGACGCCAACCAGTTGCGGCGACAGATCCGCGCGATCACTGGCACCGAAGTTACCGCCGCCGCAGACCGTGTCGAACAGATCCGGGTTGATCACCGGCTGCGGCACCAGACCGAAGTTCAACATGGCATAGCGGCCGCCGGCGGTCGCAAAGTCGTTGGTCGAGAAGAAGGTTCCGACCGGCTCGGCCTCGACCTCATCCCATTCGAACATCACCAGCGCTTCCATCGACAGATTCTGGGTCAGATCGATCGATCCCCAGAGCATGTTCAGCGGCAGGAACGCGTTTCTAAGCTCAGCGCCTGCGGTCCGAAGTGCGGTGATATCGACCGGATTGATGACATTCAGGCCGCCGGGGATGAAGGTTGATTCACCCCAACTCACCACCTGCCGACCCGCTCGCAGGGACAGGAGGCGATCGCCAACTTCCAGGTCGGCGTAGGCGAAAGCATCCAGCAGGCGCGCCCGCGACCCGACCCGATCCTTGGCCCGATCGCTCAGGAAATCTGCGTCATTGAGCTCGATGTCGTAGTTGTAATCGCCGCGGACGAAGAAGCCGTAGTTCTTGTAGTCGACCGCCAGCTCGGAGGTCACACGCACGGCGTTGAAAATCAGATCATTCTTGTCGAAGTTGGTGTTGCCGTCGTCGGAGTTGGCCGAAAACCGGCCAGGTGCCGCCTCCTGAGCCGCAGGAGACGCCGCAAAAATCGCGGGGTTGAAGCGTGACTTGGCGACCAGGTCATCGTCCCGGCCCTCGACACGCATGCCGACACCGTAGCTGATCGTCGTATCCAGGCGGATGCTGACCTCGTCGGTGCTGAGGTCGATCGCCTGGGCGGGGCTGACCATCAAGGCCAGGCCGATCGCGCTTGCCAACAGGCAGGGACGCATCAGGCCGGCTTGGGGCAGTGATTTTTTCTGTAGCCGATTCATTGAATTTCTCCCTGTCAGTCGGTCTGGATCAGCGACGTGTCGCCAACAACAACGGCGGCGCCACCGGAGGCCGCCATACTCGTGGCCTGCGTTTGCATTTCAACGGTGACCGCGAGCGAAGCCGTTGGATCAAGCAGGGAGCCATGGCTGCCCTGAATGAATCGCACAGCACCGCGGATTCCCGCCGGATCGACGATCTGACCGGCCTCGGTGATGGCATCCAGGCCCATCACTCGAATCAGCGGCTCGGTGCCCGAAAGCGGGGCGCCGGGTACGGCATTGGGAATCACCGCATCGCCGGCGACCTGGTGCAGCAGAACCGAGTTGGTCTGGGCGGTTGTCGCACCCCAGTTGATCGGGTCGGCCGAGTCAAGGACGGTCTGAGCTATCAACAGGAACTGGTTGAAATCTGCCGATCCAGGCTCGATACCGGCGGCCTGCAGTCCGCCGCGGACAACCGGGCCGAAGGTCTGCGAGCCGTTGAGCATCTGGGCGATACCGCCGCCTGGCACGGAAAGCACCGCGTTGTTGACGGTAGGCTCGACAGCCAGGAAGGGAATGCCGTTGATCGAGCCCAGCGACAGGCCGGTGAAGCTGATGCTCGACCCGTCGATGTCGCCAAGCTGATCGCCATCCAGATCAATGAACGGAATATTCAGCGCGAGGATGCTCAGATCAGTCTGGGCCTGGCGATTGTTGTCGCGTGAGGTCAGCAGCGAGGGCAGATTGATGAACCAGGCGCCTGAGGAGTCGATATTCGAATCCGGTCCCGGCGCACCAGTCTCGTTGTTCTGCAGGTCGAGATTGAAGGTCCGCTCGCGAGCGACCACACCGAAAGGCGTGTTGCCGACATAGAACGGATTGGTCAGGTCGGTGATGCCGTGCAATGGCTGATCGATCGCGATCGTGGCCAGGCCCTGTGACGCGAACGCATCGGCGATGGCCAGCATCTGGGTCCGATTTCCCGTGATGCCATGCTGGAAGATCACGACGGGCCAACCGGAATCAGGACGGCCGCGACCCGAACTGGCATTGGGAACGGTCATGATCACCGGGATTCTCTCTGTCGAAGTCTGAACCGGGAACGGATTCGCGACAGTGACCGCGGTCGAGTTGGGATCCAGTGGCGGATCCAGATTCGAAAACGGCGGGACGTAGGCACCGGGCTGAGCCGTCCAGAAATCGGTGATCGGAGCTGTCGGGTCCTCTGCGGTCGGCACGCCCAGATAGTAGGGAACCTCCATCATGCCGATATACACATCGGCAATCCCCGGCGAGGCGCCCGGCGGCAGCACATCCGCCGTGGTCAGGCAGACTTCAGGGGCCGGGCAGGCCTGAGCCACGGTAATCGATGTCGGATCGGCCTGGGAGCGGATGGCGCTCAACACCGGCGTGATGGCCTGGGTGGTGCCGGTAAACGACAGCACGATATCGGCCGGGTTGACGCCGGCAGAGGCCGCGGCGGCTTCCTGGGCATTGGTCAGCTGGCGCAGGGGCTCCAGCGCCCGGGCCGTGGCGTTGTCGAACAACGTGTCCGTGCTGTTGCCCGAACCATCGACCAGCGGCGAGCTGCGCTTGGTGATGAAATAGGTCTGCGACGGTGTGGCTGCGGTTCCGACGGTATCGAGGATGCCGTTCGTGGCCACGACCATGTAGCCGGTCATTTGCTGCAGGGGCCGCAGCGGAACCACCGCAATCGTGCGACCGGAGGGATCGACCGTCGCCACGTAGTCGACGCCCGGGACCAGTTCACGATTGATCCCGGCCACCGCGATCGTTCCGAATACGAATTCGACCTCGAAGAATCGCACCGTGTTGGCGTTGACGGTGTTGGGGTCGATGTCCTGGGAGAACGAGAAGGTCCAGGGCGTGACCGTACTGAATCCATCCAGCTGAGACAGTGCAACGGCGGGGTCGCCGAAGTCTGTCGGATCGGCCACTGGAGGATTCAGGGTGAGATCACCCGAGCCAGAGAGCAGAAGATTGGTCGGAAACGGCAGATTACCCCCGGAGGGATCGAAGATCGTTTCCATCACCTGCGTGGTCGGATTGCCGTCCGGGTTGGTCGCCGGGTTTTGTGGCGTGGCTCGGTCCACACTGGACGAACCGCCACAGCCAACAAGCCATAGCAGCGCCAGTCCAGGAGCCAGAAGCGGGCGTACCTTCATCGTGTTTTCTCCCCGAAGCTCGAATGCTTTATTAGGTTTAATATGCACGGCCCGGTGCATGCCGGGCGCGTTTCTCGCCGTATGATATGAACAATATCTTAAGATTTGCAAGCAAGTGGGCCATCTATTTGAAGAATTTTAGGGTATGCAACCTAATTCCGTCGATCCCGTCACGACCATCGACCGATCGAGTGAAACTGCAACGCCCGGCGGTCGATTGATCGCGGCCGTCCTGCAGTCTTTATTCCGCCAACCGAAAACGAAGATGCAGGCATGACTCACCCAGCTGTCAAACGACCCTTTCTCGCCAGCTTCGGGCCCGGGCTGCTGATGGCCGGGGCTGCTGTCGGCGTGTCTCATCTGGTCCAGTCCACCCGGGCCGGAGCTGAATACGGCCTGAGCCTGCTTGGGCTGGTCCTGCTTGCCTGCCTGTTGAAATATCCCTTCCTCGAGTTCGGACCGCGCTATGCGGCAGCGACCGGCGAAAGCATGATTGCCGGCTACAAGCGGATGGGCGATTGGGCTCTCGGCCTGTTCACGCTGATCACTCTGGCCACGGCCTTCATCATTCTGGCCGGCGTCACGCTGGTCACGGCCGGTTTGACCGGCGTCCTGTTCGGGCTGGATTATTCGATCAGCGTCTTATCGGCCCTGGTGCTGGGGGTGTGCATGGTCCTGCTCGCCGTCGGCCACTACCGGGGGCTGGACCTGATCATGAAACTGATCATGACGGTGCTGTCGCTCTCGACCCTGGCGGCCGTGCTGGTCGCGCTGGGGGGGCAACCGGACTGGCAGGCCATAGGTAGCGCAGGGCGAATCGATGACCTCTGGTCGGCCGCAGGGATCGCCTTTATTCTTGCCCTCCTCGGCTGGATGCCGATTCCGCTCGATGTCGCGGCCTGGCACTCCCTGTGGACGCTCGAGCGAGCCCGACAGACCGGCCATTCACCCAGTGTCAGAGCCGCTGTCATCGACTTCAGGATCGGCTTTATCGGAGCCACCGTGCTGGCTGCCCTGTTTCTTGTTCTCGGCGCACTGGTGATGGCCGGGCAGGCCCAGGAAATTCCCGGATCGTCAGTCGGATTCGCTGCGCTGCTGATCGAGCTCTACACCGCCAGCCTCGGCGAATGGTCAAGGCCTCTGATCACCATCGCGGCATGGACGACGATGTTTTCCACTACCCTGGCCGTGGCCGACGCCTATCCGCGCGCCCTCAAGGAGCTGATCGAAATCAGCGGCGCGGCGGACACGGGGGACACCACGACCAATCTGCCCCGCGCGCGGTATCTCAGCGCCCTGATTCTGCTGTCGGTCGGCGCGCTCGTGATCACCCACTACTTTGGCGACCGCTTCACCAGCCTGATCGACTTTGCCACAACCATCTCCTTCCTGGCCGCTCCCGTCCTGGCCTGGCTGAGCCTGAAACTCTTGACGGGCCCACACACGCCCGAAGCCCATCGACCCGGTCGAACGCTGCAGGCGCTGGCCTGGACCGGCCT
>Ga0102934_1001738_pt1 | contig 15257 bp, 14 predicted proteins | sample SalPonR2_A_D1_MG_FD_78175 | JGI IMG/M metagenome (GOLD analysis project Ga0102934, IMG submission 78175) | Salt pond soil microbial communities from South San Francisco under conditions of wetland restoration - Salt Pond MetaG R2_A_D1_MG | ecosystem: Environmental > Aquatic > Marine > Intertidal... | reverse complement strand
CTGGCTCGAGCCCTACGCGGACGCTTTCCGCAACTACTACAGCGAGCGTCACTACTTCCCGCCGCTGGACGCCATGGTCGACAAGGCCGCTCTGCTCGATCTGACCGTGCCGGAAATGGCCGCGCTGATCGGCGGCATGCGTGCGCTCAACGCCAACCTCGGCGGTGCAGCACACGGCGTGTTGACCGGCACACCGGGCCAATTGACCAACGATTTCTTCGTCAATGTGCTGAGCATGGACTACCAGTGGCGCCAGCATGATGACATGGAAGGGATCTATGTCGGCAGCAGTCGCGCGTCGGGTGAGGAGATGTGGACAGCCACTCCGGTCGACCTGGTCTTCGGCTCCAACTCCGAGCTGCGCGCCGTCTCCGAGGCCTATGCGTCCGTCGATGGCGAGCAGGAGTTCGTCAGCGACTTCGTCGCCGCCTGGGTCAAGGTGATGCAGGCCGATCGCTTCGATATCGGAAGCTGATCAGCACCCACGAGGCTTATCGCCTCAGGAAAGCAAAGGGCGGGTCCTTCGAGGCCCGCCCTTTGTTTATCCTCGAATTCAACGACTCGACCTGGCCGAGCCGCAACCGGATCAGACGCCGCTGCGCCGCTCCACCAGCCAGTGATACGCCGCGGCCAGCAGGTGCAGCCCGACCAGAATCGGCAGCAGGTATTCGCCGCAGAACTTGTGCACTTCCTCAGCCGCTTCATGCACGGTATGTCCGAGCGGCATTGGAATGTAGAAGGTGAACCATCCAAATACATCCATGCCCTCGCCTTCGGTGAACAGATACATCGGACCGGTCAGGACCAGGACCAGCAGGACGGCGAGCAGCAGTCGATGCATGGTGCCGGCCGCAATCCGCTGGAAGCGGTTTTCGGTCTCGGCGCGCGGAAACCCTTTGGCCAGGCGCCAGCCGGTCCGCCAGAGTACGAACCACAGAACGAAGAACCCCAGCCCGATATGGAGGCTCATGATGTAGTCCTCGGCGGCATCCGGGGCTTCGCCGGCAGCCAGCCCAAGCGTCCACATGGCCACCACTGCCAGGGCCGTCAGCCAGTGGTTGAGGCTTGAAATGCCGGAATATGACGATTTTCCATTCAGTTCTTGCATGAGTGCCTGCTCCTGTTGAAAACACTATCGATGGTAGGCAATGGTGCCAATAACGACAATCCGTCAAACGACGTAAGCCCGGATACGAACGCCGATGCGACTGGGTTTCATGGCAGCATTGAAGCTCGAACTGCAGAGAAGGATCGAATCCGCCACACCATCATGTCGAATTTCACGAAAAACTTCCGGCCGAGACTGATCCTGTCAGCCACTTTCACCCTGATCGCCCTCCTGGTCGGATGGGATCTGCTCTCTGACAGTGGATCCGGAGTCGACACGCTGCATCTGGTCATCGAGTCCCTGGTGCTGGTCATCGCCGCCGGCTCAGGGCTGGTTCTATTGCTGCGCGACTGGCAGCAACGTCGTCGTCTCAGTGAACTGGCCAGGCAGATCGAGCAGACACGCGCCGATTCCGCTCGCTGGCGCACGCGCTATCAGGACACGATTCAAGGCCTGAGCCAGGCGATCCAGGCCCAGTTCAGGGAATGGCAGCTCAGTTCGGCCGAGTCCGAGGTCGCGCTGCTGATTCTCAAGGGCCTGCAGCTCGGCGAAATCGCCGCGCTGCGCGACACCAGCGAGCGCACAGTTCGCGATCAGGCCCGTGCCGTGTACCGTAAATCCGGCCTCGCCAACCGCGCCAGTCTGTCGGCCTACTTCCTGGAAGATCTGCTGCTGCCGATCGACAGCGAGACCGGATTGGATCAGGGATCTCGTTAGTAAAAGCCCTTGAACAGGGGGTCAAGACCCTGAAGCCGAATTTCCTGACAACGCCGGGCCGATCTGTTGATTGCAAGCCCGCTACCTATGGACGGCAGGTATGATCAGGGTCGAACTATGGGAGCGAGCATGAGTTCAAACCAGTCGAAGGGAATCAAGCCTTATCTGCCCGGCCTGGCCGCCGTCATCGCGGTCGCCCTGATCGCCGCTTCTCTCGCCTTGCTGTGGAATAGCGAGGCTGGCGTCGAGATCGAGCGCAACTGGCTGGGGCCCACCCCGGTGACGGTGTACCGCCCGGGCAATGAACCTCCTATCGACGCGCAGGACCAGGCCTCTACCGTGGCCGGCCTCCCCGTGGTCCTGATCTCGCACGGTTTCGCCGGCTCGACCCAGCTGATGGAGTCCTATGCCTTGGCCCTGGCGCGCAGCGGCTACCTGGCGGTCAGCTTCGACTACTTTGGCCACGGCCGCAATCTCGAACCGCTGCGCGGCGATGTGATGGATGTCGCCGGTGCGACCCAGTTTCTCCTCGACCAGACCCGCGCTGTCGCTGACTATGCGCTCGACCTGCCCGGTGCCGGGCCCGACCTGGCGGTCCTGGGCCACTCGATGGCCTCCGACATCATCGTGCGCTATGCCCAATCGGACCCGCGCGTGCAGGCCACCGTCGCCCTGTCCCTGTTCTCACCCGCCGTGACCGCCGAGACGCCGGACAATCTGCTGGTGCTTGTCGGTGATCTCGAGGGGCGGCTGAAGGGCGAAGCGCTACGGGTGATCGGGCTGGTCAGCGACGAGCCGGAAGCGGGCGTCACCTACGGCCGCTTCGAGAATGGCAATGCCCGCCGTGCTGCCTTCCCGCCAGGCGTCGAACACGTGGGCATTCTCTACAGCCCCACGGCGCTCCGGGAAAGCGTGGACTGGTTGAACCAGACCTTCGATCGCGATGCGCCCCCGCAGACCGATCCGGTCAACGCTCGGGGCCCGGCGATCGTGCTGCTGCTGCTTGGTGTGCTTCTGCTCGCCTGGCCGCTCAGCCATCTGCTGCCGAGGACCGTGAACGGTGCCTTTGGCCTGAACCCGCGCTGGCGGGAACTCCTGCCCGCTGCACTGATCCCGGCGGTACTCACCCCCGTGCTGCTGGTCGCCTTCCCGGCTGACTTCATGGGCATACTGGTCGGCGGCTATCTCGCGGTGCACTTCGCGCTCTACGGCCTGCTCACCGCCATTGCCTGCCTCTGGATTCGTCACCGACGGGGTGACCGTCATGCTCCCGAGTCGGGTGGACGTCGGATCGGCCCCGCCCTGCTCGCCGCGGCGGCAGCCAGCCTGTACGCCGCCGGCGCGATCGGTCTGGCCATGGACCAGTTCGTGACCTCATTCGCCGTCACCGGCCCGCGCCTGCCGCTGCTGGTGCTGATGCTCGGCGGAACCCTGGCCTATTTCCTCGCTGACGAATGGCTGACCCGCGGGCCCGACGTCCCCCGCGGCACGCATCTGCTGACCCGCGTCTGCTTCCTGTTCTCGCTGGGCCTGGCCGTGGTGCTGAGCTTTCAGGAGCTGTTCTTCCTGCTGATCATCGCGGTGGTGATCATCCCCTACTTCCTGATCTACGGCCTGTTCAGCAGCTGGATCTACAAGGCAACCGGCGATCCACTAGTGAGCGCGCTGCCCAGCGCGGCCGCCTTTGGCTGGACGCTAGCGGTGGTATTTCCTCAACTGGCAGGTTGAAGACCCCACCCTGCTTCGGGGTGGACTCAATCGCCTTCGAATCGATCACTGAACAGGGCAGCGCGCCCGAAGACCACGTAGCTGCGGCCCGAATCATCGCCCTGCGTCCCGGCGTCACTGGCACCGATCATCAGATCATCGACCCCGTCTCCATTGACATCGCCAACAATGGACACCGAGCGACCGGCCTGGTCGCCCGCCATCACCCCATTCAGCGCAAAGCCGTTGCGTCCATCAAGGCCTGCCATGTCGATGCTGGAAGGAAATCCATCGCTCGAGCCAAAGACGACGTGCGCACGCCCGGAGTTGGCCCCGTTGGGATCGGCGAAAATAGCGCCGATAATCAGATCATCAATGCCATCGCCGTTGACGTCCCCGCCACCGGCCACGGACTCACCACTGCGCTCAAAGGGGTCCCGGCCGTTGAGCACGAAGCCGTTCGAGCCATCGAGCGTTGACAGGTCGAAGGCGCTGGCGAATCCAGCCGTCGAACCGAAAATGACGTAGCCGCGACCGGGGCGGCTGCCGTTCGCCAGGGCGCCGCGCGCGCCGATAAAAAGGTCGTCGATGCCGTCGCCATTGACGTCACCGGCCGCGGCCAGCGAACGCCCGAGGACATCGTCCATCGCCTCGCCATCGACGATGAAGCCATTGCTGCCGTCGAGCGTCGACACCTCGAAGGGCGTCGAAACAATCTCGTCCGTGCCGAAAACGACATAGGCGCGTCCGGAGGCATCGCCGTTGAAGTCCGCGAAGAAGGCGCCGATAGCGAGATCGTCGAAGCCGTCGTTGTTGATATCGCCAGCGCCCAACACAGGCCAGCCGAACTGCGTTCCGGCGAGCTCGCCGTTCAGGACGAAGCCGTTGGTCCCGTCGAGCGTAGACAGGTCGAGGTTGCTCGGGAAGCCCTGGTCGCTGCCGAAGACCACGTGGCTGCGGCCCGTGTTGAGGCCGTCGATATCGGCACCCGACGCACCGATGATCAGGTCATCGATGCCGTCACCGTTGACATCACCGGCCGCCGACAGGGTGCGTCCACTGAAATCGCCGTAGGCCTGACCGTCGAGCGTGAAGCCGTTCATCCCGTCAAGCGTCGACAGATCGAAGGGACTCGGCAGGGCCTGGTCTGAACCGAAGACTATGTAGCCCCGCCCCGAGCTAGGGCCATTAGGGTCCGCGAAGGGCGCGCCGATCAACAAGTCATCGACACCGTCGCCGTTGATGTCTCCCGCGCCCGAGACGCCGCGACCGGAAAAATCAGTACCCGCCTCGCCATCGAAGGCCACGCCGTTTGAACCGTTCAGGGACGACAGCTCCAAGGGATTCGGAAATCCGTTGCTCGATCCGAACACCAGATAACTGCGGCCCGCATTGGGCCCCCCTGCGTCCCCGCCATAAGCCCCGATGATCAGGTCAGCGATCCCGTCGCCATTGACATCACCCGCCCCGGACAGCGAATAGCCCGAGCGATCAGAGGCCGCCTCGCCATTGATGACGAAGCCATTGCTGCCGTCCAGCGTTTCCAGATCGATCTCGGCGGGAAAAAGCACCTGCGCCGTCGCCGCAGTCGCCAGCGCCGATCCGATGGCAGCTGCTAGAGCTCGAGGATGAAACGTGGCGGCCTGACGCCTGAAGACAGACATAGGAAGCCTGTCATCTTTCCTTGACCCAGCCGATCGTGATGTCATGGAAGCTCCCTCGGTCAAAATTCAGCGGGGCAGCGGGGCTCCACGAAAACCGTGTATCAGCCGGTCAGGCCACGCTCCCGGACCCGCTGTCGCGCCAGGCCGTGATCAGCAGCCACAGTATCGCGCCATGGAACAGGGTCGAGGCAAGAGGAATGACCTGAAGCTCCCAGATCAGCGCACTGGCCAGGGCCAGCGCCCAAGCGCTCGCGATGTAGCTCCCTGCCATCCGCGAAGGGATCGCCCGACGCAGACGCCAGGCTACAACCCCGAGACCCGTTAGCGCCATCACGCCCTTGAGCCCAGCCATGCCGCGCAGCAGTCGGTAGAGTTCCGGGTCTTCGGCCCAGTACAGCGCGGGCTCGAACAGGGCGACAGGGACTGCGAAGCACGCCAGGGCTCCAAAAAGCAGCAGCAGGCGGTAGCCCGATCGCCGAGCGCTTTCTTCTGCAGGGGTATCGGGCACCAGGTGCCCCGGTTGGCGCGTGGGCAATGTTGCAGTCTGGCGCGGATATCTATACATGGCCTCAGGTTAGCAGCGCGAGGCAAAGAGATTCAAGTTGAACAGGGTGGTCGGGAAGCGAATTCTCAGGACTGATCGGGAAGCGATCAACATCTACGCTTTGCTTCAGCCGACTCTTGGCCTCTCACCCAACAGCCTCGCCGGCAGAAAGATCAGCCCACGCAAGAAGGCGAATACGCCTTCAAAGGCGATACCCAGCAACCTGAACGGCAGGCTGATCAGCCAGACCAGGGGCCAGATGATGAGAACCAGCATGGCCAGCGGCCAGGCCAGGACGAAGAGGATGCACCATCCAATCAGCAGCCCGAGGGTTTTCATGAGGCCGCTCGCAGGGCGGCCAGGGCTTCGGCCTCGCGCTCGGCGCTGATCCCCGCGCGAATCTCGGCCTGGCGCTCTTCGGGCTGTTCGCGGAACCACTCAAGCGTCGCACCTACGGTGTCGGCGAAGGGCCGGAGGGTCAAGCCAGCGGCAAGGGCCTTCGCGTTGGATCGGCTGCTGAAGCCAGCGTAATCGCCTTCGCTCGGAATCCAGACCGGCATATCGGACCAGGGGTTGATGCCCTGCTCGGCCAGGAACTCGGCCGGTGCCCAGTTGAGTTCTGCAGCCACGCCGGTCACGGCACGGATGCCGTAGAGCATGGCTTCGAAGGTGAATCGGTAGTCGGGTCCGCAGGCGTTGTAGGCCCCGCCGGCCTGGGCCTCGGCCATCCGAATCGTGAACTCTGCCAGATCTCGGGCGTCGATGATCTGGACCGGGTCCTTGCCGTCGCCCGGTGCCAGCACCTGCCCGCCGCGCGCCAAACGCCAAGGCCAGTAGGTGAAGCGATCGGTCTGATCGCCCGGGCCGACGATCAGGGTCGGGCGGATGATCGTGTGCTGATCCGGGAACCAGCGGGCCACTTCGCGCTCGGACTCGGCCTTCAGCGGCCCGTACATGCTGCCGGCGTTGGCTCGCAGCGATTCCATGGTTTCAGCCATGGGGTCCTCGCCGGTGTATTCCAGCGTTTCTGCGGTCTCGTCGGCACCGACGACTGCGTTGGAGGCATACACCGACAGGGTCGAGGTGAACAGGAAATGACCGACATTGCCCTGCAGCATCTGGCCCGCATCGCGCACCCAGAACGGCAGGGTGGTCGGATTGTCGATACACACATCCCACTGGCGATCCTTCAACGCGTCGAGATTGCCCTCGTTGCGGTCCCCGACCAACTCCTCGACCGGGCCGGGCCAGTCGATGGACGTGTTACCGCGATTGAAGATCGTCACCCGATGCCCGCGCGCCAGGGCGTAACGCACCTGGAAGGGCCCGGTGAAACCCGTGCCGCCGAGGATCAGGATATTCAGCGGACGATCGGACTTCGCGATCGCGCCCTGCCCCTGCGCCATCACCCGGGGTCCAAGGCTGGACAAGGCGACAGCCCCCAGCCCCAGGCCGCTCAGCTTCAACAAATCTCGACGTGTCTGGCCCATCATCCGCTCCGGCTTCTACGATGAAACCGATAATCTGCCACGCGTCGAGGTCGAGAGTAAATGGGACTAACGGCAGGGGTGGGGTTCAGGGTTCAGGGTTCAGGGTTCAGGGTTCAGGGTTCAGGGTTCAGGGTTCAGGGTTCAGGTTTACGGTTTACGGTTTACGGTTTACGGTTTACGGTTTACGGTTTACGGTTTACGGTTTACGGTTTACGCAGGATGGTGGCAGCTTTCGCTTTCCCCTGAAACCTGAATCCTTGGAGCTGAAACCTTGTCGTCTCGCCTTGAGCCTTGAGCCTTGTTTTACCGAACCACATGCCACTCGGTCTGACGGCCGGCCAGGTAGACGACTTCCTCGCCGGTGTAGATCGCGCTCTGTTCGAGCTTGATCTGGACGTGCTGGCCGTCCCATTCCTCGACCGGGACCGCGATGTTGCCCTCGATGGCGTAGGCGGTATCGGGATGCAGCGGCCAGTCGCCGGTGTCGGGGATGGCGCCGGGGACGTCCCACATGCCGATCGTGGGCCCCGGGCCGTGGCCGACGAAGCCGATCGGGTGAGTGTAGATATTGAACGACCAGGGCTCGTCGGCCATGCGGGCCTGGGCAGCGGCGAGAATTTCGTTACCGGTCAGGCCAGTCTGAAATTCAGCCGTCAGCATGTCCTGCCAGCGATTGCCCTCGGCCAGGGCCTCCCGAAGAAACTCGGGCACCTCGTATTCACCGGCGCGCATGACATAACCCATCTCCTGGGTGTCGGTGCAGAGTTTCAGGTAGCAGATTCCGACGTCGGTGTGCAGGATATCCCCGGGCTGGATCACGCCCGAAATGCCGCAGAACGGCGTATCGGCCTCGCACTCGACGCCGGGGCGCTGGATGTTGACATAAGGCATGAACCAGATGCGCAGGCCCCGCGACTCGAAGTAGTCGCGCAGGGCCCAGGCGACGTCATCGGTGGTGGTCACACCCGGCGTGATGGTGCGATTCGAGAAGCCCTCGGCAATGGCGCGGCGGGCGATCGAGACGATGTGGGGATAGACGGCCTGCTCCTGCTCCGAGCGCGTTTCCAGCCAGCGCACGGCCAGATTCTCGGCCGAAACCAGGCGGCCTTCGAATCCTTCCGGCAGGACAGCCATGAGTTTCTGATGCAGGCCATGGGTCAGACCATCAGCCTCGGGCCAGGTGGAGGACATATTGATGCCGATGTTTTCGGGATCGCGTTCGGCCAGGATTTCGCCGAGAGCGGCCCACTGCTCGTCAAGATTGCCGCCCGACCAGCCGACCTGATAGGGCTCGCCCAGGGGATAGCGATTGACGCTCAGGCGATCGACGGAACCATCCTCCTGACGGTGAAACAGCAGCATGGTGGTGCGGCGTGCGGCGAACGAGGGCTGCGGCACGAGAGTGAAATACACGGGGTCTTCGGCGTACTCACGATTGATGATCAGCCACAGATCGATGCCGGTTTCCTGCATCAGGCCCGGAAGCAGGTTCTCCAGACGATCGGCGACCATGCGGTTTTCCGGTTCGATCCGGTCGTATTCGGACAGGATGGCCGGTTCGTTGACGAGCATCCTCCCCTGGGTCTGCGCCAATGCGACAGTGCCGAAGATCAGCAGGACAGAGGACAGGCACAGCATGATGAGACGCATGGATTGACTCCCTTGATGAGTTGCCGACGGAAAAAATGGCTTCTGATTATGCACCATCGGTCAACATGAACAATTCGTATAATTTCCTGAACGACCTGTTGGCACTCCCGTACCGGATCAGGACCTGTGCCTGTGCAGTTACTTCGAGCTGTCGACCGAGGCGTTCTGCTCGCCCACCCACCCTTCGAGCGCTCTCGACCGAGGCCTGCAAGCGAAACGATGAGACGAAATATGATGATTGATCACATTGTCATGCTGGCCGGGAACACCAAGCGCCGGATCTCGTGCCCTGTGCACCAAGGCACGCTTGTCGGACTGTTGTTGGCGCTCAGCGCTTTCCTGGCCTCTCTTGAGTCCGCACAGGCCGGAGATTCGCAACCTGGCGCATTATCGCTTGCCGATGCCCCGGCCAGTCAGCAGCTCGACACCTTCGATGCGGTCTGGACCCACGTTCGCGATGATTACTTCGACTATGCCCGGATCGAATCCGACTGGCTCGAGGCCAGAGAGGAGCTGCGTCCGCAAGCGGCCAGCGCCAGCCGGGCGGAACTGCGCAGCCTGTTGAACCGCATGCTGGAACGTGTTGGCGAGTCGCATTTTCTCGTCCTTCCACCGACCGGTCTTCCCGCATCGACTCGAGATCCCGTCTCGCACGACAGGACCGCCGCGGTCGCTCCGAGCCAGCCGACGGGCCTGAGCGTGCGTCTGATCGACGGCGCACTGATCATCGACCGGGTCGGTGCGGCAAATGCCGACCTGCTCCAACCCGGCTGGGAGCTGACAGCCATTGGTGACGAACCGCTCGAGGCCAGCGTTCAGGAAATCCTCGACACCGAGGAGCCTGCAGTGCGCGAGCGCGCCGCGCTGATCCTCGAGGCAACCGCCAACGGACGCATTGCCTATCCGGACACTGGTGAGCCACTGACCCTGACGCTGCGCGATGCCGAGGGAAATCTGCACACCGTCACCGCACAGACCCAGGCCGAGCAGGTTGAACTGGTGAAGATCGGCAACCTGCCCAGCCTGCCCTTTCTCTATCGCGCTGAGGTCCAGGGTGACGCCGAGCACTGTGCTGGTACGCTGAGCTTCACAACCTGGGTACCGCTTCTGATGGAACGCTTCCTGGCCTCGAGGGATTCCCTTTTCGCCTGCGACGGCCTGGTCATCGATCTGCGCGGTAACCTCGGGGGTGTGCTGACCACCATGGTTCCCCTGACGGCCCATCTGGTCAACGAACCCGTCCTGCTGGGACAGCTCAAGCGTGAAGACGGACGGATCGACTTCCGCGCCTTCCCTCGAAGTGTTGCCGATGATGGACGCCGGCTCACGCCATACAGCGGGCCGATCGCCATTCTGATCGATTCCCTGTCGGCCAGCACCAGCGAAATGTTCACCTCCGGCATGCAGGCTCTGGGACGAGCACGGGTTTTCGGTACGCCCTCACCGGGGATGGCGCTGCCGGCCCAGATGCTCCCCTTGCCGAACGGTGATCGGCTGATGTATGCCTTTGCTGACTATATCGACGGCCGCGGTCGACGCATCGAAGGCGCGGGTGTCACGCCCGATGAGGTCATCGAGACCCGACGTCGTGATCTGATCGAGGGCGTCGATCCGGTCATGGACGCAGCCATAGCCTGGCTTCGTCAGAACAACCAGTAGAGCGCCTCATCGGTGAATCGTGCAATGATTCGCCGCAATCCATTTGCCGCTTGCCATCCCCGATCTGACGCCGACTATCGACATGATGAACATCAACCTGAGGACAAGATTCATGAATTCCGACATTTTGAAACCGGTGCTGTCCGCCGCTGCATTGTTGTTTTGCAGCACCAACAGCTTCGCCGACACGGAACTGCCCGAAGCGCGCAGTCTGGTTGAGGCCCATATTGCCGCCAGCGGTGGTGACTCCGCCATGGAGCGCCAGATGGACTCCACCACCACCGGACGATTCGTCATGCCGGCCGCCGGCATGGAAGGTCAGATGACGCTGTTTTCGCGCTCACCCACCGAACGCGCCATCCACATCGAACTGCCTGGTATCGGAGAGATTCAGTCCGGCTACAAGGACGGTCAGGCATGGTCGGTGGATCCGTTCATGGGGCCGCGACTGATCACCGGTACCGAACTGCAGATGCAGATCGAATCCAACGAGCTTGGTGCGCTGATGCGTAGCGATGAATTCGTCGATTCAATGGAAACCGTGGGCATGGCCGAATACAATGGGTCTCCTTGCTACAAGGTTGCTGTGGTCTGGAAATCAGGGCGTGAATCCAGCGACTGCTACTCCGTCGGCAGCGGTCTGCTGATCGCATCCGAGGGCAGCGTCGAATCCCCGATGGGGGTCATGGAAACGATCACGATCTTCACCGACTACAAGACCTTCCAGAGCGATGGTGTCGAGATTACCCTGCCAGCGACCTCGGAAGTCACGACCATGGGTCAGAAGCAGCAGCTCATCATCGATTCGGTGGAGCTGGGCACGCCCGCTGATGAACACTTCGAACTGCCACCGGCCATCGTCACCCTGATGGAAGACCAGGCCGCAGAATAACCAACCAGACCAACCAACTAAACGAAGCAACCAACATGGGCAATCGACTTTCCAAGATATACACCCGCACCGGCGACGATGGCACCACCGGGCTCGGCGACGGCTCGCGGACGCAAAAGGACTCGCTGCGCGTCGAGGCCTACGGTACCGCCGACGAACTCAACAGCACGATCGGATTGTTGATCGCCCACCTCGACGACCAGAGTCTCCAGGCCGTGCTGCTCGACGTGCAGCACGACCTGTTCGACCTCGGCGGCGAACTGTGCATGCCGAACATGGAGCTCATCGCCGATCGCCACATCGACCGCCTCGAGCGTGAGCTGGATCGCCTGAACGAGGAACTCCCCCCGCTGAAAGACTTCATCCTGCCCGGCGGGACCGTCGCCGCAGCCACCGCACACCTCGCGCGCACCCTCTGCCGACGCGCGGAACGACGCGTGATCTCGCTGGCCCGACAGGAGCCGGTCAACGAGCCGGTGATCCGCTACCTGAATCGACTGTCGGACCTTCTGTTCGTGATCTCGCGCACCGTGGCCAGAGCCTCCGGCGCCGGCGAGGTGCTGTGGGACCATCAGCGCGAGCGCTGATAGTTGATGGTTGCAACCCGTGGCTGATCCCGAATACTCGACCTGCGAGCACAGCAAGCATGAGCCTGACTATCTACAGCCACAATGACTGCTTCGGGCACGCACCGCCCGAGGGACACCCCGAGCGCCCGGCCCGCCTGGAAGCGGCGCTGCGCGGCATTCAACAGCTCCACGGCTTTCGGATGCTAGACGCCAGGCCGGTCGACCGGGGGCAGCTCGAACGCGCCCATGGTGCGAGCTATCTGGACCAGCTCGAGCGGATGGATGCAAGCGGCGGACTTCGGGCCATCGACGAAGATACCTATCTGGGGCCCGGCACCCTGCGTGCCGCGTCACTTGCGGCCGGCGCGGCGTGCCAGGCCGTGGATACGGTAATGGACGAGTCCAACTGGAACAGCGCCTTTGCCGTGGTCCGTCCTCCGGGACATCATGCCGAGGCAACGCGCGCCATGGGCTTCTGCTTCTATTCGAGCGTGGCTGTGGCAGCGCTATACGCGCGCGACGCCCTCGGCATCAATCGAATCGCTGTGTGTGATTTCGATGTTCACCACGGTAACGGGACCGAGGCCGTTCTGGCCGAGCAGGCAGGCGTCCTGTTCGTCTCCAGCCATCAGTCGCCTCTCTATCCGGGCACCGGTCGGGCGGATGACAAGCGTGCTCCGAACATCATCAATTGCCCCCTGCCCCCGCAATCCGGCAGCAACGAATTTCGCGACCACTGGTCCGAGCACCTCCTGCCGGCCGTGGAGAAACACAAGCCGCAGCTGATCCTGGTGTCCGCCGGTTTCGATGCACACTGGCGTGATCCACTGGCCCAGCTGCAGCTCAAGGACGAGGACTTCTACTGGATCGGCCACGAACTGAAAGCCATTGCCCGGCGTCATGCCTCCGGACGGCTGGCGGCCAGCCTCGAGGGCGGCTATGACCTGAAGGCTCTCGAAGAAAGCACCCTGGCCTTTGCCGAGGGCATTGGATAGCGCCGATTGTTACAAAGTGGTGATGTTCGACGATCTGCTTCCTCTGTGATTTATGGCTTGCCTTGGAAACGATCGTTGAACAGCCCATCGAGGATCAGCGCAAGATCAAAAACATAGGCCGCGCCTGCGCCTTCGGCATCATTATTCGCCTGGTCGCCATTGACGCCGGTCGCGTTACTGTCTTCGAAGCGCGCTCCAATCACGATCGAATCTTGATCTAGTGCCATTGAAACCCCGAATTGATCCTGCCACCCAGTATTCGAGGCCTTCAGGTAGGCTCGCTGACGCCAGCTGGCATCGCTGCGAGTAAATACATAGGCTGCGCCAGATCTGTTGGCGCTGTTATCGGCCTGATTGCCATCGACGCCAGTCGCGTTGCTGTCCTCGAAAGAAGCGGCGACGACGACCGTCTCGCCATGAACCCCGACTGCGGTCCCGAAGCGATCATTCGCTTCGTTGTTCGACGCTTTCAGATAGGCCTGCTGATTCCAGCTGCCATCGTTGCGCACAAACACATAGGCCGCGCCAGCGGATTCAGCATCATTGTTGGCTTCATCGCCATTGACGCCAGTGGCATTGCTGTCTTCAAAGCGCGCACCAACAATAATCGTGTTTCCATCAACGGCAATCGACTCGCCGAAAACGTCGCCCGCTTCAGTATTCGAGGCTTTCAGGTAAGATTGCTGACTCCAGCTCTCGCCGTTGCGGCTGAAAACATAAACGGCTCCTGCGGCGTCAGCATCATTATTGGCTTGCTCGCCGTCCACCCCTGTGGCGTTGCTGTCTTCAAAGCCCGTACCAACCGCCAGGATGTCGCCGGAAAGAGCCACCGAGCGGCCAAACTCATCGTCGCTATCCGTATTCGAGGCCTTGAGATAGGCCTGCTGACTCCAGCTACCGTCGCTGCGAACGAAGACGTAGGCTGCGCCAGAGTTTTGAGCACTATTGTTGCTTTGATTGCCATTGATCCCGGTGGCGTTGCTGTCTTCGAGGGCCGCGCCAACGACCACCGTTTCGCCGTCCACTGCTACCGAGCCTCCAAATTGGTCATTAAAACCCGTATTCGACGCTTTGAGATAGGCCTGTTGACTCCAGCTGCCTTTGCTACGAACAAAAACATACGCAGCACCTGACGTGGGAACCGCATTGTTGGTTTGATCCCCATTGATTCCAGTCGCATTGCTGGACTCGAAGTGAGCACCCACAACGATCGTGTCGCCATCGATTCCGACTGACTTGCCAAATTGATCACCGGCGTCCGTATTTGAGGCTTTCAGATAGGCCTGCTGGCTCCAGCTGGTGCCGTCGTGTACAAAAACGTAAACCGCGCCAGAGCGTTCTGCATCGTTGTTGGAATCATCGCCGTTCACGCCAGTTGCATCGCTACCCTCGTAGTGAGCGCCGATCGCGACCGTACCGCCATCCACTGCGACGGCAAGATCCCAGGCAAAGCGATCGCCTGCATCGGTATTCGAGGCTTTAAGATAGGCCTGCTGCAGTATGTCGGGATCTGCCGAAGCAGACGCAATAGGCAGCTGCCTCTGGATGTCGGCCCAGTCAGCCGCATTCAATTCGGTCGGTAGATCGGTGCCAGGACCGGCAAAAACCGCTGACGAAAAAATGCAGCAAAGACAAAAAACGAGACACGTAAAAAAGTGCATTGATAAATCCCCTTCAATTGAATCAGCCAGGCCCGCGGCTCGAGGCAGCAGGTCGACTCTAGTTCCTCCCCGCCCGAACAAGACGCACGGCATACAAATCGGCAATGGGAGAAGGCTGGATTTCGCCATCAGCAAACAATACGACCCAGGCACGGTCGGTCATCTCGCTGGTCGGTGAGCTGGTCCAATACCCGTCGCTGGTGGCCATGGGGAAGGCATCGCCGTTGATGGCAGGCGAATGGCAGCGTGTTTCGACGATCGAGGCCAGCTCATTGCGGTTGGGCAGACGCCAGTCTTCGGCTCCGGCCTGAACGTGGTCGCGGGCGGTCTCGAGCGCGGTTTGCCAGTCCTGAAGCTGGGCGCTGCCGGAGCACAGGGTGCCGGTCCAGGTCTGACCGATGGCGCAGCGCTGCCAGATCAGCTGGGTCGGTCGATGCAGGACCGTTCCATCGGTGCGAACCAGAAACTGGTCGCTTGGAGTGGACGCCTCTATCGCTGGATTCTCGACACCATCGGTGCACTGGGCGAGCGTCAGCTGAGACGCCATGAGCAACACCGCAGCGGCGACCACCATTGCGCCACCCGAACCTGTCCAGTGCCT
>Ga0102934_1001737_pt1 | contig 15258 bp, 21 predicted proteins | sample SalPonR2_A_D1_MG_FD_78175 | JGI IMG/M metagenome (GOLD analysis project Ga0102934, IMG submission 78175) | Salt pond soil microbial communities from South San Francisco under conditions of wetland restoration - Salt Pond MetaG R2_A_D1_MG | ecosystem: Environmental > Aquatic > Marine > Intertidal... | reverse complement strand
TTCACACGCTCTGCTTCTGCTTCATTACTTGCAACTTCAAGTTTAGCTTTTGATATTTTAATAGAATCCATTGATTTTTTAACATCCTCACTTGGATCGACTGATGCAATTAATGTGTTCACAATCGTATAACCAAAACTATCCATTCTTTCTGAAATACTTTCATTAACTTTTTTACATAAATCATATTGTGATTTATACAGTGTATTCATATCCATAGAAGGTATAGAAGCACGTAATACATTATCAACATAAGCATTAATAGTATCCACCGGATTACTTACAGAATATAATGATTTTGCAGAATTTTCTTGTTTGACCATGTATTCTACATGAACACCGACATTAATAAAAATATCATCACTGGTCTTTATTTGAAGATGAAAAGAACGTTGACGTACTTTGTTGTCTATAATATATACTTTTTCAATAAATGGTATTTTTAAGTTAAATCCAGGCTGCAATGTGCGTGTATATTTATGAAATCTTTCAACTACACCACTATTACCAGATCGTACAATTTTAAAGAATGGCATTTTATGTTTTTTCAAAAAATAAAATAATTAAGCAAACAATGGATGTTGAGTTGTAATAAAATGTTTTTTCAATTTAAATTAGTTACAAAATTTTTTATTACAATTAAAAATACATAAAATTTAATGTGTGAATACGAAAAAAGTTGTTTACTTGTTCATCAAAACAATCTTAAAAGATATACAGAAGATGTAGAGAATATACGCTTCAAATTAGAATGTGATCAACCTAATTTTCCTTCAACAGGCTGTACAGCAGATGATATTGGTAATGGTGAATATAATATTTCTTGTACAGCACATAATGAAATAAATGGATGGAATATTAATTTATGTGTTACTGCATACTATAAAGCGTCAGTGTGTAAAAACGATAAATATTATGTTAAAGAGTTAAATATAGAGCCTGATGTAAGTTTAGTTGTAAATAATAAATTTAATATCATGTCAATAGAAGCAATAAAAAGTTTAATAGCCACTCTTTGCTATATTCATGATTGCTGTACAGTAAAATTTACTCAAGATACTGCAACCGAGGTAAAATATAAATTGTGCTTGCAAATAATTCAAGTTATTGCAAATAATATGTTATATAGTAACAATCAACAGAAAAATTATATTATTAATGAATTTGATGAGAATAGTATAACAATAAATAATAAGATTCTTTCTATAAGGGACGAATTTAAAGATAATGAATTAACTATACTACTCATACATAACAGTGAGCAAGAATTATTTAATTCATATTTTTGTACATTTGTGAAAAAGATTATTGACTTAAAATAAAAATATTATATCTTTTATTCTTCTAGATTATACTAAATTTTATTCAAAAGAAATTATTTTAGGGTACAGTAAAAAAATTACGCTAGCGTAAATAATCAAAAATAAAAAAATCAAAAAAAAAAAATTATTTTTTGTTGAAAATCTAATTATTTAGATTAAAATGTTCTTTATCAACTAATAATTGAATTATTTCTGTGCTCTAATTTTTTCCATCAATTCAATCATATTTTTTTTAATCTTAATAGGGAAAAATGGATTTAGCTCTAACATACAGATAGTCTTATCTTCTTTAACAAATTCCTTATAACTTTCTATTGTTTTATATTCTATTTCTTCACACTCAAATTCAAATTGCTCTAGTTTCCATTTTTTAAGTAATACAACTGTTGTTTTATCAATTTCATCTTTCTCTTTACACAATTCAAATATTCTCTCATCAATTTTGTAATATTGTATTATTTTTAAAACTATATCAAAAAAAAAACATTCACCATCTATATAATTAGAGTCGATCTCTTTTTCATTATATTTATTATCAATTTTGAAATCTTTTGTAATTATTGAAATTAGTGATAAAACACTTTTATGAAAATTATCTTTAAAATCATTAACTGTTAATTGTTTTGCAATCTTACGAATTGATTGATCGTTTTTACCTATGAATATAAGTTGCAAAAAATTTAACTTTCTAATTAAGATTTGTCTTAATTCAATCCACTCTTGTTCTTTTTTCATGTTTTTAAAAAAAAATAAATAAAAATTAAAAAAAAAATAAATTCAATTATTTGAAATTGGTGTAAAGAAAGGAAAAATTTATTGATCATTTCTATTCTAAATAAAAATATTTCTATATGTTTATTTTAATTATGTTTTCATTAAAATTAGTTTATACCAGCCGATGCAATATAACTGAATAAAAAGTTAAGATATATGGTAGAGAGTATAAATTTAAGGTTAAATTTAAATCGCCATGATGTATAATACCAGATTTAAAAATAATAATATTTTCAAGATCTTTTACCTTATACACAAATTGTTCGTCTACTGTCATAATTATATTTTCTTTATCATCAATGATAGTATAATCTAATGTTTGAAAACTTGCAATAAAATAATAGAGAAAAGACGTCATACATAAAAATCCAAGAAAAGTTATATAATTAGATTTGTGATCAAACATCTCTTTGAAAGTAAATGAAAATGGAATACAAAATAAAAGAATTAAAACATCTTTAATTGATGGTTTTCATATACTTTTCATTACACTATGTTCTTCTCTACAGTATTTACTATTATTATGTAGACTACTGTACAAATCACTTGTATTTGTCGTTACAACATTATATATATTGTTATTTATAAATACTGTTTTTTGTATACAAGGTTCTGCATCTTCATTAGTGATAAGAGTATTAATTGCAATTGTACCATAAAAAAGAAGAATTGATAATATTAGACAAAAAAAAAAGTCAAAAATTGTATTAAGTGTTTTCATGAAAAGAAAAAAAATGGATTAAAATGAGTTAACTACTCAACATCCAGAAAATTTTCTAGAAAATAAAAATCAAATTTTTTTCGCGAAAATTTGAGAAAAATTTCATAAAAATGTAGCGGGAAAATTTGATTTTTGTTTTCTAGTTTGCGCGCTCAAATAAATATCAATAAAAATATAAAAGATACCTTTATTTTGACAAACAGACAGAACTAAATTAATTAAGTGATAGTTAAAATATAAGCTTCTAAACTTGCTTTATAATTTAAATATCCAAAAAAATGGTTATCTATATTCTCCCATGTCCTATAGGTATAATACCAATAATTTGTAAAATAAATAAAAGAAACATTTCAAGATCGCGGTTTTTAACATTTGAAGGTATATTTCGTTGAGGAAAAGTATCAAATGAATCTTTAACCGTACAAAGATCACTATAGTCACACTTTAAGTCGTCTTCATTTACTGTACAAGGATGAGCATCGTCACAAGCTGAGTAGTTATCATCGTCATAAGGTAAGGAGTTATCATTTATCGTATAGAAAGACTCTTGATTAATATTATCTTCGACCATTGTAAACTGACATTTTACATAATATAAAATAAATATAATGAGTATAAAGTTTAAAATAGCACTCATGTGAATATACTTTTTATGTATTTAAATTTATGATTTATAGGATGAACTAAATTGAAAGTAGAAGCGATTAAATTTGAATTTAAGCTTTTAATTTTAACATTATCAATTTTTCAATAACATGAAAAGAGACAGCCAATATTTACAGCCAATTGCAACCAAGAAACAAAAAGTGGAAGTACATAAAGAGATGAAAAAAATCACTTTTGCACGTACAGGATATAATGCAAGGGTGCAAGGTCAAGTGAATTACCAAGATGGTAATAGTGGTCTTTATGTAATGACTGCATATATTGTAAATGAGAATTTAAAAAGAGAATATATATTCGATAAGATATACCCGTGGGTGTGGATTATTGCGCAGAAACATGAAAAATATCGATGTAAGGAAGAAAAACTCAAAACCTTTCCTATACACTTGCAACCTGCATTGTATAAACGCAAAAAACCAACTACTCCAATCTTTCTTTCTGAATTATTGAACAATATTGCAACTTCATCTGATCCTGAAGATAAGCGTGTTTATAACTTTTATAAAGATAAATATCCACTCCCATCGATACCATTCACTGTAGATCTAGTGCATGCCAATAGCAATAGAGGTGACCTCATCTTTTATAAAAGTTTTCATGGGAATGTATCTTCTTCCCGTCCATCAATCGTGCAACATTTAGATTATGTGAAACATGAATTCTTTAATGATGGTAACCATCCTGAGCTCGTAAAACAAAGATTTGAATCATTTAGTGCATGTCCTCATACTATTGCTCATGATTATGAATTAAAGCTCGAACCTGAGTATAAGTTAAAGAAAAATGGTTCTACTGCTGTTACTATACCCTCCCATGATATAGCTAGAGCATTGATGGGAGAAAAATCATGGGATGATATTAATGATGATTGTCCTCAAATTCTCACCTCAAAAGATAAACAAACTTTACATAAACAAGGATTCTTAGCAGTAGATCTAGGCAAAAAACTTACACCTGAAGCTCATGAACAATGGATGAAATATGTAGATAATGCTCATAGAGAATTTATTGAATTTTTGAATTATTGTATCTTTGACCGTGTGAATTCTCCTCTCAGACTTCCTCTAGATACTAGTCATAAGCTTTATAATATATTCAAGGGAGGTAAAGATTCAGCTGCTCAAACTGGTAATACTCATATATTATACTTATCTGATGTAAAAGATGGGGAAAGAGTATATAGAAAAAACCCTCTATATGGAGCGAATATGCTCATCTCTAAAAATGCTGGTATGGGTAAAGCTACTAGATTATTTGGAGGTACCCATCAACTAGAACTCTCTAACCATCCTATCGTATTTTCCTGTTATAAAACTCTATATGGCACCAAATATCTCCATAACTGTAGTGAACAGGGCAGAATCAAGTGTGGTACAGGTAATAAAAAACATGATATATTACCTCAAAAAGCTGCTAATATGATGCAATGTCATGAAGATCGTTTTTATACTTTATTATAAATAAAACTTTTTATTCAAAATATATCATCACCAATCATATTAAATAATAACTGTCTTGAAACCTCCTACTGATGTACATTAAATATGATTTATTATATTCAAATTAGTGTACTTATTCTCCAGATATCTTATACTTGCACTAATAGTTGTTTCATTCCATAATATCCATCGAGACCAAAATCCTGCTTTTTCTATTCCATTCAATCCCCATTTCTCATCACCTCCACGATGTCTTGCTAGATAAGATTTTTTCGCATCATCTCTTTCACTTCTACTGTGTGTAGTGTAATCTTTTGCACCTTTTTCCCCAAAATGTACCTTTTTACCATTCACAATAGCTAAATATTTTTTATCAGATAATGGAGAACGTTGCAAACTTACTTCATATTTCACCATGGTTATATGTTATACAATTATGCAAGGTTAATATGTGGTTATATAGATATATTATTTTATTTAAGCTTTACATTAGAATACAACGATTGAAAATCAAGTGTATTTACATATAATTCATCACAACCCATCTCATATTGATCTATATCTGTATTTTGGGATTTATCTATATTCATTTTATTTCTAATTAACTTACGTTCTTCTAAAACGTTTAATAGAATTTTTGGTATATCCATTTTTTATGTTTTTTATAAAATTACAAAATATGGTTTATTTATTTTTTTAATAAATCATCAACACCCGCCAATAAGCCTGATAACATATCACATTCTTCTTGTTTATGTTTATTTGTTGATGTTTTTTTGCAATTCTGAATAGTTTCTTTCATTTCTTTATTTTGTTTTAATATTTTTTTACATCTTTCCTCTTGTTCACTATGAGCTTTGGTTTTATACATTTTATGTTTTTAAAAATAATATATTAATAATATGATATTAAAATAGTATATATTTTTTATTTATCAATCTATACTCTCATCCAGTATGAATGTTAATGTACAATACTTGCCTGCCATTCCTTTGTCCATATACTTTACTTTGATGTAATGCTCCTGTGTTTCATAGTCTCTTAATATATACGATTCAAATATATTATTATCTCCACATTTAAAACCACCCAATCCTACTGAACAACAGAGCTCATAAAATACAGTTCTATCCCTGTCCATAAAGGGTATAGGTCCCTTTGCTGGATACTTTTCAAATATATCAATCTTACCGCCTAGCATGAATTCATAATGTATTGTTTCATATGTATGATTATGATATCCTCTTCCTTCTCCTATCGGTAATCCTTTAGTAATATACGCACCTGCATCATCTTGGTGTACTCCATTTACGATCACTTGCGGTTCTTTTTTTGGTAGATTGAGAGCAGCTTCTATCTGTTCTGCGTGTTGTGATTGTTTTTTCATTATTGCTGATAGTTGTATTTCGACCATTTGGTGCCAATCTTGGTCGTATTTACCTGGTTCTTTTGAGTCTATAAGACTCTCTCTGTATATGGAAGGGATGGATGGGGAGCTGTTAGAGTCTGAGTAAAAGTAAAAGGTAGCAATTAAGTTACCAATTAACAAAAATATAATAACACAGCATATGAGCGAGATGCTAATAGAGGATGTATTTGCTTGCTGTACAGGTTGATTGTAGTATTGTGATGGGTAGTATTGTGGTGTTATTGGAGGAGATGGGTGTTGTTGTTGATTTCTATTGTACAATTGATCATGGTTCATGATTATTATTAAGATTAGAATTGTTGATCGAATAATATATATGATTTATTTAATCCTTTCTGCAACAACGGATACCTATGGTAGGTGGCATATAAGATTTGGAGTTTCCTGCACAAAATCCAGTGCAGACAGGTTTGTCAATAGGTGGATTCATCTGAACAGAGATAGATTTAAACTTTCCATAGTCTCCTTCCTTTCCATTATCAATCCATTCTCCAACAGAACCTCCCATATCATACAATCCATCAACACTTCCAACACACTCTGGTCTTGATCCTACTTCTTCTAAAGCTACCGGTATTCTATCGACTCCCAAATTGCACGCATCTTCTTTGAATTCGTTTCCATATGGAAATACTGTTCTCTCAATACCCCCACATGCATTGTTCCATTCATGTTCAGTACATATGTGACCACCAATCCAGTCACAAAATTGCTCAGCTCCATAGTAATTCACATAGGACATAGGTAAATTGTCATTACCTAAATTATAGGTACATCTTTCACACTGTTTAAATGTATCTTCTTTACACACGCCAGCTTCTACACATTTCTTAAATTGTCCAACACTCGTCTCTTTCGACTGTATATAATAATTGGATAACGGTACTTTCAACCAACCTAAGTTCATGTTATCTATCTCTTTTAACAGCGGATTCGGTGTTTCGTGGCAATCTCCGTCCAGACAATAGGTGGACAAACTTATGGTGACAAAAATGGCGATAAAAATAGATTCAAATCTCATATGGATCAAACTACTAGTTGCAATGAAATATAATAGTTATATATGTAATAGAATTGTTTTATTTCATCCGAATCTTAATACATGTTAAAGTAAAATCGAATATCTGAATCTGTTGCAGAGGGATTATTACAAAGTTTTCTCATTTCAGCGATAACAGGTGGCACTTCTGTAGCTTTTTCTTCACTTTTTATTTTCTTTTTATTTTCATACTTTACAACCTTGTACTTTTCAGGTGATATTAGAGTGAATTGCAAGTAATCTCCATTTTCTAATTTAAATTGTATTTGTTCAGCTACAATTTTCATGAGTTTTTATGTTTTAAAAATAAAAATATAAAATTTAAGGAACTAATTTATTTCTAACCCAAGTTACAGCAACCCATTTGTTACCTTGTTTCACTGGAAGACTTGCATGTACAGCATTGTCATCATTTTCTGCATTCATCCACACCAATCCATCTCCTATCACTGGCTTCAACATCAACTCTCTATTCTTGAAGAACAATTCTCCACCCTCTTCTACATCATTTAGGAAAAATACTGCGGACACAATTCGCTGACCACCGTTTGCAACTTTTTGCTCCATGCTCCCTTCTTGGAACATATCCTTGTGGTCACCAAATCCTTGTCCTATGTTATAATGTATAATGTTGAGGTCCTCCATGTAGTTTATGTCTCTGTGTGTAACATCCTCCAACTCTGTGTATATTTTACTTATTGCACTACTCAATTGACTATATTCTACATTTTCATCAGACTTTTTGAGCCATGTGCTGTAACTTGTCCTGGAAGTAGGATCCTGTATAGATTGTACCTTTGATTGTTCCAGTCCATTATCTAAAGCAGCCATAATTAGTGCGTCGCATTCTTCTTGTGTTAACAAGTTTTTAATTTTGATAAGATTAAGTGAATCAGAGGTGACTATTTCTTCCTTACTGCATGTTTCATTGAACATGTGTCTAGGAATGATAATATAGGTTATTATCTGTGGGAGCCACCATACTATTACGATGAGTAACATAATTGCAAGTGTAAATGCAAGTATAAGTTTACTGTGGTCTTTTTTATTTCTGTGTCTCATCAATCCGCTCTATTTATCAATATACTACAATTGATATGTATTTACAAAACAAACAATTAAATTAAATGCTACCAATCTATTCTCTCAGTGGATTTAACATTAATCCGATCAAAACATACTATAACGCTAGCGATAGTTATCACTTTATAGGTACAAATGATCGTATTAGAATCATTATCAACCAGAATTGTGCAAAGTGGAAGGATCTACGTACAAACCAGATAGGTGCATCTATGGTTGGTGATGCAATAGGTGTTAGTACATACTATAACCGGGAAAATGAAAATGGTGAGTTAGAAAATACACCACAAGGTGCTTATCAAAAGAAAAAGAATCCAATACCATTCTCGAACAGACATACTGAAAGAGGACATGAATATGAACCTGTTGCAGCATATTGTCTGGAGAAGGTAACAGGACTAAAGTGTTATAATGGATTTATTTGGAAGTACAAAAGCCCATATCATACTATTGATCCATGGAATAGATTTGGATGCAGTCCTGATCGTTGTGTAATTGATGTAGAACCTCATTTTACTGAACATGATTATGAGACAAAGGATCCAAGCGAATGGACACTAACGCCCAATCACCATTTGACTTATGGTGTGGAAATCAAGTGTCCAGAGAGTCCAAAAGAGAACATTCCAAATGAGTATATGGCACAAATGCAGTACCAAGCACTCATCATGAATGTACCTGTGGTATTCTTTTGTGAAATGGTTGTAGATACAAATATTGATGAATTAAAGTACTTGAAGATTAAAAAGGTCTTTAGAAATGAAACATATATTAATTGGATGATGGAGAGGGTGTGTAAATTTTCTGATTGTTTGAAGAATAATGTGGTACCAGATTGGGGACAAGTTGCATTTTCAGATATACCATATGTGTACACCCAGGATGTAAATATAGAAGCAAGGCATTACAGAGAAATTACCACTAAAGATATTAAAAGAGAAAAAGGCGCAGAAAAAGAACCAAAATTCTGGTAAATAAAAATTTCATATTTATTTTACATTTTTCATTCAATTTTTGTTTAAATCATAAAAAATGAGCAAAAGAGTTTTTAGTCAAGTATCAAGTGAGGAAGTTGCAACTTCAAAAGTGAGTAAATTAAATCAAGAGGATGGTGTTAAATTAATATTGCAAGCATTTGAAGATCAAAATGTGCAAAAAATAATAGAAATTGTCAAAAAATATAATTTTGTACCAAATGATGCATTTGCAATTCATGTGGATGATAATGATGATGATGATTCTGATGATGAGATGAAAACCTATTATTTAAAGGTAGATAAAGATTTTAGAAAATATGATCAAGTTTATGTGCTTATTCATTATGCCTATGAGTATAAATCCATAGAATTAATTGATTTTCTTTTAACCTTTAAAAAAATAAATTTTAATCAAGAGGATCAATCTGGATGGATTCCTCTCAGCTATCAAATGGATAATAAAGAGATAGTAAAAAAAACTATCAATCATAAAAGTTATGATATCAATAACCTCGAAGTTTCTGATGATAGAGGAGATGGTGGGGTTACCATATTAATCCATTATATTGAGAAAGATGATGCAGATATGGTGCAATATATATTGGATAAAGGAGCAGATGTCAATAAAAAGGATGAAATACTTGAAGAATGTCCATTGATGTATTGCAAGAGTTTGGAGGTTGCAAAAATACTGATAAATCATAAAGATTTTGATCCAAATGCTGAGGGAGATGGATATAGATTATGTGATTTTGATTATGAAAGTCAAGAGATTAATGAGATGGTAAAAAATCATAAAGATTTTAAATTTTAAATAAAATTTTATTTTTTAAATTATTCAAACATGTCATATGATATTTGTCATGTTTCTATTACAGAACATAAGCCAGTGGGTGAAAAAGCTTACACAATAGTAGAATACGACTGCAATGATGGCCCGATTATATTCTCTGAAGAAACATATACGATGAATATGAATTTTTGCAAAGATGGCAAAATAATACAAAAAAGCAATCAAGATGAATATGAAACAATGCGCAAAGATTTTGAAGAGATATACAATTCTGCAAAAATATTCGTTAGTCGTGGTAGTCGCAATTTAAAGTATAAAACTTTGGATTTAACAGAGTTTATGTCAAAACATGATAAATAAAATCAGTTTATTTTAAATCAAAACATGAAATATGTATTTACAGTGTATCGCAAAATTATATACAACTATGTAGGTAAAGCTCCTCGTGCTGATCACATATACAGTTGTCATGGAGGATGTTTCATATTTAGTGAATGTCAAAATAAATTGCTAATCAATTATGGTGATGAAGAAAGACGAATTTATGTAAAAAGTAACAGAGAATTCAATAAAATGCATCAATATTTCCATTCATTGTATAATAGTACTGCAATAAGTTTTGGTGAGAACAATATAAAGCAGAAAGAGGTAAATTTGACTCATTTCATGTCCAAATATGTTAAATAAATGATTATATTTTATTAAAATGATCTTTTAAACACTGATGACTACAAAATGAAGCATGTAATTCTTCACATACAAATGTAGATATATTATCACAAGATTCGCAAATTGGACTGCCAATTTTAGTTATTGCATCTGCTCTTTCTACACCAGCTTTGAGTATCTTATCAGCTACTGTAAAAATACGCCTAGCAGTTTGATCTGTTATTTCAGTCTTATTTTTGTACCAATTTTGTATATAATTACGTTGTCCATCACTATTAAGACCTAAACTTGCAAGTACAAGTAATGTAACACCCTCTGCTTCAAATTCATATAGGTCTTCATCATCATCACTGTTGGTTGTAGTATGTTCCAACAAAATATGAGCAATTTCATGTATGGTAGTGGTAAATATTTCACTTTCCTTTGTTAATAAAACATTTATGACGAAATTTTTACCCCAAGAAGCTCCTGCAGTGGTAAGATTGTGGTATGGGTTTTTTGTTTCTTGTTTTATATTATATTCTTGTAGTACTTTTTTTATATTGAAATTTTCTGGTGCTCCCAACAAGTCGACTTTCTTATCGCTAAATGTAGTTTGTGATTGTCCAAATACTCTTGGAACTAAAATAAAATCAGTGAATGTTCTCTCTTCATCCTTACCCTTAACTTTAACACTGTATTTTTTTTGTTTTGGAATAATTATATAGAGGCCTTTTTCACCCTTTTTTACAAATGCTCCCAATGCTTTCCATTCTTTAAAAGTAGCAACTGGTTCAATAGGCTTATCCAACGCTCTCAATTGTCCTGATATTAACTTTTGGTTCAATATGCTGTATTTACCCAATATTTTAAATATATCTTCTTGTTCTCCAGGAACAGTCAAGGATTCTTCTAATAAATCAGCCCATCTCTTTTCCCTCCAAATCGCAATTGCATCCTCTATTTCTTTCGAGTCCTTGCGTTTTGGTCTATTTTTGTTGATTGCAGGTTTGGGTTTTAGCGTATCCTTTTTCTGAGATCCTCTCTTAATAGCTACACCAATATACTCCATCAATATATTGATTATATATTTATTTATATAGTAGATTATTATCATAACTTGCAAAAAAGGAAGGAACTCATTCATCTTGCGTGGGTTATTAATTGCAACTGTTTTGGATCTCTGTTGCTACGAGATTGGACTTTTAATTATAGAGTTAGGGATCAGCCTGCTTATTCGTATTACTATAAAAATGCTAGATGATTGTGTTCCTGTACTTGATATCATAAATTTAAAATTTGGATTTATTTGGATTTTTATGGTTTTTTTTTGAAACCATTATGGTTTTTAAAAATTTATAAAAAATGACAGATATAATTAATGGATATGAATTGATCACACAAGAAATATATACAAATCAGGATGTTGGAAAAAGAAGATATCTCCTTTTCATGCATATAATAGAAAGAAACAATAAACCAATTGGTTATTATGATCATATATTTATAATTTATAAGTTTTAATAGCATAAAAAATATCATTAACAATACCAGCTATTGAGAGGAATAAGATTGTTAGTATTTTATTTTTTTATAAACATAAAACGTGGATAATTTCAAACATTCCTTAACTTTTTCAAATAACACACCTCCAAAAAAACAAAAAATATTGAAAGAAGAGTGTAAATCAGTAGATCCCAACCACGAAAACTGCTTGCTTACAAAGATTGAGGCTTATCAACAATTAGAACAATATTTTAACGCAAAGTTCAAAGTTACAAGAATGTTTCAGGTAAAAGATACCGAGATAGATCCATTTGATTTTGATTCGATTAGTTTTTACTATGGTCCGTTGAATGATTTATTAGAAATGATAAAAGCAAACAAACAATCATCATCATTATCTGAATGTTCAAGTCCAGTAGATATGAAGATACTTACATACAACTACACAGATATATCAAATAATACATTTAGAATGACTGATGATGAATATGTTGTACTAGCAGTAGAGAATCTCAATATGAATGTATTAGAATTGATAGAAAATGGATCTATGAAAGAAACATACAATATTCCGTTTTGCTTGGTGTTTTTTGAGATAAATTATATGGATATATGTAGGAATCATTTTATGGAGTTAGATAAACCAAAATTTGATTATATGGAATATTTGCAAAATGGTAAGATTTCAGGTGGTAATATAATTTATAGATATAATTACAACAATCCAATAAATTTTATTGCAACCTGTTTGCAAGAAATAGGTGATAAGAACCCAAACACAATCAATTTTACAAAAGTAATGTCTGCAGTGATGAATTTCAAATACTATTATTTACATTTGATTTTTAATCAAGGCTATACAAATGCACACATGCTTATTTCTGAGACATTATATTCTACTGATGGAATCAACAAACCAGATGAAAAATACTTTTTGTATTTGCAAATTGAATTATCAACACTGACAGCAAGTACTATATCTATAGTAGAAAAAATTGTAAAAGTGTATGTTGATGATAGTAACAATGGTCCTTCATATATTGAGCAGCTATTACATCAAAATGAAGTAAACGACATGTTAGAATATGGGTTTGATTTTACCAAGTTTTTTAAAAAGAGTCACAAGAAAAAGTGCAGTATAGTGTGTAAAAGTAGTAAACATCAACCAATCAAAATGGACCTATTAACATTAACAAATGATGCAATTGCATATCATTTATTGTATAACAGATCTATTTTCATATCAATTGATAGTGAATATGTAATATTAAAAGAATGTGGGCATATATTTCACAAAAGTTGTATGGTACAATTTTTGAACAAGTACTGTAGAAAAAAGGGATATGAACCCATACACTATATGAATTGTCCATATTGTGGTGTGAATTGTGGTCCGGTAGTCGGAGAAGAAGAGTTTAGTATTTTAAAATATAGAAGAGTAAATGGAATCTATGATACTATTCCAGGATATCCCCTGAATGGTATAATTCTTGTTCAAATCTATTTTAAAGACGAAGAGAGAGATATGAGATTATATTTACCTTACAATAAAGAAGGAATGAATGTATTTAATATGGTATTAATTGCATGGAGTAGACATTTAATGCAAATTACATGTGAATCTGTATTACCAGATAGTAAACAAAAATATTATCTGAATAGAAATCTATTGCATAATTTCAAAGCAGAATTGTTAAAGAAAGGAGTTCCTGAGAATATTAACACAGATTTTATTATTGAAAAGGAGCTTTCAACTTCAGTGTTAATTGAGATAGAAAAAATGTCACAGAACAACAATTGAACATTTTTTTCTTTCCGCTATATTAAATTTTTGTAAATTTTAATAAAAAATGAGAATTGAAAATAAATTTTATTTTACAATATTTAGCACATAAAATATGACTGAACCCCAAATCAAATTCAACGCCCAAAATTGGCCTGCAATGCCTGAAGGATTACCAATCTTTGATATTAGTGAGAATGCTAAAAAGGTAATGGATGTTAGATATGTTCGAAAGAATGAGAAAAAAGAATTACTTGAAACTCGTGAGCAAACCATATGGAGAGTTGCATACAATGTTGCAAATTCTGGAAACAATCAGAAAAATGTACAAGAAGTTGCAATTGATTACTACAAATTGATTGCAACTAAAAAATTTATGCCAAACACTCCTACCTTTACTGGTGCTGGAACACCTTTAGGACAGTTATCAGCATGTTTTGTTCTTCCTATTGATGACGATATGGGTAAAGATCCACATGGGAATGGTATTATGACTACATTGAGAAATGCAACTTTGATCCAACAAACTGGAGGAGGGAATGGATTTTCGTTTAGTAGATTAAGACCATCAGGTGCATACATTCATTCTTCAGGGGGTGAATCCACTGGTCCTATTGGATTTCTTAAATCTTATGATGGTGTATTTAATAATGTACAACAAGGAGGCACCAGAAGAGGTGCAAACATGGCTGTACTTAGAGTTGATCATCCAGACATTATGGAGTTTATAAAATGTAAAGTTGGTGAAGATTCTATCACTAATTTCAATATATCTGTTGGTATTACTGATAAATTTATGGATGCAGTTGCAAATGATTTAGATTTTGATTTGGTAGCTCCACATGATGAGAAAGTATGGAAAACTATGAAAGCAAAAGTAATATTCAATGAGATATGCAAATATGCTTATAATAATGGAGAACCTGGTATTTTATTTATTGATAGAGCTAATAGATACAATCCTGTTCCTCATTTGTATGAACTTGAAGCTACCAATCCTTGTGGTATTACGACAGATATATTTATATCAATATGATGATAATAATAATAATAATAATAGGTGAACAATGGTTAGGAC
>Ga0102934_1001735_pt1 | contig 15259 bp, 10 predicted proteins | sample SalPonR2_A_D1_MG_FD_78175 | JGI IMG/M metagenome (GOLD analysis project Ga0102934, IMG submission 78175) | Salt pond soil microbial communities from South San Francisco under conditions of wetland restoration - Salt Pond MetaG R2_A_D1_MG | ecosystem: Environmental > Aquatic > Marine > Intertidal... | reverse complement strand
CGCTGCCGCAGGTCACGCCGCATCCGACACAGAAAGGCGACTGTGTCGATAACAAAGACTGCGAGGACCACAACTCTTGCACGACCGACGTCTGCGAAGAAGGCCGTTGCTGGAACAAAAAGCGACCGACTCTGTCCGCTTGCACCGACTTCGCGTTGCCGTGCGAGGCCGGCGAGGGCGTCTGTGACAACACAGCGGTCTGCATCTGCAAACCGGACCAGCCAACACCGGCACCTTTGCCAACACCAGCACCCGCGCCGGACAACAGGTGCCAGGCCACTGCAGACTGCGAGTCTTTCTTCGCCAATCCAGGCGATTGCGGCTACGAGTGCGTCAACGGCGCCTGCGTTGCACAAGACAACCAGGCGCTGTGCTCGGATCCAATTGACGACGACTGCAAGAGGGTCCGCTGCGTCGACACGATGTGCGTCGAGCGCAACTTGCCGGCGGACGTGACCGAGTGCAATTCGCCGGATCCGTGCGCCACAAGAGGCCGCTGCAACGCCTTCGGCGACTGTCTCTGTCCGACGCCTTCCCCAACGCCAGCACCGCCAACGCCGGTGCCAACGCCAGAGCCTCAGCCGCGCTGCAAAGAAGACCACGAGTGCTTCGACTTGCTGCCGAACGCCAACGGCTGCGCGTTCAAGTGCAAGGACTTTGTCTGTGTCGAGGAGGACAACGACGCCAACTGCGACGACAGCAACCCGTGCACCAGAGACATCTGCCGCAACGGCCAGTGCGGAACGCGGCGCGAGGACGAGGGCATGGCTTGCGAAGGCAAAGACTGGTGCGCCGGCACGTGCAACGACGGCGGCATTTGCATCTGCACGCCGACCGAGTGCCCGCAGCCGGACAGCAAGTGCAAAATGGCCGTGCTGAACGATTTCGACCGCTGTGTCGAAATGGACGTTGTCTGCGACGATCGCAACGTCTGCACAAACGACAGCTGCGATCCGGCCACCGGCTGCGTGCACACGCCAGTCGACATCGACGACGAAAATGCGTGCACGCTGGACTACTGCGACCCCGCCGAAGGACCCCAGCGTGCTCCTGTCGTCTGTCAAGCGAAGGACAAGTGCCACATCGCCGAGTGCCAGCCGCTGGAGCCGGGACTCTGTGTGCAGCACCCAATCTCGTGCGACGACGGCAACCCGTGCACGGCCGACTCGTGCGACCCAATGTACGGCTGCCGCTCCACAGCGATCAGCAACTGCAAACCGTGCGACCCTGGCCAAGGAAACGCCGACTGCGACGACAGCGACGTCTGCACACTGGAAACGTGCGTCGAGGCACCTGGCGGAGGCTCGATGGGCGTCTGCGTCTACGGCGAGGCGATCGAGTGCCCGGCCGACGATCCGCAAGACCTGTGCAGCAAGAACGTCTGCCATCCGACGCACGGCTGCATCAAGGTCGAGAAGACGTGCCCGACGTCGAGCTCGTTCTCGCAGTTCTACGGCACCACGGGCAAGCACGGGCACAGCCACGCGCCGCTTCCGTTCCTGCCGCCTAACGCGCCGGCCTGTGAAGTTGGCCTGTGTCTGCCCGCTACGGGCGAGTGCACAACCGAGCCACTGGAGTGCAAGGACAAAGACGCGTGCACAATTTCCTATTGCGACTTGTCGACCAACAAGTGCATGCACCAGGAACGCTCGTGTCCAATTTCCGACGAGTGCCACGAGGCGTACTGCGTGTCAACGACGGGCTGCGCCGAGCGGCCAATTCTGGTGCAGGACCCGAACGCCTGCCAGCGCGCGTCGTGCGTGCCGGGCGACGGCATTGTGTTCGAGGACCGCGACTGCGACGACAGCAACCTCTGCACAATCGACTCGTGCAATCCGCTAACCGGCTGCACGCACCGCGACAAGGACTGCTCCGACGACAACAAGTGCACCAAGAACGAGCGCTGCCGGCCGTCTACCGGCCAGTGCGTGTCCGACCCGGTCCAGTGCGAACAGCCGGACGACTTGTGCAAGGAGGCCACGTGCGACCCGCACCGCGGCTGCGTCATCAGCGACAAGTTCTGCGCCCCGTCGCCGGACCTGCGCTACCAGGCAACGTGCAACCCGGCGACCGGCGACTGCGTCAACGTGCTCGTCGACTGCGACGACCAGGACGAGTGCACCGCGGACGCTGTGCGCCGCGACGGCTCGTGCCGCAACACGGAAATCGCCGGCTGTTGCCGCGGCAACGACGACTGTCCGCACGCCACCAAGTGCGTCAGCTGGTTCTGCAACCTGGAGACGAACACCTGCGACGAGCAAGCCACGCAGAACTGCTGCAACGACAACGCCGACTGCGAGGACGGCCTGGCGTGCACCAACGACTTCTGCGAAACGTCCACCGGCACGTGCTATAACAACGCTGTCGAGTGCGTCGAGCCGCTGAACAAGTGCAAGGTGTCCGAGTGCCGCGAGGACCGCGGCGGCACGTGCGTGACGCGCACCAAAACCTGCGACGACGACAACGCCTGCACCGAGGACTCTTGCGACCCTTCGACTGGCGAGTGCCGCAATCCGGAGCGCGTCAAGTGCGACGACGGCAACCGCTGCACAACGGACTACTGCGACGAGAAGTCGGGCGAGTGCGTCTTCGAGCGCTGCAACTGCAACGACCGCAACCCGTGCACCGTGGACACGTGCAACCCGCTGACCGGCGAGTGCGTTTTCACGCCGCTCGACGTCGACGACCGGGACGCCTGCACTATTGACAAGTGCGTCGCCCAGGGCCGCGAGGCGGTCATTACGCACGAGCCCGTCACCTGCGACGACGGCATGCCGTGCACCGAGGACACGTGCAACAAGGTCAAGGGCTGCGTCTTCACGCCAAAGGACTTCTCCGGCATGAACGACGACATCTGCATCGAAGTGACCTGCGACGCCGGCACGGGCAATCCGGTGCGCAACCGCATCCCCAACTGCTGCCACGCCGACCACGAGTGCCACGAGCGCGGAGAGCGCTGCACCGACGAATACTGCGACTACAACACCAACCGATGCGTCTTCACGCCAAAGCCCGACTGCTGCAACCGCCAGAAGGACTGCGACGATCGCGACAAGTGCACGGTAGACAGCTGCGACGTCGCCTCGGGCACCTGCTGCCACGAGCCCGTTGTCTGCGAAGCGCCGGACGCGTGCCACGTGGCGTCGTGCGACCCGGAACGGGGCTGTGTTGTCGTGCCGCTCGACTGCGCCGACGAGAACGCTTGCACCGTTGACACGTGTCGCGTCGCCGAATTGACCGGCGACGCCGTGTGCGACCACACGCCGATCGAGTGCGACCAACCGGACGACCTGTGCGCGCCACAGAACTTCTGCCTGGCCGGCCAGTGCGTGGCGGAAGAGCGCGCGCCGTGCGACGACGGCAACCCCTGCACAGACGACCACTGCGAGCCGCCGACGCTCAAGTTCCAGGCCAACAAGCCGCAGTGCACGCACACGCCGTGCGACTGCCGCGACGCGGACCCGTGCACCGTCGACCGCTGCGACGCCGCCACCGGCGAGTGCATCCACGAGCGCCTGCCGTTCGGCGAGTGCTGCCAGGAGCATTCCGAGTGCGACGACTTGAACCGCTGCACCAAGGACTGGTGCGACACGCTGAACAACCAGTGCCAGAACGAGCCGATCGACGACTGCTGCTTCTCCGACAAGGACTGCAAAGACGAGAACCCGTGCACCGTGCGCGAGCACTGCGACCGCGTGCACAACCGGTGCGTGATCGAGAAAAAGCACTGCGACGACCACAACGCCTGCACCAGCGACTTCTGCGACATCGGCACCGGGTCCTGCATGCACAAGTCGAACGCGACCAACTGCGAGGACCACAACCCGTGCACCAACGACTTCTGCGACGCCTGGGACGGCTGCTACTACGAAGACGTCGTGTGCCCGGTTGCCGACGGACTCTGCGAGACGGCCGTCTGCTCGGCGGTCAGCGGCTGCACCACGGTGGCCAAGCAGTGCGACGACAGCGACTACTGCACGAACGACTCGTGCGACGCCTTGACCGGCGAGTGTGTCCACGAGCCTGTGGACTGCGACGACGGCAACCCGTGCACCGTTGACTCGTGCGACTCGCGCAAACGCCAGTGCACGCACCGCACCGTCAACTGCGCGCCAGACGACGACAAGTGCAACGTATGGACGTGCGACCCGGTCGCCGGCTGCCAGTCCACGCCGCGGATCTGCCACGACAACGACGCGTGCACGACGGGCCAGTGCGTCGAGGGCATCGGCTGTGTCTACGAGGAGAACAGCTGCGACGACGGCAACGACTGCACCTACGACTACTGCGACTCGGGCAAGTTCGGCGGCTGCAAGCACGACCAGAAGAAGCACTGCTGCAAGCTGGACGAAGACTGCCAGGACAACGACGACTGCACCGAAGACACCTGCGTTGCGGGCAAGTGCCACTTTGCCTTGATCAGCAAGCCGGGCTGTTGCAAGCACGCCGGCGACAAGAACTGTCCATGGCAGCTGGGCGGGCCAAAGCCTAGCTGGAAGAAGTACAACCGAGAAGACAAGCCGGACAAGCCGGACAAGCCGGACAAGCCGGACAACCAGGTTGCACCGGGCGTCGACAGCGTCGCCAGCAGCGTTGTGTCAGACTGCGGCAACGGCATGGTCGAAGGCGACGAGGAGTGCGACGGTCCTTCGACCGACGGATTTTTCCGCCGTTGCACAGACAGCTGTGAGTTTGGTACAGACATAACGGCTGTTATTCTTGTTGTTCTGGCGAGTCTCCTCGGCCTTTGCGCTGTTGGTTTATTGGTGGTTTGGTGCGTTAGCCTCGGTTCTCGGCCGTCACGCAACAGACGCAGATCGAGACGCTGAGGCTGAGGTCTCAAGAGATTGTATAATGAATTAGCAAACGAGCAAACAGTTCACACGCCGCCCATTAAGAAAAGATGCCCAGTTACACAAAGAAGAACAAACAACGGAAAAAAGACGACAAGCCGCTCAAGAAGCAAAAGCAGACCATGAAAATGCGGAAGCGTCGCCAGGGCAAGAACAAGAAAAAGAAGGTCAAAAGAAAGCCACGCGCCAAATTTACGGACGACGGAAGCGGCAGCGGTGAGCACAATTACGCATGAGATACATGGACTTTGGTTTACCGATTGTAGACGTGGAGTTTTTGGTGTTACTTTAACCTTGACAATGAACTGTTGATTGAGCTGAATTTTCATTTTAGACGGACTAGTTACAAACTAGTATTAACAATGTTACAAATAGTCTTTTTTATATGTTTACCGGTCATTTTATCGTTATTTTGCAACAACGTTGCAGACTATATATTGGACCTGACGATAACAGGACCATTCCAGCATAACATTCCTTTGTTCATAACGGGTCTTATCATGAAAGCTTTTATATACTGTTTACTGCTATACGGAGTTGTAAATTCAATGATAGCCCTGCAGTAAGTGGTTAGAAAATTCAACGAATTCTTTAATTAGCCTAATTGTTTAAGCAAATTGATTAGCGAATCCGAATGAACAAACAACAAGAAACTTTTGCACACGGTACCCAAAACACCAAGAGTGAATTACTATCGATAAAACCAAAACAAACATCACAATGGAATTCCATCAAGGCCCATTTGGACATGTTCGATTTGCCGCAAAGCAAAAGGATGGATACAAACTGTACCTCTGCACTCAAGAATTTTGCAATCGCGCGTACAAAACGGAAAAGGGATTTTTCAAGCACATTTCACAAGTTCACGGCATCAAAAAGGATTCCAAAGAAGCGGCTCTTCCGGAACCTGAGATTGTGGCTGGAGCACAACAAAACCAGTGTGTTGCCTTGAAAAATTGTATTGATCTTGATGTTATCAAGAAAGCCACGATCGATTACCAAAAGTCAAAAAACAATTGCCAACAAGGGGCGCATACGAAAATGCTTGAAGAAATGCAAAAGCACTACCAACGACCAGACTGTCTTGCTGCACGCATTCCGACCGAATTCCTAAGCGAAGAAGAAAAATTGCTATTGCTTGATCTGTTGGGTTCCGTTTCAGACGTGTGCACATTTCCGTTTAAAATGGCTGAAATCTCGAATCAAGACGTCCCGCACCTGCCAAGTTTGGCAAAATACGGCACAGTGTCAACGGGCGGAGACCTTATCCGCTACAACGCCACGGGCGGAGACATTCTCCGCTACAGCGCCACGGGTGGAGAACTTTTCAATTACATCGCCAAAGACAAAGCGTACCTGCAATCCATCATGGCAAAATAAACCCCAAGGCCCCAATGATCCTCTATATTTCCAAACAAGCACAGTTCTCACACAAACAAAATGTTTCACGCGACACTGAAGCTGAACCACCATCAGATCCAAGTACACAGAACCCAAGCAATGCATCACTTCGGCCAGCTGATGCAACAGTGCAGCGGCGTCAAGCTCATAGAATACGGAACCGTCGAGGACCGCGACCCGGAGACGAGATCATCGACCACGCGGATCATGTGCTACATCGAAACCGAGAACGCCTGGTGTGACAGCGGCGCGGCGGTCTGTCTTACCAGGGAAGCAGCAAGAGAAGAAGCCTCGAAGCGCTTTCTGAAGCTGATGAAAGTGCACGGCGGCAACGACAAGCACATCGACAACCTGGCGACGCGCTCCTCGTCGCCCGTTTCGCCGGCCTCGCGCATCATGAGGGGCCACAAGCCAATGTCCTCCTGCAGCTCGACGCGGGCGCAGTCGACGTCGCCGCGCCTGGACTATGCCGTCGATGATGCGGATCGGAGTCAGACCAGGGGTCGACGTCACTCGGTGGTGGGATCGGTCAAGTCGGTTTTTGGTTTCGCCAAGAAGTTGAAAAGCCCGCGGTGATTTCCGAATAAACGAAGCTTTTTCGAACAATGGCCGCAAGAGAGTGGTGTGCGCGCGTCACCGAGGCACAGCTGTATGATCTTGCAGTAAAGCTGAACAAAAAGCGCTGGATTGTGAACGACTGTGCGTTCTGCCAGTACAAATGCGGGTTTTATTTTTCGGCCAACAAGAGATTCGTTGTGTTTGACATGGGCTGCAACTGTCCGAACCTCAGAACAGACCCGGTCCGCAAAAGCAGCTGGAAGGAGATCCTGCTTCACATACGAGAGCAAACAGACGGAACGGTTGCGCGGCAGTACATGGACTTTTGGACAAAGTAGCACGTTTCATTCAAATGAACCTTATCCCGCGCTGCTTGCGCTTTTCGGTGCACTCTTTGGTGACGTCCGTTTTCACGATGCACTTGTCCAGCGCTCTGTCGTAGCGGGCCGTGGTGCACGGGTCGTAGGCTCGCATTTTGCACTTTTCCTCCAGCGTCTGCACTATTTCCTCGTGGTTGTGACGCAAGAACATGTCGCCCAGCTTCCTGCCGAGCAGCTTTCCCAGTGCGTCGCTTTTATCGGCGTGTGGCGTTGTCTGGTCTCGCAGCTTGTTCTGCAGTTCCAGGTTGCTGCCGGCCTCTTTCTCGAAGACGCGGCGCATCTCAGCCTCGGTGCCACGGCGCATGCACGACCAACAGTAGTCTGGATCGTGCGCGCTGACGTCGTCTTCGGCGGAGACCAGAGCGGCGAGAAGCAGGAAATGTAGCATTGTTGTTGTCTGTTTTCGGCGCTTTTATTGTCAAATAAACTTTATAATCAAATCGCCCCTGAACAAACCCGAAACCGACGGCATGCCCCTGCCCAAAATTCGTTGAATTGCGCCGCGTGCAATCGGGCCGCGTATTTTCTTCGTTATTCTCTCGCCGAAAACGTCGTCCACGTCCAGCACGTACTCGCCAATCACCGGCTTGACCATCTTGACCGAGAAAACCAGATGGTCTTTGTCGCGCACAAAGTACGGATGCACTCTCTGGTGCAGTCTGATGGCCAAGTCGCCACGCGGCCCGCCGGCTTCTTTCTGGGAGCCCATCTCGGGGAACGTGCGCGTGACGCCCGTGCGCTGGCCCGGTTTGATGCAGACCGAAACGATGTTTTTCGACTTGCACCGCCGCCCGGCCGACGACACGGTCGTGTAGTCGACAGAGAGCTTCTTTTCACAGCCGCGCGCCAGCTGCTCGAGGCTCAGCATCATGTCATGGTACACAACGGGCGGCTTGACGGGGACTTTTCTTTCCGCGGCTGTCCTCCTCCTTTTGAAGCTCGGACCAAAACCGGCCGTTGTGCTGAAGTAGGCACCGTAGTGATTTTTGAACTGCTCTTTTAGGCCGGCAGAGTAGTTGAAGAATTCGGCGGTGCTGGCACCGTTGCGCCGCGGGACAACCACGGGGTCCAGGGCGGCTTCTTCGGTCTTGCCTGTGATGACCTCGTAGGCTTCTTGTATTTTCCTGAACTGCTCCGCGGCACCGGGATCTCTGTTCTTGTCGGGGTGGTATTTGCGCGCCATTTTGCGGTAGGCGGATTTGATCTCTGGTTCGCTGGCCGACGGCGCGACGCCGAGTGCGTCGGTGTATTTTCGTTTGTTGTTCATAGTTGCGTGCAACGGTGTTGTGGCTGGCAAGTAGATGCCGACTTAAGTCCAGCTGACGAATTTATTTTTCTGTTGCGACAAATATTCTGCTGTTGCTAGCTCAGCCCGGAGACTCGAAGCGCGAAGCCAGTGCCACGTTTAGCTCGTCAAGAGACAGTTTCAGCTCTTCCATCAGTTTACAGACTTCCTCCACGGTGCCCTGGTTGTTTTTGACCGGCAGAAACGAGGACTGGGACTTCTGATCGACCTTAACAGAGCGCAACAACTGAAGACGCTGGCACAACTGATCGGCCGTGTACTGCAGTTCGCTGCGCCGCGCCGCAACCGCAGTGTCTGATTTCTGCATGGCGCCAGAAGCCTCCAGTATGCGATCTATTGCCGCTCGTTCCTGTTCGACTGTGTAGGTCTTTTCGCCCGCCGAAACAGGAGCGCCGTACGCGTAGGTCACGTCGTCGTCGCCGGCGTCCGCGGCTGCGCTTCGGCGCTTTATCATATCTTGCAGCAGCGTCTGCGAGCTATCGTGCAGCGTCATAAACGCCTTGTACATGGCATAATAGTGCATTTTGACGCAGAACCAGGGCCCGTTGTCCGATGTCACAGGCGAGACCGGGCTGAACGCCGAGCCCTCGACTTTTGGAATGCTAGAGCCGCGGAAGCCTCGCGCGCTGAACTGTGCTAGGTTTTCCTCGTTGTGAATCGCCTCGAACCGGGCCAGCTTGTGCGGCGAGTCCCGGCCCGATATGATGTCGACTACTGTCTGGTACTTTTTCTCGTAGTCGACGTCGCTCGGCTCCAGCACAAACAGCTCGCCGGACGGCAAGTCGTCGTCGATGTCTATCTGTTCGATGCGCTCCGGGACCACGTGGTTGTCGGGCATTGAGTCTACTATGACGTCGCCGCCTTCCTCCCTGCTGTTGAGCAAGAATTTGGGAGCCCGGTACAGCTTCTCGACCACAAAGCTGGTCAGCACGCCCGGGATTTGGCCGTTGTCCAGTTGCTCGTACTCTTCTGGCGCGTGTGAGAGCATCGACCGCAGGGCCTGCCGTTCGTTGTGCACCAGCATTCGCGTGAACCTGACCAGTGGGTGGTCGTGCCGAGCCAGCATGACAAACTTGGACAGTGATCCGGCGACCCGAAGCAGAAAGAGGCCAGCGCCGACTGCGGCGAATTCGTACGGAGAATCTTCTTCGTATGCGTTATCTTCTTCTTCTTCGTCGTCGTCTTCGTCGTCTTCGTAGTCTGACGTGCTATATTCGCTGTCTTCGGAATCGGAAAACAACGCTTCGTCTTCGGACAGCACTTCTCCGTACGCAGCCTCGTCCACTTCTCGGCGAACCGCTTGGGAATACTCGCCGTCATCTATGGCCAAGTTTTCCGCGGCTTGCAAACGCCTGGTCTTGCTGTCGGGATCGGCATCAAATGCACGCGGCACGCTGCCAGTGTCGTTGATAAACTCGTCGTACTCCAGATCGTCGTAATAGTCGCCAAGGTCTTCGTCGTCGTCGTCTGTTGCCAGAGGGTCGCTGACTTGTTGACCGAGCAGGACGGGGTGCTCGTCACCTTCGTCGAAGCCGAGCGTCTGCAGTAGGCCCTTCAGCATTTGGTGCCCGATTTCGGGGACTGTGAATAGCAGCGAACGGCGTTTAATTCTAAAATGTGTGGTGCCGTTGGCGCAGTCCTGATGCGTCAATGTTGCCTTCGGTAGTTGAGTCGTGCACCTCCTCTATTAGCGGAACCCTGTGCCAATTAACATTTCTCCTGTATTCAGGCACGTCCTGTCTCAATCTACCAAAAAGCACCACTGCAACGTAAAACAAAAGCGCCGCAGTCGCCACCGCAGCAACGGCCATCAGACCCAAGTAGGAAATCGAACGCGTCATCTCCTCCATGGCAAACGCACAAGACACCGGCGGGCAGAGCGTGGCCTTGTTCGCCACCTCGCGCCACGCAAACCACGACGAGCTCATCTGGCTGTCGGCTTCGTCGTGTTTGCACTGCTCCGTGTGCCGTTTCAGTATTGCCGAGCTCTGCATGCAAGCGGCCGCCGCGGCTATGGCGTCGGAACGCTCGGCGTCGGCGTGCGCCCAGCCGTGGTAGAAGTGGTAAGCGGCGTTGCCAATCACCACCGTGAAGTAAAGCGACAGCGCGGCGACGACGCCAGGGTGGTACACCAAGGACTTCATGGCGGTTTTGTTCGCAAGGCGAGCTGCGGCGTCGCATGCGCTCTGCATATCAAAAAATAGTAACCCGTTGACCGTTGGACCCGCAACAAGAAATGAAAAAGCAAACCTAGTCCCGTGCGGCAAGCGCCTCAGCGTGCAAAACAATGCAGACGACAGTGTGCTTTTTGTTTCTCTCGCTCTTTGCGAGAGCGTTTGTAGCCGCGGCGAACCGCTCGACGGCAAAAGGCGCCTCGTTCCACGAGATGGGTCTCAACGGCGACTACAGGCACTGCAAAAACTCGAAGGACGTCTCGCTGCTCTACACCGACAAGATCCTCGACTACAACCGCATCACGCCGGTCATGACCATCGACGTCGACGAGTCGAAGGCGACGCTCCGCTTCACCGCCGAGCTGTTCTATCTTCCGCGCGACGCGTACTACATCGTATCCGTCGGCACGCGCTGCCACAGCAGGCCGCCTATTGACCGCGACAGTGGCATAGACAGCGCCCGTGAGCGGCCAGCCGTCTGGGGTCACGCTCCGAACGCGCTTTACCGCAGCGCCCTGGACAGCCAGGCGCAATTCGGCGCCTACTACGTCACCAAAGACACCGGTTGGTCGGTTGAGCCCGAAGGCTGCTCGCACGTGCGCTACACGGCCGAATTCGGCGCGGACGAGCTGGTCGAGCGCTGCGGGGTGGACCTCGTTTCCGAGGCCAACGGCGACGTGCGCGTGCTAGCTTCGCTCTTCAACGTCCAGCTGGTCGAACTGGACGCCACGGTCCGCGGCGTTGACTGGCCGTCTCCGTTCTCGGTGTACGTAGACGTGTACAACTCGCTAGTGCTACTGCAGCAGGTGCCGACGTCTCCCGAGTCGCCGCTGGTGTCCGTTTTCTCGCGACAGGTCCTGGTTGATCCGCGCAACGTTCTCAGTCTGTGGCTCCGAACAAGCCAACAGCCGCAAAACGCGGCCACGCTGGAACTGGACGAAATCTTTGCGCACGAGCACGACCCGTCGTTCGAGCTCGACATCGCCGAGGAGGCCAAGCCGCACTCGAGCTCCGACGGCATCGTGTACCAAGACTGGCGTCTCTCGTCGCACGAGCCGTCGGCGCTGTTCGACGGCGACTTCACTCTGCACTTCTGTTCGTCGAGGTCCAATGCCTGCGAGAGCGGTCACTACGACCACGCGGTCAGGGTGCTGGTGCGCATCGCCAACGGTGCTGCGACAGAGCACTACACCGACGCGAAGCAGCTGCACTCGGAGATCACACAGCACTTCGACCTGCAGGAAGAGCAGAAGCTCTTTGAAGGCGTTTACGATAGCAACGACAGGGCGTGCATGCAGACTTACGTGGTCGGCCCGCGCGAGCTGACCGACAAGCTGCGCGTCCAGCTGCTGGAAGCCAGGCTGTGCGTCGATCAGAACGACAAACCGCTCGAAGAGCTTGTCTGCCACAGCGCCAGACACTCGTCTCTATTGTACTCGGGACAGACCGCCAGCGCGCGCAGCGACTGGAACGTCACGGTGCACCAGCCCGGATTCTACGGGCCCATGTCCGTCGCCGTCTGCTTCACGCCTTCGACGCTGTTCCGCGACGACCACGACGTGTCACTGCTTCGCACAGAGCAGCGCTACGAAACACAAGTGCGCATAACAGCGGCCCCGTTCCGCACGCCTGCTCATCGGTTCGAAGTCGATCGCGAATTCTACGACACCTTGCTGCGACTAGCAAACAGCGACCAGCTCGGCATCGGAGCGACGCTGTCCAACTCGTCGATGCAGCGGTCCGCGTTTTCGCGGCACTGGCTGCACGGTTCGCCGGTCGGTCAGCACGCCGACAAGCGCGTTGTGGAGAGCCGCGCGCACGTGTTCAGCGTGGCACCCGAAGAAAAGTACTTGCACAACATCAACCAGGCCGACGCCGCCACTGGCCTGGGTCTGATCTTTGTCGTGTTGGTTTGTTTTATTTGCGTGGTCGTGGCGCTCTGCTTCCTGCGTCCTCGCGTAGCTCCAGCCTCAGTCGAACGCGGACGCCGAGGTGGCGCCAAAGGTGGTTATTACATCTAGATGTCAGACTCGTCTTCGAATCCCTGGTTGCCTTGCGAGTGCAGCTGTGCCGAACCTGAAACGTTGTCACTGGGCACAGAGCCCGGCGCAACCGGTATGGCCAATGAAAACAGACTCGCCTGTCTTTGCAGACCCTCGAACTGTCTGCGCTCTTCCTCTGTTTTGAAGTCGTTCACGTTGAGATTGCTGACTGCTTTCATGAAGTCCAAGAGCATGGCGGTCGAAGTGCGGGCTTTGTGCTGCTGCTTAACCTCCTCCTCTATGCCGCTCTCGTAATTGAAATCGACCTCTTCGACGTGGCTCTGTCGGACTCGCTCAAAGCTGCGCAGATCCTCTTCACGGACCTCTCCGTCGTCGAACCGTTCGTAATCCATGCCGAACGTTTGCAGCAGCGGCCCGCCACGGTAGAAAATCTCCACGCACACCACGGCCAACAGAGCGCAAATGAACACAGCCTCGACGCCGAGCCTGTGGTAAATGACCCTGTCGCACAGAAACATCATGGCGCCGGGCAACTGCATAACCTGGCTCAGTTGCATCGAGAAGAGATGCGCCCTCGCCGACCAGAATCCCAACGCCAACAGAAGAAGACCCGCGCCGAGCAGAGCCATCCACGTGACCACTATCCCGGGAGAGTTCTCCGCCACGCCGATGTCCAGGTGCGGGCCCCAGATCACCAAGGCCTCGAACAGCGGCAATATCAGCAAGTAGTGAAACAGAACCGCTCTGCGCTCGGATCTGCTCACGTGCCTCGACAGCATACGGTGCCTCGCCACCGTTGTACAACAAAAGTAGCCGTTCAGCATCAACAGACAGGTCAACGCCGTGAAGACCGACGAGATGGCCAGGACGGACTTTGGCAGTAGGCTGTGCTGTAGACATGTACCGCTGGTCGTGGTGTTCATGGTTCGGTTATTATGAACTGATACACGACGATAAAAGACCCGACAGTGATTGCTGATATAGCTAAATTTATGGCCAACTGTGCCGCTGTCAGGTATTCAGTATACACCGTCGCAGCCACGTAGAGCACCGGTGTCCCGTAGGTTACGATGCTGTTCTGTATTCCAAATCTCTTGCCGTCTCGGTACAGGCCAACGCCGACGATGCAAGTGTAAGAAATGATTGTTACAAAAAGCGCGTCGGGAACGGCGTAGCGGGTTGCGCCGCAGACCAGTGGGTCGAATGAAACCGGTCTTTCAGAGGCAACGACCTCTGAGAAAGCACGCAAATAGTAGAACTGTGCTGTTAGTATGAGCCACGATGCTACCAGAAAGTAGCGGTTTTGATCTATCATGAATAGCACCCCGTTGAAGACGACTATCCACGCTGGATAGAACATGAAAAAACTCAACGCTGCTCCGAGTACACCCGCTTCGTCTGGGACGCATGCTTTGCCGAATGTTATTACTGTTGGCATACGAATTCTTTTTCTAGTGGATTTTCCAGCTTAGTTGTCTACTTGAAAGAAATAAAAATCTTGCGGGTCTGTTTTCCGTTTGTTGTTCTGCGAGCGGCTTGCAATCGAATCGTTTGATGTTTCTGCTCTCAGCTTTCTCAGACGAAAAATAAATACGGGGGTCCCAAAAAATAGTGAGGGGTGGGGATTGGACACGAAAATTTCGCGGCCGATTGGCGAAAATCGAAAGTGACAAATCGCGAAAGTGACATTTGACATTTCGGTTTTAAGCCCGAAAATGCAATAAAAAATTTTTCGGTGGTCGACCACCCCCTCCGAAAGAATTTTTTCCGCTCTGAGACGCTCCTCTCAGCCGAAAAATAAATACAGGATCTTCAGGATCTCACTAATCAATTAGCGATTCTCACTAATCAATTAGTGGTAATTCAGGTCCCGACGACCTCGCTCTGAGATACTATTCCTTCTGAGGCGCTCCACCTCCAAGTCCTTCTTTGTTGAGAAGCTCCTCTCCAATACCTTCTATACTGAGACGCCCCTCCTTCAAAACCCTCTCTGCTGAGACGCTCCGCTCGGCGAAAAATAAATACGGGGGTCTCAAAAAATAGTGAGGGGTGGGGATTGGACACGAAAATTTCGAGGCCGATTGGCGAAAATCGAAAGTGACAAATCGCGAAAGTGACATCTGACATTTCGGTTTTAAACCCGAAAATGCAATAAAAAAAATTTTGGTAGTCGACCACCGCCTCTGAAAGAATTTTTACCGCTCTGAGACGCTCCTCTCGACCGAAAAATAAATACAGGGTCTTCAGCTTCCACTAATCAATTAGCGATCCCACTAATCGATTAGTAGTTCTTGAATTTTAGAGAATGCAATCAATCGTTGGTCGATCAGTATAAATCACTAATCAATTAGTGGGATCGCTAATTGATTAGTGGGATCTTAAAGACCTTGTATTTATTTTTCGGCTGAGAGCAGCGTCTCAGAGCGGAAAAAATTCTTTCAGAGGGGGTGGTCGACTACCAAAAAATTTTTTATTGCATTTTCGGGCTTAAAACCCAAATGTCAGATGTCACTTTCGCGATTTGTCACTTTCGATTTTCGCCAATCGGCCTCGAAATTTTCGTGTCCAATCCCCACCCCTCACT
>Ga0102934_1001734_pt1 | contig 15261 bp, 8 predicted proteins | sample SalPonR2_A_D1_MG_FD_78175 | JGI IMG/M metagenome (GOLD analysis project Ga0102934, IMG submission 78175) | Salt pond soil microbial communities from South San Francisco under conditions of wetland restoration - Salt Pond MetaG R2_A_D1_MG | ecosystem: Environmental > Aquatic > Marine > Intertidal... | reverse complement strand
GCACCGCCCGGACTTGTACCGTGGCTGTTTCTCGCACAGACAATTGCTCCTCTTTACGACCACCACACGGTAAAATGGCACTCTCGGCAGAGACTGCTAGACGCATTGATTCAAGGATCCTTGCACGCATCTACCCTGGTTCTGCCTGTGATTGCGTTCTGGATCAATCCACGCACAGCGGCTGGTGGCAACCTTACTATTGCCAAATCTTTAGCGCCTTTAGTTGCACTGGCGCTTCATCCGTTTCGCGGAACGACGTTGTCCCTAATTGTCGCGGCGATCGGCGCCAGCTGCACGGTAATCTCCATGGGCGGCGCAAACGTGGTTTCTGTTCCGGCCATGCTGTGCTTGATTGCCTCGTGCGTGGCCGGGGTTCTACTCGGTATGGCACAGCGGCGCTCTCAGCACGGTCCCTGTTGGACCGAAATGACCTTGATTTCTGTTGCTGCGCTCCTGTGGACAACCAGCCACGGCCCTGTGGAATTGTCGCGTGCAGAAGTCGCCGGCCTTGGCCTCCATGTAGCCCTGTCGGTGTCGGTACACAGGTCCATGTGTCAACTTTTCGAGTCGCTGAGCCGCGACCCGGTGGAGATCACAGCTTTCCTCTCGGTCCGGCGCGCGACGACTGTAATGCTCGAGAAGTGGATCAGTGCCGCGCCCGTGCACCAAAGTTTTGCCGCTGGCGTCGTGGTGGCGAGCTCGTTTTTTGTGGGCAGAATGACGGCAGTGGCATCGCCGCCGAAAAGGCAGTAGGAGAATGAACACTATGTATACGACTATCACCCTGGAATTTATTCACTGCCTCCCGTGACGGTCGGAGGAGGGTCGTCGTCAAAATATCCTTCTTTACTCGTGACGCCTCGAACCGGCCCGGACAAACTCGGCGTCGATCTCTGCGTCGCTGAGCTGCGTCACCTTCTGCGTGCGACGCGAGTGCTTGTGGCCGGGCGGGTTCGGATTCTTCCAGCGATGAGCGGTGGCGTGGCGCACACTCGAGACCTTCTTCGACTGGCCCGGCGGCACGTTTCCCTGGTCGCCGGAGGCGGTCTCGCTCGGCAACACGTCGCAGGTGGACGGCACGTCGACGCCCTCGACGTTGTATGCCTCGGCCAGGAGGATGCGAGCCGAGCGCTCTCCGCCGCGCTTGGCGCCGTGCGTGTAGCCGTTGTGGCGGAAGCAGGAGTGCTCGCCGGAGAAGATGAGGTTGCCGTAGCGCTGGCGGGACGGTTCAAGCGCCTCGTCTGACACGTCGACGCGACGGTTGGTGTACATGCCGTAGGTGAGCGGGTCTTTGATCCAACGCGTCATGGAGAAGTCAACAATGTCCGAGACTTGCAGATCTCGGCCCAGGGCATCGTCGATCTCGTCGTCGAAGATCTGGTTGAGCACCGGCAGGAACTCGGCCTTGATCTGCGCGTCGGTCATGTCGTGGACCTGGCGCGCGCGCTCGCCGAGGACGGTGACGAAGAGGATCTTGGAGCCCGGAAGGAACTTGCCGTCGCCCTTCACGTCCAGCGATTGCCAGACCGGCGCGAGCTCGCCCGTCCATTCGCTGTTCGAGGCGGCGGAGAGGAAGATCTGCGAGTCGCCCCAGAACTTGAACTCGAACTGGAAGAAGATCTTCGAGTAGAACGCCATCGGGTACTTCTCGATGGCCTCGGCGGCCTGCGGGATGGCATCAATTAGCCGCGGCTGGAAGCGCGGAGCGGAGTCCTTCGAGCCCGACAGCGGCACGCCGGCGCGCTCCTCGGCAATGGACTTTTGCAGGACGCCCGTCGAGAAGGTCGAGAAGAAGTGGTCGCCCGTCACGGTGAACTCCTGCGCGGTGCACGGGTACAGCTCGGGCTGATTCGCAGGAGTCTGTTTCTGGGTGGTGCAATACTTGACCTGGACCGGGCTGGAGCCCGACGGGTCCCAGTGCACCTCGGTGATCTTACTAAAGAGGCGCAGGTGCGCCGGGTCGTCAAAGACCTTTTCCTCGTTGGTGTTGACGCTCGTCGCGATGAACTCGGCCGCCAGTGCCTTGACCAGCCAGCCGTAGCCGCCGCGCCGGTCCTGGACCCAGTAGTCGGCGTCGCGGTGGTCCGAGTACGTGTTAGGCGGCAGGGTGCTGTTGGTCGACGTGACGAGCGGATCCTCGGCCCACTCAAAGTCCTGGTTGTAGATCTCGCAGACGCGCGCAATGGCCGGGCGTGATTCGGACAGCGCCAGAAAGCCGTTGGCGAGCTGCTGCGCGCGCTGCTGGTTCAGGTCGTCGTCGTCCGAGTACGCGAACGGCGCCGGGAAGTACTGCTCGCAGAAGCGGCGGTCCACCGACTTGGGCGGGTTGGCGGCCGAACCCGGCTGCAGGCAGCGCAGTGAGATGTCGCCGGCCGTCAGGTAGGCCTCGAACGACTTGAGGCAAAGCGATCCGGGCCCGTAGGCCGACTCGAGGTTGTCGAGGTTGCCGTTCTCGTCGTACAGCACCGAGTCGTCGAAGTTCTGCGCGTTGCCGCCGAGGCCGAAGCGGATAGCCTCGCCCCAGACGTCGTTGCCGTTGAGGCCCTGGACCCAGTTGGCGCCGGCGTCGAGCATGAACGGGCCGGCAACCTGAGGCTTGCCGAACGGCTTGGCGTACATGCGCCCGCCGACGTGGTCGGTTGCTTCTAGGATCGTAAAATCAACGCCGTGCATCGAGAGCTGCTTGGCAGCTGCAACGCCCGCGTATCCGGCGCCGCCGATGATGACAGGCGCCGAGGACTGCGTGGTAGTGCGGATAGTGGCCATGACGGGACCTGAGCTGTCGTTGTGGCTTGAGACGAGTACAATAATGGCGATGAGCAGAGAAAGTCCACCGGAGATGGCACCGCCAATGAGACAGCAAGCGATTCGCGTGGGACGCAAGGGGCGGGTGGAACGACGTGTTGGCATGATCTTTTGGTGTTGAAACACAAGAATGGACCTTAAAATTCTATACAAGCCTTAAACAATTAAGCCGATGCCACGGAGTTCATCGTGCCGTCGGTGCAACACAAGTAAATTATACACGAGTATTTTTTCTGTGTGCAGTTTGCAGATTTTCCTCGCAGTTGACTGCCCGTGCGACCAACGACATAAAAAATAGGTTTCTCCTCTCCAGCTAATTCTCACGCAAAATGAAAATTCAAACCGGCGGTTCAGATGAACGCGCTTTTGATGCTGCTTGTCGGCCTGACGGCAGCCGAGCGCGTGATCGTTTCTTTTACGACTATGCACAGCCGAGCGCCGTACATTGGTCCAATGCTTCGCAGCCTCGGTGCACAGAGTCGCCGCCCGGACGAAATCCGCTGCTACAGCGAACTAGAAGAGAAAGATTTCGGACCGAAAACAATGCACTGGGCTCAGAAAGTCGGCGTCTCGTTCCGCTACGCCGATCCGGCGCTGCGCTCCTACAAGAAGCTGATTCCGTGCATGCACGAAGAACAAGCCAGCGCCAGCCTTATCATCACCGTCGACGACGACTGGGTGTACCGTCGCACGCTGATCGAAGAACTGCTGGCAACGCGCGAGGCGTTCCACGCCCACTACGATGGCCATGTAATTGTATGCGATCGTGGCAAGCGCATTGACGGGCCCGACTACAATGCCTGGAAGATGTCTCGCAGCAACCCGCTCAGACCACACGAGACGTGTGCACTCAGCGGCTCCGGTATGCTGGTGGAGCCGGGCGTGTTTGGCCGGGACGTTTTCGAGCGGGACGCATTTCTCGCCCTGGCGCCAACCGCCGACGACCTGTGGTGGACGGCGAACGCGCTAGCCGCCGGTACTGCGCTCCTGGCGCAGTCTCGAGAAGATGACCACCCGCTGCAGTCCGAGATCCGTTCCGGAGGACCGACGCTGTACCAGACCAACATCTACAAAAACAGTGCGACATGGTCGGCGCTGATGGGCCATCTCGAACGAAAAGGCGCGAACCCGAATGACTTGATCGCCACTCAAGCGGCGCCGCGCGCAGACTCCGAGCCGTCGTGGCTTGTGTCGCGCGGTCGATTCGATCCGTCTCTCGTGGCACATCGAGAAGAGCGGGGCGAGATAAGAGAACGTTTCGATGAATTCACACCGGAAAACGACCGCGAGGCGTACGACGCCGTTCACAACTTCTTGTGGCGTACCGCCGGCGGCACGGTTCTCGAAATCACCCCGCCCGGTGCCGTGGGTTCCGTGTCCCGCGGGTTGGTCGAAGTCGGTTGGCAACGTGTTCTGATCGACACTGGCCAAGATGACGCTCACCAAGAGCAACTGGACGCAGCGCGTGTCAAGTCGCGGATTTGTGCGGACCGGCAGACCACAGGCGGCAACTGCGTCTCGCTTGGCCGTGTTCTTGTTGCGCTGTTTGTCAGTCATGTCGACTTGCTTATTGTGAAAGCAGGGGACACTGGCTTGGTTGCGCTCGAGTCTGTCGACTGGTCGCTCGTCACATTTTCAGTGATCTGCGTCGGAACCGACCGACCCGGCCCGGCCGCAACATTTCTAGGCGAACGTGGCTACACTCGCGTCGGAGAGAGGCCGGACGCTGCGTGGTTTGTGGCCAAGGGATTCAGACCGGCGCAGTCGCCAAAGGCTGACCTGCTGACTCAGGGTTACCGCAGTGGCGTGTTCGACGTTATCGGCTACTGGGAGAACCGCTACGCCAGTGGGACCAACTCTGGCAGCGGGTCGTACGGCCGGGTTGCCGAGTACAAGCGGGAAAAGCTGTGCGAATTGATACCGCGCCTGCGTGTCCGCTCGATTGTCGATCTCGGCGTCGGCGATGGCAATGTGCTGTCGCTGCTGGAGCGCGACAAGTGTATTGCTTCGGTTGCATACAGCGGGGTGGACGTTTCCCGAACGACGGTCGCGCGACTGCGCGGGAGGTTTCCGGGGCTGAGATTTGTGACCTACGGAGGGACAGTCGAAACCTTCTGGGCGACGAACACGGATGCCGCTGATGTGGCCATGTCGCTGGAAGTTATATTTCATTTGGTCGACGACAGCGTGTTCGAGTCGTACATGGATGTTCTGTGGCAGGCGTCTTCTCGGTACATCGTCGTTTTCTCCTCGACCACGGAAGACAAGAGAGATCCGGGAAGGCACGTTCGACACAGGAATTGGCTCGACTGGATGCGCCAGAGGCATCGCGGGGAGTTTTTCGTTTTGGAGTCGGATCTCCTTCCGCTGCCGGAAGATTCGTTCAGTGACTGGCATGTCCTCGAAAAAACCCAGTGACCTGCTCTTGCCGGTCGAGCAGCTGCGAGACCTGAATTCGGACTTGCTTTCGTTTATTAAATCCTCGACAATGAATCGTCAATGGCCTCGTACAGCGCCGACTGAACAATTGGGCCAATCTGCAGCGCCACGATCTCGTAGGCGCTCTCCTCCTCGACGGACGGCGCAACCAGGACGGCGACCGGCGCGTTGTGAAGGCTGTTCTCGGAGCTCGTAAAGTCGATCCTCTTCTGCTTTTCCGGGCGAACAATGGACACGCGGTAGGTCTCGATGCCCCGCCGCGGCGCGGCCCGCAACAGCGCGGCGGCGTCGGGGATCTTGATGTCCAGCGAAGGCAGCTTGGTGTAGAGCGTGCGGCGGGCCTTGCCGGTCTGGTCTATGACCTTGCGCGGGACGAGCTTGGTCGTGACGGCCAGCTCGATCTCGTGCGACTGGCCGGCAATCAAGGGCAGGCCGGACAGCGACGTGTCGCGCCGCAGCGGGAACACTTCGAGATACACAGAAGGGTCGAGCGGGTTCGAGCCTGGGTCCTCGGTCTGGATCACGGTCAGCAGGCGTTGCGACAGCGGCTCGCCCGCGACCTTCCAGCGCGGGTCGAAGTAGAGCATTGACTGCGAGTCCGGCACGCCCTGCAGCTGCGTGCGGCGCAGCGCAAAGTCGACGCGCGTCAGCATCCAGTGGCGTTCGGACGGCCGGTAGCGGAACGTGTAGCGCGCAGGGCGCTTGAACACGGACGCCGTCGGCGCGAACGGCAGCTGCTCGCCCGACTTGCGGACGACGGCGCCCGAGGCAGTTGTGATGGGCTTGCCGTTGTCGGCGTTGGTCATGAGGATCGGGTGTATCTCTGCCATGTTGAGAACCAGCGAGAGCTGTGCGGCGCGCAGCGTTTTGACAACGCGCGTGTTGTTGCTAGTGTAGCTGGCCTGCACGTCGACAGCAATGGTTTGCTTGGGCGCCGAGCGGATGCGCTGCGTTGCCGACAGCGGACAGGCGAACACGGCGTACTCGCCGCCGTTGTTGGGCATGCCGTTGTTGTCAAACGTCGACTCTATGAACTCGTCCGCCGCGGAAACGTGGCGCGAGGCCGGCGCGTTGTCAAAGTAGATCGTCGGCCCGTTGGACACCAGCGTCACGTCGAAGCGAACGTTGTCGACCCAGCTGGTCGTCAGCAGGACGCCTTCCTGCAGGGCGGTGGCCTCGTTGTAGTACGGGGAGAGCAGGGACTGGCGGCCCTGGCGCAGCAGCGCGATCTGCGTGTCGACGCTGGGCGCTTCGGCGAACTGCTCGCCGCGCACGCCGCGCGAGTCGGGCACCTGCAGCGGCCGGCCGTACCGCTTGAGCGTCTGGCGTTCCTTTCGGGCGTCGTCGGTGGCGCCCTGCAGGAATTCTTCTGCGTCGCGGAGGCGAGGCGGCTTGATTCTGACGGCGGCCGTGTTGTCGTTGTATCGCCGCAGTTCCGAGTCCTGCACCTCGTCGGCGTAGGTCCGTTCCTTGTCGAAGACGATGGGCGAGGTCATTGCGCGAGGCTGTTGCTTTTCCAGTCGCAGCTGCCGCTGGTTGAGCTGCGACAGAATATTTTATGCTTTTCTGCTGCTGGTGTGCGTTGGCCGTGCTTATGTTTGCGGCAGGCTGCGTCGGAAATAGGTTTTTTTTGATTTCCCGGCGCACAACTTGCGACCGCCCTTCTGTTGAATCAAAGTTCGCCATGCCGCGGAAAAGAAAAACATCCCAACACGCTGCGCATGAAGCGGACGTCCAATGCAACGACTACAAACAAAAGCGTCGCTGCGACCCGCTGGCAAGCAAAATGGCCCAGGAACTGGCTGGCAGTCTCCGCATCTGGAGCTGGGTTGTTGCCGGTATCAACATCGCCTCTTTCATTGCCTTGTTGGTGATAACACTGACTGTGCTGACGCCGGTGCCCGTCCCTCTCTGGGTCGACTTTGGCGGCGTGATCAGCAGCATCGGCAGCTACCCGCTGTCCGGTACGTTGTTGCCGTTCCCGCTGATTACCGGCCTGTTCCACGTTGCGCAAGCTCTGAACATCTTTGACTACTACCGCTACGCTCTGATCAAAGGCGTCACCACGCACCGCTGGGTCGAGTACGGCATAACGAATAGCTTAATCAGCGTTTCCATCTTCGCGTTGTCTGGCGTCGGCAACATCCTGCTGCTTGTCGGCTCGGTGCTGGTCAATATTTCCATGCAGTATTTCGGCTACTTGCACGAGAGAGCCAACTCGAACCGGCAAAAAACGCTGTCTATCCTCTGGTGGGGCTTTGTGCCTTGGCTTTGGCTGTGGTTCATTCCGTTGACCTACTATTTTGTCCAGGCGTCAAGCTTGCCCACTTACGTCGGCGTTGCCATCATCGGGAGCTTTGTACTCTCCATTGTTTTCACGCTGCCGCTGTTCTGGCGCTATACCACCGACCAGTCTGAATTGTACGCCAACTACATGGTCGAGCGCAACTACTTGATCCTGTCCGTCACTGCCAAGCTGTTCTTGGACTGGACAGTCGTGATCGGCGTGTTGCTTCAATGAAGACGCAGCGCTGTCGCGTTTCATTCAATTCCGGTCCAGTGCGTTGTTAATAAAAACCGTTATCACCAGAAAGTTCACCAGCGCGTACAGCTTGGCGATCACCGACATCAAAAGTTCGCTGTACCAAACAACAGGCGCTACCAACGTGAACCCAGTCCCGCTCTGCGTCAGCGACGCCACCGCCCAGAAGCGCGTGATTCGCACAGCGGCCAGCGAGGGCTCGGTCACGTTGCTGAAAGACGTCGGATCTGATTCGTAGACGGCGTAGATCAGCAAGCTCGTAGCGAACGGGTACGTGATGAACATGAAAACGGCGGCCCAGATGCTGACGCGCCGCCTTCGCGGAAGCTTGCCTTTAACGGCTTCGGTGGCGTAGATGACAAAAACGGCGATGTACCAGCCGACGCAGGCCAGCGCCAGCAGCCAGCTAGCCACAATGTCAAATGTGGCCCCGACGGGCTCTTCGTTGCGGCCAAATAGGCCGATCACCGCGCAGGCAAACAGAGACAGGAGAAGCGGTCCGTAAGCCATGGGTTCGGCGGTGCTGTTGACTTGAAAGCAGAGAATTTGTCAGCTCAACCTTCAAGCGCTTCTTTTTGACGCCCGAAAACCACAAAATGGCAACAGGCAACAAGTGGCGCGTGTCGGCCGACAGCCCGCTTCTGGTGGCAGTCAACCCCAAGACCAAAAGGCGCAAGCGCGACAAACCAGACGAAAACGTGGTCGACTTGCCCTTCCGCATCGTCAAAGTGGACGACGACGAGCAAGACACCGACCGCGAGGACCTGGTGGAGCCGGCCGAGTACCGGAACAAGGATTTCACGGTCGAGGGCATAGCACAGATGCTCAACACAAAGAACAGCGGTTCGTGGCTGGCCGTGCGCTTCGGGCTGGTGATGCGACGGCGGTGCGAGCGGTTCAGACGGGTCTTTTTCCAAGAGTACCTGCGCGCCAGCTTGGAGTCGGAACGGCTCAAACAAGAGGCGCGGGTGGCTCGGCAGGGCGCGGCCGAAGACGACGAGCGCGACATCGCCGGTGACACGCAGGCGCAGCAGGAGCTCGTCGTGGAGCGGTGCCGGGTCGTCTTGCAGGAAATCAACGAGACCCTGCGCCTGCTGAAGCCGACCCAGGAAGAGATGACCAGAATCCGCCGTTTCAGCAGAAAGAACGACGCCGACAGCCAGGTGCCGTGGGGCTTCGACACGCTGCGCAAAAACCTGAGCGCCAGCCTGCAGCAGCTGCGAACGCTGGTCGGGTTGGAGAGCTCCAAGCAGGCCATTGCCGACTACCTGGTCTCGGCGCTGAGCCGCGAGTCCGTGGCCATGCCGGGCGACGTGCAACGGCCGGCGACAGCAACCCCAACGCGTCGGTCGGCGGCGCCGCGGGCGAGCAAGCTTGACACGCTGGGCCTGCGCCGGGAAGCGCTGGCCAATTTGCTGCTGTCGATCAAGCTGACCGAGGACGACGAGCTAGTTCCGCCCAGTGAAACCGAAATGCTGCCGGGCGACAAAGAGCGCCTGGAGCACGAAAACTTCCTGTTGTTCGGCGAGCCCGGCACCGGCAAGACCACGCTCGCCGAGTTTTTCACGCGAATCGTCGGCGCCGCGGGCATACTGCCGGTCAGAGAGAACATCCAGCTGCTCGACGCGACGCGGGCCGACCTGGTGGGACGGGTCGCCGGAGAGACGGCGCTGAAGACGCGCCGCGCCATCCTGCGGTCGCTGGGCACAACGCTGTTCGTCGACGAGCTGTACACGCTGATCGGCGGCGGCGACAGCAACGACTCGTTTGGCCGCGAGTCGGTGGACGCGATTGTGCCGCTCTTGACGCAGTACAAAGGCCTGCTGGGCTTCATTGGCGCCGGCTACGAGGACCAGATCAGAGAGCGGATTTTCACCGCCAACCCCGGACTGGAGACGCGCTTGCCGAACGTGATCCGCATAGACTCGTACCGGCCGTGCGAACTGACAATCATCATACAGCGCAAGCTGGTGAAGCAGGGCTACAAGCTGGAGGATTTTATAGAGGGATGCGACCAGGACGACGCCCAAACAGTGCTGCTGGCAATTGTGACCGAGGCCTACAACAAGGGCCTTTTCGTGGACAAGAACGCCCGCGGCGCGGGCCTGCTCGCCTCGTACATTGTGTCGGCGCAGTCGCGCAGGGCGTTGTCTCAGGTGACGCAGCAGAACGACGACCTCGTGTCGCCGGACCGGCTCATCAAAGCGACCGACGTTTCTGTCGGCGCTGCGCAGTGGGTCGCGAGCAGCAGCGGGTACAGGGTTGTGTATTCCAAGTAGATCTACAATGAAAAAGCCGGATCAGATTCAGCCGTTCGCTTTGTTTTATTTGTGCATCCAGCGCCACAAGAGCAGTGTTATACATCGTGTTCATTCTTAGTATCGGCTCTTGCTCGATCTTCGTCCAGCGCGCGCACCGGACGACAGAGTCCTGCGGTTCGTTGATCTTCCCATCGCGAAAATCAAAACAACAATGCAGATGACAACCAAAAACATGGCACCGAGGATAATTGCGGCAATGGCTCCGCCGCCGAGGCCGCCGTTTTCACTGGAAGACATTCCAGAGCCGGTGTCGTCGTCGTCGTCGTCGTCGTCGTCTTCGTCGTCCTGGTCGTCGTCCTGGTCGTCGTCGTCGTCCATCCCAACGTTGCCGTTGCCGTTGCCGTTGGACGGCTGCGGGACAGCAAAAAAGTCGACGTCCTCGGCCAGGTGATTGGCCTTGAACTTGCGCTGGATGGTCACTTGCGTCGGCAGCGATCGCTTGCGCAGCTGACCGTCGCCGTCAAGGTCCTCGAGACACTCGACTGTGACCTTGCGCGACGACTTGCCGTCGCCGCCGAAGCCGAGTCCGCCCGGCAACGTGACGACAACCTTGTACTGGCCAGCCGGAATGCCGCCGAACGCATAGTGGCCGCCGGCCTTGGTCTGGGTCATGGCGTAGAACTCGTAGCCACTGTCGCCTCTGACGAACAGCTGCACTTCCGCGCCGGCAACGCCGCCCTCGGCGCCGTCGTTTTGGCCGTTGTTGTTCTGGTCGTCGTAGATGTGGCCTGCGACCGACGCGCAGCTCTTCAGCCACGCGTCGCCGCACTCGCATCCGCAAGGGTACTCGCGCAGGTCGCGGCACACCGAGACGCAGTTCTCGGTCAGGCTGTTGCCTTCTGGCGGCGCCATGCAGATTCCGATGCCGCACTTTCCTTTGCGAGGGTGAGCGACGCACGGATAGCCAATGGTGCTCTCTGGGCCGCAGGACAGCGGTCCCAGGTTGTTGGGCATGTCCGGCCAAGGCATAGGCGGCGCCGGCGGCGCTGGAGCTGGCGTGCTGGACGGCACGCAGTCTTGCGCTCCGGTCGGCGGAACAAAGCAGTAAGGCTTGTCGCATTGGCATTCGTCTCCGCCGGTCGCAGTCGTGCAAGCGCTGGCGCTGGTGGAGCAAGTTTCTCTTCCGCCGGCCGTGAAGCGCGTGCAGATACCGTCTTCGGAAAACGAACACTGGCCGTTTGTCTGACAGACTGTCTGGTCATCGAGCGGACAGACAAGCTCTGGCTCGGGCGTCGGCTCGGGCATCGGCTTTTTGCCGCCCAGCTTGACGGCCGACCACACGGCCGCGGCGGAGGTTTGCCACCACGGATCGCCTTGCGGTGGCTGCCAGTCGCCCTTTGGCGTCCAGCCTTTCGGCTTGCCGAACTCGGTCGGGATGCGGTGCGCAGGCACCGCGCACAGTCCGTACTGCTTCAAGCAGATCGTGTTCTCCGGGCAGTCCGCGTCGTGCTGGCAGTCTTGCTCGTTGCCGTCCGGACGCTCGACCTCGCACGGCAGACAGACGGCACAGACCTTGCCGCCCTCGTCGTTGCAGGTCGTCTCAAAGCCCTGGAAGCGGCCGCCCTCGCGCAGGCACATGACGTGCGTTGTCTCCTTGCACGGCCAGCCCGCCTTGCAACAGGCGCCGGTGTGGTGCGGGTCGCACACGTACTCGTCCGAGCACGAGACGCCCTCGCCGGCAAAGTGGCCGCCGCACTCGCGGCACTCCGAGACGAGCAGGTTGTCGTAGCACTTGTCGGCGCCTGGCACGCAGCACGCGCCGCGGACCTCCTTGCACTGGAACGAGTGCGGGTCGCCGTCGATGGCGCCGCACTCGGTGTCGACGCCCTGGAACGTGCCGCCCAGGAATTCGCACTGGCTGGCAGAGTCGGTCACTTTGCACAGCGAGCCGTCGGCAATGTACGACTTCTGGATGCAACAAGCGCCGGCGCCCTCGTCGCGCGGCGCGCACACGTCGACGTCGGAGCACTTGGAGCCGACGCCTTGCCACGAGATGCCGCCGAATGCGTTGCACTTCTTTTCGTCGGCCATGTCGATGCAGCCGCTGTCGCAGCAGCAGGCGCCGCCCTCGGCGTCGCAGACGGCCGGCATGTCGCAGTTGGTGCCCGGGCCGCTGAACTTGCCCCCTTTCCAGTGGCACTCGCGTTCGCTGTTGGCCGAAAAGCAACCTTTGCCGTCGCAGCAGGCTCCCGCGCCGCAGTTGATTTCGTCGGCGGTGCAGTCGCTGCCTTCGCCCTGCCACACGCCGTGCATGGCAAGACACTGCTTGGAGTCGGCGGCGGGCGAGCACTGCGGCTGGCCTTGCTTGTCGACCGTGCAGCAAGCGCCGTCGTTCAGGCAGACTTCGGCCGCTTGTGGGTTTTGGCGCTTGCGAGACGAGGCCGTCGCGCAGGATGTGTCTTCGCCTTGGTAAACACCGCCAGCGGAGTCACACTCGTCCTTTCCGCCGAATGCGGGGATGCAGTCTTGTTCATCCGTTGCCGGGTTGCAGCAGGCTCCGCCGCAGACGCCAGCTTCGTCGCAGGTTTTTCCTTCGTTAAAAACTGGCAATGGCTCTTGACCTTGAGTGGAGATTGCGCATTGGGATTCCAAAGATGCCGCGTTTCCGGGACCGAAAAACTGGCACCCGTCGTCTGTGCAGCAGGCACCACCGCAGATGAAGTTATCCCGGGAGCAGTCATTTTCTGGCGTTGGAGTTCCGCCGCACTGCTCGCAGTGCTCGGACGACTTGGAGACGGTGCACTTGGCACCGAGGCAGCAGGAAACGCCGCACGTCTCCTCCTCGTCCACGCACTCGGTCGCAAATTCTCCAAGGTGACCATCGCAGTCGCTCGGCTTATCAACGATTTGGCAGCCGCTGAACAACGTGCTGGTGCAGCACTGGATCTTGCAGGTGTCGGCTTCGCACCACGTGTAATCGCCACGGAACGTGCCGTGCAGGTGGTGGTGACACTCGGCCTGTGTGGCCTCGCTGCACGTTCCGTCTGGCAGACAGCAAGCTCCGTCGGGCGGCCCCGGCTTGGTGTCCGGGGTGGGCGGCTTTGTCGGCGGCGAAGGCTTCGGCGACGGCGGCTTGGTGGCCGGCGGGTGCGTCGGCGCGGGCGTTGGCTTTTTCACGCACTGCTCGCAGTATTCGACCGGCTTGTGGCCGTCGAAGAAGCAATCCGAGCAGAACTTGTTGGTGCACTCGCCTGTTGCTTCGTCGCAGCACGGACGCAAGCGCTCGCAGGCATCGCAGCCGGTGTCGGGACCGGCCCACGCGCCGCGGCATCTGTGCTCCGGGACGCCGGTGCCGAGGCACATGTGTCCGAAGCAGCACGCGCCGAGCTCCAGGTCGTGGTCGTCGCCGGGGTGTTTTTTCTCCACGCAGTCTCCGCCAGGGCAGTGCGGCGGCGGCGGCGCCGGCGTTTCTTTCTGGCCCGCGCGGACTATCTTTGCGGCCTGTGTTGTGAGCGACACCGCCGCGAGAACTGCCAGTAAGGTAATCATTGGGGAGTTTGCTGTACAACTAGCTTCTTTTTACAACAGCGGGTGGTTCTTGAATTTGGTCCGAGCGCGCAAAGACTAATAATGAGCGAAGACAAAATATCACCGTGGGTACCCAACCCCCCGGACCGACTGGTAGTCACTCTGGAGGGAAGAGTCGACCAATGCACCGGGCGGCTCAGTTTGGAAGTTATTGGAATGGAGCCGCCAGCCGACGACGAGACAACTCTGGACGCCGACGAAATTTACATCCCGGTCGAGTATCTGCGCAGACCTCGTAAGGATTTCAGGATCGAATTTGTGGGCCTGGACTGGCTGCCGGACGAGGAGATTTCATCTGAAAAGTCGCCGGGCGTCCTTGTGCGCGTCGGGGGTCCCAAAGAAGAAGTGGTCGAGGTTATCCTGTTCGAGTCGCACGACGAGGCCTTGGTGCACGCCGAGAACTCGGAACACGGCGAACACAGCTGGGCGTGGATCGAGTGCTCGGAGATGTCCAACGCGTACCTGGAACATTTGCAATCGTTGTACAGCGGAAAAGGCACCGAGAATCCAATGAATTAGAAAAGCTTGTTTATTCGCCAGTGGCCTAGTACCGGACGTCCAGAGAAATTGCCACGGGCAAATGATCGGAGCGGTCTTTCTTCTGGGTTTTGCGGCTCTCCACGTCCCTGTTGTCGTAAATACCCTGGAACGTGATCACGGTGGAAAGGTCTGGCCGAATCACACGCGAAGCAATGGGGAACCAGAACGTGTCATAGACGTTGTTTTTCTGTCCCACAGTGGTCGCAACTTTCTCGTTCGACATGTAGTAGCACAGCTCGCTGCGCAGCGGCCAGAACGACCAGTCCGTGGGCTCGAGGTTGAAATCGCCGCACAGGAAGACTTCGCCATAGACTTCAGGCTCCTTTGCACAAGCAGCCACGACGGCGATGACCTGGGCTACTTCCTGGCGTCTCGGACCCAGATCGGACCCGCCGTAGACGATGTGCACCGAAATCAAACTGAAAAGATAGCCCGTTGTTTTTTGGCGCAGTGTCAACAGGTACGGCTGCCGGTCCATGTCCGCCTGCAGGACTCGGGCGTCGACAAAGTCGAAGTCCTTTGACTTGTAAAAGTACAAGATGCGCTCTTTGTGCCGCGAATCTGGCTTGTGGAGTTCGGGACTCTGTGCCAGTGCGTATTCACTCAGGCGGGTTGACAATGAATTATCCCGGCGTTGTGCTGCTATGTCGGTGCGGACTTCTTGCAGGGCAACGACGTCGAAACTGTCCACGATCTGGTAAATGTTGGCTTTCTTTTTGTCGGTCGTGTTCGACGACCAGCCAAGAACGTTCCAACTGCACATTCTGATGCGCTGGACCTTTTCTCCGCTGGGCGCGATCTGTGTGTACTTCTCGGCGTCGGGCGCGCTAGCTCTTTGCGGCTGGGTTTCTGGCCCAGGAGGTGTCTCGGTGGCGGCGTCGTCGCCGTCGTCGTCTTCGTCGTCGTTGTTGTCGTCTGTTTTTTCCTTGGTCTTATCAGGAGCACCCTTCTTGTAGCCAGCGGGCAGGTCGTTGTCCGCAAAATACCGATTGAGGTACTCGCGCACCACCTTCTCGGTGCCTTTGGAACGCGAGACGCCTGTTTTCCACTTTGAAAACGGCGACGATTTGACGTCGGTGCCGGCAT
>Ga0102934_1001730_pt1 | contig 15281 bp, 13 predicted proteins | sample SalPonR2_A_D1_MG_FD_78175 | JGI IMG/M metagenome (GOLD analysis project Ga0102934, IMG submission 78175) | Salt pond soil microbial communities from South San Francisco under conditions of wetland restoration - Salt Pond MetaG R2_A_D1_MG | ecosystem: Environmental > Aquatic > Marine > Intertidal... | reverse complement strand
GTAAGGCCGCAGCAATTGTCGGGCTGGTCGGCATTGGTCTGCTGCAGGTAGCTTTCGGCTTACAGGCTTCTATCCTCTTCTGTGCAGTGCTGTTTGCCGCGGCTTTGTTCATTGCTCTTGCCATCAACGAGGCCCGTGGAAGGGCTCAGTCGGGGGTGATTGGTTGTTCGCGAACACCGGGCCATTAATCGATTGATGCAAAAGACGCTTTATAGTAGTTTGTTCAAGTATTCAGGCTTGGTCCAGAGATGGTGAGAGATGAAAAAGATGTTGATTCAGAAAGTTAGAACGATCGATCCGGAAACAAAATATCATCAGGTCCTCGATTGTGCCCTGCGATTGTTTGTCAAAAAAGGGTACCACCGTGTGTCAATCCCGGATATTGTCGAGGCATCCGGCGTCAGTACCGGGGCCATTTATAATTTGTTTGACAGCAAGGAAAATCTTGCCCGTACCCTGCATCAGCAGATTCTGGCCGGCTTTCAGGATGAATTTGTCACTCGTTTGATCGACGGTGACACGGCCTATGACAAATTGCGGACTTTTGCTGAACTGGTTTATGAAAAGACCGATCGTGACCCGATCACGATGGAATACCTGTTATTTATGAAGCATGCCGAGTTTATGGGCGACATGGCACCGATCTGCATGACTGAGCCTTTTCGCCTGATCCGCCAGATCGTTACGGAAGGCATGGCCAGTGGTGAAATTCGCCCGGGCAACTATTTTGTTTCGGCGGTATCCTTTACCGGTGCGATTTTGCGACCGGCGCAGCTCAAGCTGGAATGTGTTCTGGAAGGTTCCCTCTGCGAAATGGCAGAGGAGCTTATCGCCAACGCTTGGGCTGCCATCAGGGCTTGATCTTTTTTTTTTCTCTTTCTCGCCGACTGCCTCAATTCTGCTAAACTTTCCATTATCTTCTCAATTTTCTTTCTGTCTATCCGCAGCATCGTACAGGTTATTTGAGTTGATGGCAGTGTACTGTTTGTGTCACTGGAGATGTTTGTATGACTTATGATCAGGGTCTCTTGTTCGCAATCGCCGTCATAACCGTTGGATTTTTTGTGTGGGGACGCTGGCGGCATGATGTGGTTGCCCTTGGTGCGTTGCTGGCCTGTGTTTTTGCAGACCTGGTACCGTCTGGCGAGGCCTTTGCCGGTGTCGGTCATCCGGCGGTTATCACTGTCGCTTGTGTACTGATCTTAAGTGCCGGCTTACAAAGCACCGGTGCAGTTGATGCTTTGGTGCAGCGGATCATGCCGAAAACTGACAGGATATTTCTGAGTCTGACTTCTCTGGTCGGCCTTGGGGCAATTTTGTCGGCGTTTATGAACAATGTTGGTGCTATGGCACTGCTCATGCCGATTGCTATCCAGATCGCTAAAAAACATGGTCTGCCGGCAGGTAAGGTGTTGATGCCCCTGGCCTTTGGTACCATCCTCGGCGGCATGATGACCCTGATTGGTACTCCTCCGAATATGATAGTGTCCGGTTTTCGCGCTGATATGGGGAGCGGCGCTTTTGCTATGTTTTCTTTTTTACCGGTGGGTGGTGCAGTGGCAGGCGCTGGAGTGCTGTTCCTGTTGCTGGTCGGTTGGCGACTGGTGCCGATGCGGGAAGAGGCGGGGGCCGCCGGTTTTGAAACCGGTAACTACCTGACCGAAGCGCGGGTTTCCGATAAAGGCAAAGCGATTGGCAAGAGCTTACGGGAAATTGAGGAGGCCCTTGAAGAAGTTGATGCCCAGGTCGTTGGCCTGGTCCGGAATGAACTGCGAATTACTGCTCCCAATCCCGCTCGCATTGTTAAAGCCGACGATATATTGATTATTGAGGCGGATCCTGATGCCTTATCGGCGGCCTTGACCGCCCTGGATCTCACCCTGGAAGAAGAAGTCCCGCTGACAGCTGCGGAAGAGGGTAAGGAAGAAACACCATCAGACCAGGAAGTTGCAACTAAAAACAACCATGACTCCGATGATAAGGAGACAAACGACAGCACGGATAAACAGATTGATATTCAGGAGTTTGTTGTGATGCCGGCAACTGCCTTGATTGGTCGTACCGCCAGTGGCATCCGTCTGCGCAGCCAATATGGAATCAATTTGTTGGCTATATCCAGACAGGGCAAGCGCTCAATCAAGAGGCTCCGCATCACTCCGATTCACGCAGGAGATGTACTGTTGATGCAGGGAAACCCGAGTTCTCTTGCCGGTTTTATCTCGACCTTTGGGTGTGTTCCCCTGGCAAAGCGTTCCATCAGTCTGCCTCATAAGCGCCAGGCACTGCTGGCATCGGTGATTATGGCGCTGGCGATTGCCGCCGCAGCTCTTGGTCTGGCTCCAGCTGCAATCAGTTTCGCGACGGGAGTTCTGGCTTTTATGTTGCTGCGCATTGTGCCGGCGCGCAAAGTCTATGAAACTGTTGACTGGTCGATCATCGTGTTGCTCGGAGCCCTTATCCCTGTTGCCGGCGCCATGGCAAGCACCGGCGCGGCAGATCTGCTGGCCCGAACCCTTCTGGAGAACGTTGCTCAAGGAAATCCGATCCTGGCCTTGACCATGCTTCTGGTCTTGACCATGACGCTATCGGATTTTATGAATAATGCCGCTACCGCTGCGGTCATGTGTCCACTGGCCATTAGTCTGGCGATGGAGTTGCAGGTCAATCCGGACAGCTTTCTGATGGCGGTTGCGATTGGTGCTTCCTGCGCCTTTTTGACACCCATTGGTCATCAGAATAATACCTTGATTCTTGGCCCCGGAGGGTTTCGTTTTGGGGATTACTGGCGACTGGGATTGCCAATGGAAATATTGGTTGTTGGTATCAGTCTGCCTGTCCTGCTCTACGTCTGGCCCCTCTAGCAAGTCTAACTACATTAATCCTATGTAGAATAAATAAATTTATCTTGACATGATAAATAGTGTTTACTATTGTTCTTGTCATAGGTGAAGTTTATTTCTTTAGTCGCTATTTGCTCTCGAAGTGGAAATCGTATCGACACAAACCCCTGGGAGAACCATATGAATCAAATCTACACAGACAATTCCTTGAGTATCGGGGGCACCCCCCTTGTACGTCTTAATCGCATCGTCCCCGGCAAAGCTACCGTTTATGCCAAGATCGAGGGGCGCAACCCGGCCTACAGTGTCAAATGCCGGATTGGCGCATCAATGATCTGGGATGCTGAAAAAAAAGGGAAATTGCGACCGGGATCTGTGATTGTTGAGCCAACCAGTGGTAATACCGGTATCGCCCTGGCCTTTGTCGCTGCGGCGCGAGGAATTCCCGTCACCCTGACCATGCCTGAGACAATGAGTATAGAGCGGCGCAAGGTTCTTAAAGCCTTTGGTGCCCATCTGATTTTGACCCCCGGCAACAAAGGGATGGGTGGAGCAATTGCGGCGGCGGAAGAAATGGCCGCAAGCGATCCCGATAAATATCTGTTGCTCCACCAGTTCAGAAACCCAGCTAACCCGGCGATTCACGAACAGACCACCGGCCCGGAGATCTGGGAGGCAACCGGTGGCAAGGTTGACATCCTGGTTTCCGGAGTTGGCACCGGCGGCACCATTACCGGTATCTCGCGCTATTTCAAAAAAAACCGTGGCCAGGTGTTGCACTCGGTTGCGGTGGAACCGACGGACAGCCCGGTTATTTCGCAGCAACTGGCCGGACAAAGCCTGCAGCCGGGACCTCACATGATTCAAGGGATTGGTGCAGGATTTATTCCTGAGACCCTTGATCTGGACATGGTGGATCAGGTTGAGCAGGTCAGTAATGACGAGGCCATAGACTACGCTCAGCGCCTGGCCCGGGAAGAAGGAATCCTTGCCGGAATTTCCTGTGGTGCAGCCGTTGCTGCCACGGCCCGACTGGCGGCTTTACCTGAGTCTGAGGGGAAAACCATCGTCGTAATCCTGCCAGACTCAGGTGAGCGCTATCTGTCGAGTGTTTTGTTTGATGGAATTTTGTAATCTCATATAAAAAACGACAGCTTGGTTTGCCATTTAATAGCATCACATTGACATTAAGAGTTGTGGAAAACAGGCCCTTTCTCGGCACCGGAGACGGGGCCTTTTTTATGAGCCGCGCGCTTCAAGACCGATGGGGTGACAGGCCTGATGGTCTCTCTGCTGATGGCAGATATTGACTTTTTAATGAAAGATCAATAGCCTAGAACCGTTGGTCGCTCCTGAAATTACTCCGGCCCAGGGATAGTCCTCATGCGAAAACTGGCAAATCTGTTTCTGATTCTTTTTATCGCCTCAGCCGTATCCGGAATTTTTCATGTGGTGGCACAGCAGTATGGGGTGCTTTCCTTTTTCGCCCAGTTTCATCGCATTCTCTGGGGCGCCTCGCTGATCAGCGGTTTCTTTGTCTACATCGGTTTTGGTTTCAACCGTCACCTCCCCAAGCGGGTGCTGGTTCCTCTGCTGTTGTGGTTGTTCTGGAGCCTGGTGGCTTATTGGCCGCTGGACTATTTTGCCCAGGGGTGGGGGAGTCTGATTGCCAACATTGCGCAACTGATCTTTGGTGTCCTGCTGCTTAAAGTCAATTTTCTGTTGAACAACAAGAGTTTGCTGTTGGTTCCGGAGCAATTCTCCGGCCCGGTGGCCTTCAGTTTTGCGACCCTGATCAAGTTTTCTTTGATCAGTCTGGTTGTCCTGCCGGTTTCATTGCTGCTCGTCGGGTTTTCGGTCGTCAGTGGCGTGCTCGACCGAACCACCGCTGGTTTTGTTCAACTGCGTCCCGATGGCCTCTACATGCAGGAGAAGGTCTATCATCGCGATGGCAAGGATATCCGTCTGGCGGCGATGATTCATCTTGGGCACGGAAGTTATTTCCGTGATCTGATTGCTTCGATTCCTGCCGAGCGCACCCTGGTTCTCGCTGAAGGGGTCAGTGATGAGGCGGTTTTGATGCGCGAACAGTTCAGTTACGGCAATATTGCCGGCAATCTTGGCCTGTCGAGTCAGGAGCAGTTTCATTTTGCCGGCCGGCGCATCAGCCTGGCCGATCTAGGCCAACCCTACCGTGAACGTTATGACGGCCCGCATATCCTCGACGCTGATATTGATCTGCAGCAGTTTGATCCACGCAGTGTCGAGGTGCTGAACGCCCTGGCCCGATATGTTTTGAATGCTGATTCCCTGTGGCAGGGATATCTGCAGTTTAATAGCTGGGCCGAGGAGAATATCACCGTCGAGACTAACCGGGTGCTGATGAACGATCTGATCGATAAACGTAACCAGGCGGTGATTGCGCTGCTCCCCCAGGCCTTAGAGCGCTACGATGTGGTGGTGATCCCCTGGGGTGCTTTGCATATGAAAGGGATTGAGGCGGCGGTGCGCGCGGCTGATTTTTATCTCCACGACACGTATCTGCGCCGCAGCATCAGCTTTTTAGAAGTTCCGTTCGGCCGTATTTTGCAGCAATTTCGTAATGACGACTAAAAATTAACCGCTTTTTTTTAAGGGTTTTTTTACTGCGCTGGCCGCGTTGAGTCCCGCCAGATAACCGGTTGACCAGCACAGTTGTAAATTGAACCCCCCGGTCGGGCCATCGAGATCGATCATTTCCCCGACAAAATACAGATTGTCGACGATTTTTGAGCGCATGGTGCGCATGTCAATATCAGCAAGGCTGACCCCCCCCGAAGTAATAATTGCTCGCTCCGGCGTATCAAGACCGGTCACCTGAAATCGCCAGTTTTTAAACAAATTGCCCAGGCGTAGTCGCTCCTCGCGCGTCAGGGAGTGGCATTTTTTATCCGCCGGGATGGCGCTTAAGCTCACAAACAGTGGGATAAGGAGCTGTGGTAGTAAACCGGACAGGGCATTGCTGAAGTTTTTATTGCTATGAGCAGCAAGTTCCCGCTGTAGACGCTGATCAAAAAGTTCAACACTGACAGCTGGTTTCAAGTCAAGCTGGAGTTCAACCGGCCCTTGCTCCAGCGCATCGCGGACCTGGGCACTCATGTCGAGAACAATCGGGCCACCGATGCCGTTACGAGTAAAAAAGGCCTCGCCAAATCGTTCAGCAATCGGTTTGTTGTCGTGGCAGGCAGTGATGTGGACGTTCTTCAGGTTCAGGTTGAGTAGATCCTGGGCCCAGTCAGCATCGAGTTGCAAAGGAACCAGCGCCGGTTGGGGTGGGGTCAACCGATGCCCACTTGTGGTTGCCCAGCGATAACCGTCGCCGCTACAGCCGGTTTGAGGGTAGGACAAACCACCGGTGGCAACAATCACCGTGTCGGCACAAAAGGTGCCCAACGCGGTTTCGACGGCATCTATGCGTCCCCCATCACTCTGGAGACTACTTACCGGACAACTAGTTCTGATTTCCACGCCCGCTTGCTGGGCATACTTCAGTAACAGTTTGAGGACCTCGCTCGCACTACCACCACGTGCCGGAAAAATCCGACCGCCCCGCTCGCGCTGTAATGGCAAGCCCCGCTCTTCAAAAAAATCGACGGTGGGGGCGACACCGAAGCTGTAGAGGGCCGTTAACAGGGTTTTTCCCTGTTTGCCGAAATGTTCGCAGAAACGCCGCGGATCTTCTTCGTCATAGGTGATATTGCAACGTCCCTTGCCGGTGATCAGCAGTTTCGCACCGCAGCGGGGCTTCTTCTCTAAAAGCAATACAGTGGCTCCATGCTCAGCAGCAACACCGGCGGCAAAAAGCCCGGCCGGTCCACCACCAATGACGATCACATTATAATCAGACACATTTTCAATCACGGAAATAAATCCTGTTGCAGCTTGTAAGCAACAAACAAGGAATGTAAATACATCGCGTTTTTAGCCCTCATCGACACCCCTCACTAGTTGCGGGCAGGAGAGATTAATTCAAAAACAACAGTGACTGTCTGCTGGATATCGACATTGCCGGGAGTGACCGGTACGGCATCAGTAGCAGTCACCATCCGCGCCTCAGCCATCAGCGGCGCGGCACCAGTGGAGCCGCCGGGCGTGTCAAGAGTTAATGAGAGAATGTTCCCCAGCTCGGCACCGGCCGCGGTGGCAAGTACCTGCGCTTGTCGAAGCGCTTTTTGGGTGGCCATCGTCATGGCCTGCAGGTGGTAGTCGTCCTGATCAGCGATGGTAAATTGCAGGTTGCCGACCTGGTTGACGCCTGACTGGTGGGCTAAGCCAAGGAGTTGTCCGGCCAGATCAATCCGGGCGGTGCGGATCCACAGGTTATTGCTGACCCGGTAGCCGATAATTTCCCGCTGCCAGTTAGCCGGGGTCGGTCGGGGCGGTTGACTCCATTGGGGCTGAATCTGAAACTGTCCGGTGGCCAGATCGTTGCGATCAAGGCCGAGCTCGTCCAACATCGTCATGACCTTGGTCATGCGCTGGTTATTTTCGTTCACCGCTCGACCAGCTTCGGTCGCTTCGGTGATAACACCAAGGCGTAATCGTAGTTGGTCGGGTGTGGCTTCGACCCGTCCTTCAGCCTGTACCCGCAATTCTTGCGGCGTCTGGCTGGGGGCCGTTACAACAAGGCTGCGTTCGGGATGTAACGGGTGCGGCATGCAGGCGGAAAGAACAGAGAGTAATAACAGGCCGAATAGCAATCGATAGCTCATGGAGATAGTTCCTTCAATTTAAGTGGCAAGGGGTTGTGAGTGCTACTTGCGCTGAAAAATCGTAAAACGGCAATGAAAAGGTTCAAAGCGTTGTTCCTGCGAGACGATTTCAAACCTATTTTCACAAAACTCAGGAAAAAAGGTATCACCTGTGACGTCAATATCAAGCTCTGTCAGGTAAATACGCTCTGCCAGGTCAAGTGTTTGCTGATAAATCTCGCCACCACCACAGATAAACAGTTGTTCCGTGGATTTGGCCGCTGCAATAGCGGTCGGTATATCGGTTGCCACAAGGCAACCGGGGGCCTGGTAGTCCGGGTTGCGGCTGACGACAATGGTGCGCCGTCCCGGCAGTGGCTGACCGATGGCCTCAAAGGTTCGCCGTCCCATGAGCAGGCTGTGTCCGATGGTGTGCCGCTTGAACCATTGCAGATCGGCGGGTAGATGCCAGGGCAATGCCCCTGCGTGACCGATAACGCGGTTGCGATCCATGGCGGCAATCAGGGAAATGATCATCGAGTTGCCCTGTCAGCTGTATTGGTAGCGACAACCGGTACCGCGCGAACCAGGTAGCGCTCTACCAGATGTTCCGGCAGCTTATTGATCAGCCGTACCAGCAAAAAGATCGCCAGCAGGGAAAAAATCAGCCGGCCCCAGAAAATTCCCGACAGATGAGCACCCAGGACCATCATCAGCAGGGTGTCTTCAAAAATACTGTGACAAAGCCCCATCAAGGTGACAGAGGCGAACAGATCGCGTTTGCTTAGACGTCCCGACTGCGCCTCCTGGATAATCAGCCCACCGCCGTAACTTAATCCCAGAGTCATGCCAATGATAGTGACGGGGGCGGCATCACGACTCATGCCGAGGAGTTTGAGCAGGGGCTCCAGCAGACGGGTCATCAGGGCGCTGATGCCGAGCTTTTTCATGATCTCCAGCACCGCCATCAGGGTCAGGATAATCAGGAAAATAATCAGCATGTTGCGCATTTCCGCTCCGAGCCAGGCGCTCCAGGTCGGGTCGATGGCCGGGGGATTCCACAGGGCCTGATTGGCCTGCTGAAGAGTGCCGGTCACCTGGTAGGACAGGTGCAGCAGCCAGCCGAGGAACAGGGCACCAAAGACGCGGATCATCACGCTGGCGCGAAAGCGGGTACCGGCTTTCTGAGCGATGCGTAATTCTACCGGCAGGGCGTGAGCTACCAGGATCATGGTACTTAAGACCGTCACCTGGGCGACTGTCAGGTCGAGATCCGGTGCAACAGTGGCAAAAACAACCATCCCTCCGTAAATATTGGTGACCATGGCGGTGGCCCAGACCAGCCCCATCTGTCCCGGCAATCCGACCAGTTCCATCACCGGACCCAGGAGAATTCCGAATTGATCAACGACCCCCCATTGCTGCAAAAACCGGGTGGCGATGCTGATGGGAACGATAATCTTGAACAGCATCAAGCTGGTGCGTAGCGCGTTGCGAAACAGGTCATTCATTGCCAGAAACAAACTTTTCAACATCTGTTTATTTACCCACGAGACTGCTTGCCGCTCATGGATTCGATGACCAGTTTGAAAACCAGAGTCGCATCTATTTGAGCTTGTTCAAAGTTAAATGTTTGATCAGAATACTGCGCCATCAGGGTGTGTAGTGCTGCCTGTTTCTGTTGCGGATTCTCGATAAACTCAATCCGGCCAGAGCCCATCACACAGGTAAAACGGGCACCCCAGCTGCAGGCCCGCTCGGCCTCGATAATGCCGTAATCAATAGTGACACTGAAACACGCCTGCTGCTGTTTTTTCAACAGCTCAATCTTGCGTCCCTGAGGGGCAGAGTGGAAATACAGGGCACCATCCTGATAGCCGTAATTCAGCGGCACCAGGTACGGCAGGGGGTCATCCGGGATGGCCAGATGGCAGACCCGTCCCTGCCATAATATCTGTTCCAGCTCGCCAGTAGCCGTAATCTCTTTTTCATGTCGTCGCATAATCACCCCTTATTTTCGCAATAGCCACATAATCACTGAAACCACACCACTGACCAGCAGCATGCTGGTAATAGGAAAAAACATTTTGAAACCCGGCTTGTCGATGACAATGTCGCCTGGCAGTCGTCCAAGGGGAAGCTTGCCGAGCCAAGGCCAGAGCAGGCCGATGATGAGAACGAGCAGGCCGACAATAATCAGAATTTTCTGCATCTTTCAGGGCACCTTTTGCGCTTCGCTTGACTATTAGCAGTGTAGCATAAGATCGACGATGAGTCGTCAAATGAAGGTGGTTTGAATGACAGGGAAATTTTTTCGTTAGTCTGTTATTCTTGAGATTATAATACGATTTTTGCTCTCTCTTAAAGAAGGATACGATGCCCCGCTGGTTGAAAATAACACTGATAACTATTGCCGTTGTTATTGGTTTGCTGCTGCTGTCGATGTTGATCGTTCCCTGGCAGCTACAAAAACAGACAGAGCGGTGGATCGCCGTCCACACCGAGCGAACCTTAAGTTATGAACGGGTGTATTTTAACCCCTTTACCCTCAAACTCGAGTTGGGTGGCGTTGTCCTGACCGAACCCGATGGGAACGATCCCTTTGTTTCGTTCGAGCGGGTGATGGTTGCGGTCAGTCCCCATTCCCTGTTACGGCGGGCGCTGATTCTCAGTCGCTTGGAGATTGACAGCCCCGATCTGAATGTCGCGCTGCTGGGTGAACAGTTATACAACTTTTCTGATCTTGTTGCCCTGTTTGCCACGGATGAAGAGACACAGCCGAAACCTGTGGCGGAGAAAAGCCCTTTTCATTTCTCGTTGAACAATATTGTGGTAACTCATGGTGTCCTCGACTTTGTTGATTATACCTCGGCCACCCAACCCCACCACCGTATCCGCCAACTGGATTTGAGTGTACCCTTTGTCGGTAATATTCCTTTTCTGCTCAACGAATACGTCGAACCGCAGTTAAGTCTGCTGTTCAATGATGCTGAAATTTCTGCTGAAGGCCGACTAAAGCCTTTCCATGACTCCCTCGAAACCCAACTCTTTGTCAACTTGACTGATCTGGATCTGGCTTTTTATGCCTATCACTCCCCCGTGCCCCTGCCGGTTGTAGTTGAACATGGAACCCTTGATATCGACCTGGATTTGTCCTACCAGATATCCAGTAACGCAGAGCCGCAGCTGCTGGTGGGGGGGATGTTGGTGCTTGACGATCTGCGCGTACAGGAGCGTGACCAGAAGCCGCTGTTTGATCTGCCGCTACTGGCGGTCGAACTTGATTGGGCCAATCTGTTGCGTCGGGATGTGAACCTGGCCATGGTGGAACTCCATACTCCGCAACTGTGGATCAGTCGTAACCCTGCCGGCCGCTGGAATCTTCAAGCCTTGATGGGTGCAGCTACAGAAAAAAATGAACCAGAGGAGAATTCACAGGAGGCCGAAGAAACACCACCCTTTTTTTTCAACGCCGAACGAGTAACAATTTTTGACGGAATGCTTCACTTTCACGATGCCTTTGTAGCAGAACCGGTAACTGAAACTTTGCAGGCCATCAATCTGGACGTGCAACGGCTGAACAATCATCCCCAGCAGCGTAGCGCTATCGACCTGACCCTGCAGAGCGCCCGCCAGGTCAACCTAGATGTCAGTGGGGAATTGATGCTTCAGCCCCTTTCTGTCATTTTTACTGCCAAATTGGATAATCTCCCGTTGCAGCCCTACTACCCCTATCTGGAGCCCTGGTTGACCCGGCCACCACAGGGGGTTGTCGATCTTGCCACGCGTTTTTCTTATGCCCCGCAAACCGATGTGCAGTTAGCCGCTACCCTTGTGCATTTGCGTGATCTACTGATTCCTTTCACTGATGAGGATCAGCTCAAACTGGCCGAAGTGAATCTGACCGGTGGTATTCTTGATCTGCATGAACAACAGATAAGCGTTGAAGGTCTTGAATTAATCGGCGGCGAAATCGACTTTACCCGTCTGGCGAATGGACGTTTTTCACCGGAGTTGCTGCTACGTGAACAGCAGGAGGTCGAAGCGATTGAGAAGGTAACAGAGGAGGTTGCCGAAGACGCTGCCGAAGACGCTACCGAAGACGCTACCGAAGACGCTACCGAAGGGCAGTGGGCGCTGGCATTGGGGCTTTTTGCCGTTGAGAACACAAGTTTCAGGCTTACCGATGCAACCTTGGCAGCGAATCCCCATCTGGAACTGAACGCTATCAATCTGGAACTGGAAGACCTGCATTATCCGGTGGCGCAACCCAGCCCCTACCAGTTTGCCGCGCAGATCGGTGAGCGGGGGCGGATTCAAGCCGAGGGTCAACTGGTTTACGCCCCCTTAAACGTTGCGGCACAGATCCATGTCGACGCTTTACCTTTGGCTGGTTTCAACGACTTTATTCCGCCGGAGCTGAACCTTGCTATTAACGATGGTTATCTTCAGACTAAACTCCGGTTGGAGGTCAAACAGCTTGATGACAACATCAGCGGCACTTTCTCCGGTGACCTTGATCTGACCCTCTTTGCCTTGGGTGATCCTGTCGGCAGCGGCACCATGATCGCCTGGGACGGATTTGCCATTAAGGGGATGGATGGAGATATCGACCCCTTGCGTCTGCATATTCGTGAGCTGGTTTTGAATAACTATCTGGCCGCCATTCAGATCACTCCCGATGGGCAGATGAACCTGACCGGTTTCGGTGCTCCGATTGATGAAGAGCAGCCACCAGTCGTTGACGAATCACCTGCTGTCGCTGACGATTCCACCAGGATCCCGGCAGATATCCGCATCGATGAGGTCACCCTGCAGGGGGGGACGGTGTCCTTTGTTGACCGCCATGTGCCAAGGGTATTTTCGACTACCATGTATGAGCTCGGTGGGCGTATCAGCGGCATGCGATCGGCCGCTGATATGCTCGCCGATGTTGATCTGCGCGGGCGCCTGGAAAATCACTCACCTTTAACCATCAGCGGCAAGATCAACCCCTTGAGTGAGGATTTCTATCTTGATCTGACCTTGAGTTTCAGGGATATCGATCTGACTCCCATGACACCCTATTCGGGAACGTACCTGGGTTACACCATCGATCGTGGTAAGCTTCATCTCGATTTGAATTATCAGATTGAGCAGCAGCAAATCCGCGCCAGCAACAAGGTGATGTTCGATCAGTTCAACCTTGGCGATACGGTCCAGAGTGATAAGGCGGTCAATCTGCCGATCCGGTTGGCCATTGCCCTGCTGAAAGATCGCAATGAAGAAATTCATCTGGATATTCCGGTTTCCGGCGATCTGAACGATCCGAATTTCAGCTTGGCCGGAACCATTTTTACCGTCTTGCGCAATCTTCTGGTGCGGGCGGCAACAGCGCCTTTTTCATTGCTGACGGCGATGCTTGGTAGTGATAAAGACTACAGTGGTGTCGAGTTTTCCTATGGGGTTGCCCGCCTCGATGAGGCGCAACAGGAAAAACTGACAGAATTAGCCGACGTGTTACAGTCACGTCCGGCGTTTAACTTAGAAATCAGCGGTTTTGCTGATCGTGATAATGACCCGGAAGCCTATCGTCAGGATCGCCTTGAGCAGATGCTCAAAGAAGCTCTGCTGCGCAATCTGCAACGTCAGGGCCAATCGCTCCAAGTGGGAGAAGAAGCGGCTATTAATGAAGAAAATTATTCTGAGCTGCTGCTGCAGGTGTATGAGGAGGCGACCTTCCCACGTCCGCGTAACCTGATCGGCATGCTCACCAAGCTGCCGGATGAGGAGATGGAGAAGCTGCTGCTGACTAATATCGTTGTTGAAGAAGAACAATTGGCGAATCTGGCTCGTGATCGCGCTCTGGCGGTGCGCAATACCCTCGAATCAATCAATGCTGAACTGACTCCGCGGCTCTTTCTGAAAAAAACCGATATCTTTTCAGTCCCCAAAGAGGGTCCGGCGAGTCGGGTTGAGTTGGGGATTATACCGAGGTAGATAGTGAAGAGAACTTTATTGTTGTTACTGCTGTTGATTGCCACGCCGGCGGCGGCGATCGAACTGGAATTACGTGGTCATTTCACTCAAGGTGGCATGGTCTTTGGGCGTACCTGTGGAGATTGTCAGGTGTTGTTTCAGGGGCGCTGGGTGCCGGTAACCGCTGAGGGTGACTTCATTATCGGTTTTGGTCGTGATGCTGCCCGTGAAAAGAAGTTGCTGGTGCAGGGTGCTGGTGGGCAAGTGCATCAACAACAGATTGAACTGGCTCCGCGCGATTACCAGATACAGCGGATTGACGGCATCAGTCAGCGGTTAATGGAACCCTCGGCAAAAGATCTGGAGCGGATCCGACGGGAGGCACGGGAGATTGCAGCGGTTCGCGAACAGTTTCACGCCAACGGCGATTTTAGCGATGCTTTTATCTGGCCGGTGACCGGGCGCATTACCGGAGTCTATGGCAGTCAGCGAATTTTCAATGGTGAACCCCGGCAACCCCATTTCGGGGTCGATATCGCTGCCCTTACGGGTACACCGGTTAAGGCGCCAGCTGGCGGGGTGGTGACCTATGCTCATTCGGGGATGTTTTTTGCCGGCACTACCCTGATTGTCGACCACGGCCATGGGCTTTCCTCGACCTTTCTGCATCTGGATGAGATTCTGGTTGAAGTCGGTCGGCAGGTTGCTCAAGGGCAGATCATCGCCACCGTCGGTTCTACCGGTCGGGTGACCGGTCCGCATCTCGACTGGCGGCTCAACTGGTTCGATGTCCGCCTTGATCCGGCACTGCTGGTTGGTGCGATGCCGGATTGAGTTGCTTCTAGTAAATCTTCCTTTTCGAGAAGGTTGACCCCAGCACGCTGAAGGTGTTTTCCACAATAAAAAGAGCATGTTCGTCGGTAGTAAAAACAATCTCTTCCAGCCGCTTCAGCTGGATATTGTTGATCACCACCATCATGACCGTACGCCCCTCCTTGCGGTAGGCACCGATAGCCGGGAGCAGGGTGGTGCCGATCTTCAATGTCGTCATCACCCGGTCGGCGATGGCTTCCGATTTCTCTGAAATAATAAACGCCAGCTTACGTTGATTGAACATGGACAGAGTATATTCAAGGGTCACTGAGGTGACAAAGACGGCGATCATTGATGCAATCACCAGATCGTTGTCGAGACTTAAAAAACTTAAGCTGAACAGGATTAGATTGAAGCCGAAATAGGTCTTGCCGATGCCGATGTTGTATTTCTGATAAAGGATGACCGCGATAACATCAAGACCACCGTTGGAGCCGAGGGAACGCAGGACCATGCCGGCACCGAACCCGAGCATGACGCCCAGGGTCAAGGCTGCGTAGAGCTGACTTTCAATATGGATTTCAAACTGGATCAACTGGTAAAAAATCGTAATTTGCGCCATCGCCAGGGCGCTGTACCACAGGAATCGACGGGAAATAAAGAGGTAGCCGAGGATAAACAGCGGAATGTTCAGCAGCAGGTAGAGCAGGCCGGGATTAAGAGCCTCGGTCAGATAGTAAAGCAGTGAACTGACCCCGAATAAACCGCCGGGGACAAAATGATGGGGAATCGCAATCCCCTTAAGAGCCAGGGTCTGGATCAGTGAGCCGCAGGTGATGAGGGCACAGTTCCAGAAAACTGAGTAAACAAATTTGCTTTTTTCTTTCGTCATCCCGTATCCTTCGCGACATTGCGTTCGAACCGATCACATTAACCCTTT
>Ga0102934_1001728_pt1 | contig 15282 bp, 12 predicted proteins | sample SalPonR2_A_D1_MG_FD_78175 | JGI IMG/M metagenome (GOLD analysis project Ga0102934, IMG submission 78175) | Salt pond soil microbial communities from South San Francisco under conditions of wetland restoration - Salt Pond MetaG R2_A_D1_MG | ecosystem: Environmental > Aquatic > Marine > Intertidal... | reverse complement strand
TAGGGGCTGACGTCGGCCTTGCAGTAGGTACGGTCGTAGCGCCTGCGGTAGGAAGTGAGGTCGAAGCCGCGGTAGGCGCCGCCGTCGGTGTCGCTGCTGCCGTCGGTGCCTCTGTGGGAAGTAGTGCCGGTGCTGATTTAGGCCATTTTTGTTTCATCTTTCCATGGAGTGGTTTGAGAGGCGGGATCAGCCAGTACAAGAGGCCTGTATTCGTGCGGATGGCGACAGCATTGCTGCCTCTATACGTAGTCAAAGCGGTATTCAGCACGGTACCGGCGGTCTTGAAAGCGGTGTCGTATTGAACTATGTCGTTGTCATCGTTGATGCCGTACATATAGGCTTGAGCTTGAGCCAAGGCTACATGAAAGATGAATGCCAAGGCGGCTAGGATGAATCGTTGCGCATTCGAATACCACATTTTCCCATTGGATATGACCTGTGCACATGATTGCAGATTAAATGTAAAATTAGAGAAGAGATTTTTTGAGCCGTTTCCTTGCAAAGATTTGATCACAAATGTCCAGGGCCTTGACTTTGTACATTTGCAACGAGCGTACACATGTATACACATATATGTGTAATGTAAAAATGTGTGATCATCTTTGTCTGATATACATAAAGAATGATGTATGGGCCAAAGTCGTCTGGAAGGGGATATATTTAATTACGTCGTTTTTATGTTTTTCACCGTTTTCAAATACTGGCGCTTGTGCCAAGGCTACGGGAAGGAGAACTATTTGTTAGCAAAAAGAAACGGAAAATATTCAAAAACAAAATTCGCTTCATCTTGCAGTGGTGTATCTGTGCGCATGGCCGAGGACTATACATAAAATATCTCTCGAAAACCTCCCACATGTACAAGTGAACACAAAAGGTGGTCTGTCATCAAATCTTCAATATGGCACCTCCATGCGCTACTTGGTCTATACAATGTACCTTTTAAATCAATAAATTGGCTTTTTCCAAAAGAAGAGATTGGCTTTGGTGTGGCATAGGGCATACTTGCCATGAACGCCCCAACGACTTGATGGGCCAACGTCTGCATTCGGGGAAAAACGGGGTGTCTTAAGAGAATATTCAACTTTCTGAAATAGGGCGAGAATATTCGAGCGAAGTATTTTTACTCTTCGTGCCGTATATTTTTCAACAAATTACAGAGAGCACCTTCTTAATGTCGCGTTTAGAGCTCATTTCACTTCCTTTATCTGTATAAGCTCTTATGTTTCTTGGAACAAGATTCGGACCCACGGCCGATGACGCAGGGTAAATGTTTTTGCTTTTTCAAATCTGAATTTTCAAAAAAATGCTGGAATCCAGCCTCTCGGCCCGAAACCGTAAAGACGATAGCCTTGTAGTGGTTTACGCCCTTCATATTATATTGAATGAATGTTATTATGAAACACTACAAAGTAATGCGAAAGTCCAATTGCATTGGACGAGCAAGCGGGGAGAAAGGTGGCAACGAGAAATATCAGTCGTACAAGAAGGACCGGAATATAGTAACAACACAAAGGAAAAAATGGCAAACACGAGCGAGATAAAGAGAAAAACAAATGACCACATTTCACAAAGAGGATCACATAACGTCATCTTGGGAGAACACTACTCGTCAGGCTTCAGTAGATGCACGCCCAAAGCTTCGTACATTCCCATCACGTCCTTGTTTTGTTACTTTTCTTATGCTACACAATGAAGTGGGTCATTTCGTCCGACACGGAGAGCACAATACATCTCCTCTACCTTTCTTTTAAAGTGCATAGCCACCACCCCAACATGTATTCAAATCACTTGCTTAAAAGCCCCGCGTGATGCATAGATTCAACCACGCGTGAAGACTATGTCAGAGTGTCGCTATATATTATCGCATTTACTTGAGGGTATATCCCTCATTTATTCGTGCACATATAGATCGTCTTTGAGTTGAATACTTTACGCACCTCGTATCCCTTTCCCATTGTTAACAATACAGCCATCTGAGTGTAAACCTTCTAATACCTCATTTATCCTTGACAACTACCTGTCGCACATCATCGGAACAAAAAGCAGAACAGGACAAAGTATTAGTCGGTTCTAGACCATAGACTGTCTCTCACCACCTCACTGCGTTCCCCCGAGGAACGTTACTTACCTCTACATGTACTCCTGCGCTGCATTGCGGAGGGTGGCACCGTCATTTTGATTTATATGTGATAGTCCGTATCGTTGAAAGGCTTCATTTCCAAGGAGTGTTACCAGAGAAGTGACCTGAGAGTAGGCGCCTGTGGATTGTTTCCAGACATATAAGCTACTCTCCGTGGCATTAGAGCCCTGGTAGAGCCAGTAAGAAAGGCTTCGAGTAAAAGATGTTTTTGAATCGTTTTCTCAATAAGGTTCGATTACACGACTGCAGGGGTCTTGAATGTGTACACTTGCAACGGGCGCACACTTTTACAACCATGTAGATTTATAATCTTATAATATCTCCATTAATTTCTGTCTGTAGTATCTGAAGAATGGTGTAGGTACTGTAATCTGCATAATGGGCCAGTGCCTGTGTTTGGTGACGGACGAGGTGTCCGGGAGGAAAATACGGTCTTCCCCACTCCGGACTTTTCAATACTGCACTAATATGCCGTTCAAGGTGTCAGTTGAAACATTTTATCAGAATCTTTTAAGACCTAAGCCACAGTTCAATCACGTTACTGCTATCATTTGCAACACAAGCTACGAAAAGCGTGAGCGATTATGCTCGATTGGACGAGAGACCGGAGCTAAGTTTATATTTCAGCTACAGAAAGTTGGAGTGTTATCAATGCGCTGTAATAGCATTAGTGAGCTGATATAGCATTAGTGAGCTGATATAGCACATATACTACATTCACACAAAAATATGGGTTTTCATCCAATTGTTTTTGGTAAGCCTTTCCTCTACTTCACGGTCGAAAGATGCAGGGAGTTCCGGGAAAACTAGATACGGTGCCACTTACTACCTTGGCTGATTTTAGCTTCATGACAGCAAATAAATAGAGCTACCACTTTGGCTATGGTCAAGAGCAAACTAATGAGGCGCCAGAGAGCATGTCGCAAATGATGGGGGGAAAAGGAGCGCGCGACGACTTAGGTTCCGTTGCGTTTTCAATCGGCATTAGCGCACACCTCTGTCAACGGTCGTGTTAAAATTGAACATTATCTTCCGGTGTTAGAGCACGCAATGAAAAAAAAAATGATCGCGAGTGATAAAGTGACAATGAAATCACAGAACGTCGAGTAAATATATGGATTCAACATGTCTGTTCGATAGCAAATTAGTATCCGGTCTCTTCATCCTTCCCTTGCTATCTCCGAGCTGGTTATTGTCCTTCTCGGAGACAAAGTCTCTCCTAATTCCTCTGTTGTTCAGGTGCCGCAGTCGCCTTCGCACAGGTATGAGCGTCGAAGCCATATTTCATTCCCCCCCCTCTTTTTAATGCATCATGCAACGAAATTTAGGGGGAAATATAATATTCTTTGGTCACGTGATATATACTATTCAAGAACCTGCGCGATGTGATTCCTGTACACGTGGTCGGTTTTCTCATCTAAAACCCCTTATCAAGTAATTTCTTGCCCCTTTCCAAATAATCTCCACGTCATGTTGATACTTTGGGTTTTCGAACCACCCTCTCATCGCCTGTTATTAATTTTCCTATGAGTATTTCCCGCGACTTGCACGGGCAACTTCAGCTTTTGCGTTTATTCCAACCTTCGTATTATTGTCCTTTAATCCTCACAAAAAAATCTCCCTCATGGCTATATATTGTCCTCATCTTTCTCATAATTTGACCCAATTAGGCCGTATCTTCTTTCCCTTCTGCCTTCTCGTTCTTCCTTTCCCCTTACTCCTTGAGCATTTCGTACTACCGGCACCGTGCAAACCAGCGACCACGTCCCACCGTCTCTTAATAAGGTGACTATGATAGCTTTTTTCATAAACCTATGAACTTTGACTGAGTATTATTATACTTAACATATGGAATAGGATAGCAGGCCCTTCAAAATCGAACTTACTCCAGGCTAAATAATTATGGCACAATCTAAATGGGAAAAATACAACTTCCATCGATAAAAGATGGCATAGCAACATACCTTTAAAATATGCTTTCAGCCACTGTTCCTGAAGTAACGTCACAAATGCGGCGTCTACTCAATACTGTCATATGAGGTAGTGTTTGGCGTATTTCGGCCTGTTTCATAGTAATCCGACGAAGCAACAGAAAGACCGTATCGGCAAGCTCCGAAGAAATATTTGTCACTCAATCATGAGCTAGATGCAATCGACTATCGATATGACTGGAAATGTTGAGGAAAACAAAGGGCTGACAGGCTGGTATGGACGCTTTTTTCGCGCAATTTTCGTTTCTGCAAGCCACCCCCCCCTTCCTTTCCCGTCGCTGCACCCGCCTGGGCTGCTTTATTCGGCTTCGCGATGTAGAATGCCGTCTCTTTTTCGAAGAAATGCAATTTTAAAATATACTGACACTTCCAACCTTTTCCCACAGCATGCGTGAGCGTTGTCGCTCATCGACAGCACCTTCTCCCCGGTTTGCCTGTCTTTCCTCTCCGTTGCCCGGAAAGCGCACTCAACACACCGCTTCCCCTACTCCTCTTTCCTCTGCGAAGCGCAAGAGTTTGAAAGCACGCCAAAACTCTCTCAGCTCTCCCTCTTCGCCACGCGGAATGTTTTCTTCTTCCTCCTCGTCGCGTGTCTCAGCCTGTTCGCCTTCCTCTGTCCTCGAAAGGAAGAGGTCAAGACGTGACATCTCCCCCTCCGTTTCTTCCTCTTCCTCTTTCCATCTGCGTCAGAAATCAAAAATCATTAAGTCCGCCGTCGAGCGTATCACGGATGATAACAACGCCACCTGTCTACCGTGCAAAGGCAAGCGGGCTGACGGTGCCGCATGCCAGCGCAAAGCCAAAAGTGACTGTGCCTTCGGATGCTGCTTGATCTGTTGTAGGAAGCGGTGCGACGAAAGCGTCATAATTAGCATGGCCACTGTGTCGCCCTTCTCTGCTTGTCCTGTGCATGCGAAGCTGCACCAGCAAAGGAAAGAGGAAGAAGCTCTGCTTGCCCAGCCTATCACGGCGCAGACGAGTGAAAATCGGTGGGGTGGCAAAGAGACGCGGATGCGAGTAGAAAACGGTCTTTACAAAGAAAGCTCGATCGAGTGGGTGGGAGACACGGTGGTAATTTTTTCGTTGCGGGATTTCTTACGGAGTTCAAAATGGTGCAAAGACGCCTTGGAACAAGGGTTGCGGAGACGGAGAATGAGAAGGAGTGAGGGCGCAGAGGGGAAAGAGGGAGGGAGAAAAAAGGAAATAGGGGGAGGGGTAGAGGCTAGGAGGACGAGATTCGAAGGAAAAATCAAGGAACTGATTTTGAAAGCAGGATTGGACATCTAGATCTTCGGCTGATGTGATACAAGGCGCGTGAGCAGGGGAGGTAGCCGAGGGAGTAGAAGATATCGTATCACGACCCCAAGGTATGCAACTCGAATAGCACAGACAAGAGATAGGCACAGAGGTAGCTGTGAGCGATAAGCTTGCCAATCAAAACAAAAGTAGAGTAATCAAACTTCTCGAAAACGGGTTCCTAGTTTTTTACTTCATGCTTTAGGGAGTGCACTGACCGGCTAATATGTATGCACAGGACCAAGATACACAATTACGTAATGTGTAGAAGAATGGCTGGATAATATGCACGAAAACAACCTCCGTTCATATCATTTATGCAGCAAAGATGGGGAGCCATCCATGGGACAGGCGTACATGGAGGAGGCCCTGGGCGGAAGTCGAAGTCGGCACCTCCCCGCTGTGTGTCTCACGTGTCGTGCACATCGTTTCTGCACTAAGTATCTCCTTCCTGCCTGCCTCCTCCCCCTCGTCGTTGCCCTCGGATGTGCCTCCCCTACTTCTTCCACCACATTATGCCATGATTATGGTCTATTGTCTCCTCCACCGGAGCTATCCGTCACCAACCCCAAATCACCCACTATAATCCTCCTTTTTCTTCTCAGGCTACCCCGCCAAACTGGACTCTTATCCTTTTTCTTATCCATCAATCAAAGCCTGCACTTTCCTCTCCTTTCCTCTCTCTCTGCCTCTCCTCCCTTGCAGGAACTTCCCGACCTAGGCCCATGTGCGCCTTTCTCAAGGGAATCGAAGCTCTGATCTCCAAACCTGCGGACGGCATTCCTACCTCAGACGTCAACCCGCAGCGGCATGCCCGTCCGGGGATTCCTCCGTCCTCCCTGCAGGCTTTCCCCACGGTAATAGGACAAAAAGCTCCGGGCGTCATGCCCTGTCTCCTTTTCCTCTGGCTCGCGCAGACAGGCAAATAGTTCGGATGTCAAGGCTTCGTACATGCCGGGCCGGCGCTGGGGGAGGTAGTCGAGGAGGGCGCGCAGGAGGGAAAAAGCGCCGGGCAGCGCGGCAAGTCGCTCCCTTCCTCGGAGAACCGAAGGGTGGGAGCCATGTCTCAGGGAGAAAGAGGCGTGGTCTTGCCAGTATTGGCGCGTGACTCTTTCTTTGGTGGTCACGTCGGAGGCAGCAAGGGAAGGAGGCAGGGGTGTGCCCGCAACACAGGCACGCGTGGTGCGCTTGCGTGTGCTCATCGTGAAGGCAATAGGGGCTGCAGTACTCTGATCCTCCTTGCCGTGACCGACAGGATGGGGGCCAATACACGAGGCTACAGCCTTCCAAACTGGATTCAGGCCTCTGGCCCGTCCCGTGCTCTCCCGCTGCTCCTCCTCGGAGGGCAGGCCGAGAAGGACCAAGTACCGGTAGAAAGTATGGTGCAATGTCCAATCCTCCTCGTCCTCCTCCTCGTCCTCGCCCGCCTCCAGCACCTTTCGCAGGACCGTGTAGCCCTTCCCCCGCCAGGCTTTGTTCAGCGCCCGCCTCAAGGGGGGGGGGCAACGGACCTCCTCCATCAACTCCTCGTAAGGCTGCCTCCCCACAAACAAGTGCCACACTGCTAGGCCCAGAGAAAAGGCATCCGCAGCGAAGTCTTGCTTGGCCCCATCGCCCAGGACAAGGAAATCCACAGGCGTATTTTCCAAGGTGGTAAACTGATCCAGCCCCACCGGTTGGCCAAAGGTCTCGGGAGCCAGGTCGGCGGTTCCAAAGTCGGCGAGTTTGACGCAGAGTGGGAGGGAGGGAGGGAAGCGCAGGCGGTACACGTGCAAGCCGAGCCCGTACCGTACTTCCACCGCCCCCGTGGCTGGATTGCCTACGGTGCCTGGGCACGGGGGGGTCTTCTGAGGAACGTTTGGGGCGGGGCAGCGGCTGTCCTTGCTCGTACGGTGAGCGTTGCTCTTGTCGCAGCCGGCTGGCCAGGTGTCTTCCATTATGGAGCGCGGATCCTCTGAATGGCTCTGCCGCTCCTGCAGGACGCGGGAAGAGCCTAGAGGCATGTCTTTGTCGGGGAAGGTGGAAGCAGGAAGGGAGGAAGCAACGGAGGCAGGAGCCAAGAAATCGGCTAGCAGGAAATTGAGGAGCTTCAGGTCATAGTGACGCATAGCGTAAGTCTCCCGCGCCGCGTACAGAGCAAAGCACATTTGAAAGAGGAGGAGTCGAGTGAGGCCAGGGGGCAGGGCACCGAGGGGCCGCTCCCGCAAGAACTTCTCCAGGTCGCCATGTCGACAAAGCTCCATACGAATGAGTTGCAAATCACCCTGAGCAACCGTGGATCGCGACGGGACGGAGGGAAAGACCGGTGGCGGCGGCAGAGCGTGCGTGGAGGAAGCAAGTGACGCCCATCCTTTTCCTCCCGTGTGTCTCAAGAATGCCTCCGATCCCTGTGCGACAGTCCCCTTGTGGGCATTGGCCTTTGCTCGTACAACGTACCGGTGAAAGATGGCCGGTGGACACTCCCAGGCCTCTCGGGGGGCGTGCTGCGTCCGTAAGACACCATAGGTCTCAACATGGTTGGGGCAGATCCCTCGTCGCACCAGCCACGACATCAAAATGGAAGCGCGGAGTTCTTGGGCGAGAATGGCGGCGTTTCCACTCGCGGTGATCGCGTTCACGTCCATGACGGACAAGGCTTCTACCCGCCCTCCTCTCCTTCCTCGTTCCCGTTCACCGTCCGTCGCCCACACTTCATACACGGTCTTATAGGTTCCTTCCGAGAGGAATTTTCCGCAAGGAAATTTCTCAGCGATGTGGTCCCAGCCCACCACCACGTCGTGACGAGGCGCCTGTTTTTTCTCGCCATTTTCCCCTCCTTTCCTACTCCCCTTCTTTTCAAAACTCGAGTAGATGCGCGCTTCAGCATGCAAGAGGGAGACGGCCCATGTCCTCGAGACCGACCCCAGACTCCGCTCCCGTCCCCTCAATTCTTGGACGGACAGGAACTCCAGGCACGTCGCAAGGAGCTCCTTGCCCAGGAGGCCCACACCGTGCACCAAAGGACCGGGGGGCTGGTCGGAGGACTCGACAAGGGAGGTGCGGTGGAGACTGCGGGCAGGGGGAGCATCGACAAGCATGAACGAATCTTCTCCATGCGCTTCCCTACCCGACAGGGGCTCGGACGCGGGGATGGAGGTGGCGAAGGAGGCGAGGCTTCGACGTGCCCACGCCTCACGAAGCCCATGTTCGTGGTCCCGCCCCTCGTCCCACCCACCTTCCTGCATGGTAGTCTCCTCCACCTCCCCCTCCTCCTCATCCTCCCTGCTTCCCTCACTGATCCGCCTGTGCACAGCCGGCGTGGACAGGAGCAAGGACTTCTCTCCCGGCCCGCTCTTTCCTCCCTCCTCGGAGGGACTGGCCACCCCGCCCAGGAGGCTCAACCCCCCCAAGGCCGAACACAAGGAGGCTCGGCTTTGGTGCGGGGCTCGTCGAGAAGCGACGTCCATCTTCGTCCCTTCCGTCTGTTCGCGCTCCTTCGTCGGCCCCCCCGTTGCTTCCACGGCGGGAAAAGGCGCGAGACAGGGTAGGCCGCCTTGGCGCCATGCTTCCAGGTGCTGTTTGATCAAAGAGGCGCGAGCCGCCAGCCCCATGGAAACACGGCGGGCTTTGGCCGCGGAGGCGCGTTTTTTCCGGAGGGCAGCGGCAGCTCTGGCTTCGTCTTCCTTCTCACCCGCGTCGTCCTCCGGCTGTCGCTGGCAGGCACCGCCCTCAAACGGCCAGGAGGGAGGACTGAGCGTCAACGACCCCCTGTGCGTCCCTCCATTCCCTCCATCCAGGCCCTGGTTCCTTCCCCGCGCCCTGATCCCGTCCGCTTCCAGAGCGCAACCCCCCGACTGGAGGGAGCGTGGCCTTAAGTCGTCTTCCCCCGGCCCCAGGTACCTCCTCCCTCCTCCTCCTTCGACACCTCCACTGTCGCCCTCCTTCCCAGGCGACCGGGGCGACAAGGGCGGGGAAGCATCTTCCTCTCGATGGAGCGGGCGTGCCGGACGCGCTAAAGAGAGCCGCCGACTGCCCCTTCTCACCTTCTCCGGAGGCTCCAATACAGGCACGGGAGGGGTTGTCTGGGACAAGGGAGGGGAATGCATCCCGTACCGCAAGTGAGACGGCAAGGACGAGATGCACCCTTCCTCCCCCCCGCCTTGATCACCTCCCTCCGCCACGGAGGATTGGAAACGCAGGGTCAAGCGCTCGATGGAGGCAGAGCTGGCGCGGGTCGATTCTCCCCAGTCCCGACGCTTCCCGCCCATGGGGGTTTCGAAAGTGTGGGGGCCGTGGCTGTGGCCCTGGCTGTGAGGATCGCCCGGGTATTGCAGCGGATGCAGGGAGGAATGCGGCACGGAGGAGCTCAAGCGGACCGAGGCCAGCCACAGCGCCCCGTCCTCCCTCCCGCCCTCCTCCCACCTCTCCATGGGGGAAAGGGCGGTGGGTAAGGGAGACACAGACCCTTTTCTAGAACCGTTCCCGAGGTTCCTGCTCGTGTACGGAATGACCGAGACGGGGGATACCTCGCTCCTCCGCACCCTGTCGCTCCCGGCCACTTCAGAGGGGGACATCGGCTGCGCCTGAGCCATGTTTCTGCCCATAACGGGGTAGGACGCGGTGCTGGCCGTAGTCTCCATGCTGCGACGGGTGTGCAGGAGGAAGGAGGACTCCTTGCCGTCACTGCCAGGCGCGTCGTCAGCCCTATCGGAAAGGAGGGAGAGCCCCCCCCAGCTTATCAGACTGTCCTGTTCCCCCTCGCTTGCTTCGGCCTTTGTGGGGCGAACCCTGATCGCCACGGCCGCCGGTGTGGTCCCCCAAGCCATGTCTCCTTCTCTGTCCCACGGCCCTGTCCCGCGCGTCTCCAAGCGCGCTCCAACCGGCTGGCTGTCGTCATCTTGGCCTTGAGGTAAACCCGCATTGTGGTACCGACGGGGACTGGCGCTCTTTACGTGAAAGATGCCTTCGGGGATTTTCGGCTCTGCGTGGACGACCGAGCTTCGTGCGTTCCATGACGCGCCATCCCGGCTGTCGCCCAGACCAGTGCTGATTTCAGGGTGAGTCTCGACGTCCCTCTCGCGGAAAGGGTCCTTGCTCCTGCGGCCAGACTCGTCACAGGCATCCCCAAGGGTACGGGTACTGCTGCTGCCGTCGCCCCTTTCCCTCCCCGTACAACTATGAGCGCTCTCACTGCTATCTGCGCCCAAGGCCAGGGCATGCAGCGACTGAATGACGACCCCGACCTCCCCCCCTTCCTCCTGTGCCCCACTTGTATCCACCCTCCTTCGCCCCCTGGTCGTGGCCCCGTCCTTCCGTCCCTTGTAAGGCGTTCCCTCCTCCCGCGGCGGCAAAGGCTCTGACAGGTCCTTCTCCTCCTCGTCCACTGGAGCCTTTTCCAGGGCGTCTTCACTCCAAATCGGGACCGGCGTGGGGCTCCTGCCCCGGGACGCGCCCTCCCTCCGGCTTCGCACACTGTTCTCCCTATTGCTCCTGTTACTCTCGGCACCGCCAAGGCTCATGGTACCACTGCCACTGCTGCTTCGACTGGTGCTGCTCCTGCTGATACTTTCCGTTGCGTTCTGGTCGCGAGGCTCTGTGGCCTTAAACGTGGCAACTTGTCCATCCTCGTCCGCAACGTCTCCGTCTCCATCCCTTTCCTCCCGGGCTGCCCGCCATTGCCACAGCTCCCTTTTCAGCTCCCCTGCCCTGGCTTGTGAGACTCGGTAGCACACTCGCCCCCCGTGCATCTGACCCTGAAAGCCAAGTTGCAGCAACACGTACCGCACCCGCGCCCTGCGCAGAGGGGCCCACGCGCCGGGCAGAAAGAGCACGAAACCTTTCCCAAACCCAAAACGCCATGCCGTTTCCCCTCCTTCTCCCCCCTTTTTCATCTCGGCCGCGAGGTATTCCAAATCGTCGGTCTCGGCTTCGGCAAAAACGGTGCTGTAGTTGGCACCGGGCCCGTTCCCATTCCCCCCCTGGCCTCCTTCCCTCCCTCCCCCGCTTTTACGTGAGGATCTGCCAGGGGTGCCAACCCTGTGGAGTTTAGGGGTGGAGCTTGGGAAGGGTCGAGCGATGGAGGGAGAGGAGGCGGTGCCGGAGGTCGCACCGGAGGCGGGGGCCCCGGTGATGGAAAACGTCCCGGATGAACGACGCGGGTTGCGACGCAACGACGGTTTAGGGGCCAAGGACAAAGAGGAGTCGCCGAGGTCCACGGTGGAAGCCGTCTGCTCTCCCGCCCCATTGCTGGTCCCTGCTGCATCCTCCGGGTAGTTTTTCCGGCCGCTCCTATCGACGGCGACGGCCTTGGCGGCCCGGCGTGCCGAGGAACGCAAGGTTCGTGAAAAGGTAGGAGGGGCTGACGGGGTAGCGGCGAGTGCAGATTTGGTCGAGGAGGAAGTGGACGAAGAGGAGGCAGGAAGGGAGGAAGAAGGGGAGGAAGGCATCGGCAAAGGTGCAGTACCGCTGGCTGTTTCGGGTCCCTCCCTTGCAGTCCTCTCTTCCTTGCGGGCCGACACCCCCGACCGCCCGGCGGTTGTGGTGGTTGGGATCGAAGTCGCAAAGGAAGGGGTAGCCTCTCCCAGACTGCCGGCGCGTCCCTCCCACGTCGTCATGCCTGGCGCGAGCAAGCCGGTGGACAAGCGGCGGGACGACCGTCTGGGGATGGGTTTGGCTGCGCGTGGGATCCCGCCAGCACCACCCGTGGGAAGTTTTGTGCTTTTCCCTTGCGACTGGGCGGTTGCTAGGATTGTTTTAGGGGCCACATCCAGGTTTGCCGGCAATGTGTGGCTGGAGAAGAAGGGGGGTAGCGTCGACGAGCCGGTCAGCTGGAGGGAAGGGCCTTGTCGGCGATCCTCCGAGAGGGAGAGGGTTCGATCCAGGGCCGAGAAAGCGGCCGTTCCTCCATCGCCTGCCGTCCCATGTTCCGTGGAGCGGTCGTCCGGGTGTGCGTCGCCGATGGTTTTCGACTCGGGTGGTGGCCGTGAGGAAGGGAAGGACGCCCCGGCAGCAGAGGAGCAATTCTTCTTGCGGACCACGGGGCTGAACAGACGGGTTGTTTTCGACAGCGAGGACGATTCCTCCCGAGGGCTTCCAGGCACGACCCGTTTGGCCCGCCGGGATGTGTCACTACTGGCACTGCCGCAACTCTCACCATTGCTGCTGCTACGACCATTGGTGCTGGTTTGTGAGCATAGCGATCCTTGCGAAGACGTGAATTCCAACTCAGGATCCATGACTGCCAAATCCGGTGCAGGCGATGCTTTGGTCCTGGCGAAGGCCATACCCTTTTGCGAAGGAGGGGATATCGGCGGGGAGGACGCTGTCTCCTTCGCTGCTGCGTCCAAGTCCCGATTTGTCAAGGCCCTTAGAGGGGTGCGTGACCCCCCAAAATGCCTTAGCATACTCACGTTGCCGCTCTTGCTGCCTTTGATCTTCATGGAGCTGCTGGCTTTTGCCTTAACGGCTGTGCCGCTACTTCCTGCGCGTTTCAAAGCCGTCCCGGGGCCAGAAAGGCTGATGCCGCCACGGCCTACGGAATCGCTCCCTTTCCCTTTCTTTTTTTTGCTGGCCGTAGCATAAGTCGTCAATGCGGTGGGTTTGACCGGTGATGGGGATGGAGAAAAGGTAGCTAGAATTGTAGGCGTGGGAGCTTTAAGCACTGACCCTGGTTCAGCTCCAGCAGGTGTAAATTTTTTTCTCCCATAGGTCCGTTGTACTGAGGAAGGAAACATGGTTGTTGACTTGGACAGGAGGGAGGGGTGATCCCTCCACTCGCCTCACAACAGCACAAGGTAGATAAATCCCAATGTTATCTGCGTTGGTTGTTTGACTGTTTGTACGAGGGGGCAATGGAAAAGGTCATTTTTAGTGAACCGATAGGCGCAGAAAAGAGAGGGAGGGGGAAGCTAAGGTTCATGTGACCATGGGTCTGCCTAAAAATCGCCCAAGAAGACACAAACCAGGTCATTCCACAATTCCAAACCCACGATGACATGTCCATGACCATATTCCTAAGTCCTCGCAAGGGCATTTTGGGCTGTGGAAATGAAGGGGCACACACCAGACAACGCGACACTCTTGTCCTTTTTCCTGCGCTTCGCGGGGCAGTCGACGGGCCACCTCCCCCCCCATTGCAAGCCCGCATTAATTCGCTCAAAAAGCTTCAAGTTCTTTCGCCCCGTCTTGGCGAGGATCCATCGAAACCTACGTCCAGGTTGTGACCTGTGCATCGCCCCGTGAAGTTGTGCCCAGCGGGAACGCATGCTTCCCAAAGTAGCGTATGTGACAAGAAGAGCTGGTTGTTAGCCTTAGCAACGCTTAAGACAGATATGATCCGATCTTGTAGGTCGCATTGCACACTCAAGCAATCCAATCTTGAGTCATCGAACCATTGGTATCAGCGCATTGATCCTGCGGTCGTTTGCGACGGTAGACACTCCATGTGCGGCGTAGTGGTCAAGATCGGCTCTTCTTGTCTTCTTTTGGGGGTACAAGGGACCATCATAGTTATCTTTGAGAGAAGGTATGTCAGTACGAAGCAATAGAAACCTCAGGGAGAAGCAGCTTTCGGTGGGAACTATAAGTCAGCGTCCTTATGTTGTAAGACTTTATGAGCGTATCGACACATGGAAGCTTGGCTTGAGGTGGCTTCGAAGGCGTTCACGAAGCCGATTGTGGTTTTCGACACGCTTTTGTGCCTCTCGTCCCGAAAAAATAAATACATCACTTTGCCAGGTTTTTAAACATCGATATCATTAATGAGATGTTCCTTTTCTTACGGCCTATGCCTTTGCATGCATACTTAACAAATGACCCTCTGGCCTCTCCACCTACATTCCACACTATTTGTCCTACAAATTATTCAACAGGTACGTGCTGTCACCCGCGAAGTGCGACGTCGCCGGTATCAACGCTCCCAGCATCAATATCAACCCTGCCATTCCCAGGAAATATCTCTCACCCCCAACTTCTTCCACTTCGTCCATGCATGGCACCGCTTTTCGCGACCAAAAGAATCGGACCACCAAACCCGCAAAAAACAGGTCCAAGCGCCCTTGCCAAATGCCCGCCGCCACTGTCCCCCAGAACGTAAACGTCGAGGCCGCCGCAGCCGTCCGCCGGCCGAGAAGGGCCTCCACCATCCGCGCTCCGTCCAAGCGGCCCATGGGCAAGAGGTTTAAGGCGTTGAACATGACACCCCAGTAGCCTGCCAACGCCAACGGGTGCAGGGTCAAGGCGGCATGTCCCGGATCGACTACCGCAAAGGCCCCCGGCAGTATAGCGTTGGTCATCTCAGCCACGAAGGTAGAGGCCTGCAACAAGGCCAAAGGCAAGGCGGGGGCAAATTCGCCCCCCGCGGGCAACGCGCCAAGTTTGGTGAGCCAGAGCCCGGCTCCGAAGACGCCGTAACTCACCAAGGAACCCAACAGAGGGCCCGCGGCGGCCACGTCGAAGAAGGCTTGGCGGGTTGGGGGGTAAGATTTCAATTGGGACAGGCTGCCCAGATAGCCAAACCAAGGGTCGAGCAGAGGCACGAGGGGCCCCAAGGCCACATTGAACCGGCGGGCAGCCAAGTAGTGCCCTGCCTCGTGGGCAGCGATCAGGCCGGCGAAAGGGAGCAGGACCGGAGGGATGCCGACCGTAACCGCCGGAAATTCGGAGACATGGGCCCAAAAGCCGAGAAAATCCCGGTCCAGGCGTTCAAAGAGGGGGGGAGAGACAAAGCGCAAGGTTTCCGAGGTTTGCAGCAAAGCCCCCATCCCCAAAGAGGCCGCACGGACGATGGGATCGTCCAAGACGCTGGAGTCGTCCGGGACCACCCCTTTCGACACGGCCAAGATGGCAAACCGCCCTTGCGCCAACTTGCCCAGAAAG
>Ga0102934_1001726_pt1 | contig 15288 bp, 15 predicted proteins | sample SalPonR2_A_D1_MG_FD_78175 | JGI IMG/M metagenome (GOLD analysis project Ga0102934, IMG submission 78175) | Salt pond soil microbial communities from South San Francisco under conditions of wetland restoration - Salt Pond MetaG R2_A_D1_MG | ecosystem: Environmental > Aquatic > Marine > Intertidal... | reverse complement strand
GCCTACGTCGGCAAGGCGACCCGCTTTCGCCAGAAGAGCGAGGAGCTGGGCCAGGACATCGACATCGCCGGCCACAACGCGATATCCGGCCCGTTCGTGTTCGACTACGACGAGGCCGCCTGACCCGGCGGCAGCGCGCGCCCGCCCGCGGCCCGGTGCCGCGGCATGGCCGTCGCATGAATCCGAACACTCGCTACCGAAACCGGCTCGCGGTCTCGCTCGGCGGGACCGTGGCGGCCGCCTGGGCGCTGCTGTGGTGGCTGGAACGAACACCCTGGGGCGCACTGTTCCACGCCCACGGCGGCGCGCACGCCCACGCTGGTCACGCTCAGCCGCTGACGGTGACGGCTGCCGCATTCGTGATCGGCTGGACGCTCATGACGGTGGCCATGATGCTGCCGAGCACGTTTCCTCTGGTGGAGATATTCCGCCGGCTGGTGCGCCGCCGACGCCACGCGGCGGCCCTGGTCGGCGTCCTCACGGGCGGCTATCTGGTCGTGTGGGCGATTCTCGGTGCGGTCGTCTTTGCTGCCGGCCAGGCGTTCGGCCTGCTGGAGCTGCCGCTGCCGGCGTGGGCGCCCGCCGCCGGGCTCTTCCTTCTCGCAGGCGCCTTCCAGTTCTCGGCGCTGAAATACCGCTGCCTGGAGCAGTGCCGTGCCCCGCTGGGGTTCGTGCTGTCGCGCTGGAGCGCGGGCGCCGGGGACGTTCGCCGGGCCTGGCGCATCGGGGTCGACCACGGCCTGTTCTGCGCCGGCTGTTGCTGGGCGCTGATGCTGCTCATGTTCGCGGCGGCCAGCGCGAATCTCCTGTGGATGTTCGTGCTGGGGCTGATCATGGCGGTGGAGAAGAACGCGAGCTGGGGCCGGCGCATGGGAGAGCCGCTCGGCGCGGTGCTGCTGATTGCCGGCGCGGCAATCGCCGCCGCCGGGCTGGCGGGTTCCTGAGCGCGAGCCGCGTCATCCCCTTATTCCCCTGTACTCGTTCTCTGCCTACAGTCACATTAGGGAAGCAACATCTCGGGGTGAGGTATGCAACAGCGATTCCGCTTCTGCCTGCTCGCACTGCTCGCACTGCCCGCCCTCGCAGCGGCCAGGCCCGACGCGGTGGATGCCTGCGTCGAGTGCCACGGGGCGGACGGGATGGGCAAGGGCGATCCCATGGTCCCCGTGCTCGCCGGCATACCCGCCGGCCACGTCGAAGAGGCCGTCTTCGCCTACATCGACGGCGCAAGGCGCTGCGTGCGGGAGCCGAAGATGTGCGAGACGGTGGCGGAGCTCGACCAGGACACAGTGTTCGCGATCGCGAACTACTACGGCGGGAAGGAGCGTCAGGCGCTCAACCAGCCCTTCGACGAGGAACTGGCCGAGGAGGGCGCCGCTTTGCACCGCCAGCACTGCGGGGCCTGCCACGCGCGGCCGGACAGCAAGCAGGCGGAGTTCGCCATCGGCATACCGCTGCACGGCCAGCGCAAGGAATATCTGCGCTTCGCCATCGAGGCTTATCTCGCCGGCGACCGGGAAGCCCTGCTGCCGGCCATGGCCCATGAGCTCGGGGAACTGGAGGCCGGCGACATCGGCGCGCTGGTGAACTACTACGCGAGCTACCGGCCAGCCGACGCGGCGGAGTAGTCCACCGGCCCGGGATATGCAGATTCCGAGAGTGTCCCGGGGAGCGACAACGCGTTATCTTGGTGATGTCCGGGCTGGCCCGGGCCTGCCCGGTTTCCCGCGGGAGACAAGGAGACGGCCATGCCTGTTACCAGACTGAAGGAATTCCTCGACCGAGAGAACGTCAAGTACGTCACCATCGGCCATTCGCCCGCCTTCACCGCCCAGGAGATCGCCGAGCGGGCGCACATCCCCGGCAAGGAACTGGCGAAGACGGTGATGGTGAAGATCGACGGCGAGCTGGCGATGATCGTGGTGCCGGCCTCGGACCACGTGAGGCTCGCGCACCTGAAAGAGGCCCTGGGCGCCGACGAGGCGGAACTCGCCGGCGAGTACGAGTTCAAGGAACGCTTCCCGGACTGCGAGACCGGCGCGATGCCGCCCTTCGGCAACCTCTACGACATGAAGGTGTTCGTCTCGACCGCCCTCAGGGAGGACGACGAGATCGCCTTCAACGCCGGCTCCCACAGCGAGCTTATCCGCATGGCGTACGCGGACTTCGAGCGCCTGGTGAACCCGACGCCGCTGGCGCCCTAACAGTAGGAGGGCCTTCAGGCCCGATTCCGCGTCGGGCCTGAAGGCCCTCCTACATGTCCGGTGAGGCGGCTTCTATTTCGACCAGCACCTCGTTCCTCCTCAGGAACGGCGGCATGAATGGCGCGTTGTAGGCGGCGGACCCGGGCGTGCCGACGATCTCGATGCCGTCGCGTTCCAGTGCGCGGAGCAGGATCGCCGTGTGCTTCTCGAAGTTGGCCGCCGTCCAGCGGCCCGAATAGCGGTGCACGGCCATGGTGCGTGCCGGGATCTCCCGGATCGTGACCCGCTCGTCGTCCGGGACGGGCAGCGTCTCCCGCGTGTACTTGCGCTCCATCACGAACTGGTAGCGGTAACGCTCCGCCTCGGCCACGCGCTCCGAGATCACCGGCACGGTCATGTTCATCTTCACGCTCTCGGCGGGCTCCCGGGTGACCGGCGCGGTCATCGCCATCTTCTCCGACACCTTGTTGTCGCCGAAGATGTAGCCCGCCAGGATGCGGAAGCCCTTGCTCCCGCTCTCGCCGTAGTCGCCTTCGACGACCGTCTCGGCCACCAGATACGGCTCGTAGGCACGAATCTCGTACTCCTCGCGCTCGGCGAGCACCCGGTATTCCGGTTCCTCGTAGGCCATGGCGGTTCCCGTCAGGCTCGATGCGGCGACGGCGATGATTATGGCAGCGGCTGGACGCATGGATCACCTCGATAATCGCGTAGGAGGGCCTTCAGGCCCGATTATTCAATGGATCGGGGCTAAAGCCCCTTCCTGGATCGGGGCTAAAGCCCCTCCTACTGGCACCCTGAAGCCCCTCCTGCATGGGACTATAATTCGCCGAAACAACAAGAACGGAGGCACTCATGCCCAGAATCCCCCGCGATCGCGACAACGACTACTCGGAAGATGCGGTCCGGAGCCGTCGGGACTTCATCGAGGAGCAGACCGGTACCCGCCTCGCCCATCTCGGCCACTATTCCCTGGACCCCGCCAGCGTACGCGGCAACGTCGAGAACTTCACCGGCATCGCCCAGATGCCCATCGGTTTCGCCGGTCCGCTGCTGGTGAACGGCGAGCATGCCGAGGGGGAATTCTACGTGCCCATGGCCACCACCGAGGGCACGCTGGTGGCGAGCTACAACCGCGGCATGAGTCTCACCCGTGAGGCGGGCGGCATCACGACCACCATCGCCGACGACGCCATGCAGCGCGCGCCGGTCTTCCTCTTCCCCAGCGCTCGCGAGGCCCGGGCCTTCGGCGAGTGGGTGTCGGAGAACTTCGCCGGCATCAAGGCCGCGGCGGAGGCCAGCACGAGCGTGGGCAAGCTACGCGATATCGAGCAGTACGCGGCCAGCCGCATGCTCTATCTGCGCTTCAACTACACGACGGGCGATGCGGCCGGCCAGAACATGGCGGGCAAGGCGACGCTGGCGGCCTGCCACTGGATCGTCGAGAATTTCGGCCGCGTGGAGTACTACCTGTCGGGCAACATGGACACCGACAAGAAACACTCGGTACTCAACTCGCTGCACAGCCGCGGCAAGCGGGTGATCGCCGAAGTGACCATTCCGGATGCGCTGCTGCGCGACCGCATGCGGGTGTCCGCGGAGCAGATGTTCGCCACCCGGCGTGTGTCCCAGCTGGGGGCGCTGATGGCCGGCGCCGTCTACAACGGCGTTCATCCGGCCAACGCCATCGCCGCCACCTTCATCGCCACCGGCCAGGACGAGGCGAACGTGGCCGAGTCCCATGCGGCGTTCACCTACGCAGAGCTCACCCGCACCGGCGACTATTACTACTCCATCACGCTGCCGTCGCTGATCGTGGCCAGCTACGGCGGCGGCACCGGGCTGGCCACCCAGCGCGAGTGTCTCGAATCGCTGGGCTGCTACGGCCCCGGCAAGGCCCGCAAGTTGGCCGAGATCATCGCCGCCACCGTGCTCTGCGGCGAGCTGTCGCTGGGCGCCGCCGTAATCGCCGAAGAATGGGTCAGCAGCCACGAAAACTACGGGAGAAATCGATGAAAGGTGTCTTGTCATCAGGCTCAGCCTGACTTTTCCATCGGCATAAACGGCTTGCGGGGCCTGCCGGGGAACGTAGGATGCGGCAGCAGATTCCCCGTGCTCAACACATCCGCGAGGCAACAAGCCATGAAGAAAACGAGTCGCGTCCTGGCCGGTGCCGGGCTCTCCCTGCTGCTGTCGGCGCCCGTCCTGGCCGCCGGCGGGTCCGCCGAATGGGGCTATTCCGGCAAGACCGGGCCCGAGAACTGGGGAGACCTGTCCGAGGCCTACGAGGTCTGCAAGAAGGGCCTGATGCAGTCGCCCATCGATCTGGCCGCGTCCGGCGCCGTCGGCGACCTGGAGGTCTCGGTGGACTGGGAGGCGGCGCCTCTCAACCTGTTCAACAACGGCAAGACCGTGCAGGCGAACTTCGGCAAGGGCTCCTACATGACCAGCGGCGGCAAGGTGTTCTCGCTGATCCAGGTGCATTTCCACACCCCCAGCGAACACACCATCGGCGGTGAGCACTATCCGCTGGTCGCCCACTTCGTGCACGCCACCGACAAGGGCGAGCTCGGCGTGCTGGGCATCCTGTTCGAGGAAGGCGAGGCGAATGCCGAGCTGCAGAAGCTCATCGAGAACGCCGGCAAGGTCGGCGCCGACGCCAAGGACATCGAGGGCGCCACCTTCGACCCCAACGGCATGCTGCCGGACGAGATCGAAGTCTTCCGCTACATGGGTTCCCTGACTACCCCGCCGTGCTCCGAGGGCGTGAACTGGCACGTGGTCGAGGACACCGTCGAGGCCAGCGCCGCCCAGATCGCGGCCATGGAAGGCTTCATGGGCAACAACGCCCGCCCCGTGCTGCCGCTGAACGGCCGTCTGCTGGTGGCGCCTGACTGATCGTCAGCCGGCATCGAGTCCCCCAGGTCGGTATACCGACCGTCCCCTCCGCAGGGAAAGCGGAGCCGGTCGCGGGGCGGCGGTCTCGTCGCCCCGCGCCGGATTTTTACCTTCTGGGGCAGCAGACCGCACTGGTCGATGAGTTCGCTGTCCCCGCAATCCCCAAGCTGTCTTCATGATCCGACCAGCCGTCCTGTTCCTGCTGCTGCCCGCCACGGCGGCGGCCAACACCAGCAGCGTATTCAGCCCGGACGTCGATGACGGCGAGCGGGAAGCCGAATACCGGGTGAGCTTCGTGCCGGAGGACGAACCGGCACCCGAGGTGTTCTCCCACCGACTGCACTATCAGCAGGCCTTCAACGACAGCTGGCGCGCCCGCATCCTGGCCTCCCAGCGCAGCGTCGGCGGCGATACCCTTGATCTCAGCTACACCCGGCTGGAGCTGCAGTGGCAGTACCTGGAGGACCAGAACGCGGGCTGGGATGCGGCGCTGCGCTTCGAGGCCCAGGCCGGCGACGAGGGGCCGAACCGGTTCCGCGTGGGCTGGACCGGCAAGCTCGACCTGGACGGCGGCTGGCAGTTGCGCGCGAACGCGCTGGTAGCACGCCAGACCGGAGCCGGTGCCGCGCCGGGCCTGCTGCTGGAGACCCGTGCCCAGGTCACCCGCGCGATCGGCAACGGCATGCGCCTCGGCGTGGAGATGTTCAACGACCTGAACACCACGGCGGACACGGGCAGCTTCGACGAGCAGGAGCACCAGCTCGGCCCCGTGCTGAAGGCGAAGATCGGGCGCGACTGGTCGCTGCTGGCCAGCTGCCTGTTCGGCGTCTCGGACGCGGCGGACGACGGCGACTTCCGCCTGATGGTCATCCGCGGCTTCTGAACCAGCGCGCGACCAGCCGACTCCATGACCGCCTGAGTCAGCTGTCCGCGTCGTTGCCGGCCGCCGCGCGCACCTCCGTGAGCATGGCGGCCGCCGCCGGCGTCATGGGGCGCTTGGTCGGCGTCACGAGGCTCGCGTTGCGCCGCACGGTGGGCCGGTCGATCGGCAGAATATGTACGCCCCAGGTCTCTCTCGCCATCCGGCTCGTCACCAGTGCCGGAGAGGTCATCAGCAGGAAGTCGTTGGCCGCGAGCAGCTTCATGCCGATGCGGTAGGCATCCGAGCCGATGAAGCGCGCCGGCGGTTCCAGTCCGGCGGCCACGAAAGTCTCCGTGATCACCTCCACGTCCGAGGGGCGGGAGTAGGGCACCACCCAGGTGTAGTCGGCCAGGTCCGCCAGGCTCACCTTGCGTCTGCTCGCCAGCGGATGAGCGGGGCGGCAGGCCACGACGTCGTTCGCCGAGTAGATCACCTCGGCGCGGAATCCTTCCCGCAGGGCGAAGTCGCCGACGCCGACGGCCACGAAGTCGAACTCGCCGTCGTAGAGGCGCTCCAGGATCTGTTCGGAATAGCCCTCGATGAGGTTGATGCGCAGCTTCGGCCGCGCCGCGTGCAGGCGGCTCACGGCCGGCGCGATGATGTCGCCGGCGAAGGTCTCGCCGATGCCCACCGTCACCGTGCCGGTCTCTGCCTCCGCCAGGCTCCTCAGCGCCTCGCGGGCGCGCCGGTCTGCCGCGATCTGGGAGCGGGCGTGAGTGACCAGCGCCTCGCCGTAGGCGGTCAGCCTGGTGATGCCGCCGGGGCCGCGATCGAACAGCCGCACGTCGAGTTCGCGTTCCAGCCCCGACAGGCTCGCCGACAACGCCTGCTGGGTGAGGCCGAGCTCACGCGCGGCGGCGGCCAGCGTGCCGTGATCGACCACGGCGAGAAACCGCTCCAGCTGCCTCAATTCCATGCGGGTACCCCTTGCAGGAGGGCCTTCAGGCCCGATCGATCAAAGAATCGGGGATAAATCCCCTCCTACATGGTGCTTAGTGCATCTCCTCGCCGCCGCTCACGTTCAGGGCTTCGCCGGTGATGAACGCTGCGTCGTCGGAGGCGAGGAACGCAGTGGCCGCCGCCGTGTCCTCGGGCAGTCCCACCCGGCCCAGGGGGATGCGCTGGCGGAGCCCGGCCCGATATTCCTCCACCGTCTGGCCGCGGTATCTGGCGAAGTACTCGTTCTGCTTTTTCCCCAGCCCGGTGGTGACGTGGTTCGGGCACACGGCGTTCACGGTGATGCCGTCGCCGGCATAGTCAATCGCCGCCGTACGGGTGAGCCCCACCATGCCGTGCTTGGAAGCCACATACGGGGCCATGTGGGGGAAGCCGGATTTCGCCGCCTGGCTGGCGATATTGATGATGCGACCGCCTTCCCCCTGTGCGCGCATCTGCGCCGCCGCGATACGGGTGCACAGGAACGCACCGGTCAGGTTCACGTCCAGCACCAGTTGCCATTCCTCCAGCGTGAGGTCGGCGGTGTGCTTCATCATGTAGCCGACGCCGGCGTTGTTAACCAGGATGTCGAGGCGGCCGAAGGCCTCCACGGTGCGCTCCACCAGCGCCTGCACCTGGGCTTGGTCGCGTACGTCGCAGGGCAGAGCCACCGCCTCGGCGCCGGCTTCCCGCAGCCCCGCGGCCACCGCTTCCATCTCCTCGGTGGTACCGATGTTGCCGCTGTCGAGCCCCTCGTCCGGACGGCCGAGGTCGGTGACCACCACCTTGCAGCCCTCGGCGGCCAGGCGCCGGAGAATGCCCTCGCCCAGGCCCTCCCGCCGGCCCGAACCGGTGCAGACGGCCACCTTGCCCGCCAGTCCGTTCATCACGCCACCTCCTCGCTGAGCATGAATACCGGGTTGTCGGCGAAGCTGCGGAACTCGCCGGCCACCTTCTGCATGGTCTCCGTGGCCACCTCGCTGGCGAATCCGGCCATGTCGCTCACGCGGATCATCTCCACGTACTGGTAGGGCGCCGGCGCGTCGGAACCCAGCACGCCGGTGGTGCGATAGACGTCGAAGCCGTCGGTGGTGGCCAGATTGCGTACCGTCGGCAGGTCGGTCTCGGCGGCCCAGCGCTCGTAGGCGGCCGGGTCCGCGTCCGGTTTCAGGTTGAACAGCACGATGATGGTGGTGGTGGTGGGCGTCGTCATTGCTTCGGCTCCCCGGGGCAAGAATCCACGAATCTTATACAAAAAGTATTTGTGTTTGACAACAGAAAGCCAAAATCGTGAAAATTCGCTCTCGCTCAGCAGAGGATGCGAAGCATGATCCAGCCACAGCCTCACGATCTGCAGCCCGCCCCGACTCGCGACGAGCGGGCCCGGCAGGAATTCGTCTCCGGCCTGCGCCGGCACGTGCTCACCCGCCTGGCGGGCGGCATGAGAGCCGAGTACGACGACGAGGTACGACCGGCCTTCGAGCGCGAGCACGGCCGTGCGCCCGCCGACGGACCCGAGGTGCACAAGGCCATGCGCGGGGCGCGGGCGTTCCGCTTCTACAGCGCCGTGCGCACGAACGCCCAGGAGATGGTGTTCGCCTCGGTCATCCCGGGCGTGGAGCGGCGCATCGCGGAACTGGCCGATCAGGCCCGCGCGCTGCGGGACGACGACGAACGGGCCGGAGGCTCGCTCGCCCTCGACCCGGACTTCGAGGTGCCGCGCAACGTGACCGAGATCGACGTGCATCTGGCGCCGGGCAGCTACCACGCCGAATACGGCGACGACGACGTGGCGGCCGGCGCCCTCTACGACCACTCCATCAACGTGTTCGCCTTCGGCCAGTTCGGCCGCGAGCTGGACGACATCGGCCAGACCCTGTCCAACTACATCCGGCTGAAGTATCCCGACTTCCGCCCGCAGCGCATCCTCGATTGCGGCTGCACCATCGGCCACAACACGCTGCCCTGGGCGCGCACCTTCCCGGAGGCCGAGGTGCACGGCATCGACGTCGCCCCGGGCGTGCTGCGCTACGCCAGCGCCCGCGCCAAAAGTCTGGGCGTGCCGGTGCACTTCCGCCAGATGGATGCGACGAAGCTCGACTACCCGGATGCGAGCTTCGACGTCGTGTTCTCATCCATGTTCCTGCACGAACTGCCGCTGCAGGACATCCATGCTTTCTTCCGCGAGGCATACCGGGTGCTGAAGCCCGGCGGCGTGCTGTGGAACATGGAGCTGCCGCCCAACTCCCGCATGGCGCCATACGAGAGCTTCTATCTGGACTGGGACAGCTATTACAACAACGAGCCCTTCTACAAGCCGTTCCGCGACCAGGACTACCAGGGGCTGTGCAGCGGTGCCGGATTCGCGGCGGAGGACTTCATCGAAGCCACCCTGCCGCGGTACAGTTTCGTCGGCGAGGCGGCCTTCCGCGAGGGCGTGGACCAGCCCGCCCTGTTCGACAGCCAGACCGGCCGCATGGACCCGAAGGGCACGCGCTGGTACGCATTCGGCGCCTGGAAGCAGGCATAGGCCGCGTCCGAGAGGAGAAAGACATGTCCGCAGAATTACCCCGGATGGCCCGCGGCCGCCGCAACCGCTTCTTCGAAGCCGAAGGCGTCGACGAGCTTCTGAGCATGGTGATGGAGCTCACCGCCGAGGTGGCCACGCTGCGCGAGCGGCTGTACGTCACCGAGCGCGTGCTCGAGCAGAACGGCCTCGCGGTGGGCGAGGGCATCGAGCGCTACCAGATCAGCGACGAAGACGACGCCTGGCTCACCGCCGAGCGCGAGCGGTTGCTCTCCACCGTGCTGCGCACGGTCGAGTCCCGCAGCCGCGACGCCCGGGAAGCGGCGCCGGTGGGCGAAGAGAGCGGCAACAAGGGAGACTCCACCGGGGACTCGAAGTCGGTCCGCGCCGCGTGACGGCGCCCCGTCCCGCGTGAGCGACGGCGGCAGCGCCTATCCCACCCTCTTCAGCCCGGTGGAGATCGGCGGCCTGCGGCTGCGCAATCGGCTGGCCCATGCCTCCATCCTCACGAAATTCGTCCGCAACGGCGAGCCCACCGAGCAGTTCATCAACTACCACCGCTCCCGCGCCCGGGGTGGCACCGGCCTGATCGTCACCGAACCCGTCGCCATGACCTCGGTGAACCGGGTGCCGCACCGGCTGCGGGTCTGGGACGACCAGTCCCTGGACTCGCTTGCCCGCATCGCCGAGGCGGTCGAGGGCGCCGATACCCGGCTGCTCGGCCAGGTGCAGGACTCGGGCCGCGGCCGCCACGCCGTCGGCCGTAACGAGGGCGCCGTGGGCGCCTCCGCGCTGCCGGACGACCTCAGCTGGACCGTGCCGCGGGTGCTCACGCCGGGCGAGATACGGCAGATGATCGACGAGTGGGCGGCCGGTTCGGCGCGGCTGCAGCGCGCCGGCTGGTCCGGCGTCGAGATCTCCGCCGGCCACGGCCACCTGTTCCACCAGTTCCTCTCCGCCTGGTCCAACCGGCGGGAGGACGAGTTCGGCGGCGACCTCGCCGGCCGCGCGCGCTTCCTCACCGAGCTGATCGCGGCCATCCGTGCCGCCTGCGGCCGGCCGTTCATCATCGGCGTGAAGCTGCCCGGCGACGACGGCGTGCCGGGCAGCATCGGCCTCGCCGAGGCCCGGCGCATCTCCGGGATCGTCGCCGCCACCGGCGAGGTGGATTACTGGACCTGGGCCTGGGGCGCGCATGCCAACTCGCTGTGGCGCCACCTGCCGGATGCCCACGGCGAGCGCCATCCCTATCTCGGCCAGATCCACGAGCTCAGGCAGGTGGCACCGGAGATCCCCGCCGGCGCCATCGGCTACATCACCGACCCCAACGAATGCGAGCGCGCGCTCACCGACGGCACCGCGGACCTGGCTTTCCTCGGCCGCCCGCTGATCACCGACCCCGCTTTCGGCACGAAGGCGGAGCAGGGCCGCGAGGCGGAGATCCGCTACTGCGTCTCCTGCAATACCTGCTGGCGGGCCATCATCGAGGGCGGCCGGCTGGAGTGCGACAACAACCCCCGGGTGGGCGCGCCGGACGAAGCCGCCTGGAAGCCGGCGCCGGCGCAACGGTCCCGGCGCGTCGTGATCGTCGGCGGCGGCATCGCCGGCATGGAGGCGGCGCACACGGCGGCCCGGCGCGGCCACCGGGTGACGCTGTTCTCGGCTTCCGACGAGCCCGGCGGCAAGACGCGGCTGCACGCGGCGCTGCCCGGCGGCGAGAATCTCTCCAGCATCTACGACTACCAGTACCTGGCCGGCAAGGCCGCCGGCGTGCGCTACGAGACGGGAGTGTTCGCAACCGTGGACGACGTGCTGAGCCTGCAGCCGGACCACGTGCTGCTCGCCACCGGCGCCCGCATGGGTGTGCCGGGCTTCGTGCCGGCGGAGTTCGCCGAGGACGATCTGGTGCCGGATCTGCGCACCCTGGCACGCGATATGCTGGAGCGCTCCGGCCGCGAGCCCGGCCGCATCGTGGTGGTGGACCGGGACCACACCGAGATGACTTACGCCGCCACCGAGCTTCTCGCGGATCGCTTCGAACAGGTCACCCTGGTCACCCCGCGCGAGCGCATCGCCTCCGACTGCTCGCTGATCAACCGGCAGGGCATCTATCACCGCCTGCATGCGCCGGGCGTCGAGATACTCACCTGCGTCGAGCCCCGGGACCTGGACCTCCTGGAGGAAGGCGCGCTCGGCCTGGTGAACGTCTGGAGCGGCGCGCAGAGCCGGGTGGAGGAGGTCATCGCCATCACCTACGCCACGGCGCGGGTGCCGGACGACGCCCTGCGCGAACCGCTGGAGGCGGCAGGCGTGACGGTCGAATGCATCGGCGACGCCCGCGCCCCCCGCGGCGTGCTGGCGGCCACCCGAGAAGGCTACGAGGTGGCAATGCTAATCTAACGTAGGAGGGCCTTCAGGCCCGATCCAATCCGATTCGGGGATAAATCCCCTCCTACAATGTCCAAAACCCCATGCACCGGATTCACCTCTTCTCCATCCTGCTCCTGGCCGCCGGCCTTGCCCACGCCACCGACATCTACCATTGGGTGGACGCAGACGGCATCCCCCACTTCAGTCAGACGCCGCCGGCCGATGCAACCGTGCCGGTCGAATCCCGCGAGGTCGAGACTTCCACCCCTGACGACTACGACCCCGACGAGTATGAGTACTCGGTGATGAACCAGGCCGAACGCATCCATGCGGAGTGGGCGGCGCTGGCGCAGCAGCGGACCGAGGAGCGCGAGGCGCGACGCGCGGCCCGCTCGCAGGAGCGCGAACGCCAGGTCTACGAGCGCGACGGGCAGGATCGCTACGGCTGGCGCTACGGCCGCGAGGTCTGGTACCCGTCCGTCCATCCGCGCCCGCCGTTGCGCCCCGGCTACAAGGTGCGCCGCCACCAGTACGAGAGCCTGGACGAACTCGGCCTCTGGCGCGAACCGCCCGCCTACAGCATCAACTCGACCCGCCACTGGCAGCGCGTCCAGCAGACCCGCTCGCTGGCACAGCCGTAATCCCATGTAGGAGGGCCTTCAGGCCCGATCCGGCTTTCTTTCGTCGTTGGCCTTCAGGCCCGATCAATCGCGGCTGAAGCCGCTCCTGACATCGTCGATAGGCTCCGGTCGGCCCGGACGACCCCGCAGCCCTTGCCCACCCGCTGACGGGCCTGTAGCCGGGAGGTCTGGCACCAGTCAGCAGGCGTCACTGACTGGCGGATCCTCTCGGTCACCGCGAGGCGGCCACGATAGAAGGTGATCGGGGCGGGAGGAGTCGGGCCGGGAGGAGTCGGGCCTGAAGGCCCTCCTACATGCCTGTGGGGGCGTTCCCGTGTAGCATCCCGTCCGTTCGGGACCATCCGCCGGGGGGACGCATGACCAGCCAGGACCACAGCACCACCGTCCGCGACGTCAAGCAGCTGGGCACCTTCGCCGCCCTCGGCAGCCTGGGTTACGTCTTCTGGATCTGCGGCGGCATGGAGATGATCGAGCGGCTCGCCTACTACGGCGTGCGGCAGGTCTCCAGCCTCTATGCCACCGACGCCCAGTCCCGCGGCGGGCTCGGTCTGCTCGAATCGGACCTCGGCATTATCTTCTTCGTCTGGGCCGTCACCCAGACGTTCGTGCCCGTGTTCACCGGCGGCATCTCCGACCGGGTGGGTTACAAGGAGACGATCTTCGCCTCCACGGTGTTCAAGATCGCGGGCTACCTGATCATGGCGATGGTGCCCACGTTCTGGGGCTTCCTCGCCGGCGCCGTCGTGCTGGCCTTCGGCACCGGCATCTTCAAGCCCGGCATCCAGGGCACCATCGTCAAGGCCACCAACCGCAAGAACAGCTCCGTGGCCTGGGGCGTGTTCTACCAGACGGTGAACATCGGCGGTTTCCTCGGCCCGATCATCGCCGCGCAGCTCCGCCAGCTGGCGTGGGAGAACGTGTTCTACGTCTGTGCGGCCATCATCTCGCTGAACTTCCTGCTGCTGCTCACCTACAAGGAGCCGGACAAGGAAGAGCGGCTTGCCCACCGGGCGAAGATCAGGAGCGGCGAGCTCACCGAGAAATCCCTGTGGCGCGAGAGTCTGAAGGAGCTCTCGAACCCGGTGCTGCTCTGGTACATCGTGCTGTTCTGCGGCTTCTGGTTCATGCTCTACATCCTGTGGGACGTGGGACCGCTGTACTTCCGCGACTGGGTGGACACCAGCCGCCTCGTCACGGACGTGTTCGGCCCGGACGGCACCGACTCGAAGGCCGCGATCTTCTTCTTCGGCCTGAACCAGGAGGGCACGCGCATGATGCCCGAGGGCGTGGTGAACATTAACGCCATGCTGATCATGTTCACGTGCTTTCTGGTGGCCGGCTGGAGCGCGCGGCTGAGGGCGGCTAACTCGATGGCGCTGGGGACGTTTTTCGCCTCGTCGGCCATGCTGCTCTTCGGCGGCTTCAACGCCGCCTGGGTGATCGTCGGCGGCATCGTGGTCTTCTCGCTGGGCGAGATGCTCTCCAGCCCGAAGTCGAGCGAATACCTCGGCAACATCGCGCCCCGGGACAAGAAGGCGATGTATCTCGGCTTCTCCCAGCTGCCCATCGGCGTCGGCTGGTCGCTGGAGAGCTATATCGGGCCCACGCTGTACGGCCGGTTCTCCTCGAAGGAGCAGATCTCACGGGAGGTGCTGCTGCGGGACTACGGCTTGAGCACCGCCGACGTGCAGGCCGTGCCCATCGGCGAGGCCTTCCAGAAGCTCGTGGCGGTGAGCGGGCAGAGCGCCCAGGCCATGACCGACCAGCTCTACGCCGCCTACAACATCGGCGCGGTGTGGTATCTCATGGGCGCGGTGGGGCTGATCTCGGGGTTCGGACTGTACGTGTACGGCCGCTGGACCTACCGCCTGGCAGGGTAGGAGGGGATCTTGTGGGAGGGGCTTTAGCCCCGATTCATTAACCCATCGGGCCTGAAGGCCCTCCTACGGGGTAGGAATGCATCGCTTCCTCTACATGTTCGGGCTGATCCTCGCCGGCGAGGCCGTGTTTGCCCTGCCGTTCCACATCGCGCGGTTCTTCCGTCCCGCCGTGCTGGATGTATTCCAGCTCACCAACACCGAGCTCGGGGCGGCGCAGGGCGTGTACGGCATCCTCGCCATGCTCGCGTATTTCCCCGGCGGACCGCTGGCCGACCGTTTCCCCGCGCGCAAGCTGCTCGCGTTCTCGCTCTGGTCCACCGCGGCCGGGGGCCTCTACATGGCGACCATCCCCGGCTACACGGGGGCCCTCGTGCTGTGGGGGTTCTTCGGCGTCACCACCATCCTGTTCTTCTGGGCGGCGCTGATCCGGGCCACCCGGGACTGGGGCGGCAGCGACGAACAGGGCCGCGCCTACGGCCTGCTGGACGGCGGCCGCGGTCTGCTGGCGGCGGCGCTGGCTTCCGTCGCCGTCGCCTTCTTCGGCCTGGTATTCCCGGAGGGCACGGACGCGGTCACCTTCGAGGAACGAAAGGCCGCACTCGTCACGGTGATCCACGGCTACACGCTGGTCACCGCGCTGGCCGGCGTGTTCGTCTGGTTCGTCATCCGCGACGGTCATCCGCCGGAGGAGCCGGACCTCGAACGCTGGCGGCCGGCGGAGGAGGGCCTCCGTCATCACGTTGCCCGCGTGCTGGCCATGCCCGCCGTCTGGCTGCAGGCGCTGATCGTGGTGTGCGCCTACGTCGCCTACAAGGGCTTCGACAACTACTCCCTGTACGCCGTGGAGGTCTACGGCATGAGCGACGTGGACGCGGCCCGCATCGCCGCCATCGGCGCCTGGATGCGGCCG
>Ga0102934_1001722_pt1 | contig 15312 bp, 22 predicted proteins | sample SalPonR2_A_D1_MG_FD_78175 | JGI IMG/M metagenome (GOLD analysis project Ga0102934, IMG submission 78175) | Salt pond soil microbial communities from South San Francisco under conditions of wetland restoration - Salt Pond MetaG R2_A_D1_MG | ecosystem: Environmental > Aquatic > Marine > Intertidal... | reverse complement strand
GGCTTCAATATTATTCTTGTTTGACTTTTCAGTAACTTCAATTCCTTTTTGAATAAGATCAGATATACTTTCAAACATCTCTAACATTTTAGCTGGCTTTTGTTCTTCTTTGATTTTATTAACAACTTGAAAGAAATCATCCTTATTCTCAACAAGAAAGTCTTTACCAAGAACATTTATCATTGTAGATGCAGCTAACTCTTCTCCTTCTGGTGGTGCTCCTCCTTCTGGTGGTGCTTCTCCTCCCATCATATCAGCTCCACCCATTGCAGCCATATCAACTCCACCAGCTTCAGCGCCAGGTGCTCCTGCTGCAGTTTGTTCAAGAGTTCTTTGCATTTCAATATCTGCAATTTCTTTATCACTCATTTTAAGAATCTTCTTTAATATCCATTTATTAGGAAATAATTGTAATTGTTGAATAGTTCCAATTAATGCCATTCTTTGATTAAAAATATCAATCTCTGTAATTTCTTTTACATTAGAAGGTGGAGTTAATTCAATCTTGAAGTCATAAAGATCATCTTTCTTAAATCCTTGAAAAAATAATTCAAGAGCAATAAGTTTATTTAAACCTTTAGTAATTTGTGCTTGAACACGTTCAATAAATCTACCAAATTTTGTATCCAATTGTGAAAGACTTCTACTTCTATCAGATTGTTCTCCCATATATTGTGGTGGAATATTCATTGTTTTAAGAATTTTATCTTTGAAGTATTTTAATAATGGATCATCACTTCCTGATGCACCCATTGCTTGTCCGCCTTGAAGTGTATCAATTCTTGTTCCTTGAGAGCCTTCTCTTACTGGAACGAATATATCAGATGTAATTGACATTACATTTGCTTTTTTATTGATATTACCATTCTCATCAATAAATGATTGAGAACGATATGAATTCTTCATTTTAGTCAAGAATCTTTTTGCTTCTACAGGATTCAAGTTACCTACATCAATATAAAAAACTCTTCTTTCTGGTGCTCTACTTATTCTATAAACAAGCATAATATCTTCTAACATAACAAGTCGTCTATATGTTCTAACACCAGATGATAATAAAGAACCACCATAAGGAGCAGTTGCTTTATTCTCTATTTTAAAGTGAAGAATTTGCCAAGGAAATAATTTGTATTCTTGAGTTTCAAGTTTTACTTTATTTGTCTTATCTTTTTTATCTGTTTTATAAGTAAAGTGTGAAAGTTTTCCATTTATTTCAACTCTTTCTACTTTACTTGGTTCAAGATATCGAATTCTTTTTATTTCTTTTGGTTTCTTATAACTATCTGGAATAACTTCATAAAAGTTATCACCAAGCTTAACTGTTTCATAAATAATAGACCAAAGTTCATTATTCATATCAAGTTTTTGAAGTAATAGTTTTTCAGCAGCTTCTTTGATTGCTTCATCATCAGAATGAATCTTAATAACATCACCCATATCATTTGGCTGAGATGAATCATCAGCAATTAATTCAATACCTCTATGAATAAATTCCATAGTATCCATTTCAGAATAAGTTTCATATCGAGATTTTCTATCTGCTGAATCATTTCCATCACCAAACTCCTGATCATCAAAAAAGATATTCATATCAGACTGATCAATACCAGATGTCATATCATCAAAATGTTTTTCTGCCTTTTTCGGATCTATTTCTGATTGAGCAGATGATTCCATTCCTTGTGCAGCATTAACATCTTGCTGCACTTTCATGGATTGTTTTATATCATTTTCACTAACTTCTTTTCCATTAACTAACATTATTCACTTCCTTATTGACAACGAATCTTTCACTATTAAGTTTCTCTACTATATACTGTATAAGTGATCCATTAAATTCTTCTGATTCTTTTTGATTCTTAATTGTTTCAATACAAGAACTTATTTCTGAATCGTTCTTTGCTTTGTTTAGAAATTCTTTTATATTCATAGTCTTATTATTATATTTGACTTTCAATCCATTATCTTCAAAGAATTCAATAGATTCTTCTACTTCTTTATCTCGTATTTCTTTTATTCTCTTTTGTGCTTCTTCTTCTGAAATCTTACCAGACCTTTTTAATCTTTTAATTATTTGTATTTTTGCATTGTCTGTGATGTTTTCAGGGTCAATGTTTTTAGAAAGCTTATCTCCAACATTAGCAATCTTTCCAACTGCAATGGCACTTGAACGTGCCAACTTTCCTTGACCTGTTTGTTGAGCCATTGTATTGTCAAATCCACCTAAATGTTCTCCTGATTTTCCAAGAATCTGCTTCCCGCGACGACGCGCCATTTCTTTTTTTAATTTATTTGTATGTTTATTGTTGTATTTCACAGATTTACTCCGAATGTTTATTCTCTTCTTGTATTATCTTTATGATATCTTTTCTAAACTTGGTAAAAACATAAGTATTACCAACACTATAGGTTAGATAATATCCAAATGAAGGGAACATTCTCTCATATATTCTATGAAGTCGTTTATCTTCAGCTTCATAAAAGATAACATCAGGCCAATTCTTCAGAACATATTCCTTACCAATGAACTCTACACATTTAATTAAACTAAATATATTAACATTATTCCCAGTTTTTAATATGTTCCAATCATATCCAACTAATTCTTTAATTTGATTTTTATATTTCATTAATGGTTCAAAAATGTTTTCGTCATCATCATCCATGAAATCTATAGCATCATCTATTCCTTCAAACTTAACAATATCAAATTCAAATGTATAACCATCAATTTCAAATGTATATTCAAATATGTCATCATCTTGATTGCATATTATTTTAGAAGCCATTCATATTCCTTTTTACCCATACTATAATTTTCTTGAAAAAATTCTTCTATTTCTTCATCTTCACCTGAAACAATATTAAAACTGTCATCTGTCTTTGTTATATTTATGTCATCTGTATTGTCATCTATAGATATAGTATTACCATCATCACCAATTAAAAAACTTTCACCACTTATAATTGCTTTATTTCTATTATACATAGCAATAGCAAAAGCCATTATAGAGTCATCATGACAACCTTGAGCATGTTCTGCTTTACTTCCACCTGTCCAAACCCAAGTAGTCATTTCTAACCATAAACGTCTGGAATATATTTTAATAGTATCCCAAAGTTCATCTACAGTTATCCAATCAATAAAATCGTTAACAATTAATTTTCTGGTTTTAACATCAGTAATCCAGCCTGTATATCTTGAAACATTATTCTTCTTTTTCATTTGTTTAAACATATTGTTATATGGTTCATTCTCATTATAATATAAACCATTAAAAATCGACTCACCAATCGAATTAGATTCAATAACAATATAACCTTCATTATACCATTTTGCAACTTTTCTTATGAATCTTACAAAATTAGGTGTTGATACAAAACCTTTATATTCTGCAACTTGTTCATAATCAGCAACATCAATAACTTCAATCGAAGAATAATCACTTCCTGTTCCTGTTCCAACATCGATTCCAAGTATATATCTATGTCCAGGCACAGGATCTTTCCAAACCCACCAACCTTCAACCTGTTCTGTTCCAAACTTGTCTCGTCTAATAGGATCTTTAATTGCTTGCTCAACTTTTTCTAATATATCTTCATTAAATACTTTATCACCAGCAATAATAAAGTCATGAAGAATTTCTTGTCTATATGTAGGAGCACCTAAATCTTTATAAGAACTATTTAACCAATCATTATCTTGATATTGATCTCTTGCAATAGGATCAAAAAATTCTTTAAATCTTTTCTTTACTGCTGAATTATAATAATAACCTGCTTGAATTGCTTGTTCAAGCATGTCATTATAACCTTTCTTTGGTCCTTGAATTCTTGGATCATCTGGAATTTCCCACCAATCTATTTCAAGATATTTTGTATTCTTTTCTCCAACACGAGCACTCATTACTTGTTCATAATAATAAGCACCTTTTCCTGATGTTCCATTAGGTGTAGAAATGATTATCATTTGTCCACCAGTTTTATTTAATGTAGGCTGAGCAGATGCAACAATACTTCTAATCATTTTTTCTGATTGATAAAATGCAACTTCGTCCATTATCAAAACTGAAAGAGAATCACCACGACCAGCATTTTCTGATTGTGACTCTGATACAATTTCTGATGTAGCTCCTGAAGCATGTTGGAAGACAATCTTTTGTTGATTTTGTGATTTTACAGGAGTCTTCATCCATTCTGGAAGAGATGCCATAGTTGTGTTGATTTTTTTAACGAAAGCTTGAGCTTTTAATTGTTTAGTAGAAACAACATCTACAGATTCAGCTTCAAAATAATGAGCTTTCCAGAAAGCATAAAGAGCAAACACAGTAGACATACCACAATTATGAACCATAAGTCCATTAGATAGAAAATCAGAAGAGGATGTTGTTATATCATATACTTCTTCTTTGTTTTTTAAGTGCTCAATTTTCCTTATCTTATTAAATGATTGACTGGAGTTATATGGTTTTTCATTTGAAATTAGATCAGAAACTTCATCTGTTTTTCCTTTTATTCCTATTTCATCAATGAATTTAATAATAGATTTTTTTTGTGTCATCTTTATTTTCCAGAATCTTTGAGTAAATCTTTTATCGAACTGTTCTTGTATCCAACAGTGTATTCCATATTTAGTTTGTAATATATATTCTAATTGTTTTAACAGAGTAAAATTAGGAGCACCTAATCCTATTTCGTACTGTATGTAGTTGGGTCTTCTTTTGTCCTGATTATAAGTGATATATCCATCACCAGCAAATAATCTATTTAACATTATAGACATTTGTTTTTTATTTAAATTCATTAAGTTATTAGTTAATGTTCTATCGTTAGACTTCTTGTTAATGTTGTGTTCCTTCATAAAATTCATCAAAGGTCTTTCAATATGTTTATTCTTTGTGTTAGATACTAACCTTACATCATATCCTTGTTTTCTGTTTTCATCATAAGGTCTTTCATATATATATGGTTCGCAATTATCAAATGTTTTACCTATTTCTAAAACTTCATTTATATAATCTAAGTTTGTATTTATAAAGCTTGGTTGAGAGGCTCGTCCATCCGCTAAGTAGTATCCTATTAAGGCTGCATGTTTGTCATCCTCAAGCTCGAAATTACCAAAGTCGTTATAGTTTATAATAGAAATAATTTCATCTTTTAATGTTAAATCCTTTGCTTCTTTCCATCCTTCTTTAGTTAAAATTTTATGATCTAATGTAAGTTTTAAGTCAGAACCTGAATTAGTTAAAATTCTACAAACTTCCTTTTTCCCTTGCGGTATAAAGTTTTCTACTAACACAAACTCTTTTTTATCATCTATAATAGTTTCTATCATATCTCCAGGCTTAACGTCTTTGATTGATATATATCCTTTATCGGTCATAACGTAGTTTTCTTCAGTTAAACATTGTCTTGTTTTATCTAATACAACTTTTCTATGTTTATCAATTTCTTTTGCCATTTCAGATTGAAAGTAATAAGGTTGCATTTGAATAGTTCCAAGACCGGGAATATCTACACGAGCATATTTATTGATAAAATAAGAAAAAGAATTCTTTATGAGATATATTTCAATTGCTGTATCTACTAATTCTGTAGAATCATCATTATAAATAGTATAAGCTTGAATACCATTCATGATATTAATGCAATCATCAATAGTAATTTCTATATCATACTTTTTTATTTTCTTTTCAATTGAATCTATAAATGCTTTTTCTTCTGGTGATAACGCCACTTATTCCCTCTTATCAATATATTTCTTTAATTGTTGTCTTGCACTTTTTAATAACATTAGAATAGAAGCAGCTTCATCATCTTTATTAACTGTCTTTCTAATATCCTCAAACATATCAGATAAATCATCATGATAGTCTTTTAATTTTTGAAGTATTTGTTCATTTTTCTTTTTATCAAAATCAATGACTTTAGCTTCTGTTATATATTTCTTTAGTTTCATAATGTTGCCTTTATAACACCTTTCATCCAAGATCTATCAGCATCTTGTAAAGCTTTTCTTTGTGTTGTATTAAACGATAAAGGATTTGATTTAAACCCTCTACTATCACTATAATTACCAGTGCAAAATATATATCTTTTAGATTGTTCATTATAAGGAATGCTCCAGTTATCACATATAGTTGAATGGAATGAACTTCTATCTACTACATATATGTCATTCTCTTTAATGTCTAAAACCATTGCTAAATCAATATGACTACTGCCTTCTTCTTTCTTGATTTTCATTATTGCATCATTTAATTCTTTTGCTGAAGAACATTTAAATGATTCGTTTTTTCCACCACGAATTTTCTTTATCATTTTTGATTGTATCTCTAAAAGAAATCGTTCTAATATTAAATTAAGCTTTTCCATATTTTGCTCTTACTACAATATCTGACATATTTCTTTTTTGTTTTTCGCTACCATCATCAATAAGTCTAAATGTTTTTCCCACCATAGAAAATTTTATATTATTTGGTTGTTCCTTTATAAATTTATTAAAAGATTCTAAGTCTTTTACTTGTGGATTGCTTTGTTCTAACTTCTTAATCATCTTATCTAATATAGACTTTGGAAGTTTTTCAATAGGAGTTTCTTTTTTATTTTTCTTAGAATTTATATTCCCAACAAATACTGGATTACCAAGTATATTTTTTTTCAAGGTTATAATAGCTGTTTCTTCTAATAACAAATTTATCCCTTCTAAAAATAAATTTTCTTTCATTTTTTCTGATTCCTTTTAAAGTTTATTTTCTTTTTTATGTAAGATTTCTATCATACTATTAATTAATTCTTTTTCTTCTTCTGATCCATCTTCCATATCATAAGCTTTTTGTAATTTATCTGCCATTTTTATCATTTCTTTATCACCATTTTGTTCTGCTCTTTCTTTTATATTAGATACTAAATCATTAATAATTATATCAAAAGCAGCAGTAAATCCAGCAACCTTTTCTCTTTGTGAATTTGCATATTCTCTAAGCTTTTTAATACTTTCATTCATTTCTTTTTCTTTCTCTTTGTATTCTAATCTTTGTTCTTTATATCTTGAATTAAAATGAGCATATAAAGAAAAGATAACACCAACAAATGCAACTATTTCACTAATACTTAAAGTAGTCATTAAAGGTCCAAGTTGTTGAACGTTAGTAATTAAAATGTAAAAAGCAATCCCTAAGAATATGCTAACTGATATAAATAATGTAATTAATGAACCTAAAAAATTTGTTTTACTTTTTTTCATAAAATCCTCTAAGTAGTATATGGTATTAACTTGACAAGAAAAAAAAGGTAGGTTATAATTAAGACATGAGAAATAGAACTTATACAATATTTTCACAAGATGTTAATGTAGATTTTGATCTTTATAAAAAAGAAATGATTAAAAATGATATAAGAGACAACAATGCAAGTTATGAATACTTTACTGGTATAGCATATAAATTAACTGGTAGTATGGAGCATTTTTGTGATTGTGAATTTTGTGATAAAGAATATGAATATAAAGAAGAAATGTTTACTTCAAAAGAAGAAGCAAACAAATATATAAAGTCAAATAAAATATTTGGAATTAAACTCGAAGAGTATGGTTATTATAAAAAAGCTGTGAGGCAAAATAATGCAGACTTCGGGTTATTTGAAAAGGCGGAGTGATGAAAGTAGCAGTTGTTGGTTCAAGAAACTTTACTGACTATCAAATAGGAAGAAGTATATTATTGGAAATAATTCAACCAGAAGATATTATTATTTCAGGTGGAGCAAAAGGTGCTGATACAATTGCAGAACATTTTGCAAAAGAATTCGAAAATGAAATTATTATACATAAACCAGACTGGGATAAATATGGTAAATCTGCTGGTATGATTCGTAATGGACAAATCATAGAAGATTGTGATTATGTTGTTGCTTTTTGGGATGGTAAATCAAGAGGAACAGCAGATACAATTAGAAAAGCAAATAACTCAAATAAACAAGTGATTCAAATAGATATATCTAAAATAATTACTTCCTAAAATGTGTCTTTAAGTTATCAGGATTAACTCCAGACTTTTTAGGCGATATAGAAGCACCAATTAAAATGTTTGTATTGCCACTATTCTCTTTATCAATAGTTCTTGCTAAATCAATTAAATTTTTATTTGCAGAGTTCTGAATTTCTAATGCTTTAATTAACATTTCTTTTGATGAAGTAGAACGATCTCTACCATACATAACATCATCACTAAAATTAGTAAATACTTTATCAGCTTTACCAATTACATCAAGAGAATTTTCTACAATTTTATTTGCTAAAGAATGTTTTTCATCTAAATCAATTTCAGTAGATAAAGATTCTGATCTTGTTGCTGGTAAAGCTTCTTCTTCTTCTTTCTTTTTATGATTTTCATCATCATCAACTTCATTTATTAAAGAATCAATATCAACATCAATATCTTCATCTTCTTGTTTTTTTCTTTGAGGTTTAGGGGTTGTTGAAGGTCTTGGAGTTTCAGTTTTTTGCTTAGATCCACCTGTTCTTACATTACCTTCATTAATAGTTATATCTCCTTCTGGTGTATAAGCCATAGCATGAGTATCATCAGGAAGGCTTGAATCTGTTGGGTCTTTCATTAACTTCTGTAGATTTTCTCTTGGGTTTATCTCTTCACCATCAACAGTAATTATTGCGTTTTTGAGGATATCATCTATTTCATCTTCATTAAGTTTATCGTCCACTTCATTATCCTTTTAAATCATCCACAACACCACGCCATTGACATTCATTACACATAGTTATGTTCTTCTTGTCTTTGTATTGACCTTCTGGTAAATCAAGTATAGTTATATTTGTATCAACTAAGTTTTTACTATTACAACGAGGACATCTTGTTTTATGTTCATAGTAACGTCTTATCTCGTCTGTTATTTCTGCCATGATTATCTATTATCTCCCTCAGTTCCATCAAATAATTCATATCCATGTTTAGATATATCTTTTACAAATTCTCTGATGTCAATACTTCTCATGCCATATGATCTAGCCCAAGAATAAAAATCAGTTTTACTTACATACTTTTTAGTTTTCATTAAATAATCTGTAAGTATTATTGAAATCTGAATAAATCGCTTTCTCTTTTTTCCTATGAAATTCTCATTAACTATATTAAATAACGTGTCTCTCATTTCTTCAATGAAGTGTTCAAAATTAGAAAAGTTCTGAGCATGTAATTCAATATGATCATCAATATCAGAATGGTTTCTATGTTTTTGCCTTCGTTCTGTATAATTTAATAAAGATCGTTTTGCAATGATAGAGAAATAGTTAAATGCTGTTCCCTTTGTAGGTTGCCATTTCATATAGTTTGTATAACACGACATTAAACCATGTTGTAAGCAATCATCATATGGTTCAAATACATAATATCTATATACTTGAATAATTGCTTTTACAATTTTTGTTACTTCAATAGTAATAAGTTCTTCAAGTTTTAAATCTTTCCAAACTACTATTTCATTTCCTTCTTCATCAGTTTCTTTTATTGCAGTATCTTGATATTCAAAAATCCAATTAGTTACCATCTCTTCATTAAAGTAATTTTTAGGACTTTTCTTTTTAGTTTTTTCAGCCATTAGATTCCCTTAAGCAATAGAATTTCTATAATAAAGGATTTGTTTATTAAGTAATGCTTGATTAAATTGTCCTGGCAATATTTCACCGTCTTTGACTAGCATTATAGAAAAAACAGAAGTTCCAGCATTTTTTGTTATTTTAAATCCAATGTTGTCATATTTATCTTTTCCATATTTTACTTCAACAATAATCTTATCACCTTTATCTACGATGTCATCTAACGCACTCTGTCCTGCACCAGCAAGAACAAGAATCACTTCTTGAATTGTTGGAGAAATGATTGATTCTCCTTTTACTTTCTTAGCTTTCTTTCCAAGAACTCTTGCCACAGAAGAAGTCTTATTCTCAGCATGTTTTTTATCTGATAAGTAATCTACTAAATCCTGAAGTGTTTGAAGATGTTCTGCTTCTTCTTTTGGAACTACTATTTCACCTTCAACTTTTCTTTTATATATAGCTTCAGTTAAAAGATTACCTTCATCGTCAAAACTTTCTGCAGGAGTTTCTTCTTCCTCTGCGGGAGTCTCTGCTTCACCGCCCTCTTCAGGAGCAGGAGCTGCAGGAGCAGGAGCTGCAGGAGCTGCAGGAGCTGCAGGAGCTGCAGGAGCTGCAGGAGCTGCTGCTTCTGGTTCTTCTTCTTTGTCTTTAAATTCTTGAATAAAAACATCTATATTATAAAAGACTTTTAAATTTTGTTTCTTTTCTTCGAATATAACATCTTGAATTACATCTTTAACAGTTGTCATTTTTAACCTACCTTATCTTCAATTGTATCTGTTAAGAAATTAACAAAACTAATAAGTTGTTTGTATGACTCAAAAATCAATCCATTTTTTGGATTATCTGTTTCATAAACTTCTGTATGTTCATCATTTGGTGAATAGAAAACTTCATATTTAACTTCACCAGCTTTAAAATTAATTATATCTTCGTTTGACATGATTGCTCCTTATATACCGTTTGTATTATTTATGACTCTTATAGACAATCATTCATCAAAATCTTCATCTTCGTCAATTTCTTTTAACTTAGGAAAAATTTGTTTATTATTAATATCAACAAATGTTACCTCTGCTTTCTCTAAAAACTCTTCTTGTAGTGGAGTTGGATCTATACAAATCACAGCCATCATCATTAAAAACGGATTGTTTTGTAATGCAATTGCGTCAAATTCAAATCCATTTACTTCAAATTTTTTTTCATTAAGAATCTTACCATCTACTCCAATTATCTCACTCATTATACTACCCCATTTTTTATGTGTTTTAATAACATCATAGTTTTTTTATCGAGACCATAAATCTCTTTGAATTTATTGTTCATTGTTATTTTTTTATCTGTAAGGTTTATGAATACTAATTTCATTTGTTTACCACTATCCAATCTCCATTGTGTGAATTTCTTATTAAACAAATCCTTTGGGAAATTTCTATCATTAGTCCAAACAAACATTACATTTTCATCTATGTCTTCTATTGCTTCAAATATCTTTTTAAAGTCAGGTCTTTTATATTTTCTAACATAACCTTCTGCTTCAAGTATTGAACGAGGATCTTTTCTGTGAAATCTATTACCATCTAAATCAAATACATTTTTTGACATGCCAATTATAACAGAAGATGCAACAGCAGGAGTTGTTGCTATATTATTTAATTCTTCTGCAAACATATGTTCACCAGTATCAACTATGTGAATACTTGGATTATATGTTTTCTTTATTCTTTCAAGCAACTTCTCTTCTGAAAAATCGAGAAGTTCCATCTCTTCACCTTGAAAAGCTTTTCTTTTCATTTGTGAATAAACCATAAGAAGTGTTATTATATTTAATCCTACCTTCAATTTTCTATTTCTGTAGAATGATACAAGCTCTGTAACATGACCATTTAATTTATCAATATATCTTGGTATAAGAGGATATACTTTTCTACTGTTTATCATCATAGGATGTTCTTCTTTATTAAATAAAGAGAATATGACATCTTCATCTCTATACACATTACCAGGAATCATATCATTCGTAAACTTTAATTCTTCTATTGCATTAAGAACTATTTTTTTTGTTCCTTGTCCATGTCTCATTTTTTCATATGCTACAATCATAGGAAAATTTTCTGTATAATCACTTAATTCATTCTCATCTATATGATCTTTAGCTAACCACTTAAAAAGAAGTTGTTCTTTTTTATCAGTTGGTTTTGGTTTCATTAATCTCATAATATCTTGAGCTTTCCAATTACTTCCTGCTCGTTCTCTTACAAACATCTTTTCAAGTCTTGAAGCATCATGATGCTTAAACCAATTATGAATAGCTTCATGAATAACTTTTCCAAATCCTCTTTCTTTTTTGCAAAGCTCCATAAACTTATAAAGATGTTTTGGTGTTCTAATTATTCTATCAAATTCTGATTTAAAAATTCTTTTTGCTCTGAAAGGACCAGCTGATAATAAAACTAATGTATATATAAAAGTAGAATGATTTAGTTTTAAAGGAAAAGTTTCTTCTATTAATTCTTCGATTCTCTCTGGAGCAAATTGAATTACTTTCTTTACTAAATCTATTCTTGTTTTATCAAATGATTCATTAAGAAAAAAAGAATTATTGAACGAACCAGTAATTAACCATTTTCTAATCATTTGTATTTCAATATGACTAAAACTAACTTTCTCTCTTTGAACATTTCGTTTCTTATAAAAACGAACAGCAGTCTTTTTTCCGTCTGACACTTATAGCTCCATATTTTATGTATTGTATATTAGATCATATGCATAATCCATACCAGATAAATCAAATTGATTTCTTCCTAAATCTTTTTGGTCATGTATCATAGTATGAATTAAATTAAAGTTTTCTCTTATTCTATCCATATCATCTTCATAATATATTTGCTGTGATGTAGGTTCTGTATCTTTCATTCTCCAAACTTCAATTCTTGATTTATTTAAGTTGTAGATATATCCCCATTCAGCCATGCCCCAAGTTTTTATATTTTCAAAGCCATCTAACATAAATAATAAACCAGCATGTCTTACAAATATAAAATAAGTAAAAACATCAGATTGTATTTGAGATAATATTTCAAAGAATGTTAATTTTTCTAATGGTTTTCGAAATGTCCATCCAGCACTTTCAGATCCTATTCCTATTCTTTTCTTGAACTGGTTTAGGAAGAAATCGCTTGGTTTTTTATGAGAATCTACAACATTCATTCTTTGAAACATAAACATAATCTCTTGCGGCCAAGAATAATATAACGTTTTAAATAAAGCATATCCTAAAGCTTTAGGATGACTTGTTCCTTCATGATGAGTTATTTTTAATTTACCATTGTAATAAAATCCATACACTGCTGACATTATCTATTTACCTCAACCAACTTTTCAAGTTTATGGTAACGAATTTTTTCATTTCTAATATATCTCCATCTTCCTGTTTCTATTACTTTAAAAATAGTAACTGAAAGACCTATCTTTTGGATAATTGCTTCATCACCATCTATATATACGGTATCTCCTTCAGTGAATTGAGGATCTAAATAAAACAATACACCGAATGTTGCAGCAGTGAGTAAATCTTTTATTACCATACCTATAATAAAAGCAAACCAACCGAGAACAAGAGTTCCTATTTCGATTGATAATACTTGAGTTAGGCTACTTAATACTTCTTGTGTTTCCAAGGATTTGTTCCCTTAAAGAAAATCTACGAACAGTTTCTTCATTAGTATTAGTTTTATCTGCTCTCATTTTTAATAAACCTTTTGCAATAGCATCATCAATAGATTGTTCAGGTGTTTTACCTGTTTTCTCTTTCCATTCTTTTGCAAGTTCTTCATAATCTTGTTTTTCTTTTTGTGCTTCTTTCTCAAGTTTCTTGATTTTTGCAAGTTCCTCTGGTTTATCCCTTGCAAGTTTAGCTCTTGCAATATCTTTAGCTCTATCTGAAATATCTCCACTTGGAAGAACACCTTTACCAGAATAAGTATAACCTAACATTTTTCCAAGAATTTCAAGTCCTGCTAAATGTTCTTCTTTTTCTTTATCGGTGAGTTTAGAATCATCTCTTATTTGTTGTGCAGTTTTTTGAATTTTATCTTCAAGTTTCTTTTTTATTTTTGTTTGATTGGTTGGAGAAGTGCTTCCTGATTTATCTCCTGTAGCAGCTTTAATTACTCTCTCTTGTTTCTTTTTCTCTGCTTTTGCTCCAGAACCTTTTTTGGCAGTAGAAGGATTTGTAGCAGAAAGAGCTTCTCTATATTCTTTTTCTTCTTGTGAATTCAAAAGTGATTTAACATTTCTTGCTACTGATTTCAAAGGCTTACCAGAAGATTTACTTATAGTAATATCTACAGCACCTTTATAATCACCTTTTTTAATTAACTCTGCAATCTTATCTGGATCTTTAGCGTCTGCCATTTCCATTAATTCTGTTTGTAATATATCTGATACTTTCATATAAATTCTCCTACTTACTTTTATAAGCTTTTACAGCTTGAATTGGAAGATCTTCTTCCTTGGCCATTTTTCTTACAGCTTGAATATTTTTATCATCATCATCAAGAAATTTTATTTGATATCCTTTCTTTGCATATTCTCTTAATACATTAGCTTTCTTTTCAAAGTCAGTAGAACCTTTATATTTCTTATTATCATCATTGATAGCATGAACAAGATTTCTTATAAGTTTATCTCCAACTTCTTGAAGATTTCCTTTAGCATCTTTAAATCTCAAGAAAGCACCAATAGATTTAAAAATTACATTCTCCATTCCACGAGCAGTAAGAATACCAATTTTCCATCCATTCTTTATATGAGCATCCATCATTTTAAGATTAGGAACAATAGGTAAGCCAGTAGTAATAGACTTTGCTACTTTTTCTGGGTTTCTAAATTCTTTATAATCATAATATTTTTTTGTTTCTGGTGTTACTTTTTCCTCAGCATATTCAGCTGGAGTAAGTTTTGCAGCACCTTTAGGATGATCTTTGCTTCTATGAATATAAATATTTTGAGCTGTTAGTAAGGTATCATCTATATCCAAGAATAAAATACCTTTTCCGCCTTTCGGTCCTGAAACTTCTTCATTTATATAAAGAGTTTCAAGAATAGTATTTTTAAAATCCATTACTCATCTTCCTTCTTTCTCTCTTTCTTAGACTTCCATCCAGCATCTAATAAATCCTGTTGCTTTTTGGTAAGCTTAGAAATGTGAGTCTTTGGATCAAGTCCAAACTCTTTCATCATTGCTTTGTAATATTCTTTGTAAGTTTTATATCCCTTACTCTCTAATAACTCTTTTAATGTCATAAATTTTCTCCATAAAGTTTTATTGTTAAGTTTATCTTTACTGTTACCTTGGCACTTATATAAATATATATTTAAAATATGGAGGAGCTGTGTATTACATTTATGTTTGTAAAGAATGCAAGAAAGAAGAAGAAATACATCACGGAATAACAGAAGATCCTGAAATTCTTTGTGATAAATGTAAAAAACCTATGGTTAGAAAGATAATGTTAAATACTGGAGTTCATTTTAAAGCAAGTGGCTTCACAAAGAAAATATTATAAAAGGAGAAGGATAATGGCAACAAATCAAGAAAAAAAAGATATGATTGAATTACTTAAAGAAATTCAAAATGCAGGAACAAAGAAAAAACCATTAACTGGTTCTGCTAAATGGATTACTTTGGCTATTCTCGT
>Ga0102934_1001719_pt1 | contig 15337 bp, 12 predicted proteins | sample SalPonR2_A_D1_MG_FD_78175 | JGI IMG/M metagenome (GOLD analysis project Ga0102934, IMG submission 78175) | Salt pond soil microbial communities from South San Francisco under conditions of wetland restoration - Salt Pond MetaG R2_A_D1_MG | ecosystem: Environmental > Aquatic > Marine > Intertidal... | reverse complement strand
TTCACGTACATGCGATCCGGCTTGAAGATTGGACGACGACAGGCATCGAAGATCTGGCAGAGCCTGGAGAAGAAAGAGAAAGAGTTCTTTGAGAAGTTCTTGCCATTGTACCGCGCAAGTGGCAAAAAGAAGGACGCGGTCGTGCACAAAATCCGCGAAGATTCCGAGTTTGAGACCATGCAGGCGCGCATCCTCGCTCTTTCGAAGATTCACGCGGACAGCGAAGACCAGAATCCGGGCACAGAGAAGCACGCTCAGATTTCGGAGACAAAGCGTGCCGAAGATCACGCGCTTCCGGTGCCATTGTCAGCGGCATACGGCACCAAAGAGCGCGGAGGAGAGAAGAACAAAAAGAAAGAGCGCGAGGAGAAAGAAAACGGCGCGGAAGCGGTCAGTGCACCGAGTGACGCAAAGAAACCTCAGGCACTCTCTGCGACAAAACGCGCTTTCGTCAAGATCGGCGACTTGACCGAAGACAGCAGCGACTCTGACGCCGACTCGCCGGAGCCTCCCAAGCGCGCGCGCAAAGCCACAAGAGGCTATGGCGAAGACAGTTTCATCGTCCCCGACGACAAGACTCTGAGCACCGAAGAGTCGTCCGAAAGCGAAACAGACTCGCCCCGGCTGCTAAAGCGCAAGCGCTCGCCGCCACGCACGTTTGGCAGTCTAGAGGCCGACATTCGTCACTACGTTCTGGCCAAGGACGAGAACGACAAGGCTCCTCTGCTTCGCCGGTTCAACGCGCTTCGCGCGCAGATTGGCGAATTTGGCCGCGGAGAGATCTCGATCCGCGAATCCGTGGGCCATCTCGCGGAGAAAGACCAGATCGTGTTCACCGAACTTCCGCGCGCCGAACGCGACACGTGCGCTTTTTGCCGACAGTCGCATCCGTGTCGCTACTCGTTCGACGGTGGAGACCTGTGCGTGTCGTCGAACAAAGTCGGGCGTTTCTGTTATTTGCGCTATATGGCTCTCGTCGAGTTTGGCAAATTGCACACGCTGATTTTGACTGCTCGGCTGCAAGACGACATCTCCGATTCTCAGTGGATCGGGCTGGCGAAGAAGTTCGAGAACGCCGAGAACGTGTGCACCGAGTTCATCGCGCAAATCGAAGATCGTCGTGCTTAGACAGTTTAATTAAACATCTCGCGCAGCCGATCGTACAACGGGCACACGCCAACGGGCAAGCGCATCCACTCACGGGCGTAATGTCGCTTGTCTGCGTGTAGAATCGGCGTCATGTTGTCATGCTCGCCGCGGCGCCAGTCTGCGATGTGGTTTGACTCGAGGACGGTATGGTTTGCGATGGCAATGGCGCAGCCAATGCACGCATCGTCGTACTTGCACTTTGTTCCTGCCAGACGCTGTGCCATTTGATCCGAGAACACATCGGGCGCACACGCAGGCTTCCACAACGAACCGCAGGTGAATGAGTAGTGCGCTGGCTGCGGAGCTTTGGCGTTGAATTTTCGCATTATATCGACCAGATAGGGTTCCATAACATTGACGGGTTGGTGGTGCGCACCGACACACGCATCGCTGTTCTCGAAGTTGTCCAAGACATCCGTTGGGATGCGCCCGCGGACCAAACAATCTGGCTGTAGAAGCATGACGAAGTCTACTTTTTGCCGAACCGACGCTTCTCTGTACATGGCAAAGAGCTGCCGCATTCCCTCCATGCCATTTACATGAACATACTGGTCGCCCTGTACTCGAGAAAACACATCTTCCTTAACAAAATGCTGAAACGTGCAATGGCCAATGGCAGAGCACAGCTTGCCTATGAGAACAGCGTTTTTTTCGTCTGGGCCATTCACTAAAACAATCAAAGGCGAAAGGGGATACTGCGTGCGCATCAGAGCCCAGGGCAAGGCGAGTTTCGACGCACGAGCTCCGGAATCTACGGGCGCAAAGAAGGCCAGACGACGAGATTGTGCACTTTTAAAGACAAGAAGCAATGCCGCGAGGATTGCAATCATCGTTGCGGTGTAATTTTGACATGAACCGACGATACTGCTCGCGCTCGCAATTCAACCAAACAACACCGGTAAACAATGAGCATTTGCGACTACACGTCTTCCGAACAGATTGTGATCGCCCTCCTCGTTCGCATGCGGGAACTGGCACAAGAAAAAGAGAAAGAAATGAGACAGAAAGCCGCCGCTTACAAGGAACTCTACGACCGAAAGAGGAAGCGAGGGTCGCTGACCAGATCAACGAGCGTCAATGTGACTACGAACGTGCGCGCCAAGCTCCCGCCGATCTACACGCTAGTCAAAAAACGAGCAAGTTCACTGTCGGGAAAGAAGCGCTCTTTCAACGACACTCTTGGTGTACAACGCGTCTGCTTGGCGACAAAAAAGCGCGAGCTAGTGAATTAATTTGCGCGTCGTGCAAACACCCCTGTCCGCGCACACTCCTTAAACACCCAGTGATGTCGGTCGCCGTTTCAACAATCGAGTTGTTCTTCTACTGGCTCGGCGCCACGGTCGCCGTTGCTGGCTTGCCGATGTACGCGCGCAACGCCAACCGCGACCGGCGATTTTGGTCCGACGTGCTGCGCAAGCCGTCGTGGGCGCCGCGGTCCACTGTTGTCTTTTCGGTCGTTTGGGCGATTCTCTACACGCTACAGGCGCTCGCCGCGACGCGCATGCGCGTCTTCGGGCCGTGGCAAAGCGGCGTCAATCTCGGCGCTCTGGTGGTGTACGTTATTTTGCAGTTTGTGCTCGCATCGTACACCTTCTTGCTTTTCTCGTTGCGTTCGCTGTGGGCGAGTACAATCAGTGTGGCGCTCTCGCTGGTGCTCGCGATTATCGAGACCGTCTTTGCGTTTCGGCTCGACACGCTTTCGGGCATAGTGTTTGTCATTCTGGACATCTGGCTCGTTTACGCACTGGCGCTCTCGATCTCTATCTGGGTCTTGACAAACGGCGAGAAGGTGGTTCGCAGTGGCGCGCGGACGCAGATTGTGTGCTGATCAGAGTGCAGTGAAATTAGATCTTTGTCGACTAAAGATCCAACTTTGCTTGCCCGTGTACCAAAGCGACGTCCCGATGCGCACGCTAGCGCTTCTTGTCGCACTTGCGTGCTCCGTGCGCGCCGGCGTGCAGGAGGACGAAGAGTTCCTCAGCGACATGTGCACCCAGGACAATACCTTGCAGTGGTGCAGTCAAGCCGTGACGGCTGCGAATTATTGCAACATCCTCAACGGAGCGGTGCAGTGCGACGACAACCTCGTCATCCAATTGCTTGCTATCAACGATTACAACGGCCCTGTTCCTGCGAGCGTGGGAGAGACAACAATGCGCGAGATCCAGTTCAACAACTGCGACATTACGATGTTCGCAGACGAACTCGGTGACATGCCCGAGCTCGACCGGATCTTTATTACGGGATCTACAATCCCTCCGCTGCCCAGCTTTGCCGGCCAATATGCCGGGCTCGAAGAACTCATTGTGCTCGAATCGACCGTGAACGGCCCGTTTCCGCAGGCGATAATCGAAGCAGAGGCCCTCCAAGTGCTTAGCGTGCAATCGACGACATGGAACACGCCTTTGCCGGCCGGACTGGCAAACTCGCCGTTGATCAAGTTCCAAATTTCGCTCTCCTCGTTCACCGGGGCTTTGCCGGTTTTCGGTGCATCGCACAGCATAGACGATTACATCGTCGTGGGATGTCCTTCGTTGACCGAGTTCAACGACCCCGATTTGCTGCACGGCGACAAGCTCGAGATTTTTGAGCTCGGGGACAACGAACTGATGCAGGGACAGATTCCGCCCAGTCTGGGCTCAACGCTTACCCTGCGGATCTTCCGCGTGTATCGCATGCCTCTTTTCCAAGGACCGCTTCCACCAACCGTGCGCTACGCTCAGGGTTTGATCAAGTTTGTCCTGGGAAGACTCGATTACACGGCGCCGTTCCCGGAAGAGCTGTGTGAGCTTACAGACCTCGAGCAGTTTATCGTAGACGATGTGTTTGTAGGTCGCATTCCGCATTGCCTGCGGCGTCTGCGACGTGTCATCGACTTTGGCATCAGCGGCTCGGGGAAGCTGAACTGCGACGAAACGCAAAACGTCGTGGGGTCTTTGCCACAATTCGTCGCAGACGTAATGTTGCGCGGACTGGCCGAGTTCCAGCCAAATCCGGCCTCGCCGCAATTATCTCTAACAATAAGAAACACTTGTCTCAACGGAACTATTCCGTCGCTCTCGGCGCCGCGGGAATTCGAGCCAACGTTTTCTTTGACACGAGCAAACGTGGAAATTTCCGGCAACCAATTTGTATCGCCGTACCCCAATTGGATCCGTCTGCTGCTCGTGAATCCTGATTTTGAAATTCCGGACAACAGATGCACACTAGAGAACAATTTCTTTTGCGACAAACCCGTTCCGTTGACAATCGACAACGCGCAGTGCACTATCACGCTCGATGGCACGGCCAACGTGTGCGGAAAGTGCAACGAACCCGACGAAGCGTGCGAAGATTGCAAGGGTGTACTGAACGGCCCGGCGCGCGTCGACCGCTGCGGCGTGTGCGGTGGCACCAACGCGTGCGTCGACTGCGCCGGCGTGGTCAACGGAACGGCGGTGTACGACGCGTGCGATACATGCAACGGCGACAACTCCACGTGTTTCGACTGCGAGGGCGTGTTTAACGGCACGGCGCGCTACGATCTATGCGGCGTGTGCAACGGCGACAGCGGGTCGTGCCTCGATTGCTCCGGAGTGCCGTTTGGCTCGTTCGAGTACGACGCATGCGATGTGTGCGGTGGCCAGGGCCTGCACTGCACCGACTGCGAAGGTGTCATGGACGGACCGAAGGAACTCGACGTTTGCAACGAGTGCGTTGATGTGCACTCTCCGCTCTACAAGCCGTCGTGCGTCGACTGCGAAGGTGTGCCGTTTGGCACCAAAGTGCGCGACAGGTGCCACGTGTGCGGCGGCGATGGCAGTTCGTGCGACGACGCGCGGCAAGTTCTGGCCGCGCAGCTCGCCTTGGATCGCTACGGCTGGCTTGTCGTCGTCCCGGTTGTGCTGCTCGTTTTGCTGTGCGCCGTACTGGTCGTGGCCGCCATCATGAGCGGGGATTTCGGCGGCACCACGCCCCGCCGCCGTCCGCGCGCCGTGCGCGTAGCGCGACCGCCCACGACAAGCGCTGCAGCAGCCGGATCGCGCATTCCGGATTTGCCCGGGATGCGTCGGAGGTGATCGGGTTCAATCAGATTGAACCCCGCACGATCCAGTATCGCAGTTTGCAAAGATCTCTTTGCGTTATTCTTGTGTGAGTGCACTTTCTTAAAGAATCCAATTCGAGCTTGATTCGCATTGACCAAGGGCGCAGACGGATACAGGTGGGAGCAGGTGATTGACAGACGGGAGTTGTCTTCACAAACTAATTTTGTGTAGATACGCCTTGGAATCTTCCGAGGACTTCACAGCTTTGGCAGCAACAATGAATACGGAAAACCTCTGCGAGTTTTGTGGCCGCTGGTTCACAATGTGCCAATCGCCAACTGGCGCGTGTCGCACGGCGAGAATTGGGATTCTCGAAGACCAACTGAAGAGCTTGGATGCGCAGTTGATGGCCCCAATGGACGAAGAGAAGCTTGCGCTGGCCAAAATGTGCAAACGACGCATCGAACTTCTCTTGCGCCTCGCAAAAGATCTGCGTCAGCGCCAAGTGGCTGCTCCGCGCATGGCTGGACCGTACAATCTGTCGTTGTTTGACTCATGGGACCAATGGCCATCGCAAGTGCACTGCGCAGACGCCAGCGAACCTCCAATTGTCACAGACCCGGAAGCGATTGCGTCGATCAAAAAACACACCGTCTCTGTCCGCTTGGCCGATTACAACGTGGAGATTGAATCGGCTCTTGCCGTGGGTGCCGTGTTCGATTACATGCTCTCTGCGCGTCAGTGACGATCGTGAGGCGCTTCGGCGGGAAGCAAAAATAATTGAACGCGAATCCCCTAAGACCAATTTTCTGTGCCCCTTGGCACAACACAGACAACTACCGCAGAGAATGTCACACGGCCAGCGTGTGTCCATCTACGGCATTACCGGCATCGAGCATGGCCGTGCCACCAACCTGCCGGTGATCGACCCGTCGGGCAAGCTCGTGTACCTCGACGCACCGGAGAAGTACGCCAGTCTGCTCGAAATGGAACCGTCCGTTGCGCCGACAGGAGAATCGCGCGAGGCCGGCTACGTCGTCGTGGGCAACGTCCAGAGTTTCCACCACCGCGGCGATTACGCGCGGCTCTACAAGGCACCCGGCACCCACGCCGTGCCGTTTCCGTATCGCCGCTACTCGCCGTGGCTTCCCAAGCTCTGCGGCGGCGAGTCAAGCGGTGCACTGCCCACGAGTGCGCGTCGCGCGTACGAACTCGGCCTTTCAGACGCTGAGATCGTTACCGCGTTCCTGCGGGGCTTTCGTCGCGATGCCGACAAGGTTCTGAAGCCGAGCTGGAGCTATTTGTCGACTGGAGATGTTCTGGAGTCGCTCACCGACGTCGGGTTTGCCGGCGCAGCGCTTCTTATGCTGCGCGGCGAATCATTTGCCGATTTTGGCAAAGAGCTCTCGCAAGAGAAAAAACAGGAGACGATCGCAACGAAAGAACGCGATTTGCAGAGAGCACAGGAAAAAGCGTCGCGACTCGAGGCTAAAATTTCTGAGGCCAAAAAGGAAGTGGCAGCTCTGCAGCCTCAATTTCTCGAGGAACAAAATCGCGTGGCCGCGGCCGCGCAAGCCGTTGAAGGAGCGCAAACGGACCTCGAGACAAAGCAGGCGGCACAGGAAACTGCCCTGCAAAGGCAGAAAGATCTGGCCGAGCAAGAAGCCGACGAGCCTGCGCTTACAAGCGCGCTCCGTGATCTGAATGCGGCAAAAGAGGATGTAGCCACGGCGGAAGAGGCGCTCAAAGAAGCTCAATCCGAGAGGAATTCCGCTAAGGAAAAGGAAGAAAGGCTGGCCGCTCAAATCGCGAAGGGACGGGAAACCCTGGAAAACCTCGCCGCAAAACTTCAAAACGAAAAGGCGGCCCAAGAAGAAGCACAAGGTGATCTCGACAGACTCCAAAACGAACTCTCGGCACCCACTGGCGCTTCGATTTTCATGGACGAAAAATTCAAGGTCTTTTCGAGCGCTCACGTGTCGCTGTTGACCGACGGCAAGACTGGCCCAGAAAGCGCCGAGCCATTCGAAATCCGGCACGGAAGGCCCAAGTACGTCGGTCGCGACATCTTCAAGGTGCACATCGAGCTTTCTGAACCGTTCTTTCAACTCGCGGCAAGCCTGGCGCTGGACGTGGTCGGGCGCGACGTAGAAGACATCAAGATCGAGAGTTCGGCTGCGGCCATGCAGCAGAAGCTGGCAGTTAAGGAGGGACTCGATTTTCTCCGCGGCGGCATTGTCGACGACGAACGCGCGCTTGTGCGTGTCGGCGCAGAGGTTGTTGCGCGCTTTGCCAGTTCTCGCGGCGGATACACAACGGCAGTGGACGCCGCGAGCTACGAAAACAAATTCATTACAACCCAGAGTCTGAACACAAAGACAGCGTTGATGAAGCTCGAGTCGCGAGTTCTGAAACTGCAAAAGGACGGCATGAGAGTCGACGAACTCGTGCAGGTCCCGAAAGAGTAAAGTCTGTACGTGTTTATTACGGATAATCGATTTTCTCTCTCTTCTTCCCGCGGTACTTTCCACCGCGCGCCTTGTACTTCTTCACGGCCATCTGCGCTTTGCGCGCCGACCACTGGCCCTTGTCGCCGCCCTTTGAGCTCGCTTTGACTCTGCGCTTGATGCTGTTCCAGAGCTTTGTGTTTTTCTCGTTGTCCTTCTTCTTGTTCGTCTTGACCATTTTTGCTGCTACCAACGAGCCACTCAAATATCGGCGCTGTCTCTATTGCTCATTAATATATTCAATCCCGCTATCAGACCGACTTTTTAAAATTGGTGCCGTACGGATCGTCGACGGCAAACTGGTACTCCCATGCTTCTGGCTCATCAAACGCGCGCCGTTTGTCACGGTTGCGCGGATCATTGATAAAATCCAGGCGCGCGTGTATGTCGTCGGCACTGCGCTTGCGGTGCGAGCGCGGCGGCGCGGAAGCGGGAGCGCGCGAAAGCCGCTGCCTTGTCGGTTCCGACTGCCCGTCTCTGCGCTCGGGTGGCACGGACTGGCACCGCTCTTCTTGTGCGCGCGCATCAGCAGACGCCGTCGACGAGATCAATTCGCGCCGGCGCAGCGTGTCGCTGACGAGATCTCCGCGAACGCGGTGCACAAACGGCTGGTCGAGGACGTGCGGCTCCACGATATGGGTTGCTTCGCGACAGCGCCCGGACTCGTCAAGCGAGTAGCCGTAGATGCTTTTGTGGTTGAGCGAGGCAATCGGGTTGGTGTGGTGCGGCGGCACTGGATCTTCAAGGCCGATGTTGCGGTAGTAGTCGAGCGACCAGAGAACGCGGCGCACAAGCGCGCACAGGCGATTGAAGTCCGGGACTTCTGGCGCCAGCGTGCGCACACTCTTCGCCTTCTTGCCCTGCGCCACCAGGGCTTTGTTCTCCGCTTGAATTTTGGCGTTCGATGCCTCGAGGCGCACGTTGTAACGCTCGCACTCGCGCGCCAGGAAGTCAAAGCGTTGCCGGAAGTCCATGCGCTTCAGGCGATTCTCGCCCTCGATCAGGTACATCTTCTCCGAGCCCTTGACTGCCGAGTGTCTGTTGCCAATGACCTGGATCACTTTCTTGGTGCCCGGCTTGCTAATAAGCGCGCGCCAGACCAGTTCGTACAGCTTGCCTTCGGACACGAACATCTCGCGCGACATCGGTTTCGTCGACGAGAACATGCACACAGACTGCTTGTCTTTGCCGTTTGCCGCCAGAAGCTTGGGGCTGTCGACGAACACATTCAGAAACGGCGACGCTCCGGTTCTCTTGATGGGCGTCACGTAGTCGCAGCCGCCGAGCAGCGCGGCGCAAAGAAACGCCGCCTCGGGGAAATGCTGGTGCATCGGCGCCGGCACGCTGCGCGCCGACCACGCGTGTATGGCCCGAAAGAGATCGGTGATGTTGACAAAGCGGCGGTGCGTGCTCGGCGCCGTCCACTCGAGCCAGATTTCGCGCGTCGAGCGCGAGTGTTGCCGCGCCTGTGGCGCGGCCGGCGCCGGCGGGTCGGTGAGCGGCGGAAGCGACAGAACGCGCTGCGCGTTGAGCAGCAGCGTGGTAAACGAGTCGGTGTCGTTGCTGCGCACGTAGACCGAGCCCAAATGTCCCATGCGCCGGAACCAGCGCAGCATCCAGTAGACGCACTTTCCCTCGCCCTCGCCGACGCGGATCGGCCGCGACGGCTCGTCGACGCACACCTCGCCGCTCGTTGTGTACCTGCTCGAAAGAGTGCGAGCGCGCCACACCGTCGCGCCTTTGTCGCCGGGCACCTCGAACTGCGCGCCGCACACGACAACTGCCAGCGGCACTGAAATCTGCAAATCCTCTTGCGCCGTCGTGGCCAGAAACTGATTGAAGCGTCGCAGAAGCACGGGCGTGCGCTTGAGGCGCACCGGGTCGTCGGGCATCTCGATTTCGTCGCCAAACTCGTAGTCTTCGAGCGGATACGGCTCGCCGCCTCCTTCGACGCTCACGGATGCGCGGTACGGCTCGCTCTTCGAACTGGCGGCGCGTCGTTCGCCTTCGATCTGCTTTGCCTGCGGCGCGCCGTTGTCGAAGCAGAATGCGATGTATTGCGCGCCGTAGTCGTTGATCAGTTCGTTGACAATGCGGCGCAGGCGACGCTTCACCTCGGCGCCGTTGGCGGCGTGCGAAGCGAGTTGAATGGCGATCGACGACATGTCGATTGCGCACGCGGCGAACTGGACGCGCGGCGAGAGTCTGCGAGTGATGTTGTAGAGCTCTTGCTTTTTTCCTTTTTTCTTGCGAAAGTGCTCCTCGGCGGCGGCGTCCATCATTTCGTGGAAAGCCGACCGAGCAAGCCGGCGAAAGTGTTCTAGCAGAGCGTCGTGTCCCTTTACGCCCATTTGAACCCAGCCGACAACAAGGCGGTCTCAATGTTGGTGAGAGTAACGTGGGTTGCGAAACGGCGCAAAATATCCACAGAATGAAGCTGGATTGATTCAGCAAAAAAAAAGTTTTGGATTTTTGTCTAATCCCAGATCGAATTCGGCACAAAACGCGGATCAACAATAAATCCGGCGTCTTCGCACGGGCATTGCCACTGACACGCACCAACAATGTTCTTGCACAATTACATGGGCGTTCCGGTGTACGCTTTTTATTTGCCAAAAAAATTCCTCCTCGACAACGCCGGAGCTCGCTTCCGCGTCCAGTGTGTCAAATATGCGGCTGCGTGTCAGCCGCCGGGCACGCTTGTTCGCGAATGGGTCCGAGCCAACGACGCGGCGAACTGCGACTGGGAACCCAGCACTGATATATTCACGCTTTGCCGGCCGACTGAGTTTCTGGCACAGAAAACCGACGAAGCGACCACGGCACGCAGTCACGTGTACGAGGGCGAGTTGTTCGTCGAAACGCAAAAAAATCCGGGACTGGGCACTGCGCGCGACGGACGGACCGTGGTGTTTTTGGCGTGCGAGAAGACCTCGGCGGGCAACTTTCTCATGTTCGTGGCCGGTCTCGAACAATCGCCTTCTGTCGAGTTCAAAGCAAACGGCAAGTACATGCGCGTGCGCTTCGCTTCGCTGGTTCCGAACATCCAAGTCTCGCAGCTCTCGTGCGCGCAAAAGACTTGTCTACAGCGCGCCACGCCACGTCGCGCGCTTTTTCCCGCGCCAGCCGGCGAAGTTAGCTGCGCGCAACTGGGAGAGTTTGTCGACTCTCTGGTGGCTTTCTGCGTGCGTTGGCACTGCCACGTTACGGCACGCGGCTCCGCCGATCCCGCGGTCAATGCATGGCGCCAGTGGAACATGCACCGGCCAACGGACAAGTTTTTTGTGGGCACGTCTGCGCGGGCAAAGATTTTCGCGTCGCCCACCGCGCACGCGGCCATGAACGTCATTCAGCTGCTGTCGCGCAGCGCCACTCTGCGCACTTTCACGCGCTCGCAGATTGCATCCGCCGTGCAGTACATCTGCGAGTCCGAGTTGCTCGAGCGCTCTGGTGCCGAGCAGGCTGCCGCCGCGCACGAGTTTCTCGCGCCGCTCGCCAAAGCGCGTTTCTCGCAACAACGACCGGGCGAGTGCGACATCGCGCCGCTCGACATGCGCGTGGACGGCGATGTTCTGAGTTACTCGCTGTTTGCGCTCAGCGCCGAGCTCGATGATCTTTTGCTTCCCGACGAGCGCCTTTTGGGTCACGTCACGGTTAACTCGGGCCGCGTGCGCATGCGCCCCGAGGCGGCCGTTCGCGCGATGTCGGTCGCGCTGCGGCGCTTCTACGAATCCATGGTGCCACTCGAAGGCGGCGCGCTTGCGCGACTCGACCGCGAGCTGAAGGATCGCGGGTTCGATTGCACGGAACGTCTCTCCGTGTACGACGACGCACTGCCGCTGGTGCGCGGCTTGTACGCCGCCGACCGGCCACTGCGCTGGGACGAGCGAGTGGCGCGCACGCCGCACCAGGAGGTGCAATCGGAGGAGTTTAGTGTGCCACGGGCAGCCGGTCTCGAGAGGACGCGCGAAGAGTTACTGCAACCGCCCGAGCTTGCGCACACGTTCCACACGCGCGACGGGGAAGTTCCGGTACCCACGAGCGCGCTCGAGACTCTTTTGCACACCGAAGCCGAAGCGCAGCACCATCTCGCGGACTTTGAGAACCCCGGCTCCCTGCATAGTTCTTTGTTGCGCAAATCTGGGGCGTACAGCAATCATTCGCAAGTTCCAGAACACGAATACGCGCGCGACCCGGACGGCAGCACGGTACGCGACCAGGCATTTCGAACCTGGCTCAGTGACCATGTACGCGAGACTGCTGCGCGACGCGAGCGCCGCCGGCAACAAGGTCCGATCGAAATCGGCACAGAAGACGCCGATGACTCGGAATACACGCCCGTGTCGCGCGAGAACTCGTCGTCGGCGGACGAGGTCGACGAAGCTGAGCTGTTTGCCAGCACGGGCTCGAGTTGCGCGTCGGACGACGTCGAGGACTTTTTTGTGAACATCTACAACAACGCCGGCATGCCTCTGTGCCAATCCGGCTACGCGCGCGCCAACATCGAAGGCAACGAGCATCCAAAGGACAAGGCGCGCGTCAACTACTATCCGTATCTGCGCTCGCTCGAAATGCCGGGCGTGTCGTCGCGACAAGTGGTGGCACACATGATGCGCAATGTCGAACCGAGCAAGTTCGGGCACTTCTTTCGGCGCTTTGCCGCGTACGGCCCGCAGCGCTGCAAGACAAACTGGGAGCGGTCGAAAGACGGTTTGATGCGCAGCGGGCGCCCGGAGCACGAAGCCGAGCGCATGGCGACAGTTTCGCGCCGCTGTGGAAGCATGCAGCGCGACGGCACGTGTCCGTTTGCGACTGCTGGCACAGAGCGCGGGCGCACCGAGTTGCGCGGAAAGCTGCGCGACGCCGGCGTTGATCTACAGGCGTCCGAGGAGATTGTGCGAACTGCGGCACAGATTCACCCGGGCGCCGCGTGCAAGAAGTACTTTGTGCACACGCGTCCAGTATACGGAGCGCGCAGCGGGGCGGAGCGCGTGGCACCGTTTCCGCCTGGCCACGATCCGTTGATCAAGCATCCGCGCGAGTATACGTATCTGGCCGCCGTGCACATGGAAGCGAGCCTGCGGTCGCCAAAGGGTTATAAGGAAGGAGATTTTTCCGCCGGCGAGGTTTAGTGAAGCTTTTGATTTTGGCGAAACAGGAGAGCGGTCCGCATAACTGTGCGAAGCTTTTCGTTTCAATCGTTCAGCGTGATCCCATAAAGAGCCTCGTTGTCGCCCAAGCGCTTCAACTTGTAGCGAGACGACATTTCGTTCTCGATGTGCGCTTTGATCTCCGGTATAGTCGGTTTGCGCGTTCCGCGTTCAGAACGAAACTTTTGAATCAACAAATCGTTGATGCAAATGTAGAATTCGCCCTGGTCTTCCAGAATCAGATCCCCGGCGTCCTCTGGTGTAAACCGTGCGCGACCAGAAAAGAGAAACGACAAGAAGCGCTCGAACTTAAACATGTCGACCGGAATGTCGGATCGCGCCGGCGCAGTAGTCCCAGGGCGCGCCCATATGAGAAGGTTGCTGAAATTGTCAGAGAACACAGAAAATCCGAACTCGGCAAGCGCGCCGCTTTTCAGAGACGACAAAAGCTCGTCCCGGGTTGGAAATCGGCAGCCTTTTGGTGGACAGTAGAATTGCAAATCCGCGCTGTCGAGCAAGATTGCTCGATTTCCGTTGGAATCAAAACGCGGGGGCGCGTTTCCACATCCGGGGCCGCGCAAGAGGTAGTACAGGAACCTTCCAAAGTTCTCGTAGTTCACTTCAAGAGGCTTGTCCTGATTCATTGTTGTTTCGTAAAGTGTGACAAATTGGGTCCGAGATCATTCCTCGTTCTGGAATCGGCGAATATGAATGGCCTCGACCAACATCAATACTTCTTCGTGTACGCGACCGTTTTTGTTCTCGGGATTTGCGTGCTCTTGTTTTCGCTGACGTCGTGTTGCGAAAAAGTCGGCGACTGGAGGCAAAGAAAGATGCTAATTCAATGATACATTAAATCTACCGCATTCGCATTGTCTCGCGCACCATGTTGATCGACTCCGTCAATTGCCCCAGAGCACTGGATATGGATCGCAGCATCTCGTTTGTCGTGTCCAGTTTTTCTTCGAGCATACACGCAATCTTGCTAGCCCCGTCGTCGATTGCATAGCGGGTGCTTTCGTCTTGTTCTTCAAGGCGATGAACCAAAGAATCGACCACTTCCTCGCCAGTTTCTCCTACAAGATGTGCAGTTTCTTCGAGTGCCTCCTTGACTTCTGCCAGTTCTGCGCCAAGCTCGTTTGTTACGGTCGATATCACACGGGAACAGTTGCTCGTTGTCTCGGACGCAGAACTCGCAGAAGAGCCCGCTAAGCGCCGAGAACGTTTCGCAGGCCGCTCTCCGTTCATTGTTTGCACAAAAACGCGGAACACAGAAATGAGCGCACCCAAGAATTTTAATTCAAACGCTCATCACTCCATTCGCGCGCCCTTCGGTGGCTCTTTGGCGGTCAAGAGGAGAAAGACAATGTACACGATGTACACCACCACGTTCGCCACCAGCAGCCAGACCGAAAACCCGGTGCCGGTCACGATGTTGAGAAAGTACTCGGCAAGCAAGTACGAGAGACAGAAACCGAGCGCGAGACCGATGACACCGACAACGAGCGCCACGGTGGCGAGCGTGTCGCGTCGACGCCGCAGAACCACCGCAATGTACACGGTGCTCAGCGTCAGCATTGTGCCAATGACATACGCCGCTGTCTGGATGCCCGGGGTCGTCGTGTCGATGTAGGCGCCCAGGTAGTGCGCCAGTCCCGAGAGAGCGAGCGCGTGCGCCGCCGCCTTGGCGTAGATGTCCTTATGCAGCAAGTAGGCTGCGAGCGCCTTGGCGAGATAGAACCACGAAAAGGGCCACGTGAGAATGAGGGCCCATTGCACCACGAGGCCATCGCCCGGGCGTGTGAAGCTGCCGTAGCCGCCAAACGAAGCCCAGTACGCAAACGCCTGGATGTACGAGATGACCACGGCGCTCGCCAGCAGTTTGAGGCGCAAGCCAGGGACTTTGTTTTGCGGGCACGAGTCCATGTACGTGTTGGCAAAGAACAAGCCGCCAAAGACGAGCGCGGCGAGCGAGAAGACGGACCCGCCCACCAAATCGATTGTGGTCTGCGTGCTCATGAGAACCAGAGTACCGATGTTGTAGTCGGTGGACAGGAGGCGGGAGATAATATTTCGGCATTCAATAATATGCACCCCAAAGCTTGTCGGCCAGGTTCGGGTCGATGACGACAGAGTCCTTGTAGTCAATCACAGTGATGACCGACTCGGCATCGTCGGCTGCGTCCTTGGGAAGCGAACGGATGTGCATGGTGAGCGAGCCACTAGCCGGGAACACAATGGCGACGCAGTTGTTGGCGAGCTCGACGTCGACAGGTTCTTTTCCCGGCAAGCGCAGGCGCAAACAGCGCGCGTAACCGCAGCCAACAAACACACGCGCATCCGGTGCGTATTTGAACGGAAGGCTGGGCATCAGCGCGTCGTGTCCGCGCAAGCGCACGTCGGACGCCGTCATCATGTCCCAGTCCGCAGTCACGACTTTCGGGTTCATCATGCGCATGAACATCATTGCACGCTTGTGCACCATCTCGACGCGCGATCCGGGCCG
>Ga0102934_1001717_pt1 | contig 15338 bp, 14 predicted proteins | sample SalPonR2_A_D1_MG_FD_78175 | JGI IMG/M metagenome (GOLD analysis project Ga0102934, IMG submission 78175) | Salt pond soil microbial communities from South San Francisco under conditions of wetland restoration - Salt Pond MetaG R2_A_D1_MG | ecosystem: Environmental > Aquatic > Marine > Intertidal... | reverse complement strand
GGAGGTAGTCGGCAAGGCACCTCGCACCCGAACAGGAACCCGCGTTAGGTGGTGGGCCGACCCGCAGGTGTTCACCAAGGACGCTGAATACGACCGAGACTCCCTACGCGAGCGGGCGGTGCAAAGCACGTTCCTCGTTCCCGGTTTGACCATCATGGTTCGAGACGAGCGCGACCGGGAAGATCGCTGGGAAGAGGTGTTGCAGCACAAGGGCGGGTTGCAGGAGTACGTCGGCTATCTAAGCCACGGCACCCCCGTGTGCTCGATCATCCAACTGCAAGGCAATGGGCATTTCCACGAGACCGTGCCGGTCCTCGACGACAAGGGACATCTCGATTCCAAGGAAGTAGAGCGCGACCTCGGTGTGGACATCGCGTTGCAGTGGGACGAGGGGTATGAGACCCAACTGCGCTCCTTCGTCAACGTGATCGCCACCCCACTCGGTGGGACCCACGTTGCAGGCTTCGAGCGATCCCTAGTCAAGGTGATCAACGAGCAACTCAAGGCCGCCCGGATCCTCAAGGCCTCGGAACCGGCGATAACGAAGGAAGACGCCCTCGAGGGTTTGACGGCGGTGGTGACCGTGCGGTTAGCCGAACCGCAGTTCGAGGGGCAAACCAAGGAGATCCTCGGAACGCCCGCCGTCTCACGCATCGTCGCCAACGTGGTGTCCAAGGAATTGGCCGCTTGGTTCAGCAAGCCGCCGCGCGGTGAGAAGGCTGCGGCCAAAGCGGTATTGGAGAAGGTCGCCGCAGCGATGCGCACCCGGTTGGCAGCTCGAGCGCACAGGGACACCCAGCGGCGCAAGAGTGCGCTGGAGACATCATCACTGCCGGCGAAGTTGGTGGATTGCCGCCGCGCGGGATCCGATGGTACGGAGATTTTCATCGTCGAGGGTGATAGTGCCCTGGGCACCGCCAAGACTGCGCGAGACGCCGATTTCCAGGCGCTCCTCCCGATCCGCGGCAAGATCCTCAACGTCCAGAAGGCAAGTTTGTCGGACATGCTCAAGAACGCCGAGTGCGCGGCGATCATCCAAGTGATCGGAGCCGGCTCCGGGAAGAGCTTCGATATCGACCAGGTGCGCTACGACAAGTTGATCTTGATGTCGGACGCTGACGTCGATGGAGCGCATATCCGCTGCTTGCTGTTGACCTTGATCCATCGATACCTGCCCGGGTTGATCGAAGCCGGCAAGGTATTCGCGGCGGTACCTCCCCTCCACCGAATCGAGACTTCGGGCAAGGGCGGACCGGAGGTGGTCTACGCCTACACCGACGCGGAGATGCACAGCATCGTTTCCCGCGCCGAGGCCAAGGGCCGGAAGGTCAAGGATCCGGTGCAGCGTTACAAGGGCCTCGGCGAGATGGATGCGGGGCAGCTGCGCGAGACGACGATGGACCCTTCGAAGCGGACGCTACGGCGCATCACAAGTGCCGACGGTGCGGCTTCCAGCGAAGTCTTCGATCTGCTGATGGGCGAGTTGGTTGCACCTCGCAAGGAATTCATCATCGCCGGGGCACGCGAATTGGATCGGGCCCGCATCGACACCTGATACCTCCGGTTTTCCTACCCGCGGGACGGATTGTCGTTCAACGAGGGCTTCTGTGGTGTGGCACTGTGCAGAAGGGAAGCAGCGGATAATCTGCACGCGTGGGTATCAAAGTTGCGGTCGTCGGTTCGGGGCCATCGGGCCTGTATGCCGCGGAGGCATTGAACGATCAAGGTGCGGTGGTCGACGTCTTCGACAAGCTACCGGTGCCCTTTGGGCTCGTGCGCTATGGAGTGGCGCCTGACCACCTGAGCATCAGGTCGGTACGCAACACCTTGGATCGCATCTGGGATCGCGAAGGTGTTCGATTCGTCGGGAACGTTGAGGTCGGTTCGGATGTGACCATCGAGGAATTGCGCGCCGCGTACGACGCCGTCGTGTTCACCTACGGGGCGTCATCGGATCGACGACTCGCGGTGCCGGGGGAGGACCTGCCCGGCAGCGTGGCGGCCACCGATCTCGTAGCCTGGTACACCGGCCATCCGGACTACCGGGGACCGGACTTCGACGATCTGCTCAGGCGGGTGCGTTCGGTGGCCGTCGTCGGGGTCGGCAATGTCGCGGTAGATGTGGTCCGGGTGTTGAGTAAATCCCCGGAGGAACTTGCCCACACCGATATGCCAGAGCATGTCCTCGCGACACTCGCAGCCGCTCCGGTGGCGCAGGTGCACTTGATCGGCAGGCGCGGACCTGCTCAGGCATCGTTCACGACCAAGGAGCTCAAGGAACTCGGCGAGCTCGCCGACGCCGGAGTCTTCGTTTCCCCCGCGGATGTGGAACTCGACAGCACCAGCGAGGCCGCAGTCGCTGAAAGCAAGGTGGCCGCCCGGAACGTCAAGGTCCTTTCCGAATGGGCCGAGCGAGTCCCACGTCCCGATGCGCGAGTGCAGATCACCGCGCACTTCTTCGCGCGTCCGACACAGATCATCGGAGATAACGAAGTCACCGGGCTCGAACTCGAGCGCACGGCCTTCGATTCGGACGGGTCGCTCGTCGACACCGGGGAACGTGAGCGTTTGGACGTCGATTTGATCGTGCGCAGTGTGGGCTATCGGGGGCTCGCACTTACGGGTGTGCCATTCGATGAATCCCGGGGCGTGATTCCGCACCGAGATGGCCGCGTACTCGACGGTACGAATACACCCATTGCGGGGCTGTATGTGGCCGGGTGGATCAAGCGTGGGCCCTCGGGGATCATCGGGACCAACAAGAAGTGCGCTGTGCAAACTGTCGGATCGCTCATGGAAGACGTCGAATCCGGTGTCGTGGGTAACCGATCGGACAACGGTAGAGATCTGGTGGAGGAACTGCACGCACGTGGTGTCGCCGTCGTGGGCGTGCCTGGCTGGCGTGCCGTCGACCGAGTCGAGCAACAGCGCGGAGCGGCTTTAGGTAAGGAACGGGTAACAGTGCACGATCGCGCGGAGCTGCTGGAGTTGGCTACGCAGTCCCATCCCGCCACTTGATACCGCAGCCCATCGCGGGCTTGCCGCCAACGAAAGGCTGCCCCTGGCGTGCGGCGGCCAGTGCGGCTTTCAAGTGCGCACCGTCCACCGGTTGAGGTTGTCGCGGGCGAGCGTCGTCCATGGCCCCCCGGTACACCAGTTGCCCGTGGGCATCAAAAACGAAGAAGTCCGGAGTGCACACTGCCCCGAAGGCCCGTGCGACCGATTGGTCGGCATCCACCAGGTAGGGGAAATCCCAACCAGCGCGCGCGGCCTGCTCGCGTAGGCCCGGGAGGTCGTCGTCGGGGTAGGCATCGGCGTCATTGCTGCAGATGACCACCCACGTGACGTCGGGGTTGAGCGCAGCCATCCCCCCGAGGGCATCTTCCACCGAACGCACGTACGGGCAGTGGTTGCAGGCGAATACGACGACCGTCGGTCGGCCGGAGGCCAGGGTCTGCAAATCGATTGTCGTGCCGGTCAGGTCGGGCAAGGATGCACTCGGCAAGGCGGAGATCGGCGTGCTCGCTGATTCAACGGCCATGCCAGGTTGCCTCCCCAAGCGTTTGCACCCAAACGGGGCGCCAGACTTCCGTTTCGCGGGCAAGGGTATGGCACGACGCGACGGAGACGACAGTGTCTTGCTCGCAGTGCACGCGCCAATGACCGGTTCCGGCGTCACGTACGTCGGCGGTGCCGGTTACGTCCGCCGGTGCCCGGGTAGTCCACAGCGGCGTCGAAGGGGCCAGTCCTTCGTGCTTGCGCACGGCGATCTCGGCGACCTGTAGAACGGCGGGTAGGTAGGTGGCACCACGCAGGTGGTCGGTGTCCCGGGCCGAGTTCGGTCCTAGGCGACCGAAGCAGTTGCCATCGGGCAGGACCAAGGATGTTGCGGCGAAGCGATGCCCGCCGAGGTGGCTGCATTCCCACGCATCGGGTCTACGCGTCGCTTCCTGGCGTCCGAGGACCGCGCAGCACGCATCGCGCCCGCTATGCGTGCAGATGAACTCGATTGGTCGGTCCACGGGCTCACCGATCATCGGCATCTTCGCGCCGGCGAGCAGGGACAGATCCCACTGGCACACGTCCTCGAGTCGATCGAGGAGAACGTGGCGCAACTCCTGGCGCCCAGGATCGGTCGTCGCGAGCCACACGTTTCGCGGCTCGCTTGGACCAAGGCGTCGCCTGCCAATGTGCCGGGCCGCGATCGTGCGCACCCCGTGAGTGGTCCTTAGTGCCTGGGCCCAATCGACCACCGAATCGGGGATAGGGGAGTCCGATAGTGCGTCGCGGCCCCACGGCCCTGGCTCCTCGAGCACGATCCAGGCGCTGGCCTTCGGGGCGGTGCCGGCGAGCGGCTCGCAGGCTGCGCTGGAGCCCTGCGAGCAGGAATCGACCGGGAGCGTGCCTGCGGCGCTCATCGTGGCCCGGGTGTCACGATGTCGATCCCCCACCCGCGCGCCCATTCGAATCGAGCGGGCTCGCATCAAGGTGGCTGAGTGCACCGGCGAGCCCGGCTATGGGCGCGCTGGGAGGTGATCCTGCGGCGTCTCGGCGTTCGTCGATACCGGGCAGTGCCACGGGGGCACCGGCGGAACTAGCCGCGCGTGCCGGCCCTGGTCCGGCCCAGGCGACGGTGATGGTGTCCTCGCCGGCGCGTAGGCGCTGGCAACGCACCCCCTTCGTCCCGCGGCCCTTCGCCGGGTAGGCGGACAACGGCGTGACTTTCACCGAACCGAGTTCGGTACCCGGTAGCGCACGCGAGTCACCGGCGACGGTGATCAGTACACAAGCCTGCAGGAGCGGTTCGGGGATGATCGTGCAGAACACCGCCGTCACATCGGCGGGAAGGTTGACACCGGCCATCCCGCCGGCACCGGCTCCTTGCACGCGCACGGTGCTGGCAGGGAAGCGCAAGATGTTTCCCTCCGAGGTGACGAACACGATGATTGCCGTTTCCGCGGCGGCTTCGGGAAGCGATCGCGCTCCGACCACCTGATCGCCTTCGGCCAGGGACATGATGGAAGCCGGCTTGCCGCGGGCGACGGACTCGGGAACCAGCACCCGCTTGACCACGCCACGACTGGTGCCCAAGGCCACGGTGAAGCCTGGGTCGAGCGGGGACAGGCCCAGCACCTGCTCACCGTCCTCGAGGTCGACGAAGGCGCCAACGGGAACACCCGCGCCCAGTGTGGGGTTGCCGGTGACAGGTGGGATCGCCGGAAGGTCGACCACATCGAACGGGACGATGCGACCCTTCGAAGTGATGGCGCCGCATCGAGTCCGGGTGGAGGCCGGGCTAACCGCGGTGATGACGTCGTGGGCGGAGCGCGCCCCTTCCGCGGCCTCGACCCCGATCGTGTCGGACATCGAGGCGCTGCGGGCCAGCAGTCCGGTGCTGGACATCATCACCACACACGGCTCGTCCGGCACTTCGAGGGCCGGCGCCGAACGCGAGACGACGGGAACCGCCCCCTCGAGCAAGGTTGTTCGCCGCGGTGTGCCGTGCGTCGCAGCTACATCGGCCAGCTCATCGGAGACCACCTGACGCAACCGGGAATCATCCCCGAGGATCTCGTCCAACTCCGCGATCCGTGCGCGCAGATCCTCGGCTTCGGTTTCCAATTCGATGCGGGAGAACTTGGTCAAGCGACGCAGTGGCATGTCGAGGATGTAGGTGGCCTGTTCCTCGCTCAAGTCGAACACGCTCATCAAGCGCTCTCGTGCAACCGAGGCGTTGTCACTGTCGCGGATCAACTCGATGACCTCGTCGATGTCGACGATCGCGATGAGTAGGCCTTCGACGAGGTGCACGCGTTCCGCGGCTCGGGTTCGACGGAACGCGCTGCGGCGGCGTACGACATCGAAGCGATGCTGCACGAACTGTTCGATTAGTTCCCGCAGGTTGAGTGTGCGCGGTTGGCCATCGACCAAGGCGACTGCGTTGACCGTGATGGAGTCCTCCATCGGCGTGAGCTTGTAGAGCTGCTCGAGCAGCGGTTCGGGTGCGATGCCACTTTTCATCTCGATGATCAAGCGAAGACCGGATTCGCCATCGGTGAGATCGACGACGTCGGAGATGCCTTGGAGCTTCTTGGCCTGGACGAGATCCTTGATCCGTTCGATTACCCGTTCGGGTCCAACCGATGCCGGAAGCGAGGTCACCACGATGCCCTTGCGGCGAGCGGTGACGGCTTCCACGGATGTCGTGGCGCGCAGCCGGAAGGACCCACGGCCGGTGAGATAGGCATCACGAATGCCCTCGAGCCCGGCTATCTGTCCCCCAGCGGGGAAGTCCGGACCGGGGACGAAGGCCATCAGGTCCTCGATGCTGGAGGTGGGGTGCGCGATGAGGTGGCGGGCTGCGGCCACCACCTCGGCCAGGTTGTGCGGGACGAGCGTGGTGGCCATCCCAACGGCGATACCGCTGGCTCCGTTGACGAGCAGATTAGGAAAGGCCGCCGGAAGCACGCTGGGCTCGCGTTCGCGTCCGTCGTAGTTGGCTACGAAATCGACGACATCCTCATCCAGGCTCGCTGTTAGTTCCAGTGCTGGCGCCGCCAAGCGAGCCTCGGTGTAGCGCATCGCGGCCGGGCCGTCGTCCAGGCTGCCGAAGTTGCCGTGCCCGTCGACCAGGGGCAAACGCATGGTGAACGGTTGGGCAAGGCGCACCAGGGCGTCGTAGATCGCCGAATCGCCGTGTGGGTGCAAACGGCCCATCACTTCACCGACCACCCGGGCGCTCTTGACGTGACCCCGGTCGGGCCGCAGCCCCATCTGGGCCATCTGGAACAGGATGCGCCGTTGTACCGGCTTCAATCCGTCGCGAGCATCGGGAAGGGCCCTTGAGTAGATGACCGAGTACGCGTACTCCAGGAACGAACCACGCATCTCCTCGGACACGTCGATATCGATGATGCGTTCGGTTCCCTTAGAGGTTGCCATGCTGCCCTTCGTCGGTGCTTGGTTGCCCACCGCGCTGCCTAAGCGCGGGCGGCAAGCACGCTAGCTGTTTCAGCGGCGGTTTCGGCGGATTGACCTGCCATCCACGCTGCCAGGAATCCGGCGGTGAATGCATCTCCAGCACCCGTGGTGTCGACCACGCTCGCGGCGACCGGCGGCACGCTCGTGATCCGTTCGCTTATCAGCCAGGCGCCCTGAGCCCCGGCCTTGATCAGCACGCAGGAGGGTCGATCGGTTTGGCCGGCAAAACGGTCGGCGATGCGCTCACCGAGCGCAGCCGGGGTTGCCGCGTCGAGCTGCAGCAGGTGCGCAAGCTCGCGTGCCGTACCCAGCAAAACGTCCACCGATGGCACCGCGGCTGGTACCCATTTCGATTCAGCGAACAAAGCGGGGGTGTCCATGCTGGTACTGGCGCCGTAGCCCTTCGCAAGCTGCACCATCTGCACCGCGAAATCCGAATCGTGCAGCGGCACGTAGCCGGACAGGTGGAGGTGTCGTGCGCCATCTTCGAGTAGCGCAGCCACTGTCGACCCAGCATCGCTTCGCCCGATGAGTGCGTTGGCGCCGGAGTTCGGCAGCATGGTCCGCTCACCCGTGGGCTCGGTAACGATGATGCAGCGCCCTGTCGGTGCATCGACGGTCGCCAGGGAGTTGGGCAGTCCGCGCTCGCGGAGCCGCTGTCGGACCCACGTTCCCGTTTCATCGGCACCGACCGCAGCGACCAGGTGCACCCGCGAACCGGCCGCTGCGAGCCACGCGGCCGTATTCGCTGCCTGTCCGCCCAGGGTTTGTACGAAATCCGCCGGATTATCGGCGTCGGGGACTAGCGCAGCCTCCAGCAGCGCGACGGTATCGGCCATCACATCCCCGAGGACGATGACGTCCACACCGGATGCGGGTGTCACCGATCGACCGCCAGGGCCCGTGCGCTGGCGATCCTCGCGGCCAGGTCCGCGTTGTTCACGATCAGCGCCGCATTGGCCGCCAGGCTGGCTCCATGGGTAGCGCGATGGAAATGGTCCAGTAGGAAAGGCGTGACGTCCTTACCGGCGATACCGCGACTTTGCGCTATCGACAGGCCCTCCGCGAGCGTCGTGTCGTGTAGATCCGGGTCTAGTTGGTCGGTCTCCGGGATGGGATTGGCGACGATCAGGGCCGATTCCAACTCCAGGGCCGAGCGCGCGTGCATGATGTCGGCCACCTCGGAAGCGTCGTCGACCTGCCAGCCGACAGCGTGGCCGGAGTCGGCGAGATAGAAGCCCGGGAACCGCGGAGTGCGATAACCCACGACGGCGATATTCAAGGTTTCCATACGCTCCAAGGTGGCGCCGACATCCAAGATCGACTTGACGCCCGAGCACACGACCGTGACCGGAGTGGATGCCAACGTGGTGAGATCAGCGGATTCGTCCCAACTGTCGCGGGCTTGACGGTGCACGCCACCGAGGCCGCCAGTTGCGAATACATCGATACCGCTGGACTTGGCGATGATGCTGGTGGCGGCGACCGTCGTGGCGGCGCTGCCCGAACGGGACATCACGATCGGCAGATCGCGAACACCGGCCTTGACGATGTCATCGCGCGCGGCAACGGCGGCGAGCTGCTCGGCATCGAGGCCAACGAGGATTTCACCGTCGAGAACGGCGATCGTGGCGGGTACGGCACCTCGCGCCCGGACCACTTCCTCGACTTCCTGCGCGACCCGCAGATTCTCCGGCCTCGGCAGTCCGTGGCTGATGATCGTGGATTCGAGGGCGACTACCGGCTTGCGCATCGATATCGCCGCTGCCACCTGCGGATGGACGGTCATCGCTGTGCGCACAACGGGACAGTACCCGCACCTGGCAGGATGGGGTCATGGACGACCACGGCGCCGGAACGGCGCTGCGCGAGGATATCCAGCGCAGTGGTTACTACCCGGAGCTAGTTGCCGAGGCCTTGACCACCGCCCTCGGTGGAGAACAGCCGGCCAGCTACGTCGTCCACCACGAGGCAACCTTCGATCGGGATGAATTACGACGGCACGTGACCGTGCTGGTCTTGACGCCGACCCGTCTGATCGTCGGGCATGTCGATGAACATGCGCCGGAAGGTGCGCCTGCCCCGCTTGCGAGCGCTTCGACCGAGGCCGTGCGCCTTGAACGGGTCGATTCGGTAGTGGTCACCCGCGTGGTCAGCGATCCCGCACAGCACCAGCCCGGTGGGCCCACAGCCGAGGTCGTGTTGACGATCGGCTGGGGTGCGGTGAGTCGGATCGATCTCGAACCCGCGGCATGCACGGATCCGTCGTGCGATGCAGACCACGGCTACACCGGTACCGCGAGTAACGACGACCTCTCGGTTCGAGTCTCCGAAGCAGCCGATGGGGCAGATGTCGTTGCGCAGGTATTGCAGTTCGCCGGTGCGCTGTCACAGGCCACCGCTGCTCGTCGCACCTGATGGATCCTGCTGGGCCGGATCTTTCCCTCACCGATGTCCTGCCCTCGGCCGCTGCTGCGGTCGGGATCACCGGCGCCGAGGATCGGCTGGGTATCGGTGATAGCGATGCGGTGGTGGTGTGCCTGGTCGACGGACTCGGTGCGTGGGACCTGGAGGAGTATCGGGAACTATTCGACGCACTCACCGATGCCCGAGGTGGCAGCATCGCCGCGGCGTTCCCCACGACCACCGCCACGGGCCTGGCTTCCCTAGGCACCGGACTACCGAGCGGTCAGCACGGCATCGTGGGGGCCTCGTTCTGGCTGCCGGAGTTCGGCCGCACGCTGCACCCGCTGCATTGGGGTTCGCATCCACCGTCGGTAGCTGTGCAGCCGGAACCGACCGTTTTCGAGCAGATCGATTCGGCTGGGGGCACCGCCGTGGCCATCGGCCCGGCCGCATATGCCGGATCCGGGCTCACCCGTGCCGTCCTGCGAGGCGCCCGGTACCTCCACGCCGAATCCATCGATGAACGCATCGGTTGCCTATCGGAGGAACTCGCCGCCGCTGCCAGGGCCAACGAGCGCCTAGTCGCCTACGTCTACTGGCCGAGTCTGGATCGTGCCGGCCATGAGCACGGGGTGGGCAGCGATGCGTGGCGCGCGGCCGCCTCGCAGGTGAACACGCTGATCCGGGGGCTGCAGACAGTGCTGCCTGGAACGGGTCGAATGGTGGTCACCGCCGATCACGGCATGGTCGATGCCGGACAGCGGATCTGGTGGGAGGACGAACCGGCGCTGCACTGGGGTGTGCGCTCACTGGCCGGTGAGCCCCGGATGAGACACGTCTACGTCGAGGACGACCCCGAGGCCGTAGCGATGCGTTGGCGCGAAGTTTTGGGGGAGCGGGCCAGTGTCCATGTGCGAGCAGCGGCGGTTGCATCGGGACTGTTCGGCACGGTGGACCCTGCGTTGGTCGATCGCATCGGTGACGTCGTCGTCGTACTCGAGCCCGGGACGTGCGTCGCGAGCCGCCGAGTCGATGCACGGGTCTCGGCACTACCGGGCCAGCACGGTGGGACAAGCGATCGGGAACGTCGCATTCCCGGACTGATCCTCGACGGTCGTGGGACGATCGTCTGAGGGTCGGTGTGGCACGATGCCGCCGTGGCCGAGCTGGTGTTCTACGCCGGGACGATGGACTGCGGCAAGAGCACACTGGCATTGCAGACCGACCACAACCACAGTTCCCGCGGGCGCGCGGGACTGGTGTTCACCCGGCTGGATCGTGCGGGTCAGTCGGTTCTGTCCAGTCGACTCGGGCTATCGGTGCCGGCCATCGAAGTCGGTGACGATTTCGACTTCCGTCGGCATGTGGTCGACACGCTCAGCGCCGGAAACCGGGTGGACTACGTCATCTGCGACGAAGCGCAGTTCTACACGACCGACCAGGTGGAGCAATTGGCGCGCATCGTCGATGAGTTGGCAGTAGACGTCTTCGCTTTCGGGATCATGACCGACTTTCGCACCCGACTGTTCCCGGGATCGGCGCGATTGGTCGAGTTGTCCGATCGCGTACAGGTCCTGCAGGTCGAGGCCTTGTGTTGGTGCGGATCACGGGCGATTCACAATGCGCGCACCGTCGGCGGTGAGATGACCACCGAGGGGGATCAGGTTCTCATCGGTGATGTGTCCGGTAGCCCGGCAGGCGACGGCCACGGTGCAGCGGTGGCTTACGAAGTGCTGTGTCGACGTCACTATCGGGCTGGCTTGACGGCCAAGCGCGCGGGCGTCGAACACATCTCCCGGGAGCCGTTGCCGTTCGATCCAGCCTGAATCGCGGCGCTACTCGTCCACTTAGCTACTCGTCGCCTTTGCCGGTCCCGAACAAGATCTCATCCTAACTTGGCACGCTGGCGCGCCCGCGCTTGCCCTTGGCGCGTTTGGCCCGCTTGCTGGCTGGCGCATCGGCCGGCTCAGGGGATTGCGGGGGATCGAACAGTGCCGATTCATCGGCCCCCGCGGATTTTGCCGTCCGCGGCGCTTGCTGCTGTGCTGCAGCCGCATCGGTCTGCTCGACGGTCGGATCGCTGGTCACCGACACTAGGCGAGGACGCCTGTCCTCCTGGGCCGTGGTTGCCGGAGCAGGATCGTCATTCGTGGGTTCGTCGGCGACTGCGGCGCTCGAGTCCTCGGCCGGCGAATCGGCCGGTGGATCGGCAACGACGGCCGGCCCGCCGCCCATCAGCGCCCGTGCGCTCTCGTCTTGCGGATGGACCGTGCGGCCGGCTTCCTCGTACAGCCAGGTGCCGATCGCCGAACCGTCGTGGAACGCGGTGACTACCCAGCGGCCCTCGGGGTTGCGGTAGGAGTCCCAGCTCACCGAATCGGTGTCCGGATCGACGTCGACCTTCACGCACACTGATTGGTGCAAGGTCGCGCCACCACGCGAACGCGAGATCTCAACTGCCGAGGCTTGCTCGGCAACATAGGCTCGTTCGCCGAGGAGCGGCTCGGCGTAGCGGGTCACCTTGTCCAGCGGCCACCCTGTCTCGGCCGCCACGACCTCCGGCGACGCGCCGGAACGGACACGCGCCTGGATCTCACGGGGGCTCAGCGGTTGCAGGGCTTACTCCTTCATCGATCGGTGAGTAAGGCTATCGCTTTGGGGCGGCGGTGGGCCGACCCGCGCCGGGGAGGCGATCTCGTCGTGTCGGCGAATGCTCTTATCCCCGACCACCAGCGCCCCTGCGCTGATAACCGCACCGCCGAAGCACAGGGCCAATCCGGCCCGCGAGCCGAAGGCGTCGATGAAGATGCCGGACAAGGCGGAGCCGAATGCGAAGCCGGCGGCCAGCCCGGAGTTGGTCCAGGTCAGCCCCTCGGTCAAATTGGCCGGACTGACGAGCCGCTGGGTCAGCGAGAAGATGCCGATCAGGGTGGGGGCGACCAGTGCACCGGCTGCCGTCGCCACCACGATCGCGCCGGTGTTGGTGTCGGTGAACCAGAACCCGGCGCAGATGAAAGCGAGCAGCGCAGCCGATGACTGCGTGTGTCGATGCAACCTGCCTGGCCAGGCACGGATTCCATAGACGATCCCGCCGACCATCGACGCGGCCGCGAAGCAAGCCAGGAGTACCCCGGCCATCGATCCGCTGCCGCGGGCCCCGGTGAACGCCACGGCGCCGACATCGAGGGCACCGAACAGCGTGCCCAATCCCAGCGCCGATGCGATGAGCGCCCACAGTCCGGGGGTTCGCATGACAGCGAAGATCGATGATGGTGAATCAGTCGACGGGGCCGGGGGCGGCGTGGAGCGCTTGCACATCGACAGGCCCACGGCACCGATGAGTACCGCTGCCGCCGCGACGATGAGCGGCACCGGGAAGCCGATCGTGAACGCAAGCGCGGTCGTGATCAATGGTCCGAGCGTGAAGATCAACTCATCGAGGATGCTCTCCCACGCGAAGCCCACGCGAAGCAGTGCCGGCTGCCCCCCACTATGCGCCGCGTTTGTCCAGCGGGCCCGTACGTACGACCCGATGGCAGGCGAGGTGGCCCCTGCTGCGATCACGACGAGGATCTGCAGCGCCGCGGACGCTGACTGGACTATCAAGTAGGTGACCCACACCAACAGTGCACTATGCAATACCGCGAGGATGCGCAGGACCTGGGTCTGCCCGGTGCGGTCGGCCCAGCGGCTAGTCAAGATGCTGGCCAGCGCCGCGGTCACTGCGAACGCGGCGCTCAGGGCACCGGCGAAGGCATAGGACCCGGTGGTTTCGCTGACTAAGAGCACGAGCGCGAGCGCGACCATTGCAACGGGCAGGCGAGCGAGCGCGCCCGTGGCGGTGAAGGCAACAACCCCGGGCTGGGCTAGCGCAAAGCGATAGCCGAGGGCACGGGACGGCTTAGGTTCGGTGGGCATCTGCCGGCAGACTAGCGTGAGCCTTCGCGGTAGGCGCTGTCCAAACGTTGGAGCGCGAGACGCACAAGCGGCAAGAGCCGTACAGGCCGCACAAGGGAGTCAGATGGCTGCGCAGGACGCTTCGGTTCGAACACTCGCCGAGATCTTGAAGTGGCATCCGTTGATCGATCTCGCCTGGCGCGCCGCAGGGGAGGCAGCCACGTTCTTGCACACGCAACGTCCCCGCGATCTGGCAGTGGAGACCAAAAGCACCCCGACCGACGTCGTGACGTCGATGGACAAAGCCGCCGAACACCTGTTGCACGAGCGCTTGCTGGGGGAGCGTCCCGGGGACGGACTACTGGGGGAGGAAGGCGCCGATCAAGCCGGATCCACGGGCATCCGCTGGGTGGTCGACCCGCTCGATGGCACAGTCAACTACCTGTATCGGATCCCGCTGTGGGGCGTGAGCGTTGCCGCGGAAGATGCCGATGTGGGCGAGGCTGTCGTCGGCGTAGTCATCACCCCGGAGACGGGTGAGGGGTTCATCGGTATCCGCGGACGCGGATCCTGGCGCATCGTCGGCGATATCGGTGAGCGCATGAGTGTGCGCAAGTGCTCGACCCTTTCCCAGGCGATGGTCGCGACCGGATTCGGCTACTCCTCCCGCAGACGCGCTTCGCAGGCCGAGGTCCTGCGAGAGGTCATCCCTGCAGTTCGCGACATCCGTCGGACGGGGTGCGCGGTAGTGGACTTCACCTGGCTCGCCCGTGGCCGCACGGATGCGTATTACGAGCGCGGACTCAATCCATGGGATGTCTCCGCCGGCGCCTTGATTGCCCGCGAAGCAGGTGCGCTCGTGCACTATTTGGACGAAGCCGATCCCGGTACGTTCGTCGCCGCGGTGCCCGACATCGCCGACGAGCTCATCGCTGCTTTACGTGGCGCAGGCATGATGGAAGGCTCGCAATGACGCTTGTCTCGCAGTTGACTAGCCCCGGTGCTGGGTCCGGCTAACCGTCGAGTCGACGCAAGTCGGCCGCGTACCAAGACGCGTTATGCACGTAGGTCTGCATCGACTCACGGAAGTCCGCAGCGTCCACCACATCCGGCGTGACCTTGGCTGGAACCCCCAACGCACGAGCATGCGCGGGAACGACCGTGCCGGGCGAGACCACGGCACCGGCACCCACGAGGGACTGCGGGCCGACGACGACGCGATGCAATAACACCGAACCGGAGCCGATCAGCGAGTCATCGTGCACCGTGCACCCCTCCAGATGTGCGTTGTGTCCAACCACGCACCTGTCGCCCACCAAGGTGTCCCATTCGTCGGTGCAGTGGATGACGGTGCCGTCCTGGATGGAGGTCCGTGCCCCGATGCGGATCGTCCCATGATCGCCGCGGAGAACGGCTGTCGGCCAGATCGAGGATTCGGCGCCGATGTGCACGTTGCCGATCACCACGGCATCGGGATGGACGAAGGCGGAGGGGTCGATGGTGGGTGTGAGGTCACCGAGTGCATACAGGGCCATGACCCCAGTCTTGCCCGCGGATTCCCGAGGGGCTACCCCGAGGGGCGGATCGGTGGGTCATGGGGCACAATCTGCGCGCAAGACGACCCAAACAGGGAGGGCTGGCTGCATGGCGACCGACTATGACGCGCCTCGCAAGACAGACGAGGAACTCGCCGAGGACAGCCTCGAGGAGTTGAAAGCGCGTCGCGCGGAGAAGACCGCTTCGGCCGTCGATGTCGACGAGGCGGAACTTGCGGAGAATCTGGAACTACCCGGGGCCGACCTATCCGATGAGAACCTCACGGTGCGGGTCGTACCCAAGAAGTCCGATGAGTTCACGTGCATGTCGTGCTTCCTGGTGCATCACCGCAGCCAACTCGACCACGAGGGCAAGTCCGGGCCGATCTGCAAGGACTGCGCCTAGCTCTCAGCGGCTCGGGCTAGTCGTCGAGCACCCGGGCCAAGGCACGGAATACGGCAACCTGGATCACGGCTGCTGCTGCGGCACTAACCGCTGCCCAGGCGCTCACCGCGCCG
>Ga0102934_1001716_pt1 | contig 15339 bp, 16 predicted proteins | sample SalPonR2_A_D1_MG_FD_78175 | JGI IMG/M metagenome (GOLD analysis project Ga0102934, IMG submission 78175) | Salt pond soil microbial communities from South San Francisco under conditions of wetland restoration - Salt Pond MetaG R2_A_D1_MG | ecosystem: Environmental > Aquatic > Marine > Intertidal... | reverse complement strand
ACTCCGTGCCGGCGACCTCCGGGCCTGCGCCCGGCGTTTCTGGCCGTACGTCCTCGCGGCCGTCGTCGGCGCCGTCGCCGGCATGACGCTTCTCGCTCGGATTCCGACCCGTCCGTTGACCGTCGGTCTCGGCGTCTTCACCCTTCGCCCGACCTTCTACATCCCCTACGTCCACGACAAAGTCTTCTACCAGGCGCCCATCGACTGGGAATGGGGCTTGGTCCTGGGGTCGGTTCTGGTCTTCCTCCTCCTTTCCGAGGCCTACAAGAGGTACTTGCGGCCCCTTGTCGTGCAATGGGACCAGGCACTCGCCCACCAAAGGAAGGAGCGGAGGATGCATGTGATCGAGCTTGTGGACGGCGGGGAGCGGGTGGAGAAGGTGGTGCCGAAAGAGGGCGGGAAGGAGGGGGGAATGATGCAACGGGTGTTTAGGAGGGAGGGGAGCAGTTTTGGTGTTCGAAGTGGGTGGGAGGAGGATGAGGAAACTGAGGAGGAGATGAAGAAAGAGGAGGCGGCGGCGGTGATAGAAGATCATGTTATGTAAGGGAAAATTCACCGAAGTGGAGAGAGGGAGACCTTGATACATTATGATTCAAAATCTAGATAGGATGATAAATGAAAGAGAAAGGGGGAGAAAATGTGAAGATGGTCGATGTTTTTCCCTTGATGTTTTTTCCCATGATGAAAGAAATTGTCAGCGGAGAACGAGGGGCCTCACAGCTTCATATAGGGTTATGGTGTGCTCACTTGTGACGGTACACAGGTCGCTAGGCGAAAGAGAAAGGTGCATCTCATGATTGACGATATTAATATTATTATCTTTTTTTGGTAGTACAAAGGGAGGTGTGAAGAATGGACTCAGTGCAACGGCGAGGAGAGAGGGAAAGGAAAGACAAAGTAAGACTACGAGACCAGCTCGGGGAGAAATGGAAGAAGCAATGCCATGGAGACCGACAGCAAGTGCATTTAAATCGGACTTCCAAGAGGGAGAACAAAGAAAAAGAGAAGAGTGAAGAGATGGATGGAAAATGACGAGAGTGGAACACATTTTAGGCATTCATCGATCTGGATGATGACTTGAGAGATCGATTTGGGTCGGGCATGAAGAGAGGACAAAGCAAGCTTGAGAGGCTTTTGAATTCTACCCTATTTTTTGTTTTAGTCAGGTAAACTCCTTGGGAAAATTGTTTAAAGTCTTCAACTCCACCTGAGGACCATCATCGGCCCATGGTACGGAACACGTCTGTGTGCGATACATAATGGCAATGACAAGAGCAGGTGTCTATCCACCAAGACGTGATTGAGAGTTACGGAGATTATTCAGACGGCACATGCTATCTGGAGGGACCACTCCTACACCGATCATAAAAGTCAATTGTAGTAGTCACTTTCTTGAAAACCTCCTCTTAAGATCGTCACACTTCTCAGATTGAGGATATCGCTTCAATTGTCATATTTATCGTGTCCTTTGATTAAAACTTGTCCTGATATTCTCATTATGTCGTCTGTTATATCTTTCGACATTTTTCCTACAACGCTTGCCAAAGGATCCCGACTCTTCTTCTTGCTAGAATCCCTACTTGCTCTATGTCAGCAGTATGTCTGGAAGTGTGATCCGTCTATCCTTTTTTTGGAAATTATGTTCGTCCTGCATCGGTGTGCATGTGTGTGTAAGCGTGTGTAGGAGTGTGGTCTTATGTATGTTGTAAGTTATTCACAACTACGTAAGTATAAGCTCTTGTCGGAGTTCGCACTAGTGTACTCTGTTTTTGGGGGCCTTCGTCTGCACCTGTATTTGTATCTGTATCTGTCCCTTTATGCTTGCTTGTTTCTGTGTTTTGGTTGCTTTTGTGTGCTTATATGACCATCTGCCTATATTATTTGTGTGTGACTCTGTGTGTAGAAATTTGGGCGGAATAATACAGTTTGTGTCTCTCTATGTGGTACACCTCTGTGTTTTAAGTGTGTTACATTGTATGTGTCCGAGCTTCGTGTTTCTCAATTTAGCTGTATGCCTGTCTCTTTATGTTTGTCTCTGTATGTAAAGCCTGAGCGTTTTATTCAGGTTATTCATTTCTATGTAGGGACCTGAAAGTGAACGTACACGGGTGTGTATTGTCTGTTTGCCTCTCTATGGTTCCGTGAATGCTATGTTGTATAAAACGTATGGGACTATGCGTACGCCTTGCTGGTTGTAGGTATCTGTCTTGTGGACTCATTGTCCTTCTGCAAAGAAAGACATTTTGGCGTGTTCTCGTGCGTAGACGTGCGCTCTCATATGTGTGGTTGCACCTGGGGGTACCTGTCTGTCTGACAGTTCAGGTGTGTTTACATGAGTAATTTGCCTGCGCCTGAGTATTTCATTCTTTGTGTGCATGTTTTCAAGTATATGTCTGCGTGCGCTCCTTTTGTGTTGCTGTGTGCTCGTGTCTATGTTTGGATACATTCTTTGCCAAGTAACGTGATTCCAAGTATTTTATCCTTCTTTCATCTGTCAGGACAAGGCCAGCTTTTTATGTCAACCTCTCTTCTATCCACTTCCTTCCTTTCTACATAAACTTACTTCCGCGGAATATACTCTTCTTTTTTCTTTTGTTGCGAAGTATGATGAAAGGAGTTGTGCTATGAGCTGTGCGTCTTTTTTGAAAGAGACTCACAAAATGAAGTGTTCCCTGGAGACATTCTTTAGTGAACAATGTTTTGTCACTTTAAGCCTCTTTTTGTATCATATCCTCGACAAATTCGAAGACTTAATGTCGAGCTTCCTCTTTTCTTCCACAAGCACATTTTTCCTTCTCCTCTTTCCGTTCCTACCTCGTCTGACTCCTTTCCCTTATCCTCTTAATCAAGACACGCCAGAACCGACTCCCCTACTTCCTTCCAGGCCTCAAGCGCTACCTGTAACCTCTCGCAAGCGGCGAAAGCCTCGGTCGCTCGGGCTTTGAGCAGGACAGGCGCTGCTGAATACTCGAATTTTTTCATCTTACCTGCCTCTTGGCTATTTACGGGTCCTGGGAGGTTATATGGACCAGCATGTGCTGTCTGTTGAGGAGAAGTCCCATGCTTGCAGACCTTGACAGGTCTCGGTGCGAGAGAATTACTGCTTCCTGTACTCACTCGACGCCGTGCACGTGCTACACTATCATTCCGTCCGTCTTGTTTCTCAGCAACCTTCGCCTCGCCCGAGATTCCTTCCTCAAGCTCTGCCTCACCCTTAGTAATGGTCTCCAAAGCCTGTTTCACTTTCTTTGGTGAAAATTTTCGGTCTTTCCCTGATTTTTGGTCTTCACACCTACGTTTCAATTGCGTTTTTTTGTGCTCTTCTGCTTCGTTTCCTTCGCTCTTTACCCTTTCCACTTGTCTTGTCAACTTCCCCTCAACTTCGTCTTTCGAAAGCTCTTCTCCTCGTGACGTCACATTTTCTCCTTTACCGTCAATTTTCTTGTCTATCTTTATCCTTTCCACATGTTTCCGAATTTTCTCGTTATTCTCGCTTCCCCTTTTGGTCTGCTTTTGTCGCCCCCTATCTGCGGGGAAATGCTCGAGCTCCACACACTTATTGGAAACTTTTGCTTTGATGCCACCATTTGTCTTCCGCCCTCCTTCGCTTCCATCTTCCCATCCGGAGGGCAGAATGAGCAGATTTCTGGCACCATTCTTTCTGCATCGTCCCTCCTTTCTACGCAAGACGTTATCGTGCCGCCCTTCGGTCGTCGGTTGCTTTCTCGCTTCCTCCGTATCATGTTCCTGACTGGTGTCCCTCATTTCTTCTGCCACATCCTGGCTGTTGTACCTCTTCTTTTTCCTTTCGGCTCCAAGTCCCGCAAACACATCCAAGGCCTCCGTTGCCAACACACTTGAGGTATCATGGCCCGCTCTCATCCCGTGCTTCCCCCCCGCTTTCCCTCTTTCCCTCCATTCTTCACTTGTGTGCGCTACATGATTTTTGAAGAGGGGCTTGAGTGGTCGGGCGACTTGCTTTCTCTCAGTGCGACATTCTCCACCGTTCCTCCTTTCCTTCTCAAATTCATCTATTTTCCATTCCTCGTCTTCGGCCTGAGTCGCTTCCTCCATCAAATCCCGCACAGAGAGAATGGATTTCTTCCCACTATCTTTCTCACACTCCTTCCCTCCTACCCGCCCTTCATTTGCCCCTCCCCGGCCTCCTCGTGTTAGGTAGAGAAGCATTGCGTGAGTCGAAGCGACGGAGGCTTTCATAAATCTCGTGGCTTCGGGCGACCATGCGCCACCGTTTTCTCTCCGAGCAGCGCTACCACCCTTTGCTTCGCCCTTACTGCCCTTCTGATCGCTATTATTCTCCTCAGTATTTTCTTTTTCCTTCTTCTCCTTCTCATCCAGCATTTCCAGTAGCTCTCCATCTTCAGCCTCAGGGTGGCTCCTCGTTTTTTCGTTTCCTTTTTCGAAGTCGGCGTCTTCAAGTTGGTGCTTCCGCAGCTTTCCATTCAAAAAGACTCTAAGGTCCTCCATTTTCCTTTGACTCCTGAACTCCACAGTGAACGAGACCCTTCCTGTATCTCTCTCTCTCTCATTCCCACTTCCCCGCCTCCCGACGCGAGAAATGCTTCGATCGGAAGCAAAATAGCCCACAGACGAGGAAGAACAAAGATGAGGCGGGAGGGAAGAAAGGCAAGATGGGGGAAACGGGCCAAGCAGGGCATTCCGGATGGGGACATCGTCGTAGGAGAAGGTCATGGTCGGCCGGAGGGACGTGGATACGGAGGAAGGAAGAAAATGCACCCTCTTGAGTTTGGAGTAGGCTAAAAAAATGTCTGTTTCCTCTTTCTCTTCCCCTGCCTCCTCCTCGTCCTTTCCTTTCCGATCGCGGACCTTTTCCTCCTCCGCCCTTTGAGCAGGGCCATTGTGAGGAAAGAACGACATTCGGACCTCAGCTTGTCCCCAATGAATCTTTCCTCGTTGCTCCAACAATGTAGAGAGAGGAACTGGCGCACATTTCTTTTCCTCCTCACGTGACAGCAATACCGATTCGATATTCCCATGCGTCACGCACACCCGATGCGGCCGCAATGGCAAGACCCACCCTCCTTCTTCAAGTCTTTCACCTCCTTCACCCTTTAGCCCTTTTGCTATTCTCTCCTTTCTCCTCTTCTTATTTGCATCGTCCAAAGTACTGGATAATTTTCTCAGATACGTTTCGTAGTTCCTTTCTCTTTCACACAAAAGCCAAATTTCTGCTGGGAGGATCCCCTTCAGCAAATACCTTTCGCCTTCCTCCTTTTTCAGGAAGAAACCTTTTTTCAGCCTTGCCTCACTCCTGCACTGTCTTTTCTGCTCTTTTTCCACCATTCGGATCCACCTCCACGCTACTTCTCCCACTCCTTCTTGCAGCTCCGCCGTGGCTAACTGCTGGGTGAAAAGTGCGCTAAACAGCTCGTGAAGCTGCTGTCGTAGGAAGTCTTCCTCCCTGCTCTGCTCTTTTTCCTTGCCACTTTCTATGGCCAAGAAGGTACGAACAAGGGCAGAGAGGTAGCCGGGGTGTTGGATAAGGGAAAACAGGAAATGGAAGGCGTAGCGGCGCAAGCGGAAAGTAGAAGCTGGGCAAAGGATCAACTCAAGAAGGGAAGTTGGGAGCGCAAGGGATGAACTTTGGAGAGCTGGGGAAGAAGAGGATCGAGACAAACCACCCAGACGGGTGAGGATAAAATCATCATCGGAAAAGAAGGCCGTAGAGGTGGTGAAAAAGGAGGAGAGGGTTTGATCTAAGGCGGGGTCGAGGAAGGGGATAGAGCGTCGAAGTGCATGGGCAAATAGGAGAGGAAGAGAGGAGGAGAGGGACGTAATGGAGGAGTTCTCTAAGGTCGCTTGTAAAGCAGAGCGGTCGTTTATGCTATGGTGAGCGAGGCGTTGAAAAAAAAGAGAGTACTTTCCCTGCTGATACAGGGAATGAAGATCCTAAGGATGAAAAAAGGGTGTAGGGGAGGAAAAGTGGATATGAACATCAATCATGCAGCGAAAATATTCCACGTTATGCATTTGTACAGATAAAATGTAAGAATTGAAGGCTCTTCGTGGGAGGTTCGGGTCCGACGGAACGTACCTCGAGGAGACGTTCAGGCTGCATTGATACAAAATGTTCTCGATGTGACAAACCCAGGGCGACCACGTCTTCCGGATAAATGTGGAATGAGAAATTAAAACCTAAAAAAAAGGGGATGCTGATCAAAGCACGAGAATGGATGGAGAACCCAGTCTATTAGAAGTGACACTTCCGGGTTGATGGAGGTTGCGACTCAGCGGCATTCTGAAATACGTGCCCGTCTGCCCAAAAGGTTTCATCTCTCGAAGTAGCATGCACACCTCATTCTGAACGTATATATATAATGTCATAACTGATAGCACGCCTCATATAAACATGATTATGGGCACATACGTGCAAATTTTGACCCACGGACGGGAGTGGGCTGGGAACTTGTTGACTCCTCCCTCCTCATCAACCTCCTCCCTCCTTCCTCACTTTTCATGGCGATAAACCAGGGCGAAGTAGCCTCCTTTTGAATCATGTGCTTACTGAAAAAAAGAAACAGGCTAATAGGTAACAACATAATAAAATGTTAGCCATGGTGTAGGTCCTTCCTTGGCATACCTTCTTCCATTTGAGATTCTTGTGTTAATTCACTTCACTATTGTATGAAAGTCTCTCACTTCCTGTTTATTCTACTTGTTTCATGGGAATGATTGGATTCATGTGAATCATTGGTTAAAAAATACTTTAACAGATATGAAACCATCAGAGTGTTTTACATAGTGCTGTTGCCTGTTTTTGATACCTCATCTTCCACCCTATTCAAATTTCCATTCTCTCCTCATCTCCTTCATTTCTCTTATCTTTTCTCGCGTTGCTAGAACACCCTTGATCACTATGCATCATCCCTTCGAGATAGGACCAGACATTTACAGTTCTATTTTATCGCAGTGAAATCTTCCTGCTTCCTCCTTTGAGCCCACTACCAGATAATGCTTTTCTCGTCCCTCGTTTCATGGCTCATTTCGACCTCTACCTTTACCGATACTCAAAACCACAGAACTTCCCCAGCTGTCATTCAATGGGTGGTAGCAGCAAAATTTATTTCCCACGCACCTTCTTTCAAGGTTCCTCTGCACAATCATCCTCCATGTCACATCCTGCCAGCGTAGTCCCCTCTCGTAGGTCATCTCTTCTCTCCCTCTCTCTTGGCCCTTTCCTTCATCTCATCGCCTTCTTGGAAGGGAGTTTCGTTCTTCGCACTCTTCCTCTCGTCGCTCCCGCGATCGATGACCATACTTACACCATGGCCGGCGCGCTTTACTCCTTCACTCTTTCCTCCTCCTCCTTCGCCCTCTTCCTCCGTTATGCCCCCTATCTATCCTCCCTGCGCACTCTCCACATCCGAGGGAATCGAGACCAACGCCGTTCCCATCAACTGAAAATTGAAGACGAACAATTCACAGCTCATCCTCCTACTCCTTCGTGCCTTCCTCTTGGCGAAGATCACCTCCTGGGCGTCCTCCTGGATCTCGCTTTTGGCGGTGAGGAAGAAACGAAGACTCTTTTTCGAAACGAGAAAGAGCATTCTTTCTTGTGCACTCTCAACAAGCTGACCTTGGAAGACTTTGGGCTTGTAGAAGGGACACCCTCACCCTCCCTCCTCGGTCGCCTCCTTGCCCTCTCTCCCTCCCTTCGTACTCTTTCTATACCACAAGCCCAGCTGAACGACCGTGGCCTCGTAAGTTTACTTGAGGCATTAAAGGCGGGAAGGAAAGAAGAAGGGAGGGAGGGAGGAATGAGAGTGGAGGAAATCAACCTGTCAGATAACTTGCTTGAGGAGGAAGCTGGTATAAGGGCTATTTTGACGGAGTTTCCAAGTTTGCAGGTATGGAGGGGAGGAGAAAGGGGGGATTCAAGAAGTGTATCGTGGTGAAAACTCCGAAAAAGCACAGAAATATGCACCCTTTTCAACGCCTCATCGCCCTGGTATCCTTTTCTCGATCTCCAAACCTCAACCTGCCCATTTCCTCCCATGTCTTCTTACAATTTCCCCAAGAAACTGCATGTCAGTCGCAATTTCTTCAACACCACCACCCTGGGCCCCTACCTACGTCTTCACCATCCTTCGTTTTTGCTCCTTTCCCGCCCGACGCAATCCTCCCTTCACCCATCTTCACAAGCAACTGTCGTGTCTTCCCCGTCCCTCCCTCCTTCTACCCTCTCTCCTTCGTCGCCTTCAACTTCATTGATGATGCTGGCATGGACGGCGGTGGAGGAGGGGGAGCTCCGGCAGAGAGATGCTGAAGACCATGAGGGAACAAGCGAGAAGAGACAGGAGTGCGGGTGGTTGATGAAAAAGGAGGAAAGGGGGGAGGAAAAGATGGACGTGATGGAAGGAAGTGGCGAGAAAGAAGAAGAAGAAGAAGAAGAAGAAGAAGAAGAAGAAGAAGAAGAAGAAGAAGACAAAGAAAAGGAGGGAATAGATAAGGATCCAGGAAATTATGGAGGACATATAGAAGTACAAGGAGGAGGGGAGGAAGAAGAAGCAAAGGACGAGGAGGATGAGGAGGAGGAGGAGGGGGAAGAGGAAGAAAGGGGATGGTGGATCGAAGAAAAGCAAGAAGGAAATTTAGAAAATGAAGAAAAGGAAGACCAAGAGGAATGCACCCCAGAGAGACAGAAGGTGAGGACAAAGGTCGATAAACTGTGGAAACAAGAGGCTATGCTCCAGGATTGGGAGCGTCAGAGAAAATACAAGGACGCGTCTATCAAACCTGTGCCTCCGGACTTCTTCCTCCCATCTTGCAGTACCCCCTCTCCCTCCTCGTCCTCTGTTTCCCCCTCCGCCGTATCCTCTTTATATCCACCCCTTTGCTTCTTCTCTACCCCCAGCGTTACAAAATCTCTGATCGGCGTGAGGGAAGAGGGAGGGAGGGAGGGGGAGAGGGAGAGAGGGAGGGAGGGAGAGGCGTGGCTTGATGCACCGGCCATTGTCCGACATCAATCATACGTCAGTCGCTACCTCATATTGGAGGATGAAGAGGAAACAGACAAAGGAGAAGGGCGACGAAGGAGGGAAAGAACGATGGTGCTGGGAGAGGGCGAGGGCAATCACAAGAAAGCACGCTTTTACTCTCCGTACTTCGGTATCAAGCATTAGTATAGTGGGTAACGAGGAAAAATTTAGTAGAAAAGGAGGTGCAGAATAAAGTTTTAGAATGTCTCCAGGACAACAAAATGGGAAATGATATGTGTGACAGGCAGTGAAGGTAAAGCGTGCAGGAAGGAAACCATAAGAGGGCAACAGGTCAGTCAGCAGCCCGGACAAAGAGAGATGGGGAAAGCCACAACCTAGGGTTAGCGGGAAAGCAGGACACGCTTCTTGCTAGCAATCTACGGTAGCAAGTAGAGAAAAAGATAAACAATACAAGAGACCTTGAGAAAACAAAATAGAAAGTTCGAAGCTGTAGACAAAAAGCGTGCGTGGAAGGCATTAGGTAGAGAAGGGGGAACGCAAACGGGATGCCAAATCTACTAAAAGAATAGTCGGTAGCATGCATATCTACGTGGGATTTCCGTGGTTAAATACATGCAAGATGTAGGGACGCGGTGTGGCGATAAATTGCTAGAAGACGAATGGAGATTAGAGGCCTGATAGCCTTGAAAATTCTTTGATAATACGGAGTCGGCGGGGACATCTAACAATAAGTCATAACCCAAGCCATCATTCTCCTGAGTACGACGAAGCCAATTCCCTTAGCATCATACTGTTCTAAATTTGCGCAATAGATGACATCCGTGCGTGCAGATGTGTATTCTAACATTTGTGTGCACTGTCTTGTAGAAGCACTATGATACACGGCAAGGGTTTACGAGGAGATCAGGGGCCGGCTATGAACCTCAGCCGACATGCCTGGCCCTGTGCCCTTGCGGTACTACTTAAACCGCCACTCGTGCCATACTTTGTCGCTATTCTGCTGGCAGCCCGTCGTGGAACCCGGACTGCTGCTTCTAACGTTGCCTCCAGCCATCCCCTCCCTTCCCCAGCCATTCAAAAATAGTCATGGGGGCACCGACAGGCATAGCTTTGCCCCCAGGCTGTAGTGCTGGTGCCCACGACGAATAAAGGGGAGGATGGGAAGGAGGGGCCCCCATGGACGGGACAAAGGGAGGGGTGACTGGCTTCCCCATGTAGAAAGGGTGCTGCAGCGTAGAAAAATGGGCCGAAGGAGGGCAGCGGGGAAAGACGGGGTCGAGGAAAGCGTCGTTGGGTGGGACGTAGGAGACCCTGTCCGTGGTGCCAAGACTCATATCCCGCAGGGGTGTGGAATACGGTCGATTTAGTTGCGTGCTGCCAGGGTAGCCATGGCTGTAATAACCACCCATGCCGTTGCCGAGGAAGTTGTTTCTGTCCACCGCGCCCCCGGTCCCCGCGACGGGAGCGAAGGAAGGGAAGTAGGGGTGGACGGGACGAGAGGTGGAGCCGACGATAGGGTGGGGAGGGGAAAAGGGGGAGGCATCCCCGTTCTTCAAGCATTTGAGCGACCGGGCCGCCACCAGACGATCCTCCGCCTGTGGAAGGGAGGGGAGGAAGGACTGAGGGAGACAAGAAAAAGAAGCACCAGGCCACAAGTAGCAAAATATCGATGGCCTAAGATTCCTCGCATCTCCAGTCAGGCAAGATAAGCTAGCAGGGAGGGCAGGGAACACGAACCTCGCTACAAGGAGGCATTTGTCTCTTGCCCGAAGCCCGCGTCAAAAAAGAGGACGAAAATTGGGAGTGAGGAGGACGGAAGGAGGATGAAACACCCGTGATATCGGAGAGAGGAGGGCTCAACGAGGCGGGGAGAGGCGGGGAAGCTGGTAAAGACGTTCCAGGCGTGGTGGAGGTCAAGCCGGGAAGCCCGGACGGCGGGAGGTATGCAGGACGCACAGGGTCTGACGACGCCGAGATGGACTCTGCCTTGGACCGAGCTTGTGCCGCGCTCAGCAAGAGAGCTTTCGAGTGGGCGTTCCACAGGTCCCCTTCCTTCTGGATCGCGGCGTCCTCCGCCAGGTACATCCTGTGTAGGGAGCGTGCCATGGGGGACATGGAAGAGATACGGAACGTCAACATCTTGTCGATGTCTTTTTCCACGCTCGAATGATCCTCTGTTGGAGTGGTTTCCCTTTGTTGATGCAAATGAACCCCTTGCCGACATGCTTCCCTCCCTTCTTTGCTGCCTTTTTCGTTCGCTCCTTACCTCCACTTTGCCGGGCGTCCCTGACCTCGAGTCTGGGGGATACAAAGGAAGCCGTGGCGGGCACATCGGGTGCATCGCGGTTGTACTTTATCGCATTTTACCTGGATAACATCAAAAGAACAAGGATGGAGTGGAAGAGGAAGGAAGATGATTGAGGGGGATGAAGACGGCTTGTATCTACATGAGGACGGCTTTTGCCGATAGATTTTATACGACGGCTGTACTCCATTGTCACATATCCCTCATCCAAGCATTCATGGAACTGCATTTGCAATTCTTTTCATGTCCCCATGGTGCCAAAACGTCCTTAGGCGCCACTCGGAGATTGCCCTGTATCCTGACACCAGACTGATCACAAATTGTCCCCTAACTATCTCCCTTTCCAACGTTTCAAAGATCGCGTAGGTCCTTTCCCTTTCAAAATATTGTCGCGTACCTTGCTGGTCTTGCATTCCAGGCAGGTTCCACCTCTCGGAGCCGGTCGGTCTCCTCTCTGAGCCAATCGGTAGGTCGTCTTGCCTTTCCCTCTGGCCATTTTATCTTCTTGGTTGTCTTCGCAGAGGCTGGCTCTCAAAGCTTTCTTGCTTTCCATTGTGGACAAGGCGGCTTCTTTCCCTGCTGACAGAACGGTTGCTCCCTCTCTCGTTTCCCGCCCCCTCAGGCCTCCCTTGCCTTCTTCCGCTTCCCTTATCTTTCTTGCATCTGTAAACACCCCCAGGCCGGCTTTCACCTCCTTGTACAAATCAACGTCCCTCTCGTCCTCTTCCTGCACCCCATTCTCCTTACTATTTCTCTGCAGCTTGATGTCACCGCCATCGGCCACGGTCCCTTTTCGGCCCTCGTCTTGCTCTCTTGAATTCCCGCAGAGTGCCAATAAAGCGTTCATCTTATATGCCTTCCATTTCATTTTATATTTCACTATCTAGGTGAATGTGTGGATAGAATATCGGTATATGAGAGGCGAATAAGTAAATGGTCATAATCAGTCCCGCGATAGCGCCCTGCTCCTACTATTCACCGAATTCACGGACGGAATACCACCGATTCAGACGGGGATCACTTAGAGTCTGAATGTCTGTGTGCGCCGTCCGAAACGGCTCCATCCAGCATGGAACAGGACTTAATAAGACACGTAAGTAATCAATTGACAGGTTAAAAGCGCGCAGAAGCCTTATTTTTTTCTGGCATGGAATGACCGAGCCTCCAGGAGACCTCTTCGACATCGTCGGCCTTGGATGCTTGCTTCCCCAAATACCTTACCCTGAAAGTCTACCCCAACACTGATTCTTTCCCGCGCGCTTTAAGTCCTGTACGCCTAAACTAGATCCTTGCCTCCTTCTACCGCGGAAGCTCCGTGATTTCCATCTCGAAAAGGTCACCTAGTCGGCTCGGGGTAGTGTCCGGCATTCAGCGCATTGACGATTTTCACCGGTAGTTTTATCGAGAAAAAGATTCGATCTAGATAGGCTATCCAACATGTGCTGGACGAGCGTCCGCAACTAATACTTTCACGAGAGAATTGATATGCAATATCCTAGGCTTTTGAAGACGCGATAATTACTCTATGGCAGTTCACTATAGAAGGATATTTTGCCTGGCTTCGTGCGAATCTAGTGACTTTATGACTTATTGTCGTGGTTCTGTGGAAGAGCAAACAAAAAGTATGGCGGGAAGTCATGGGCCGACAACTCGTGCAGAAACCATCGAACATGAGCTGGGAAAAATGCATGGTTTTGCGTGCAGATTCGAAACCCAGGACGATTTCGGCTTATAATACCTGCCTAGAGATTCACTATGGCAGAGGAGCGAACGGTCAATAAATAGGCCGAGAGATAAAAGCTCTTCCGTGGGAAAGAGAAGACGGAACATTGATCGGTATAATTAAATGCTAGCTTGAGGTGCTTTCATTATATTTGAAGGCGCAAATAAACCATTGGAGATTTAAATATAGAGTTGCGTGTATGATTTCCAATGGTCTCATGCATTTTTTTTGCCACATGAAGGGCACAAGCCCCTCATCTATTATCCGTTTTGTGAGCAGGTTTCTTTTCCTGAAGAATCTTATTGACGCTCTCTTCCAGCTTCAGAAAGACCCTCCATTTGATTCAGATACAGCCAGAAAAGAAGGGAAGAAATGCAAAAATCTGGCTGCCTTAATTATAATCTGGCTCCCTTAATTAGGAGCTTATCGTACTTCCAATGTCTTCTCAGCCAGTGACTAAAAGCTAGGAAATGCAACAAACAAAGAAGAAGACGCAGTACTTGCAAGGAGAGGCAGTATTTTCGCTTTACTTCATTGCTAGTTGCCGTGGGAAATTTCCAGACCTGGTGGCTCTCGAGCCTATGCGGTATAGCATGCATTTGTATGACACAAAGGTTGCCGCGACTAAGGGTGCATATTTCTGTTACAGTCGATGCCGAGATTAGCGTAATGGTGACACATACACTCGAGGGGGCTCTATAAGCCAAAAAGAGGACACAAAAGAGGGGACCGAGGAGGTATGGACAGAGGGAAGTGAGGGAGGTTTGCGAGGCACAGAAAAATACAGGATAGCAAATTCCATCGAAGTAATGAATGAAAAATCAATAAATACAGAAATAGCAATAGGAAACGATAAACGCTTATTCCTCGTCGACGCATCTTCCCTATGGAGGCATGTAGACAGGAAAGATGCGGAGCGAGGGGTAAAAGAAGTACGAAACTGACCTTTGAGTGAAACCTCTGTGGCAAGCAAAAAAAGATCGGAAGGTTGTGAAAAAGTAGTCGAAAAAGCGCATAGAAGAACGGAATCGCAGTAAAGGAAAAGGGCGCATGGCAAAGAAGAGAGCCGAAGAAAGATCATGCCTGAATGGGCGGTGGTATTTTTTCTTCTGCGACCCTGTATAAAAAACGATTGCTCTAATTTAAGAGAAAGAAGAAGAGGAGGAAGAGAAGAAAGGCGATGATGCTTTGAGTGGTATAAAGACTAATGGGAAAAGAGAAGTCCGACGCGAGGGCAAAGACGCCAAATGGGTATTTGAGAATCGCCAGTAAGGCCCAAACATGCTGACGAGGTGAAGACGAGATTCAGCGGCTTTCGACAGCACTGTTAGCGGTAATATCTGTCTATTTCTGCGTGTCAACTTGAGGGGCAAGGCCAAAGTTCGCCTCCAGAAATCTGAGTGTTTGTTCGCCTCGCGAAATTTGAGGGGAAGACGATCAGGCTGCCCGCTGTTGGACCATTTCTTCGCTTCCTCCTCTCTTCAGGTGCCGATAGACGGATACTTAACATTTCTCAATCTTAAACTCTCATTATTATCCCCCCACTTTTGTCCTCCTCCACCCTTTCTGGTGTTTCCACCCCAGCCTTGTATCTGCCAACTGCAGAAAGTTTGCTTCATTGCTTCTACGTCCAGACACAATCCCTCTCCAGGAACGAAAGAGAGTGTTTCAAGCTTCGTTTGCTGTAATTTGCTAACATGGCGCTTTGTGATGCTACACGACACTACGATATCTCAAGGAGCCAGCTTCGCTCCTACTCCTTTTCGCCTCCTATTCATCCAGTTGAAGGTTGATCGAGAATGCCCGGGTTTCAGGACCTATATAATTCTCGAAAGATCGTGATGAATTTTGACTATCAGCTCCCTCGTTCTTAGTCTCTGCTCTTCCTATTTTCTCGATTGATGATGAGTTTGAAGATAATGACACCCTATTTAAAATCAATTGTATCGAATTTCGAATTGCGAATCAACAAGGCAAGCTTGAAGCACACTCTCAGTAAGCACAAAGAACTTCTTCGCCTTTCTGAGAGCCGCTCTTCTCCGCGCAATCTACACCAAGTTTCCTTGTCTTTTTCTCTACGATTTGTAATATACATCCGATCTTGGTTTCATATTAGGTAACATAATTTGTTCGAAAATCTCAAGAGAAAGAAACCAGGTGATGCCAGCATGGCACTTCTCCCTTTGTCGACGCATCTTCCAACCGCTGACCACTTTGCGATGCGTTTTTCTCAGGTCTCCCGCTCCGCTAATAGTTCTCACAACCTTATCACGTCTATCAGCTCTTTTTAGAAGCAAATTTACGCGCATGGATTGAACAACAGCCTCTTT
>Ga0102934_1001713_pt1 | contig 15347 bp, 13 predicted proteins | sample SalPonR2_A_D1_MG_FD_78175 | JGI IMG/M metagenome (GOLD analysis project Ga0102934, IMG submission 78175) | Salt pond soil microbial communities from South San Francisco under conditions of wetland restoration - Salt Pond MetaG R2_A_D1_MG | ecosystem: Environmental > Aquatic > Marine > Intertidal... | reverse complement strand
GATCGCCGCACCGCGGCCCGCCGATGCGCGGCACGTCCCAACGTCCGCTCAAGACCAAATCGAGACATGCCTCCCTACCGCCGATACCGCGCCGCCAGCCGCGCCGGGTCCGCCCCGGCGAGATACCGCGCCAGGAGCCACAGGTTGCGCGCCCCCCGGCGCAGCCAGCCCTCGCGGTGGTAGCGCGCCGCCGAGGTCGTCACCGAGAGCGGCAACAGCGCGATCCGGCCCTTGAGCGCGCGGGCCAGCGCCACGTCCTCCATCAGCGGAATGTCCTCGTAACCCCCGGCGGCCTCGTAATCGCGCTGCGACACCAGCAGCGCCTGATCGCCATACGGCAGGCCGAACAGCACCGTGCGCAGGTTGGCCCAGCCCGCTACCAGCCGCGCCGCCATCCCGCCCGCATCGAACCGCAACCGGAATGTGGCCGCCCCGCCCTGTTCCATCCGCGCGCGCACCGCCCCGGCCCAGCCCTCGGGCAGTTCCGTGTCGGCGTGCAGCACCAGCAGCCACGCGCCGCCCGCGACCGCCACACCGCGCTGCAACTGTCCGCCCCGTGAAGGTGCGCCTGTCACGATCACCGCCCCCGCTGCCTCGGCGATCGCGCGGGTTTCGTCCCGCGATCCGCCATCGCTCAAGATCACCTCCCGGATGAGCCCCGCCTGCACGCCCTCGAACAGCGCCGCGAGGCAGGCGGGCAGGGCGGGCCCGGAATCGAGCGTGGGAATGATCACGGATAGCTCAGCGCGCATCCTGCCCCCTTTCGTGTCCCGACTCACGCCCTATATTACGGGTCAACGGGCAAGGGAACGGGCATGGCACGGCGTATTCTGGACATCACCGGCAGCGAGGCCGAGAATTTTCTGCAAGGGCTCGTGACCAACGATCTCGCCCGGCTCGGTGACGGGCTCGTCTATACCGCGCTGCTCACGCCGCAGGGCAAGTATATCGCCGATTTCTTCCTGCTGCACCACGATGGCGGCATATGGCTCGATGTCGACGAGAGTCTCGCGCCCATGCTCATGCAGCGGCTGTCGCTCTACAAGCTGCGCTCGGACGTGCAGATCGCCGAGACGGATATCCGCGTGCGCCGCGGCACCGGCGCGGTACCCGAGGGCGCGCTGACCGATCCGCGCCACCCCGATCTCGGCTGGCGGCTCTACGGCGGTGAGGAGGGCGATGACGGCACTGATTTCGACCGCATCAGGGTGGCGCATTGCATCCCCGAGACGGGGGTAGAGCTCACCCCCGACACCTTCATCCTCGAGGTCGGTTTCGAGCGTCTGGGCGGCGTCGATTTCCGCAAGGGCTGCTATGTCGGGCAGGAGGTGACCGCCCGGATGAAGCACAAAGCCGCGCTCAAGAAGGGGCTCGCGCTCGTCGCGGTCCACGGTGCGGCCCCGCTGGCCACCGCCATCACCACGCCCGAGGGCAAGCCGGCCGGCACGCTCTTTACCCAGTCCGGCGGGCGCGGCATCGCCTACCTGCGCCACGATCGGGCGTGCCCCGGCATGACCGCCGGAGAGGCCCGCGTCGATCCGCTCTGAGGGCGCGCTTCGGACCTGTGCAAACCGCGCGATTTGCGCTATGCTGTTTGACGATTGCACCGACAGCCGCGCCAAGACGGCACAGACGCGTGTGACACGAGAGGCAGAGCAGGCAAGGCCCGATGGCGAATTACAGCGTCTGGATGCTCGAGGCATCCAACATCACCGTCAGCGGCGGACAGTCGCTGAGCGGTGTCACGCAAGGCGACGGCTCGCACCTCGTGGGCGAGACCATCCGGCTCGAGACCAACGGCTGGCTCGAGACCTTCATCCGCGATGGCGGGCAGGACGGCGATTTCGACGACAACGACAACAACCAGCGCCTCGACGGGGCGCAGACCATCGGCGGCTCCACCTACGGCAACAGCACCCGTGTCGAGGCCGAGTACCGTATCACCCTGCGCGACCCCGATAGCGGCGAGACCTGGGATGTGCTGGGCTATAACGTCGACAATTCCAATCCTGCCTACGCCACCGTAGAGGGGCTGGCCTTCGTTGGGCCGCCGGGTGGGTTTCCGCCCGTAGGCCGCGATCTCGAGGTGACCTCTGCCTTCGAGGGGCCGGGCAGTTCCGGTCAGGCCACCATAAACGCGGGCGACCTCGCCTCGCCGCCCTGTTTCACGCCGGGCACGGCCATCCTGACCGCGACCGGGTATCGCCCGGTCGAGAGCCTCGGCGTCGGCGATCTCGTGCAGACCAGCGACGCCGGACTGCAACCGCTTCGTTGGGTGGGGGCGGTGACGCTCTCGGGCGGCGACCTGCGCCGCCGCCCGGAATTTCAGCCGGTGCGCATCCGCGCCCACGCCTTCGGCCCGGGGTGCCCGGCGCGCGACCTGCTCGTGTCGCCGCAGCATCGTGTGCTGCTGCGCGACTGGCGCGCCGAGCTCTATCACGGTGAGGCCGAGGTGCTCGCGGCGGCGGTCCACCTTGTCGATGGCGCGCGGGTGCTCCGCGCGCCCGCTGTAAAGGGCATCCGCTACCTGCACATCATGTGCGACAGGCACCATATCATTCGCGCCGAGGGCCTGGAGACCGAGACATTCCTGCCCGCCCAGGCCGCGCTCTCGGGCGTGCCGCGCGCGGCGCTGTCCGAGCTGCTCGCGCTTTTCCCCGAGCTGGCCGCGCCAGGTGCCGCGCCGGTGCCCGCGCGCCCTATCCTGCGCGGATGGGAGGCGCGGGTGATGCGGCCCGCACGCCGCGCGAACCGGGTCGCAGCCTGAGAGCGACGGCGATCACGCGCGCCGGGCATGACCCATCATGCTGATTTTGAGGGCAGGGCCGGGCGCGGGTCAGTCCCGCGCCCGGTCATTGCGATCACGCCGCCTTGGCGAGGTCGCGCAGCACGTAGTGCAGCACGCCGCCATGCTGGACATATTCCTTCTCGATGGCGGTATCGATCCGGCACTTGAGGGAGATCTCCTTCTCGGTGCCGTCGGCATAGGTCACCGTGCAGGCCACCTCCTGCTGCGGTTTCACATCCGCGAGCCCGGTGATGGTGAAGCTCTCGGCACCTGTCAGCCCCAGCGTGCCGCGCGTGTCGCCGCCGGTAAACTCGAACGGGATCACGCCCATGCCCACGAGGTTGGAGCGGTGGATGCGCTCAAAATTCTCGGCGATCACGGCGCGCACGCCCAGGAGTGCCGCGCCCTTGGCCGCCCAGTCGCGCGAGGACCCGGCCCCGTATTGCTCGCCGCCCACGACGACGAGGGGGGTGCCCTGCTCCTGGTATGCCATCGCGGCGTCGAAAATCGAGGTTTCCTTGCCGTCGGGGCCGAGCGTGTAGCCGCCCTCGGTGCCGTCCAGCATCTCGTTGCGGATTCGGATATTGGCGAAGGTTCCGCGCATCATCACCTCGTGGTTGCCGCGGCGGCTGCCGTACGAGTTGAATTCGCGCACCGGCACCTGCCGCTCGGTCAGGTATTTGCCGGCGGGCGTGTCGGGCTTGAAGGAACCTGCGGGCGAGATGTGGTCGGTGGTGACCATGTCGCCCAGCAGCGCCAGCATCCGCGCGCCCTCGATATCGCCGATGGTGCCCGGCTCGGGCGACATGTCGCGGAAATAGGGCGGGTTCTGGACATAGGTCGAGTGCGGCGGCCAGTCATAGGTCTCGGCCGTCGAGGTCTCGACCGCCTGCCACTTCTCGTCGCCCTTGAACACGTCGGCGTATTTCGAGCGGAACGCCTCGCGCGTGACGGTGGCCTCGACGATCTCGGCGATCTCCTTTTGCGTGGGCCAGAGGTCCTTCATGTAGACGGGGTTGCCGTCCGGGTCGTGGCCAAGCGGCTCGTGCGCGAGGTCAATGTTCATGTCGCCCGCCAGCGCGTAGGCCACGACGAGCGGCGGCGAGGCGAGGTAGTTGGCGCGCACATCGGGGCTGATCCGGCCCTCGAAATTGCGGTTGCCGGAGAGGACGGAGGTGGCGATCAGGTCGCCTTCGGCGATGGCTTCGGAGATTTCCTTTTGCAGCGGGCCCGAATTGCCGATGCAGGTGGTGCAGCCATAGCCAACCAGGTTGAAGCCGATGGCGTCGAGGTCATCCTGAAGACCGGCGGCCTCAAGATACTCGGTCACCACTTGGCTGCCCGGCGCGAGCGAGGTCTTGACCCAGGGCTTGCGGGTGAGCCCGCGCTCGCGCGCCTTTTTCGCCACCAGACCGGCACCGATCATGACGTAAGGGTTGGAGGTGTTGGTGCAGGACGTGATCGAGGCGATCACCACCGAGCCGTCGCGCAGCTCGTACTTCTCGCCCTCGACCCTGACGGATTTGCGGGGGTCGATGAGCGCGTCGGGGGCCGGGCCCTCGGCGGCCATGTCGGTGGCGTCGGCGCATTCGTCCTCGCCGCGATAATCGGCCACGACCTCGAAGAATTTCGACGCCGCCTGGTCGAGCGCGACGTAATCCTGCGGGCGCTTGGGGCCGGAGATGGCGGGCACGATCTCGCCCATGTCGAGGCTGAGCGTGTCGGTATAGACCGGCGCGTAATCCGGCCCGCGCCAGAAGCCGTTTTCGCGGGCGTAGGATTCGACAAGCGCGATGCGATCCTCGTCGCGACCGGTCTGGCGCAGGTAGCGCAGGGTCTCGTCATCGACGGGGAAAAAGCCGCAGGTCGCGCCGTATTCGGGGGCCATGTTGGCGATGGTGGCGCGATCGGCGAGCGGCAGGTTGTCGAGCCCCTGCCCGTAGAATTCGACGAACTTGCCCACAACGCCCTTCTTGCGCAGCATTTCCACGACCTTGAGTACCAGGTCGGTGCCGGTGGTGCCCTCCACCATCGCGCCGGTGAGCTCGAACCCGACGACCTCGGGGATCAGCATCGAGATGGGCTGGCCCAGCATCGCGGCCTCGGCCTCGATCCCGCCCACGCCCCAGCCGAGCACGGCCACGCCGTTGATCATTGTGGTGTGGCTGTCGGTGCCCACCAGCGTGTCGGGGTAGGCCACCGTCTCGCCGTTCTGGTCCTCGTCGGTCCAGACGGTCTGGGCGAGGTATTCGAGGTTGACCTGGTGGCAGATGCCGGTGCCCGGCGGGACCACGCGGAAGTTGTTGAACGCGCCCTGGCCCCATTTTAGGAACTGGTAGCGCTCCATGTTGCGCTCGTACTCTCGGTCCACGTTCATCTGGAAGGCGCGCGGATTTCCGAACTCGTCGATCATCACCGAGTGGTCGATCACCAGGTCGACGGGGTTGAGCGGGTTGATCTTCTGCGCGTCGCCACCCAGCGCCTTGATGCCGTCGCGCATGGCGGCGAGGTCGACGACCGCCGGCACGCCGGTGAAATCCTGCATCAGCACGCGGGCGGGGCGGTAGGCCAGCTCGCGGTTGGCGCGGCCGCCATTCGCGGCCCATTCGGAAAACGCCTTGATGTCATCGAGCGTGACGGTCTTGCCGTCCTCGAAACGCAGCATGTTCTCCAGCACCACCTTGAGCGCGGCGGGCAGGCGCGAGAAATCGCCCAGCCCCGCCTTTTCCGCGGCGTCTATGGAGTAATAGGCGATGGTCTGGCCGCTGACGGTGAGGGTCTTGCGGGTTTTTGCGCTGTCTTTGCCGACTGTGATAGGCATGGGATGCCGTCCTTTCATGTCAGGGCTGGATGACGTTTGCCCCGCTTCTGACCGATATTCACGCGCCGATCAAGAGGTGGGAAACTGTTTTGTATACTATTGCACACAAATTGATTGCCTTTTCATCTTCTGTCAACCGATCTCGCGAAACCTTGAGTTGTTGGCGGCACGTTCAGCGCCTAGGTTTGTACAATCCAAGTCAACCGCACCAAGACGGGAACGATCCGATGATGCGTAGTCTCCTTTGTGGCGTTCTGGCGGGATGGTCGATGCTCGCCGCGCCGACCCTCGCCGCAGACCGTCTCGTGGTGGTGGAGCTCTTCACCTCGCAGGGGTGCCCGTCCTGCCCGCCCGCCGACGGCTTCTTCGAGCAGCTTGCGGCGCGCGACGACGTGCTGGCGCTGTCGCTGCACGTTGACTACTGGGATTACATCGGTTGGGAGGACACGTTCGGCAGCCCGGCCCACACCACGCGGCAGCGCGGCTATGCCGCGGCGGCGGGGCGCAAGATGGTCTATACCCCGCAGATGATCGTGAACGGCACCGACCACGTGGTCGGCTCGCGCTATCGCGACGTGACCGATCTCATCGACAAGCATCGCACCGCGCAGGATGCCGGGATCACGGTGAAGCTGCGGCGCAAGGGTGCGCAGATCCATCTTGAAGCGCAGTCCGAAAGACCGCGCAAGATGCCGCTGATGGTGCAGTTCGCGCGCTACATGCCCGAGGCCACGGTGGAGATCGCGCGCGGCGAGAATGCCGGGCGCACGATCACCTATACCAATGTCGTGACCGAGCTTGTCGAGGTCGCCGAGTGGGACACGCTGGCACCCCTGATGATCGATGTCGAGTGGCCCGAGGGGGCACCGCTGGCGGTTTTGCTGCAATATCCCGATCACGGCACCATCGAGGCGGTGGCGCGGCTGCGCTGAGCGCTGGGGCTGGGGGCCGGGGCGAATGGCCTGTTCCTGCCATTCACCTTCCGCCCCGCGCGGAACAAGGCGGGCTTGCGCGCCGCCGCGCGATCGCCAGCCCACCCCGTCGCACCGGAGGTGCGCCGATACAGGCGGCACGCCTTTGGCCTGACGGGCTGGCGATCGCGCGGCGTTGGGGCAAAGCTCTGATTTCTCTCGGGAACCCAGCAATAAAGCACGATAGATCAACCGTTGCATCGCCAACCCGTGGGCAGGCGCTCGCGCGGCTCATCGCCCGGATGCTGCAATGACCGCTCCAGGCCAATCGCACGCGCCCCGAATGCCCCCTCAGCCCCGCGCCGCCTGCTCTGCGAGCGCGGTCTTCAGGTCGCCATAGCCGGTATAGCGGTATTCGTAGTCGAGCCCGAGGCGGCGCGCGCACTCTTCGGCGCAGGCGCGCAGGCCCGCGTCGTCGGTCTGCGCCTGGTAGACGAGCTTGGTGTAGTTGCCGAAGATCATGTCGCGCAATTCCGGGTGCCGGTCGAGGCCCATGGGCTTCCACACGAAGGCATCGAACTGCCGCACGAGAAAATCGGTGAGGTAGAACGCCGTGATCTCGTCATCATGTCCGGCGAAGCGGTCCACGCCCTCGAAGAAGGCGTAGCAATGGGGCCCCGCCACCATCTCGACGCCCAGCTCGGCGCATTTCGCCTGCAACAGCCCGCCGGTGCCGCAATCGGCATAGACCACGAAGATGCGGTCGTAGCGGTCGCGGGCGCGCAGAACGGCCTTTTCCACCTCGCCGGTGATCTTTTCGGGGTAAAGATGCAGTTTGGCGGGCAGGCAGTGCAGGTCCATGTGGTCCCAGCCATTCGCACGCTTCAGCGCCAGGATCTCATGCGCCAGCGCACCGCAGGCGATAAGCAGGATGCGGCCCTTGCCCGCCGCTTGCAGGCCATGATCGGTGAGTTGATCGTCGCTCGGCAGGGTCATCGCGGACTCCTTGAATGCGAACGGCCCGCACCGCCGGGCGCGGGCCGTCACGCGAACCCGTGCGCCGTCAGCCCGCCGCGAGGGCGTTGTGCTTGCGCGCCATGAAATCCTTGGCCGTCTCCACCGCCACAGCGGCATCGCGGCAATAGGCGTCGGCACCGATGGCCTTGCCGAACTCCTCGTTGAGCGGCGCGCCGCCCACCAGCACGATATAGTCGTCGCGTTTGCCCTGTTCCACCATCGTGTCGATCACGACTTTCATGTAGGGCATGGTGGTGGTCAGCAGGGCCGACATACCGAGGATGTCGGGCTGCTCGGACTCGAGCGCCTCGAGATAGTTCTCGACTGGGTTGTTGATGCCGAGATCGACCACCTCGAAGCCCGCCCCCTCCATCATCATCGACACGAGGTTCTTGCCGATGTCGTGGATGTCGCCCTTGACCGTGCCGATCACCATCTTGCCGACGCGCGGCGCGCCGGTCTCGGCCAGAAGCGGCTTGAGGATGGCCATGCCGCCCTTCATCGCGTTGGCCGCCAGCAGCACCTCGGGGACGAAGAGGATACCGTCGCGGAAATCCTTGCCGACGATGGTCATGCCGCCCACGAGCGCTTCGGTCAGGATCTGGTAGGGTTGCCAGCCCCGCTCCAGGAGGATGTTCACGCCTTCCTCGATCTCTTCCTTGAGACCGTCATAGAGGTCGTCGAACATCTGCTGGACGAGTTCCTCGTCGTCGAGTTCCGAGAGGATGATGTCGTCTTCTTCGTCGGACATGGGCTGAATCCCTGGCTGTTCTGCGCGTGGCGCGGTGACGTTGCGCCTCTTTCGTCAATTTGTCGCAGCGCGACTTTCCGAATTGCGACGCTGCCCGCTTCGCAACCGACCTGTAGCAGCGTTTTGCCCCCGATGTGACTGAAAGATCGGCATCATCATTATCGGAACGTTGCATTTGTTCTTGGTATGTTCCATTCTGGGCGCATGGAGCATGACCCGACTCTTCCACCAGACCTGCGCCCGCGCGCCCGGGGCACCACGAGCAACGCCGCCGGGCGCTACGAGGCGCATCAGGTGGCCTATGACGGCGAGGGCCCCTGTCCCGAGGGCGAGGAGCGGGTGCTGCGCACGCATGTCTCGCAGGAACGGGCGGGGCGGGTGATCACCTACAACCGCTCGCCCGATCTGCCCTTCGACCGCTCGATCAACCCTTATCGCGGCTGCGAGCATGGCTGTGTCTACTGTTTCGCGCGGCCCACACATGCCTGGCTGGGGCTGTCGCCGGGGCTCGATTTCGAGACGCGGCTCGTGGCCCGGCCCGCAGCGCCCGACCGGCTGGAGGCGGAGCTGCGCGCGCGCGGCTATCGCGCGGCGCCGATCGCCGTCGGCACGAATACCGATCCCTACCAGCCGATCGAGCGGGAGCACGGGATCACCCGTGCCTGCCTCGAGGTGCTGTCGCGATTCAACCACCCGGTTGCGGTGGTGACCAAGGGCACGCTGATCGAGCGGGACCTCGACCTGTTGGCCGACATGGCGGCGCGGGGGCTGGCGAAGGTGGGGATTTCCGTCACCACGCTCGACCAGACGCTGGCCCGGCGTCTGGAGCCGCGCGCGCCCGCGCCCGCGCGGCGGCTCGTCACGATCTCGCGGCTGGCGGAGGCGGGCGTGCCGGTGCGCCTGATGGTGTCGCCGGTCGTCCCCGGCCTGACCGATCATGAGATCGAGGATATCCTCTCGGCGGGGCGCGAGGCCGGGGCTGAGGCGGCGAGCTGGATCATGCTGCGCCTGCCGCGCGAGGTGTCGGTGCTCTTTCGCGAGTGGCTGGCGCGGCATTACCCCGACCGCGCGGGCCGGGTGATGAACCGGCTGCGCGAGATGCATGGCGGGCGCGACTATGCCTCAGACTGGCACCACCGGATGCGGGGGCAGGGGGTCCATGCGCGGATGATCGCGCGGCGCTTCGACCTGGCCGCGCGGCGGCTGGGCCTCGACAAGTCACAGGCCGTGCTGCGCTGTGACCTCTTCGAGGTGCCGCTGGCCCGCGGGGCGCAGATGGCGCTGTTCTAGGGGAGTAACCCAAGGAATGAGTTCCTTCCGCCTCAAGCAACCCGGGGCCGGCTCGGTGCCGGAACGACGGGCGTCATGCGCAATGGGCCGATGTTCCTCGCCAGCCTGCGCGAGCTGATATAAGCTGGTCGCAGCAATCTGCGACACGGGTTGCATGGCGCGATGGTTGGGAGGGGTGGAATGGCAAGATATCGAGGAGCCTTGCCGCAAATCGAAAAGGGTCCGTTCCTGCACTACGTCGGTATGGACACCGATCTCATCTTTACCCGCGGTATCGAACTGCCCGGTTTCGCATCCTATCCGTTGCTCGAGAGTGAAAAGGGTCGCGCGCTGCTGCGCGGATATTGCGACCGGTTGCTGGACCTGGGACGGGAAACGCGCGTCGGGATTATCCTGGATACGTCCTCCTGGGTCGCAAATCGTGACAGGGGGGCGGCGATCGGCTTCGATCCGGAAAAACTGAGGGACCTGAACCGCGCTTCGGTCGATCTTGTCGCCCGGGCGCGTGAAGCGGGTGGCGATCTGCCGACGGTTTTGTGCGCGCAGATGGGTCCGCGTGGGGATGGATACGCGGCGGGTGACCGAATGACAGTCGAAGAGGCTGAGGCATATCACTCCGAACAGATGCAAACTCTCTCAAGGTCAGAGGCAGATTTCGTCGGCGGGTTCACGCTATGCTATCCTGAAGAAGCCATCGGAATGGTTCGGGCTGGCCAGCGCTTTGATATGCCCGTCGCCATTTCGTTCACGGTCGAAACCGACGGGCGGTTGCCAACAGGCCTGCCGCTGCCGGAGGCAATTCAGGCCGTGGACAACGCCACAAACTCGGGTGCGGTCTACTTCCTCGTCAACTGTGCGCACCCTGATCACATCGACAAGGCACTGACGGCCGAACCGTGGATTGCGAGGCTGAAGGGCGTGGTTGTCAATGCTTCGCGGTGCAGCCATTCGGAGTTGGACGAAGCGGTAGAACTTGACGACGGCGATCCGGATGAACTGGGTAGGCTGTCAGGCAGATTACGTCAAAGTTTTCCGCATTTCACGGTTTTTGGTGGATGTTGTGGCACAGATATGCGGCACATGCGCCGAATAGCGGAGCAGGTCCGGGGGAGCAGCGCTTGATTTCCGCCATATGATCGTTGTCGGACACATCCGGCTTAGTACATCCGCAAGCTAAATCAGAAGCAGTAATCGCGGTCGAAGCCGGCACCGGGCAGGCGGCGCTCAGGCGGCGAGTGCGCCGGTGGTTTGGCTCGCCACCTCCAGCCCATCGAGATAGAGGATATGTGGCCCGCCCAGATCGAGGTCGCACAGCTCGAGCGTGACGGTTCCTTCATGCGTGACGAACTCGCCATCTACAAGCCGCGACACCGCGACGAGCGCCTGATCGCGGTCGAAGAGCGCTCTTGCCCGCCAGTCACGCAGGAGGATCCGCTGGCTCACGGGCAGGAGCGCGTCGCGCTCGGGTCGGCGGTGACCCAGCGAGCCCGCTTTTACGCGCACCACCGGCATACGCAGACGCCGACGGGTCAGGCCGCGCAGCGTGACCATCCCGCGATCGCGGGTGATGATCCGATCGCCGGGCAGCAAATCGCCGACCCGGCGCTCTCCCACAGCGGTCAGTAAAATACCCTTGGCCCAAAGGCCCGGGATATGCATTTGGGGACGTGCGGCAGTGCTGCCGTCATGACGCCCGACCGTATCCGGTTTCATGGCGTGTCTCGCTCTGTGTCTGCCTCGTTTATTTTTATCCACAATACGGCAAAAACCGGGCATTGTCGTGCTCTTTTTCGCGCGCGGGGTGAGCGCTGTGCGATTCGGGCTTAAACCGGCCACCGGACTTTGCTAGATGCCTTCATGCCCGCCGACGCGGCGGCGCGTGCGGATGTGGTGGAATTGGCAGACACACTTGGTTTAGGTCCAAGCGCTTCGGCGTGGGGGTTCGAGTCCCTCCATCCGCACCAGCGCGCCCTCAGGGCGCGGTAAGCCAGTCGTCACGCTCTTCGTCTGGGAATTCCGGGCGGAAATAGGCGACCATGCGGCCCTCGGGCGGGGCGGCGGCCCCCTCGATCCAGGGCGCGACACCATGCAGCGTCATGCGGTGCACCAGCATGGCGGCCCCGGGCGGGGCCACGAGGGCCACCCGGCGGCAGGTCTCGAACGCCTCGCGCCGCGCGGCCTGGTAGGTCTCGGTCAGGTCCACATGCGGCCAGTCGCGCGGGTCGATACCGTCGAGTACCGCGGCAAAGGCACGGCGCATCAGATGGTGGCTACCCTCCCAGACCACCAGCGGGCTGGCACCTGCGTCCGTCGCGGTCAGCGGCAGTCCAAGAAGCCAGGCGTGGCGCTCGCGCAGCATCCGCCGCCGCTCAAGCCCGATGGGCAGGAGGCCGTCGACATGCGCGGCGTCGCGCTTCTGCCGGTAGCGGAAGGCGGCCGGGCCCTCGGCCCCGCGCGGGCGCGGATAACCCGGGTAGACCACCGACACCTGCCCCTCGTGCAGCGGCAGCGGCGCGGCAATGCTGTCGGCGGCGCGGCGCGCCTCGCCCGTGAGCGTCACGCCCGCCACGGTGCCCGCCGCGTCGTTGGGCAGGCAGTCGAGCCCGACGAACCATGTGCCTTCGCAGACCAGCCCGGCCTGCCTCCGGGCCGGGTCGGCCATCCGGTCAAGCGCGGCCCGCCGCGCTGCCTCCGCCCACGCTGTGACCTCCGGCTCCGGCGGGAAGAGCGCCCAGCCCTTATCCGCCAGCGCCTCTACCATCCCAGCGCCTTGCGCAGCATGTTGAGCGCCACCAACGTCAGGAAAACGGCAAAGACCCGCCGGAGCGGCTTGGGGTCCATCGCGTGGGCCAGCCGCACACCGAGCGGTGCCGTGACCAGCGTCATCGCCACCACCACGGCAAAGGCCACGACGTTGACCGCGCCGAAGGTGAGCGGCGGGCGGTGCGCCGGGTCGATCGCCAGGAACAGGAACCCGATGACCGAGGGCAGCGCGATGGTCACGCCGAAGCCCGCCGCCGTGGCCACCGCGCGGTGGATGGGCACCCCGTAAAGGCTCATCAGCGGCACGCCGAAGCTGCCGCCGCCGATCCCCATCAGCACCGACAGGAAGCCGATGATCGGCGACAGCACCAGCCGCCGCAGCCCGCCGGGCATCGCCGGCCCCAGCCGCCAATGCGCGCGCCCCAGCCCGAGATAGAGCCCGATCACCACACCGAGCGCGCCGAAGAGGCCCTGCAGGGTGGTCGAGCGCAGCGAAGCCGCCACCAGCACGCCCAGCACCGCGCCGCCGGCGATTCCCGGGGCCCAGCCGCGCAGGATCGCCCAGTCCACCGCGCCCTTGGCGTGGTGGCTGAGCACCGAGCGCACCGAGGTCACGATGATCGTGGCCAGCGACGTGGCGAGGCAGATCTGCATGAGTTGCGGCCCGTCATAGCCCAGCGTCTGGAAGGCGTAGAAGAAGGCGGGGACCAGCACGATGCCGCCGCCCACGCCCAGCAGACCCGCCAGCACCCCCGCGAAGGCACCGATCACCGTCAGCAGGCCCAGCATTTGCAGCAGCAGGGCGGTGTCGGGCAGGGCGACGGACATGGGCGGGCTCCGGTACGGTGATGCGCTCTGGCCCCGGCTTACACCGCGCGCGCGGCGGGGGAAAGGCGCAGAAACGGCTTGCCCCCGCGGGTCGTTTCGCGCCAAGGATGCCGCCCGGACTGGGGAAAAGGGGAAGGGAACGGCGATGCCCCGCTACGCGCTGAGGGTCGAGTATCACGGCGGAATGTTCGCCGGCTGGCAGCGGCAGGCCGACCAGGTGACCGTGCAGGGCGAGATCGAGCGCGCCCTGGCAAGGCTGGAGCCGGGGCCTCACACCATCGCCGCTGCCGGGCGCACCGATGCGGGCGTGCACGCGCTGGGACAGGTGGCGCAGTGCGATCTCGCCCGCGACTGGGATCCGTTCCGCCTGTCGGAGGCACTCAACTATCACCTGCGGCCCCTGCCGGTGGCGATCACTGCCTGCGCGCGCGTCGAGGGGGACTGGCACGCGCGGTTCTCGGCCACCGGGCGGCGCTATCTCTACCGCATCAAGGCGCGCCGCGCGCCGCCCGCCATCGAGAGGGGGCGGGTGTGGCACCTGCGCCAGCGGCTCGATGTGTCGGCGATGCGCACGGCTGTGGCGCACCTTGTGGGGCATCACGATTTCACCACCTTCCGCGCCTCGATCTGCCAGGCAAGGAGCCCGGTGAAGACGCTCGACGCGGTCGATGTGAACGAGGTGGAGACGCCGACCGGGCCGGAGATCCACCTGCGCTTTGCCGCGCGGTCGTTTTTGCACAACCAGGTGCGCAGCATGGTGGGCACGCTGGAGCGTGTGGGCACGGGCGCGTGGCCGCCCGACCGGGTCCGGGATGCGCGCGATGCGCGCGACCGCGCCGCCTGCGGCCCCGTGGCCCCGCCCGAGGGGCTGTACCTGTCGCGGGTGATCTACGCGGGCGATCCGTTCGGCGAATAGGTTTTGATCTCTTGCAGACTGCGCGCTAAGACGCGACCAGCGGTCCCGTAGCTCAACAGGATAGAGCAGCTGACTTCTAATCAGCAGGTTCGGGGTTCGAGTCCTCGCGGGATCGCCAGCCTTTGGCCGCGGCTACTGGCGGATGATCAGTCCTGCGACATCAGAAACTCGGCCACTGCCTGGTAGGCGGGAAGCGAGGTCGGGTCGATGAAGCCGTTCTGCGCACGCGGAAAGGACGCCAGCCGCACCAGGACCATTTCAGCCGTGGGATCGACGTAGATCGTCTGGCCGTGTACGCCACGCGCGGCATAGGTGCCGTGATCGTCGTGGAACACCCACCATTGGCTAGTGTAGCTGCCGTTTGGGATCGTGGGAAAGCCGCTGAACTTGGACGGATCACCACCCGCGGCGATTGACGCGACAACTTCTTCCGGGAACAGGCGCTGACCGTTGATCTCGCCGCCATTCAGCATCAACTGCCCCAGACGCCCCAGGTCGCGCAAACCTGCCGTCACGCCTCCTCCTGCGAATGGAACGCCCTTACCATCGACGGTCTGGTAGGCGTCCTGCTCGGCACCCATTCGGCGCCAGAGTCGCTCGGAAGCGAGGTCGGTCACGGCCTTGCCTGTCACGCGGCTGATGATCCAGCCCAGCATGTCGGAATTGATCGTCTTGTAATGGAATGCCTCGCCATGTTCTCGGTCGGGCAGTATCTGTTGGAGGTATTCCCAGTAGCCATCGGGGCCGTCATACCCCTCGGGCTTGGGCAGCGGGCTCGCTGCACGGGAATAGAGCCAGATATCGGCTTCGGGATCTGAGTAGTCCTCGGAATACTGCACTCCGGTGGTCATATCCATGACCTCGCGCACAGTCGCGGTGGAAAAGGCGCTGTCGCCGACCTCGGGAATCACGTCGCGGACCAGACGCGTGTCGTCCAGCACACCTTCGGCCACGAGGATTTCGCCCAGCAGGCCGGTGATCGACTTAGTCATCGACATAATGGCGTGTTTGCCGTCCTCTTCGAGGCAGCCGAAATACCGCTCGTAGACCACTTCTCCCCGGTGCAGGATCAGTATGCCGTCGGTGTAGTTGGCGTAGAGCGACTCCTCCCACGTCATCTCCTCCGCGCCGTTCATCGGCAGGAAGGTCAGTGCGTCGATCTGATCACGTAGCTCCGCGAACACAGCTTGTGACGGGTAATTTAGCGGAGCGGGCGCACCGAGACCGCGGCTTATCTCCTCTGTGGGCAGGAACTCGCGCAG
>Ga0102934_1001712_pt1 | contig 15357 bp, 10 predicted proteins | sample SalPonR2_A_D1_MG_FD_78175 | JGI IMG/M metagenome (GOLD analysis project Ga0102934, IMG submission 78175) | Salt pond soil microbial communities from South San Francisco under conditions of wetland restoration - Salt Pond MetaG R2_A_D1_MG | ecosystem: Environmental > Aquatic > Marine > Intertidal... | reverse complement strand
TAAAAAAATTAGTCCACATAAAAGAGTGATAACTTTCCGGATGATCTTCCGGTATTTTTACATATTCATCCATATTAAAAGTAATCACATTCGCAAAGGAAACCTTTTTTTCCTTGTTTAATCTTATAAGCTCTTTATAAGTGCCGATAGGTGAAGAACCTGTCGGTAGACCCAGCACATATGGTTTATCAGCAGTCGGTCCAAAATCATTAATCTTTTTGGCTATATAAGCTGCTGTCCAGGTACTAAGTTTATCATAATCTTTCTGTATTATTACTCTCATTTCTTTCTCCTTTTTTTTATTATTTATTTAACTTTATAAGCCGGTTATAATTGTTTTCAATTTCCTCAAGGTCAGAATGCAGTTTTTTTATAAATTTGTTATCAGCAAACTTACCGCGCACTGCTTCAAAATCAGCATCACAATTTCCGTCAATGCCGAAACCAATCCGTACATCACCCTCAAACTCTTTACCGGCATCTGTCAATACCATATTTATCTGTTTAACAGCAGCTTTCTTCCAGGCATCAAGCAGAGCCGTTATATTGGCGCTGCTTTCCTGTGCCAGGGGCGTACCGTGATTTTTTTCATAAGCATATAAAAACCAGGTCCATTCATCATCAGCATACTGACTGTGTATATCAACCAGCTCCTGCTGTAACCCGTTAAAGTTTTTTACTTTGCCGGCAGCAATTTTTTGGAGTAAATTATCCAGCCTGTTTTTCTTACAAAGCAGACCGCTGATATCCACCCACTGACTTCCGTCTTTGGTCCCGTTTTTAAAAATTTCTTTCAGGCTCGCCGGTTGTTTCTGATTAACCCGTTTAACAATAACATCACCAAAATATTTTTGCAGTGCCAGTTTATAATAACGGGTACAAGTTTTCAGCAGCAGTCTTTTTATGCTTATACCTTTATAAGTGACAAATTCCATGCCTTTGGCAGAAGACTGATAAAGCTCGGTCATTATGTCGCTTCCGCGCATCATTTTCTGAGCAGTATATGGTGATAATACATCAAATATAAGCTGGTCCAGTTTATCACTGTTTTGGCGTCTGTCTCTTTGCGGCCATTTGGCTCCATCGCGCAGGGTACCTACCGTGAAAAAGTTCATACCCGGGAAAATAGCAGATCTTCCCTTCTCCTCGGTAATGTAGGAAAAAGGAAAATCAGAAACGTCAAAATTTGCATAGTGTTTACCAATAACCGCGCTGAAAGGACCTATCACGGAGGGCCACAGCAGATAGGAAAAAGAACCGGTTTTGCTGCCCCGCTCCAGTATACCCTGATGCAGAGGGCCCAGTTTGTACATGTGATTGGATTGATTAGTACCGCTGCCCGCATTATAAAAAGAGGTGAGCGCAGCTATTAACAGAGTTGAACGGTGATGGGTTACAGAATAGGGACCGGCAAAAAGAGAACAGGCTTCAGAATGAAAAGCTTCAGCATTGGCGAAAAAAACCGAATTTTCAGCGGAAAACTGTTTCCCCATCTTTACACCTTCACCGATAAGCGTTGCAGAGACCATAGCTCCGTCCATGACAGAAGCCCCCTTCTGGATAATAAAATCTTGCGCAACTACATTATGGCCAACCCGGGTTACTGCCGCGGCAGAAGAATCTATAGTACCGTTTTCCAGACAGGATACACCGGTGATAACAGCATTGTCATTTATATTTACATTAATAATCTCTTTACTATCAGTTATAATCACATTATTACCGATTGTACCCTGCTGTGCTTTAACAGCAGCAGCGTGATTATCAGCAATTTTATTTAATGCAGCTATCAGTTTTTTATTTTCCCTGTATAAGACTGTCAAATAAGCAATCTGGGAGCTTGTTTTAGCGGTAATTTTCAACTCACGGCCGCCGCCTTCATTTAAAACTTCAATTTCGTGTCCGTTACCGAATGAATTTTCTTTGGTACAGGCTATACGGCCGCAGTTTTCAATTAAAACATTGTCACCAATGTTCATATCAGCTATACAGCCGCTGACATTGGCTATACGGCAGTTATCACCTATAAGTGTATCTTTCAGATAAGCATTATATATAGAAGACTTTTTCTTTACACCTGCTCCGTCTTTAAGCTCACCCGCCAGGGCGCCTATTTTAACCTCTCCGTCAAAACTGCAGTTACGGACAGATGCTGCCTCAAAAGCGCTGCTTACCATTATTTTTTTCCAGTCAGCAGCCTGGCAGTTATTATTCTTTAAAACCGTTATCTGCTCCTGAGATACTTTTTTATACTTTTCAGCCATTCAATAACTCCTATTTTAAAATTTTTACTTTGAACGCATGTTTATCACTGCGGTAAATACCTTTAAGGTACTCAACAGGTTTATTGCCGTAACCATATGTAGTTCCGCGAATAAACAAAAGAGGCGTGCCTTTACTGATCTGCAGATGTTCGGTTATATCCTTACGGGCCAGTATCGGCTCAATAATATGCTCCGCTTTTATAAGCTGTATACCGCAATTCTCTTCAATATATTTATAAATAGACTGATCTTTTTGTAAATCAAGATTTAAAATTTTTTTTCCGGGAAACGGAGCCAGATAGGAAGACTCCAGCGCAAACGGTTCGTTATCAAGATAACGAATACGTTTAATATAAACTGGTTTGGCAGAATACGGCAAGTTTAAATTATCATATACATCTTTATTTCTATCCTGATAATCAAGTTCCCGGGCAATGATTGTGCGGGAAAAAGTACGATGCCCCAGCTTTTCCATTTCCCTGGAAAAGCCCTCCAGTTTGATCAGAGTTTGTATATTGTCAATATCTTTTACATAAGTACCTTCACCCCGTTTTATATACAGATAGCCTTCACTGATCAGCTCTTTCACTGCCTGCCTTACAGTCATACGGCTGATACCGTACTGCCGGGACAGCTCGTTTTCACTTGGTATTTTATTACCGGCAGCTATCTTTTTACTGGTAATCATTTTTTTGATTATATTTTTTAGCTGAATATAAAGGGAGATATAGCTGTTCTTGTCAATATTCTGCTCGTCCGGGGCTGCCAGCACTTTAAACTTCCTTGGTTACCGGCAATATTGTCAGCTGCTGCTGCATATTACCGCATAAAATTTATTTTTTTTGTAAAAGATTATCAACGAAATTGGCTGCATCACTTACAGTTTTCACTTTCAGAGCCTCATCTTCATCCAATTCAATATCAAATTCTTCTTCAAAAGAAGCCACCAGCTCTATTGACTGCATAGAGTCAGCACCAAGGTCTTCAACAAACCTGGCGTCATCCGCTATATTTTCTGCTTCAATTTTTAATAAAGAAGCAGTTGCTTTTTTTACGCGTTCCAGTGTGTCAGACATTTTATACTCTCCTGTTTTATTTTTTGGCGGTTGCAATAGCATAGGTATCACGGGCTATCGCACCTTCTTCGTCTGTTGGTATAATCAGGATCCTGATATTTGATTTTGTATCCTGAATCTCACCTTCAACACCGTTATTGTTTTTGTTTTTATCAGTATCTATAGTAATACCCAGGTAATCCATATCAGAGAATATCCGTTGCCTCATTTCAAAAGCATTTTCGCCAATACCGCCGGTAAGTATTATACCGTCACAACTGTTTAAAACAGCCAGGTAAGCGCCTATATATTTTTTGATGCGGTAAGCGAAAATATCCAGAGCAAGCTGCGCTCTTTTTTCACCTGCACTTGCTTTTTCTTCCAGGGTACGGATATCATTGGATATTCCGGAAATGCCGAGTAAACCGGCTTTTTTATTGAACAGTTTATCAAGCTCAGCAGCTTTATGCCCCTTGTTGATCAAATGAAAAATAATAGCGGGATCAAGATCGCCGCTGCGCGTACCCATAACCAGACCTTCCAGAGGTGTCAGCCCCATACTGGTATCAACGGATTTACCGCCTTTAACAGCTGTAATGGAAGCACCGTTACCCAGGTGACAGGTTATAAAATCAGCAGCTGTTTTATCCTTGCCGATCATAACAGCTGCGCGCCGGGCAACATACCGGTGTGATGTACCGTGAAATCCGTAACGTCTGATCATCTCCTTTTCATACATATCATAAGGCAGGCCGTATAAATAAGCTTTCATCGGTATACTTTGATGAAATGCAGTATCAAAACAAGCTACTTGTGGTATATGAGGCATCATCTTTTGGGCAGCGCGTATGCCGCACAGATTGGGAGGATTATGCAGAGGTGCCAGGCCGGCATATTTTTCAATGGTTTTTTCAACTTCTGCGTCAATCAGCATGGATCCGGTACAATCTTCACCTCCATGTACTACCCGGTGCCCACAGGCATCCACCTCCTTGAGCGACTCAAGCGCGCCCTTTTGCGGGTCAGTAATCATTTTTTCGATAATAGTTAAACCGGTATCATGCTCCGGGACCTGGTCTGTAATAGAGATAGTCTTGTCCTCTACCTCCTGCCTGGCTTCGGATTTGTCTTCACCAATACGCTGCACAGAGCCCCGGGCCAATACTTTCCTATCAGGCATATCATAAAGCTGATATTTTATAGATGAACTTCCGCAATTAAAAACTAATATTTTCATATACACCTCTCTTAAAAATTTTTTAAAAATTTTGCGCCTGCACAGCTGTAATAGCTGTGACGCCAACCAGGTCATCAACACTGGCACCCCGTGACATATCATTGACCGGTGCTGCAAACCCCTGCAATACCGGACCCAGTGCCCGGGCATGACCAAGATACTGCACCAGTTTGTAAGCTATATTGCCGGCATCAAGATCAGGAAAAATCAGGACATTAGCCTGACCTGCTACCTTGCTTTCCGGAGCTTTTTTCCGGCCTACCCGGCTGATTAAAGCAGCATCTCCCTGCATCTCACCGTCGATCAGCCATTCCGGCTCCAGTTCCCGGGCCAGTTTAAGCGCTTCTATTACTTTGTCCGCGTCAGCATGGCTGGCAGAACCTTTGGTGGAAAATGAGAGCAGAGCAATACGGGGATCCAGATTGAGCAGTGCTTTGGCATTGGTACCGGAAGCAACAGCTATCTCTGCCAGGGCCCGGGCATCAGGCTGTATATTTACAGCACAATCCGCAAAGATAAGGGGCTGGTCTTTTTCTCCCTGAAAATCCGGTATAACCATAATGAAAAAACTGGACGGTGTGGAAAGTCCTTTTTGATAACCGATAGTCAGAGCTGCAGACTGGATAACATTAGCAGTAGCGCTGGCTACACCGGCAACCATGCCGTCAGCAGCACCGGCCTTGACCATCATCCCGCCAAAGGATAACCTTTTTTTAACCATCTTTTCAGCAACCCTGGTCTTTATATCGCGGGAACTGGCATACATATCAGCATATTCTTTCAGCTGAGCAGCTTCGGCAGGATCAATTATCTCTATATCATTTAGAGTAATATTTTTTTCTCCAGCCAGCCGGTTTATCTCTTCCTCATTGCCCAGTACAACCGGTGCGGCGATATTTTCACTTTTTACTTTAACAGCAGCTTCCAGTATACGTTCATCCGTACCTTCCGGATAAACAATTTTTTTGATATCTTTTTTGGCCTTGGCTATAAACATATCTGTCAAACTCATTTTCTTACCCCTGTTTAAGATGTATACATGTTAACTTGTCTATATGTGTATGTCAACTTTTTTTTAAAAAATAGACAATATTTCAAAAAAAAAGTTAATTTTATCCAAAAAATTCAAGGCAATTTGCTTTTTATTGGAAAATACTTTAAAATGCTTTAAAAATAAGGGAAACTTGATGAATGCCGAAGAAGAGTTTAAAAAATTTTCTGTTGATACCAGCCAGGAAATTTTTCAAGCCTATCTGAACAACCAGTTTGCTGCTGCCGGAATGGAAACTGTTTTAAATAAAATATTTACCTGGGAATATCATACCGGATATATAACCGATGCTAAATTAAACGATAATCTCCGTTTCAATTATCCGGATAAGGATACAGGCGTTACTTTCCGCACCCAGATCAATTATGCCCGCAGCAATTATACTCCCCAGCCGCCTTCCGGCGCCAAAATTCCCAAACTGCATTGCCCTATCTGTATTGAAAATGTAGGTATTCCGGGAAAGGAAAATTTACGGGTTTTTGAATTTACTTTGAACAACAAAGCTTTTTTTGCCCAGCTTACACCGTTTCCCCTATTTAAAAACCATTTTGTTTTGGTAAATAAAAGTATCAGGCCTATGATCATGTCAGAGGAGTCGGTAGTTGATCTGGTTGCGTTTTTAAAACTGGCTCCTGACTATACGGCCTGTTCCAACTCGGATGTAAAATGGGCCGGCTCCTCTATTCTCAGTCACCATCACTACCAGGTTTTTGACTCACTCACACTTCCCATTATGCAAGCAGCTGTATATAAAGACTGTCTGGCTGAGCAAGATAATACCACTATAGCTTTATTAAATTTTCCCATCGCATGCCTTAAAATTACCTCTGCTGATGAAAAAGCGTTTACCGCTAAAATGGGCGAACTTATCATGCGCTGGAAAAACCGCCAACCGGGAGCCAATACCTGTAATCTTATTATTACAAAAGACAAACAAAATATATATAACGGTTATATTATTTACCGTAACCCTGACCACCGGACTCCGGCTGAACTTACAGAGATAAAATCAGAAGGGGTGGGCATTATAGAAGTTGCCGGGGAAGGTATTTATCCGGTACCTGCCAATGACCAGTTGATGCATAAAATTAAAAATAATGGTCTGGATATCATTAAAGGCATTATTGCCGGCAACAATCCTATAAAATATAACTACCTGGATTTTTTTCAGTCACTGGTAATCGCCAAAGAATAACTTTGATAAATGATTTTATAATGGATCCTGATCTTAAACAAATAACTGCAAAATTCCAAATAAACGGTACTGTTCAGTCAGTTGTTCCTTACGGCAGCGGACATATTAATGACACCTATAAAGTTACGCTAAAGCACCAAACCAAAACCGAATTGATACTGCAGCGTATTAATCATTTTGTTTTTAAAGAACCTGATAAATTAATGCAAAATGTAAAACGGGTTACCGAACATATTAAAAAAAAAATAGAAGCAGCCGGTACCAATGATCAAACCAGATATCTCTACTTTATTGACACCCGGGACGGCCGGCCATGTTATAAAGACTGTAATAATAATTACTGGCGCTTATGCAACTTTATCAGTAATACTGTCAGTTATGACCTGGTGACTGATTCCCGCGTTGCGAGTGCCGGCGGTAAACTGTTCGGTAATTTTCAAAATATGCTTACTGATCTTAAAGGTGCAACTCTGCATGAAACCATCCCTGATTTTCATAATGTAGCTCACCGGCTGCAGCAGTTTCGTACCGCTGTGAGCAACGATCCGCTTAAAAGGTGCAGTGAAATAAAAGCGGAAATTGACTTTGTGGAAAAGCGCTCTGCGGAGATGATGCAGATTATTGAACTGGGGCAAAAGAGACTGCTGCCTGTACGTATCACTCACAATGATGCCAAGTTTAATAATATACTATTTGATGCTGAGACCGGGAAAGCTTTATGCATTATAGACCTGGACACTGTTATGCCCGGTTATATTTTATATGATTTTGGCGATGCTATCCGTACGGCAGCCAATACCGGCGCTGAGGATGACACAGACCTGGGCCGGGTGGGTATAAATATGAAACTGTTTAAAGCTTTTACCAGCGGTTATCTCAGCACTGCGCGGCAGTTTATTACCAAAACCGAACTTAACTATCTTGCTTTTGCAGCCAAGCTTTTTGCCTATATTATCGGTTTGAGATTTCTGACTGATTATATTAACGGCGACAAATATTTTAAAACAGCTCATCGCGGCCATAATCTCCAGAGAACACGCGCCCAGTTTAAGTTACTTTCCAGCATGGAAGCCAATTTTAATGAGATGAATGCTATTGTGCAAACTGTTTATAGCTCATAAGGGCAAATGGTTTATAATATCAGTAATGATTTTTTTACGGCCGGTATAGCAGAAAAAGGAGCTGAATTAAAATCCCTTAAAAACCGGCAAACTGCTCAGGAATATATCTGGCAACCGCGCAACGGTTACTGGCCCGGATCAGCGCCGGTACTGTTTCCGGTTGTGGGTATGCTCAAAGACAATAAATATAAATTCAAAGACCGGGAATACTATATGCCCAAACATGGTTTTGCCAAAGATAGTATTTTTGTACCTGAAAGTATAAAAAAAGATACACTAACCCTGTCCCTGACAGCTACTGCTGCCACTAAAAAGCTTTACCCGTTTAATTTCAAACTTGTCATTACTTTTTCTTTAAACAACTCCGGCCTCACAGTTACCGCTACTGTCAAAAACCCGGATAATTCTGCTCTCTATTTTTCTATTGGTGCACACCCGGCGCTTAATATTGATCTGGACAACACCTCAATGCAAAATTATTTTATTGAATTTGAAAAACCGGAAACCAGTAAACGTTATGCGGCCCAAAACGGCTTGATGAAAACCAAACCGGAGCCATTCCTTAGAAAAACACGGTATATATTTATAAATGAAAATATTTTTAACAGAGATGCGCTTGTCTTTAAAAATCTTAGATCAAAATTTGTAACTGTAAAAAACAAGCAGCTTGACTATGCTGTTACTGTTGATACCGGCCATGCTCCCTGGCTGGGCATCTGGTCTCAGCCGGGAGCACCTTTTCTCTGCATTGAGCCCTGGTTTGGTTATCCTGATAAAACTGACTCCACTTATAATTTTAAGCGCAAAACAGGTATTATAAAACTTAAACCGCAATCATGGTTTGCAACTTACTATGCTATACTTATAAAATAACAGTTCCCGTAAGATGAAAACATTTTAAAATTTTTATTATTTTTACGTAATATTATTTTTTATAGTCCCGGATAAGTTTGTTTAGTTTTTTCTCCAATTCCAGAAGCGCTTTCTCACTTGACATTTTTTCATTCATCATAAATTTGGTAACCACCTCACTAATGGTCGTACGGGTTCTGCCCATTGGTATATCAGGATGCATGACAATAGAGCGCGGATCACCGCAGCTGATCTCAACCGCATCAATTAAAACCTTTTTGGATTTTTCAGGACGGGAACTGGTATTTTGATAGTACTGCCATGCTATACCCTCTTTTCTTAAAGGAATACAGTCTCCGGCTTTAATAAGAAAACGCATATACTTGGGACGGGTCATAAATTTTAAAAGGGCAAAAGCTTTTTCCTTATCTGCTGTTTTATTGTTAACAGCAAGCGGTAAATAATCAAGATAGGAACGCTGCGGCTGCCCCTGCCAGTGCGGACAGGGAAACATATCCCACTCAATCTGACTTTTGTTAATAATAAAAGTGGCAACCTCCCAGCTATGGCCCAGATAAATAGCAGCTTTCCCCTGAGTAAAATATTTACCTGACGCCCAGGAGCCGCCGAATTCGCTTGACATTTTTTCCTGCGTAGGACTGGAACCGTCTTTGTTAGCCACTTTACGCCAATAGTCAAGTACTTTCCTGGCCGCAGCAGTATTAACCAGACACTTTTTATTATCTTTGGAAAAAATTTTTACACCGTTTAAAGCCAGCCGGATCTCCCAGGGCCAGGATACAACTAAACCATAATGCTTGATCTGGCCATCAGGACTGCGCAGAGTAAGTTTTTTGACTAAATTGCGCAACTGTTGAAAAGTTAAAGAATGATCCGGTACCGGAATACTCATAAGATCGAATATTTTTTTATTATAGTATAGAACATTGGCCACATTTAAATTACCAGGTAAAGTATAATAGCGGCCTTTATACTCAACTGCTTCCATAACCTGGGGCGCAAACTTGGCAAAATATTCCTTGTCTTCATTGATAAAGGGCGTTAAATCTACAATAGCATCCTTTTGCACATACTTGCTCACATTTTGCACTACGTATATATCCGGTGCTTTGCCGCCGGCCAGCATTGTCAGAATCTTTTCGTCAAATGATTTAGAAGGAATCGGGTGGTAATCAATGGTAATTTTTTCACCTGTTTCATCTAACCAGTGTTTTTCAAACAGCTTGGACTGGCTTTTTCGGAATTTGTCATATTTGGCATAGCTGTAGGCACTCCAGCTCAATTGCTCAGATGTATCTTTACGCTGTACACAAGCTGTAATCATTAAAAAAACTGATATAAATATTAATTGTAAAATTTTCTGCATAATAATTTCCTTGAATTTAGATTTATTTATCCAACTTGATGTTCATTATAAATTAAATTATATAATATGTCAAGTTTTTTTTTAAAAAAAAATAACCTTTTTCTATGACTTTTTTATATAAAAAAAATTTGCCCTCAATACTCATGACATACAGTTATTTTTCCTGTCCTCACAGCCTGCAGATTCCTGATAAAATATATATAAATACCACTGGCTGCCGGCTCTCCAGCGGCATTGTCCCCCTTCCATTCAAGATAACCGGTAAAAGCAGGATCCTGGGGCGGTTTTAATTCTCTGACCATCTTACCGTTTACAGAATAAATAGTAATAACTGAATCAAGAGTTATATTTTGTATATAAAAACCGGTACCCCGGCTTGAATAATAAGGATTAGGCCCCAGTACAGGGTTAAAGTCAAGGTTATTAATACCAAACAATGTTATATTGGTAGCAGCCAAGCCCAACTCATTGGTTACACATATTATCAACGTATATTCTCCATTACTAAAAGTATCATGCTCTATCTCTTTACTGAATGCGCCCCAGGAGATAAAATTGGTTTGATAAATTATAAATCCTGCTGCGCTGGTAATAGTTACACGGCCGGTTCCTCCCAATTCACTATAGTCATCATCAGCTGTGAAAATAATTGTATAACCCTCTTTTTTGATAGCTCCGGATAAGGGACTGCTTACCTCTATTACCGGCGCTGAATTATCAATTATCACCTGGCGGTTAAAACTATTGGAACTGAAAAAAGAAGAAACCGCGGTAAATGTAAAAATATTGGTACCGTCTGTATAAACCGTAGTATCAATATTAGTATGCCAGTTGGTAAAGCTATCTAGCAATATATACGGTCCCTGGTTTATGCGCATATAAACATCCGGCAAACCAAAAGAGGGCTGCGGGTTAGTAGCATAGCCGGCCATTATGTGGTGGCCGTTAAGCAAAGCATTATCAGCAGTATTAGTCTCTGCCAAAGAAGGCTGCCAGTTGGCAATTGTAACCGGAAGTTTTTTACTAAAACCTGTTAAAAAAGGAATATTGCTGAATACATTGGCAGCCGATGCCCTTAGTATGTAGCTGCCGTCTGCTAACAGGCTGGTATCAAAAGTATAATTCCAATTACTAGCAGCACCCAGTGCATAGCTGGTTACCGTACCGGTACTTTGATTGGAAAAATGAAGAGCACCTCCGGTAAGAAAGGAATGTGGTTCATGGCTAATACCGTTTATTGAAACATTATCACTAAGAACAGCATTGGATACCGGGCTGATAATATCCACCAACGGTGGCGAATTATCCACGGTAAAAAGCAGGGAGTTTGGTCCGTTGGTACTGCCGCTGCTGTCAACCGCTATAAACTCACTGCTAACCGGTCCATCATTTAAATTTAATGTATCATAGTTATTAGTCCACCAATGCAGGCTGGCATTAAGAGATACTTCCTCCCATCCGCCTGCCTGATTGGACATATAAACCGCGACTGTTGGCAGGGATCCCTCCATCACATATCCCTGTATAATAATAGAGCCCTGAACATAAGTATCAGCTACCGGTGCTACAATATTGGGTCCGTAATTAAAACTGCCTTCAATCCAGCCTATGTCAGGCATACTGTCAAGCCAGGAACCTGGAGGAGTGGTAGGCAGATTGGTAAGCGCTGTATTCCAGGCAGCACTGTTGGTATTTGTAATAAAAAAAAGGCTGTCTTCTTTTATATGAGGGGAAAGACCTGTTTTATTGCTGTCACCAAAGCTAAAACTACCGCCGAGATGATTACTGACTACATTTCCCCGGCTATTGCTATAAAAAACATTATAATCCACCTCCAGATCACCACCGGTATGATCACACAATCCGCCCTCCTTACCACCGTCTCCCGGCGCCCAGGTCTTGCCGATAATATTGTTTTTCACACTGCCGCCGGAACTGGTTTCAAAAACTATACCTACCTGGGGATGATTCCAGATGGTGTTATTGTAGATACGTATATCAGTTGAGGTGTTCCAGATACGGAAACCGCGCTGACCGCTGTTTATAATAAGATTACGATAAATCCAGACTGAACTGGCTGATTTAATATGAATTGAATCATAACGGATACCGCGGATAATATTGGACATAATCAAATTGGAATAATTTACCTGCTGTGGAAACATGATGCCAAACTGCAGGTGATTGGTTTCTCCATTGATAATATTATTAGCAATAATATTACTGCTGCATTTAAGTCCCATCATAGCAACACCCCATTTATCCCCGGCCGCAACACCGCTGTTTTTTATGGTAAAACCCTGTAAAATGTGACTGCTGTTGGAAATTACAACACTGCGCTGCCCGTTGGCATTAATGGTAACCGCTGTATTGTCGCCGTATTTTAAGTAAGGCCATGAGATCAGATTAGCACCAGCAGCAACCAACACAATATCTTCATTATAATTACCCGTAAATACTACCAGGGTTTCATTGCTATTTATAGCGTCCAAACCGGCCTGAATCGTACCATAAGTAAAACCAGTATTCGTATTGGAGCAAACCTGAGCGGATAATTTAAAAGAAAAAAAAAGCACAAAAATGAATAATAAAATAAAAAATATTCTGAATATTTTACAAAAATCCATTTTTTTCTCCTCATTTTATGGATTTGACAGGACTTACATTAAACTATAGCAACACTCCTTTCAGTAAATAACAGAGAGTTTATATAACTGCGGCGGGGATTCTTTCTCCTTCTGAACCATTATAATATATATGCCGGCAGCTACCGGTTGTCCTTTATTGTTTGTTAAAGGCCACTCTATTCTGCCTGTATCAAGTTCACTGTATTTTTTTACAAGTTTACCGTTAACAGAAAAAATTCTGATTATACTGCTGCGCAGCAAGCCAGTAATCAGTAAAAAGTTATTTCGGGCAGCATATAAGGGGTTAGGCCCTATTACAGGCGCCCAGTGCAGATTATCTATGGTAACACTGATAGAGGCAGAAGTGCCGGAATTACCCAGTCTGTCATAAGCTGTAAAAGATATACCGTATAACCCATTGCTCAGGCCAAGTTCTGCAGCGCGGGTATTGACAGTACCGGAAAAGTTGGAGCCGAAATTGGTTTGGTGCAAAATATAACCATCTTTATTGGTAAGCTGCATTACAGTAAAATAACTACCCACACCGTTCATATCATCAGCACTGCCTGTATAACTCCAGCTGTTATATAATACTGTTTCACCAAAATTGACATTTACATCCGGCCCGGTATTATCAATAATATAATCTGAACTGATACTGTTACTTATAGTACTGTTACTTTGCGAGCGGGCCTGCCACGAAACTGAAAGCGGACCATCACTTAAGCCGGTAGTATCAAGCTGAAAATTCAGATTGGTATTGGTAGCAACCGCAAACAAGCCGTTATTGGTATACATATTAACTGCCGGGATATCACTCTCCAGTACATTATTGGAAGCATAGCCGGGGAAAGTACTGATGCTGTTGATATAAAGGTTGGAACCGTTGGGTATATAATCAGTTTTTTGCATTCCCAGAAGGATCCTCATAATAACATAGGATAATGTGTTGGTAGAACTGTTATTACCCAGCTTATCTCTTCCATAGTAACTTAAATTGAGACTGTTACTTACGGATATGAAAACCGAATTGGAAACAAAACCATGCCAGGTCAGGCCGTTGGTCGACCAGTACCCGTTACTCTCCGAAGCAGTAAGTTGTACATTAAAAGCCTGGTTGGTAACAATCCCTGCAGCAGGACCGCTGGTAACAGCTACCAGCGGCGGAGTAGTATCTATGGTCACATTATATACAGAGTCCCAGGGGCCTGTATTACTGAAATTATCTATAACCCTGACCCGCCATTGCCACTCGCTGTCAGCAAAAGTAAAACCGGGTGCAAAAGATAAAGCGGTAGTATTGGTTGCTGCTGTTACCAAAGCAAAATTATTACTGGAAAGCTCTACCTGGTATAATTGAACACCGCTAAGATCACTGTAAGGCTGCCAGGAAAACACCGGGTCAATATTGGTAACCAGATTGTCTGCCGGAGAGCTTTTAACAGGCGCATTGGTAACCAGATTATCCACTGTAAACAAAGGCGAGTAAAGCAAAGAGCTGTTGGTAAAAATATTGGACACCCTGATTCTTGCCTGAACAGTAGTATTTTCCGTAAAACCGATATCATTGGTACTGTTCCAGGTAAAAGTAAAAGATTTACCGGCTACCGTAAAAGCAAGCGGAACATTGTCATGACAGGGATCCCCGGCAGCAGGTGTCATTGCCAGCCAGTCAGAGCTGTTAGTGCTGTATTCTGTTTGCATATAGTAATAATTATTGCTGTCATTAGAACCCTGATAGGTAAGATGTACTCTGCCGCTGCCGTTATTAGTCTGCTGTACGGTAAGATTGGTTATAATTACCCTGTTGCTGATTACCACAGGATTAACGTTGGTAAAAATAATATTATCAAGATCAAGATGGTCCATTCCGGTATCAATATTACTGACAAAAAGAGCAGCCAGTTTGGTAGTATCTACGCCGGGAAAAGCAGAAAAAGGTATGGTTATACTCTGCCAACTCTGCAGGGTAGTACTGCCGGCCAGATTACTGTAAGTTACGGTCTGTGTATTACCGTCAGCATCTCTGAGTCCAATCATAAAATCATAACCGGCCCAGCGGGATTTAACATCCATATTTACAGAATCATACAGCATAAAAGTATTAAAACCCTTACGGTCGTCAATAACCGTATACCAGTGATCAGCAGCACTGTCCGGTTTCAGCAACAGGTAATCCCCGGAATCAGTCAAACGGTTAAAGGTAACCATGGTGTCATCATCATCATGATACTGGCCCAGATCATTGATCCCGTTACTGAAAAAAGCTGCCGAATCAAAATCATCAATAATTTTACGGTCAAAAATACTTATAGCAACATTAGCCAATTTAGCCTCGGGTCCGGCAAGTGCTTCCGTAGACTGTACCCAGTTTTTTTCCATTACCGCTGTAAATGTATCACCTATTGCAGCAGTATTAGCCGGTTTAACAGCTATAATAAAATAATTGGTAAAGGCGTTCAGGTTGGAAGTAAAGGTAATATCATTGGACCAGTAATTTTCCGCAGCAACATAATTTAAATCATTGATATACACATCCTGGGCAGTAATAAAACCATTTCCATCACT
>Ga0102934_1001710_pt1 | contig 15373 bp, 15 predicted proteins | sample SalPonR2_A_D1_MG_FD_78175 | JGI IMG/M metagenome (GOLD analysis project Ga0102934, IMG submission 78175) | Salt pond soil microbial communities from South San Francisco under conditions of wetland restoration - Salt Pond MetaG R2_A_D1_MG | ecosystem: Environmental > Aquatic > Marine > Intertidal... | reverse complement strand
GAAAATCGTCATAAAAAGGTTTTCCATTAAATTGGCGCACCAACCTTTCCAAAACAGGCCTTATGTCAAGACCCATGAAATTTTCCTTTTGAACTACCGGAAACTCCTTTTCCAGTCCTATTTTTCTCTGTTCTTGTTTTTCCAAAAAACCGCCCACATAATCATCAAACCATCTTTTCTCCATCTCGCGCATCCTCCTTTTTGCCGAATTGTTTACCGTTATCATAAATTTGAAAGAACTGAAAAAGAAGGGGCGATTCTAAGAATCGCCCCGGAAAAACTAATTTTTATCTTTTTTGGCTTTAATCACTTCCGGATGATTATCTTTTAATAATCATCCGGACCATTCCAGCCGGCAGTTGCCAAAGGACGCTCTTCAGGTCTCTTAAGTTCAAGAACGGTCCATCCCGATTTTTTTTCTTTCTCGGAATGATTTCTTTTTTTTCTTTTAAAAAGAAACCGGATTCTCCGCCAAAAATTAAGCCGCCATCCCATCTTTTACCTCCAAAATCTTTTCTGCTTCTTCCAGAGAAACATTTTTTTGAACAATAGCAGTCAAAGCCCGAATTAGTTGAGTGGGGCTACGATGCTGAAAAACATTTCTGCCCATGGAAAGTCCGGATCCGCCCGCCTTCATAGCTCCTTTTACCATTTTCAGAACATCCTTGTCTGTATCCATTTTTTCGCCTCCGGCAATGACTACCGGAATACTAACCCCATCTACGACCTCTTTGAAAGTTTCCGGGGAGCCAGTATAAGAAACTTTAACGATATCCGCACCCATTTCACTGCCCAGACGAGCGGCATGTTTGACCACGGAAACATCATATTCATCCTTGATTTTTTCTCCTCGCGGATAAATCATGCTCAGAAGAGGTAGTCCCCAATGATGGCACTGCTCACTCACCTTTCCGAAATCTTTAAGCATTTCCGATTCATAACCGTTACCAATGTTGACATGAATGGATACGGCATCCGCCCCGAGCTGAATCGCTCTCTCAACCGAACAAACCAAAGATTTGCGATTGGAATCAGAAGCCAAAGAGGTGGAAGCGGATAAATGAACAATTAAGCCTATGTCCGGGCCTTCTCCCCGATAACCGGAAGAAACAACACCCTGATGCATTACCACGGCATTAGCGCCTCCCCGAGCCACTTGGTCAACTGCCTCGCTCATGTTAATAATGCCGGGAATCGGGCCTACCGTGGTTCCGTGATCCATGGGCACAATAACTGTCTTGCCGGTCTCCTTGTTTCTGATCCTGTCTAATCTAATTTCCTTTCCTATCATGATCATCCTCCTGTAAAACATTAAGGGTTTCTCTTGAAATTAAAGACCAAACTTTTACTAATTGTTTTCCCTCCTTTCTTAAATTTATTTTTAAAGAACAAAATAAAAATCGGTCCCCTTTTTGTTGGGAGACCGATTCTTTGATTTTTATGTAAATATGTATTTACCAACTCCTATTTAAACACAAAAATCGGCCTCCCCGAGGGAACCAAAAATAATAAAAGCTGAAAAAGAATTGTCCGATTGTGTGTTTAATTTCTGTCATATATTTTAATTAATTATATTATAACTCTGAATTAAAAAATGTCAACCACATATTTTTTACTTAATATAAGCCAAAAATAAAAAAGGGGATAAATTAAAATAACTTATCCCCAACTCTGTTAAGCCATTAAGCTTAAAGCGGGAGAAAAATGTTTTTCTTTGATCACGTATTTGATCAAAAGCAATTTATCAGATTCTTGGTGCCTGCCTTTTAAACAAAGCTCATTAGAAAGTTTGTCTAAATATTCCTCTACCTTGTTGATCCCGTGAATTCTGATTAATCTCTCTCCCTTTTCTTCAGCCCAAGCAATTTTCTCCTGATTACAATCAAAGGCCACACAGAGATCCGAAATTTGCGCTTTGGTCAACATACATCCCCCTTTTAAAATTTTATTTTAAAAAGAACAAAAAAACCACCCTTTTTACGGGTGGCTCTCTACTCTATCCTAAAAATATTTTTCAACTATTTAAACATAAGTAAAACAAGCCACCCGCCCGGGTAGTCCCAACAATAAAGCTAACAACAATAAATTTTCGCGAATTACTTGTTTCATATGTTTATAATTCAATTATAACAAAAAAAACAAAAAAAACAACCCCTATATTGTTTTTTCAGCAATATAGGGGTTAAATTAAAAAGAACCGATTTAAAAATTAAGAGGAATTGACTTCGCCGGAGAGCTTGAAAAACATTCCGTCCCAGAGAGCTTGCCAGCTGGCCTCGATAATATCTTCGGATACGCCCACCGTACTCCAGATATGACTGCCGTCCCGGAATTGGGTCAGCACCCGAACCTTGGCCTGCGTACCCCCGCCGTTTACCACCCGGACTTTGAAATTAAACAAATGGGTATTTTTCAAAATCCGGTGATGCATCTTGGTCAAGGCCTTGAGAAAAGCATTGTTTAAGGCATCCACGGGACCGTTGCCCTCTGCTCCCTTAAAAACGGTCTCTCCGTTAGAACCGATCTTAATATTGGCCTGGGAGGCACAATGCCGGCCCTCTTCTTTATGAACATGAACAGTAAAGGATTGAAGGTTAAAAGGATGCTCTATTTCCCCTATCTGTTTCTTGATCAAAAGCGCCAAAGAAGCGTCCGCGGCCTCAAATTTAAATCCCTGGCTTTCTTTCTTTTTTATCAAGGAAGTGACTTCCTTGAGCTGTTCCTCGGTCAAATCAATGCCCATCTCCTCGGCTTTGTGGCGAACACTGCTAACACCGGCTAAATCGGAAATCAAAATCCGTCTTTGATTGCCCACTTCCTCCGGAGCAATATGCTCATAAGAAGTCGGGTCCTTCTTTACCAAATTGGTATGAATCCCTCCTTTATGAGCAAAAGCGCTCCGACCCACAAAGGGTCTGCCTTTGTAGGGAGTCATATTGGCAATCTCGCTAACCATCCCGGAGACGCGACATAACTCTTCAATCTTTTCTCCCAGACAGTCATACTCCATTTTAAGCTGTAAACTGGGAATCACAGAAGTAAGATCGGCATTACCGCATCTCTCTCCGTAGCCGTTGATCGTTCCCTGAATCATACAAGCTCCGGCTCTTACCGCGGCCAGAGTGTTAGCTTCAGCCAAATTGCCGTCATTATGAGCGTGAATTCCGAATTTAACCTCGCAATATTCGCTCCGGGAAGCAATAGTCTCGGAAATTATTTTCTCAACCTCCCAAAACATGGATCCTCCGCGAGTATCGCACAAAACCAAAAAATCAGCTCCCGCTTCCCGGGCCGCTCCCAGGGTTTTCAGGGCATATTCGGGATTGCTTTTATAGCCGTCAAAAAAATGTTCGGCATCAAAGATCACCTCCAAACCCTTTTTCTTTAAAAAAGAAACGCTTTCCCGGATCATGGCCAAATTCTCTTTTAAAGAAACATTCATCAACTTTACTTGTTCGTCCCAACTTTTGCCCACCAAGGCCACCGCCTTGGCACCGCTTTGGAGTAAGCCGGCCAAATTCTTGTTCTCCTCCACGCTTTTCTTGGCCCGGCGGGTGGAGCCGAAGGCGACTAAACGGGAATTTTTAAACTTGTATTTCCGGGCCAGACGAAAAAATTCCTCATCTCCGGGATTGGAACCGGGCCAACCGCCTTCAATATAATCCACTCCCAGTTCATCCAACTCCCGGGCCACCTGCATTTTCTCTTCTCCGCTGAAATTCACATCTTCTCCTTGTGAGCCATCCCGTAAGGTGGTGTCGTAAACAAAAATCTTTTCCATTTTCTTCCTCCTTTTTAAATTATTGTAAAGAACCTTTATAATTAAAAACCGCCTTCCTTTGAAGACGGTTGTTTTTTATCTTTATTTTTTTATTTTCTCAAGTCTTCAAAGGAAATCCAAAATGATCACTAATAATAATGATCTGAATAATGTTAATAATAATTTTTCCTTTGTCAAAAAATTTCATAAATATTTAAATTCTTATTTTTTAAGGAAGAGGGAGAATGTTTTCTCCCCCGAAAATTTCCCCTTTATTCTTTTTCCTCTATTTCTCTTTTGTCCGTCTTACTTCCCGGTCTTCACCTTTAGCCTCCTCTAAAGCTTGTCTCCTTTGACACTCTTCATAAAATTTTCTTACCATTTCAGCCGCTACATTACTCTCTTCCTGACTTAACATAGGCAACTCCTTTTTCTTTTTTTATTGACGGGGAGATATATGGTGGGGCCGAGATTTAGCTAAAAATCCCGCGCCCCACATTTTAAAATATCAATTAGCCGGGTAATCAATTTATCCGGGGGTAACCGGTAAAATTGCTTACTTCGGGTTCTGGGCCTCTTGCCTAAAGCCACCGCAATCGCCCGCGGGTGGAGCCAAAGCGGTTTTAAGGATATACCTGCTTTAGGGGTGTGAGGCCCTTCCGAGTTCACAGCCATTGATATTTTTTTTAAAAAGAACAATTTAAAAAGCCGCTCCTTCAAGGGGAGTGGCTTTTTTATCTAAATTCCTTTGCTTTAATTAACTAATCTTTAAGCCACGCCCCAACAAAGCGACCACCACAATGCTCACAATTAATACCAAAATATTTTCTCTTTCTTTTCTAACTGGCATGGCTATTTCTTAAAAAATATAATTTACTTTATATGAATTTATGATAACAATTTAATTAATTGTGTCAACATTTATAAATTTAGCTAAAATTAAATCAATAAACTTCTAAATGTAATAAAAATATCAATTTTTCCACAGCCTGTTTTTGCAGCAAAATTCCACGTTCGTTCCGCAATGTTCAGCGAATTCGAAAATAAATTTCCAAATTACTCTCTTTCGTCCTCGGCATAAATAACTTCCAAGTCGATTCTTTCCCAATCAAATAACTCTTCTTCCCGGAAAAATCTTTTTATCTCTGTCTGGGCGCTTTCCAAGCTGTCAGAGGCGTGAACAATATTGGCCTGAACGCTCATGGAAAAATCTCCCCTAATGGTTCCGGCATCGGCTTTTCTTCCCAAGGTTTCCCCGGTAATCAATCTCACGCTCTCCACTGCCTCCAATCCTTCAACCGCCATAACTATTACCGGCCATTTTTTCATAAAATCGGCAATACGCGGAAAAAAGGGCTTATCAGCCAAATGAGCATAATGCTCCTTCAAAATTTTATCATCCAACCTGATCATTTTCATTCCCACGATCTTTAAACCTTTTTTCTCAAAACGCCGGACAATTTCGCCCACCAAACTACGATTTAAGGCATCCGGCTTGATAATAATTAAACTTTTTTCTTCCCTGGGTTTAGACATAAAAAAATAAAATTGAAAAATATTTTATAAAAAATAAATCTCAATCGATTAATTTATTATTTTTGTCATTATAATGGATTATTTTTTTCAGGGCAAGAACACGGGGCGAATTCCGTCTTTTTGGAGTAAAAATTCCACAGAGCCCGCTTGGTCGTTTCTGAAAATTTTAACCCCCAGCCTTTCCAACCTCTTGATAATTCTGGAGCTGGGGTGTCCTTTATCATTATCAACTCCCACCTGGATTACCGCCGCTTGCGGACTCACTTCTTTTAAAAACTTTTTGCTATTAGAAGTGTCGGAACCATGATGAGCGACTTTTAAAATATCACTCTTTAGTTTAAGATCTCGAGTCAATATCCTCTCTTCTCTCTCTTTTTCAATATCTCCGGCAAACAAAACGGACACTCCCCGGCAACTCAAACGGGAAACCAAGGAGGCGTTATTGGAATTATCTATTCGGAATATTTCTCGAGTGGGAGGAATTATCTTTAATCTGCAATTATTTCCTGTTTTAACCACTTTTTTGTTTTTCACTAATTCCAACTCGCTTTTTTTGCGGGCTAACTGTAAAAATTTTTTATAAACAGCTGAATCAGCATTTTCTCCGTTATATAAAACTTTTTTCACTTTAAACCTTTTTAAAACGCTTATTAAACCGGTAACATGATCGGCGTGGGAATGGCTTAAAATCACAAGATCGATTTTTCTTTCCCAAAAAGGAAGAGCCGAACCCAGAGAATACATAATTTTTTTATCCGGACCTCCGTCTATTAAAATATTTTGCCCCTGAGGCGCCTCTATTAAAACGGAATCTCCTTGACCCACATCCAAAAAAGTTACTTCCGGATTACGATGATCTTGACTAAAAAATAAAAAAAACAAAAGGGCGATAATAAAAATCACTATCGCCCCTATCAAGAAAATTTTTTTCATAATTATTCTTCTAAACCGGCGATATCACTCTCTTTGCTGAACAAATATTCCTTCATCTCTCCGGCGAAATCTTCATCATACTGCCTGAGCCACTCCATAAGCATTACGGCATGCTCCTTTTCTTCTTGGGCATTATGAATTAAAATTTTACGCAAATTCTCATCGTCGCAGGCATCTGCCCTTTGATTATACCAGTCCACCGCCTCCAATTCTTCTTTTAGGGAGTCAATGGCCCGCTTAATATCCAGAGTCTCCGTTTTTAATTTAGACCTTTCCTCGTGTAGCATAATTATAAATTAAAAATTATATTCCAATTATAAGATTTTAAGAATAAAAAATCTCCCTTCGGAGTTAAATAGATAATTTTTTATTTCTTGGGAGGAAATTTTTCATTCAAAGCTTTATGGAGCCGGGATTTTTTTCTGTCTCTGGTGTTTTTTTTAATCACTCCTTTTTCCGCCGCTTTATCAATCGCTTTTAGGGCTTGGGCAACCAAATCCTTGGCTTTTTCATCCCCGGATTCAATCGCCTTTTTGCTTTTCTTTTCCAATTCTTTGAATTCTTTTTTAAATCTAAGGTTTCGCTGTCGGTTTTTGGCGCTTTTGCGCAATTCTTTTTTGGCTGATTTTGTATTAGGCATAATTTTATCTTATAAAATTAGAAATTCTAAATTCTAAATTAATTATAATAAGCTAAATCATTAATCTCAAATCTTCAATCATAAATGAGAATGTCGGGGATGTGGGACTTGAACCCACGATCTCATGCTCCCAAAGCATGCGCCTTAGCCATCTAGGCCAACCCCCGGGGGAATTTCGAATTGCCTGCCTGCCGGCAGGCAGGCGAATTACGATTTTCGAATATCTAAATTAATCTAAAACTCAACACAGTTCACTGAAATTCGACATTCGTAGCAAATCTATGATTCTAACTCAAAAAAACATATATCTTAAGCTATCTATATTATATCTCCAAATTCTATTACTCTTTAATTTAGGATATGAGAATGATTACTTTTTATCTCTTCAATCCATCCAATAATCCTATAAAAAACCTTGATATCACTAATTCTTATATGTAAAGTTCCATAAGGTAAGCTATTAGGATTTCGTTTTGTCTTGCTATGTCTGTTTTTAGAATAACAAACCTTAGTAAATTGATTTTTGGGAATATTAATCTTTTTGCTCCAATAATTAATAGCTTCTTCTTTGTTCACATTATGATGTACGATTATCTGAATCTTTATTCTATATTTATCTACTTGCGCAATATCTCTAAAAAATCTAATCATTAACTTTACCATCTCCGGATCTGAGTTGGTAAAATCCACTGTTTTACTTTTGCTAATATCATAGGCTCCTTTTTTATATCCTTCAGCCCAATATAAAGCGGTGCCCAGTAAAAACAATTTATTATCTAATAACTCACATACCTCACTTCTAGCTTTTCGTTTAGCTGTTTCTGCTTTTCTCTTGGCTATATCTGTTTGCTCTTTATTTCTTTTAACTAAAGCATTAACACTTTTATTATAAGCTCTCTTGTTTATCTTTTCTCTGGCTTTTTTGCTTAAAGATAAATCTTTCAACCAATAACTTAAAGTACTTTTGGGTACACCCAACTGTTCACTTATTTGATTATAACTATTTCCTTCTTTTCTTAAACTTATTGCTGTATTTTTATCTTTTCTCATAAATTGAACTTATGATATATGTATATACTTTACCATAAGTTCAATTTTGCACCAAAATAATTTTGGTGCCGGGGGTGGGAATTGAACCCACGACACAACGATTTTCCGAATATTTTTCTTGGATTTCTCCAAGGTTCGGACTATATCTTCTCCGCCTTACCCTTAAAAAGCAAGGTACGAAGTCGGGCGCTTATGCGGGATTATTGTTGAGACTCACCCGCTAGTCTCTACACCTTCCCTAACACCAATGCTCGTTAGGGCTTGGCTCGGGATTACCATATCCTTTTAGGGTTTAGGCTCCCCCGAATTCACCCGATTTTCACCTTTGCATTATCTGCAAAGGGGACCGAAAATTTTTCAGTCGTTTGCTCTACCACTGAGCTACCCCGGCATTTTTAATTTTTAAATTGCGAATGTCGATTTTCGAATTCTTTATTATTTTTCTGATTTTGTTTGGTGGTTATTTTTGATTTTACCACTATTGCCAATATTTGATTCGCCTCTTCCATTAGATCGTTCAACAACTCCTTTTTTATAATTCCGGCCTCCACCAAAATTTCCATCCAAAAAATTGTTTCATCAGTCTCCTCTTCTACAATTGATAACTTGGAAATAAAATCATGTTTAGACCTGCTTCTACAGGCCGCCCTATAGTTCGCTCCAACTGAAGTTCCCGATCTTATCACCTGTTTGGCTATAACTATTCCCTCTGTTGTTTTCGGAATTGCCTGCGATAATTTAATAGTTCGTAAGGCGAATTGTTTTGTACGATCCAATAAATTATTTTTATTCATACAAATGATTTCGGCAATTCGAAATTCGAAAATCGCAATTCGAAAATCACATTGTTGCGGGGGCAGGATTCGAACCTGCGACCTCCAGGTTATGGGCCTGGCGAGCTTCCAACTGCTCTACCCCGCGACTACACATTTATGATTTTATGATTGAAGATTTATGATTTTGTGCAAATTAAATCATAAATCAAAAATCCTAAATCATTAAATGAGAATGTGGGCGCAGATGGATTTGAACCATCGACCTCATCGTTATCAGCGATGCGCTCTGACCGACTGAGCTATGCGCCCTTCTTGTGAATAAACGGATCTTCAGCCAGAGACTGACCACCCCCGGGGTGAGAATCATCTATCTTATCAATATCTCCGGATACGCCTTTAAATTAAATAATAAAAAAAGCTCTTGGTCTCAAGAAACTTGTTTCCAATATAACAGAAAAAAACAAAAAAAGCAATACTTAAAAAGCAATTCGCCACCATTTAATTTATTATTTTAAGAAAATTAAGTCAAGCTCAAATTAAAATTCAAATCCTTTTTGCTTTTATAGGGGCCGATTAAAGCCAAATTCAATTTGGAATCAACAAAAATTTCTTGGGCCACTTCTTTGATGTCCGGGGAACTAACCTTATCTATATTTTTCAAAAATTCTTTCCATTCAATAATTTCCTTTCTAAAAATTGCTTGCCGGGCATACCAATTGGCCACCCTGTCCGAGGACTCCAATCGAATTAAAGTTTTTCCCTTGATCAAATCCTTGGTCTTTTGAAGTTCTTTTTCCGAAACGCCTTCCTTTTTAATTTTTTGATATTCTTTTAAAATAATCTGAACCGCTTGTTTTAGCTTAGCTTGAGGCACACCGGCTTCAGTGGTCAAATAACCGGAGTCAGAATAAAAAGGGGAATCCGTTCGAACATAATAAGCAAGCCCGTGCCTTTCTCTGAGTTCAGTAAACAGACGGGAGCTCATAGATCCCCCCAAAATAACAGAAAGAATTTCTAAAGCATATTCGCGAGGGTCGCCTATGGGATAGGTCCTAACTCCCAAGGACAAATTCACTTGCTCCCCTTTCTTATATTCTGTCTTGATTTTGGCCCCTTTTTGCTTGTCGTCCTTAACTCCCGCCTTGTTACGGGGCTTGGCTTTCCGAAGTTTTTGAAAATATTTGGCCGCTAATTTTTCCGAATCCCTCTCGGATATATTGCCGGCCAAACAAAGAACGGTATTTTCCGCTCCGTATTGGCTTTTAAAATAATCAATAAAATCGGAACGCTTTAAATTTTGAATATTTTTCTTGGTCCCCACAATTTCCCAACCGGCCGGGGTGTCTCCGTAAAGACATTGCTCAAAAAGATCATCTATTCTCATCATGGGATTATTGTGATACATATTCCTCTCTTCCATTATTACCCCTCTTTCTCTTTCAATTTCTTCCCCGGAAAATTTGGAATTCATTAAAATATCACTAACCACATCCAAAGCCAACTCTTTTTGCTCTCCGGAAGTTTTGATCCAATAACCCGTGCATTCCTTGTCTGTAAAAGCATTATATTCCGCTCCCACCGAATCCAGTTCTTCGGCTATATCCAAAGTGTGGGGGCGGTTTTTGGTTCCTTTAAAAAACATATGCTCCAAAAAATGAGAAATACCATTGTTATTTCTGTTCTCATACTTGGAGCCCGTGGCTATCATAGCCAAAACCGTAACCGTTTTAGTCCCCTTAACCGGAGCGGTAACCACTCTTAAACCGTTGGATAATTTTTTTTGTTTATACATAATTTTTTAAAAAATAATTATTGAATTTTTCCCATTATAACACACAAAAATCATTTAAGAAACTCCGGCTTGATTGTTGCGCATAATCAAACCAAAAATTAAAGCCCAAAACAATATCCCGAAATGAAGACTCCACCACCAATGATCAAACATCATCAATACCAATAAAGAAGTCAATAAAGCTAAATTCAAAAAATTGCCCCTCTTTAAACTTCGCCAAACAAGATAAAAGAAAAGCAATAAATAAAAGAAAAGCCCCGCAATACCCACTTCAGACCAGACCAATAAAAAGGTATTATGGACCGGTTGATAAAACCAAGAAGGATGCCCTTCTTTTTCTTCCGCCAAAACCCGAGTATAGTTTCCTATTCCCGCTCCTAAAAACCAATTCTCCTTGATCAGGCCCCGGGCCTCTTTCAGGGAGTCGATTCTTTCTTGATTGGATTTCCGCTCCAGCTGCGTCTCTCCGGTCAAACGGGTAAAAACCAAACTTTTATAAGAAAGACCAAAAACCAAAACCAAAACCGCCAAAAAACCCAAGGCCTTTCCCAATATCTTTAAATAAACCCATTTCCGTTTAAAAATAAAAGCGCCTGACAAAACCGCTATCCCCATCCCCAAGCTCAACCAAGCCGCCCGGGAAAAAGTAAAAAAAAGACCGGCAGACAAAAGAAATAAAATCAAATATTCCCCCCAATAATTTCTCCGCTTTCCAAAAAAATAATTCTTCCTAATAAATAAAACCAAAACCAAAATTATTCCTATTGCTAAAATACCTCCCAGGATATTGGGATGCTCCAGTCCTCCGTAAGCCCTGAGCCATCTTCGAGCCAGGCCGTCCCCTCCGACTGTCTCCACTACGGAAACTCCCAAATTTTTGGGATTATGTTCGGCCAAGCCCAAATATTTATTGGCAAAACCGTATTGATTCAGAAATTGAATTATTCCCAAAACCGCCTGGAAAACAAAACCCAAAAGCAAAAAATAAACAAATTTTATTTTATCAAACGAAGCTCGCCAAACCAAAAAAAACAAACCGATGCCGGCCAAAAAGACCACATATTTATAAGCGGCCAAAATTTTGTCCGGAGAGAGCCAAATGGAAATAAAAGCCATTAAATCCAAGCCGGCCCAAATCCACCAAATTCCGGCTATTTTAAGATCATCTTTTTGAGCTCTGCGGATTTGAGAAAGAAAATAAAAGAAGAACAAAGCCAAAAGCGCTATTAAAAAAATGTCAACGACATACAAGCCAATGGTTTGATATTCTGAAAAACCGCCTCCGACCTCTCCCCGCCTAATGATCAGCCGTGTCTGAAAGGGCAGGATCAAGGCCAAAAAATAAATTCCGTGTTCTAAAAATTTTTTCATTTTCATAACCAAAAGGAATTAATCACTTTCTTAATAAATTTTTCCTTATAATATTCTCTTCTATCTTTAGAATGAAGTTTTAAAATCGAATCATTTACCACCACGCAACTGTCTTGATTCTTCTTCTTTTTAAGCTCGGGGGACATAAAATAAAGCTGGATTTTTTTCCAAAATCTCTCCCGGGCCAGGCAATTACTTATTCTCTTTCCCGGGGCCCTCTTTTTATCCCAGGAACTTTGAGGAATTTGCCAATTGGGAAGCTCTCCGAACAACCACTGATTGGTTTTTAAAAATTTTTCCAGGGTATAATTTTGGTTAAAAAGCGGAGTTAAGTGAATCATCCAATAACGAAAATAAATATCATTTTCCAGACGCAGATCTCCCAAGTCCAGATTGTCCGAACTTAAGAAAAAATTTAAACAAATTTTATTTTTCTCCCGGCCCGGCTTGGGTCTTAATCCCAAAATTTTCATAAATAAAACACAAAAAAAACGCGCAGACCAAATTTTTCCCGGATCAGTGATAATAAAAATATCAATATCGCTTTCTTCTTTTAGGTTAAAAGCCCCGATCATATTGCTAACCGCTATTAAGCGGACCCCCGGTGCTTGCTTTAAAAGCCGGGCCACCCGTTGAGCTCGTTTTATTTTACTTCGGGCATAATTATATCTGGCCTGTCTTATTCTGACCAAATCAAACCTCCCCTTTAGAAAATAAAATCCGTCTTGAGTATCCAGTTTTTCCGGACAAAGCTCAGATAAAATTTGTCGAACCTCCTCCGGTTCCGCCTCTTTTTCCAGATACTGCCAAATCTCCCAAAAAGACAAAGGATGATCAAATAAGTCAAAAAAAGCAATTAGTTTAATAATTGCCTTCTTAAGCTCGGACTCTCTTTTAAATTCTCGTTTTTTCATAATTTTTACTCGCTTTGAGGCCTATCTATTTTTTCCGGTTCTATCTCGTCTTCCCGACCCGTAATCCTGGATACATCCTTATCAAGTTTCTTGAATTCCTTATAAGCATTATTGTAATGATTAACCGAAGTGCTCAGACTTCCTCCCAATTTTTTCAAAAAATTATCATAACTGGAAATATGCCGACTTAATTTATCCACATTTTTACGAATATCCTGAGCGGACTCTTCAATCTGCATAGCCCGCAAACCTTGAAGAACTGTTTGCAGGTAAGCCAAAAAAGAGGTAGGTGAAACTATAATAACTCTTTTGTCGCGAAAAGCATACTCGATCAAATCAGTGGTATTCACTTTTACCTCTCCCACCTTATTGACCAACAGATCATAATAGATCGCCTCGGAAGGAATGAACATAAAAGCGAATTCAAAAGTCTTTTTATCCGGATTAATATATTTGGAAGTTTCATTGATCCTGAATTTCAAATCCTGTTTTAATTGTTTTTCCAATTTTTTTCTTTCTTCTCCGTCACTGGTATTTAAAATTTTTTCATAACTTTCCAAAGAAAATTTGGAATCAATGGGAATAATTTTGTCTTTTACAAAAACAGCCGCGTCCACAATTAGATCTTGTCCGTTTTTATCTTTCCCCAAATGATACTGCATAGCATAGGATTTGGGAGGTAAAACATTTTTTAAAATTTCTTCCAAATAAAATTCTCCCAAAACCCCTCTTTGTTTGGGATTTTTCAAAATATCCTGAAGATTCTGCAGTTGGCTGGAAAAATTAACCACCTGCTTATTGGTTTCATCCAATTTGGTTAACTTGGAAGATACTTCACTGATCACTTTTTGGCTTTGGCTATGAATATCAGCCATCAGCTTGTTGGCTTGTTTGGTCACGTCCTGCATAACACCGGTAGTTTTACTGAATTGATCCTGAGTGGCTTTATGGGTTTCGGATAATTTGTTGTCCATGGTTTTTCTTAACTCTTCATTCTGACTAACCAACTGATTTAACCTCTCGGACATTATCTCTAAATCCTTTGCTTTGCCTCCGCCTTTTTTAAACAACAAAAAAATCAAAACAATTACCGCCACAATCAAAATAATTAATAAAATAGGTGTAAGCTCTGTCATATTTTAAAATAAATAGTAAAAAGTAAAATATGTTTTCTTTCTTCCTGTTACATGTTATATGTTACATGTTACATGAATTATGCTCCGCAGCATTTCTTGTATTTCTTGCCTCCAGCCCCTCTCGAGGGGCTGGACAGGGCTCCCACACCCCGCAAATTTCGCAAGGCGAAAGCGGGGCGGGAATTGGGATATTCAAAAATTTCTTACTCCTCTATGCTCCGCAGCATTTCTTATATTTCTTGCCGCTCCCACACGGACAGGGGTCGTTTCGGCCAACTTTCTCACCCTGCTCATTTTTAAGTTTGGGCTGAGAATAAACAGAAGTAGTGGAGGCAGAGCTGTTTCCATTCATAGTTTTGGCCGGAGCACTGTATTGCTGAGCTCTTTCCGATATAGTGGGGGCGGAAAAATCACCCGAGGTTCTCTCTTCTTCCGTGGTTCCCAATTTATATATGGTATAAACCACCTGTCTTTGGATCATACTATTTAATTCATGGAACATTCGGTGCGCTTCTTTTTTATACTCAATCAAAGGATCCCTTTGACCATAACCGCGCAAACCGATTCCTTGACGCATATGATTCATGGCCTCCAAATGATCCATCCACAAAGTATCAATCGCCCGAATTAAGACCTCTTTTTCCACTTGGGACCAATCCACTTGATACTCTTCGGCCCTCTGTTTAATTGTATCATAATTTTTTCGGGCCAAATCAACCAAATGCTCAATAATGGCGGTTCTAACTTTGGCCTTGTCCAATTTGCTGTTTCCTTGAACTAAACCGGATAGATCTTCTTTCAGCTTTTCTTTAACCGGAAAAATAGTGGAAGTAACCTGATAGATCTCTTCTAAATTCCAATCACCTATCTTTTCTCCGGCGGTATGAAAACTGACTACCTGCTCGATCTCATTCTCCACCATTTCCAAGACAATTGAAGACAAATCTTTTCTTTCCGCATCTTCCGAGGTTTTTCCTTCGGCGATTTTCAAAACCTCCTTCCTTCTCTTGTAAATCGCCTCTCTATGTTTATTAATAACATCATCATACTCCACTAAATGTTTTCTAATATCAAAATTATTTCCTTCCACCTTTTTTTGGGCCGATTCAATGGAACGAGAAATAACTTTATTTTCAATAGGTGTGTCTTCCGGAACTTTTAAAGTGGACATAATTCTCCTCATTCTCTCTCCTCCGAAAATACGCATAAGATCATCTTCGGTAGAGACAAAAAACTGGGTTGACCCCGGATCTCCTTGTCGACCGGCTCTACCTCTTAGCTGATTATCAATTCGCCTGGCTTCGTGCCTTTCTGTGCCTAAAACATGAAGCCCGCCCAATTCTTTTACTTTTTTTTGCTCTTCTTCATCGGGGGGGTCTCCTCCCAAAACAATATCTACCCCCCGTCCGGCCATATTGGTGGCAATAGTTACTGACCCCAATCTACCCGCTTGGGAAATTATTTT
>Ga0102934_1001709_pt1 | contig 15376 bp, 11 predicted proteins | sample SalPonR2_A_D1_MG_FD_78175 | JGI IMG/M metagenome (GOLD analysis project Ga0102934, IMG submission 78175) | Salt pond soil microbial communities from South San Francisco under conditions of wetland restoration - Salt Pond MetaG R2_A_D1_MG | ecosystem: Environmental > Aquatic > Marine > Intertidal... | reverse complement strand
CGGGAAATTGCCCGTGTCGATGGCAAGCCGAAAGTGATTTCCCAGACCTACATCGGCTCTCCGGATCGGGTCGCTGAACTGGCCAGCGGTCAGGATGCGGAGGTCCAAACGCTTAAGGTCGAGGAATTCGGCGCTCTCTGGCTGGCGCAGCAAATCGACCAGGATATTGATGTTGCCGGCATCGTTGATGCGCATATTCCGCGGGCCGACCGTGAATCCGGTCCCAGCATCGGCGAATACTTCCTTTACTGCATCTGGAACCGGATGGTGGAAGCGGTGAGCAAAAATCAGCTTGCAAAATGGTATCAGCGCACCGCAATCCAGCATATCCGGCCAGTGGACCTTGATGAGCTTACCAGTAAGCGGTACTGGGAAAAATGGGACCGGGTTGACGAGAATACGCTCCGGAAAATCACCCATGCTTTTTTCCAGCGCCTCTGGGCGCTTGAATCGCCGCAGGCAGATTGCCTATTATTTGATACCACCAACTATTATACCTTCATGGCTACCCATACGCCTTCCGAGCTTGCCCGCCGGGGAAAGAACAAAGCCGGAAGGCATTACCTGCGCCAGATCGGACTTGGGCTTTTGGTGGCCAGGGGATCACAGCTTCCCTTGTATTACAGCGTATATCCGGGCAATCTCCACGACAGTCGACACTTTGAAGCCATAATGGATGAGATGTTCGGCATCGTTTGCGGGCTTTACGACACCAAGCAGCGGCTTACGGTCGTAATTGACAAGGGCATGAACTCGGAAGATAACTTCTCCTGGATTGATGAACACTCCAGGATCCACTTTATTACAACGTATTCCACCTATTTCGCCCAGGATTTGGCAACGATTAACCTGGATCATTTTGAGCCCGTTGATATGGAGAAGAACCGTCAACTGGAGACTTGGGGCCAGGAAGAAGACCGCCTGCTTGCGTACCGGACAAAGGGTGAATACTGGGGCAAAGAGCGGACGGTAATTATCACCTACAACCCGAGAACCGCCAGAAAGCAGGCGTATACTCTCGAAAGCAAGCTGGAGACACTACGCAATGAGCTGCTTTCCATGCGCGCAAAGGTGAAAGCAAACGCACCCCAATGGCGGGATCCACAAATTATAAAAGAGCGGTATATACGGCGCTGCCATCAACTGCACATATCACCGGAATTTTATCACCTGGCATTCGAGCAATCAGAAGGCGGCCTGAAAATGAGCTTTCGCAAGGACCCGTACCAGGTGAGCCGGAAAGAAGCTATGCTCGGAAAAAATATCATCATTACAGATAACATCGACTGGCGCACCCGGGCGATCGTGGAAGCAAGCATAGACCGCTGGCAGGTTGAAAACCGGTTCCGGGTCAGCAATAATGATGATACCGTCGGTATCCGTCCGGTCCGGCACTGGACGGACAGCAAGATCCGGTGTCATTTGTTTACTTGCGTGGCTGCGATGGTATATCTGCGCCGCATCGAGATTAAGTTGGCCGCCCATGGCATCCACCGGACCGCCGAAGACGTCATGGATGACATGCGGCATTTGCACTATGTATTGACCCTTAGAAAAAAGGATCGTAAACCTGCCCGGCGGATGGAGACGCCCAGTAAGACCCAGGCTGAAGTCCTATCCGCGTTCAGCCACCGGGTGGATGCAGGTGGGGTCTTACAGTCCGTGTCGGCGTAAAGGTCCGCCACACGGCAATATACGGCTTTTTTTGCCGCTCATCTCTGAAACTCCTGTCGTACTCGTACTCGTAATCGGCCTTTAAATCCCCCGAGCACGATTAAGAGTACGAGAACCGTCCCGCTCGCGCGGGACTGAGTACGATCAGCTCCTTGGAAGCGTTGTCTGATCTAAAAAATGCCGGTGATATTGACGAAAGCGAGTATCAGCAGATTAAAAGGCGGCTGATTATCGGGGAGGATTCGGCTTCCTGTCTGGAGTGACCGGGGGGGCAAATTACTGACCTATAAACTGGATAGGTTTTTTACATGAAAATCGTTATAACCAATGATGACGGCCATGATGCGCCAGGGTTGGAGGCGCTTTACCAGGCGGTAAAACCGCTCGGCGAGGTGCTCATTGTAGCGCCGGAAGCCCCGCAGTCCGGCGTTGGGCATAGCATCACCCTGAAAGACGGAGTTTATGCGAAAAAGGTAAGCGCCGATAAATACATCGTCCAGGGGTCTCCGGCAGACTGCGCCCGCCTGGGGCTCAAAGTGTTTGCCCCGGATGCGGAATGGCTGATATCAGGCATTAATCCAGGCGCCAACCTGGGGACCGATGTTTACCCGTCCGGGACGGTAGGCGCAGCCCGGGAGGCCGCCATTCTGGGGCGAAAGGCGATAGCGATCTCCCAATATATAGCCAGAGATCAGACGATTGACTGGTCGGTAACTCAATACCATGCTTGCCAGTTTTTGCCGGTAATTATGGAAAAAGGCGTGGGTCTCGGGCAGTACTGGAATATCAATCTTCCCCATCCCCTAAATTATGAGATTTTGCTGAAGCATCAATTCTGCGGGCTTGAAAAGCAGCCGCACGACTATGTTTTTCTCAATAATTCAGATATGTATTATTATTCGGGGAGCATTCACGACCGGCCACGGGCGGCGGGCAGTGATGTGGATATCTGTTTTGGCGGGCAGATTGCCGTGACCCTCATGCGGCCATAGGCATCAAAAAAAGACTTTAAATATGCATATCATGTGTTAAAGTTATGAACGCTGATCTTTTAAACGGATCAATAAAAAGTCCGGATTCCCAAAACCGTATTTGCACCGCAGCCTTTTTTTTAAACCTTTTAAATACTTGAGAAGACTGAATTGATTTATGTGCTTGGCGATCCCTTCCAAAATTATTGATATAGACACGGCCTCCAACATTGCAACCATTGATGTCGAAGGCGTCCGGCGGCAGGCCAGCCTGATGCTTGTCGCGGATGCCCGGGTAGGGGATTACGTGATCGTACATGCGGGTTTTGTCATCCAGAAACTGGATGAACAATCCGCACAGGAATCCTTAAAGCTGCTCCGCGAAGCATTTTTTTCAGATACGGAAAACAGCCAGTAAAATCGGTTCGGGAAAGCAGACCTTGCCGCAAAATTTCTATTCTGTAGTTTTTCATGAAAACCAACTTTGATAGGAGTATGGCGGCCCGGGCAGCCGGTGGTTCGGGTCCCCGAAGAATTGACATCGCCGGCATCGTCCAAGGGGTCGGCTTTCGGCCTTTCATTTACCAGCTGGCCCGAAGGCATACATTAAACGGCCGAGTCGCCAACACCGCCTCAGGGGTGACCATCCATGCGGAAGGCGACCCGGCAAAGATTGAAGCGTTTATAGCGGATATATCCGCCAAGGCCCCGCCGCTGGCTCAGATCACTGATATTTCCAGCCGCTCCACACCGAGTGAGAATTTTACGGATTTCACTATTGCCAAAAGCGAGGCCGGTGCCGTCCGATCAACCCTGATCTCCCCGGATATTTCCATCTGCTCGGACTGTCTGGCGGAACTCTTTGATCCGAACGACCGCCGGTACCTGTATCCGTTTATCAACTGCACCAACTGCGGGCCCAGATACACGATTATCGATGATATTCCCTATGACCGGCCCAATACATCCATGAAGCACTTTAAAATGTGCGCGGCCTGCCAGGCGGAATATGATGATCCGGAAAACCGTCGGTTTCATGCCCAGCCAAACGCCTGCCCGGTTTGCGGGCCACAGGTGCGGCTGTTTGATAGCGAGAAGGCGGAAATGCCGGCCAGCGACCCCATCGCGGAAACTGCCCGCCTTTTGCGCAGGGGCGGTATTGTTGCGATTAAAGGGTTAGGCGGGTATCATCTGGCCGTTGACGCCGAGAACCACGAGGCGGTGCGTGCGCTAAGGCAGCGAAAGCACCGCGCGGAAAAACCGTTCGCCCTGATGTCCCTTGATTTGAAAAGCATTAGGCAGTATGCGCAGGTTGGAGATGATGAAGAAAGGATGCTCACTTCGCCCCAGCGGCCCATTGTTTTTTTGAAAAAACGGGCCGGCCATGGCATCTCCGCAGTGGTTTCCCCGGAGAACCGGTATTTCGGTGTGATGCTGCCCTACACGCCGCTTCATTATCTGCTGCTCGCCAATGGGTTCACCGCCCTGGTCATGACCAGCGCCAATTTAAGCGAAGAGCCGATTGCCATTGACAATGACGAGGCGTTTGACCGGCTTTCTCATATTGCCGACTATTTTCTGATGCATAACCGGGATATCTATTTGAGAAGCGATGACTCGATCATGCGCCATACTGGAGGCGCGGCCCGATTTATCCGCCGGTCCCGGGGCTACGTGCCAACTCCCATATTCCTGAATAAATCCATGCCGCCCATTCTTGCCTGCGGGGCGGAGCTTAAAAACACCGTGTGCCTGACCAAGGCCAACCAGGCGTTCTTGAGCCAGCACATCGGGGATCTGGAAAATATCAAGGCGTTTGATTTTTTCAAAAAGACCATTTCTCACATGAAGCGGATTTTGGACATTGATCCGGAGATTATCGCCTATGACATGCATCCCGGGTATTTGAGCACCCAATATGCCCTGGAGCAGAGAAATTCGACGCTGGTGCCGGTCCAGCACCACCATGCCCATATTGTGAGCTGCATGGCGGAGCATGGCATTGAGGGGCCGGTGATCGGGCTCTCCTTCGACGGCACCGGCTACGGCACCGACGGCCGAATATGGGGCGGCGAAGTTTTAATCGCCGATCTGGCGGGTTTTCAACGGCCGCTTCATTTGGCCTATGTTCCCATGCCGGGCGGGGCGGCGGCGATTAAAGAGCCGTGGCGGATGGCGGTGAGCTATCTCTTCGATACGTTCGGCGAAGATTTTAACAACCTGGATCTCCCGGTTTTCAAAATCAAGCCGGCCAATAAGATCCGCCTCATCAAAGAGATGATCGTAAAACGCATCAATTCTCCGGAAACCTCAAGTCTGGGACGGCTGTTTGATGGGGTGGCGGCCATTTTGGGCCTTCGTGATGAGGTAAGTTTTGAGGGGCAGGCGGCCATGGCGCTTGAGTTGCTTGCGCACGAGGAGATTAATTATTTAAGTGCCCATGATCTCTATGGGTATGATCTGACTGCCAATCATGTAAGGGAAATTTCCGTACGCCCGATAATTGCCGGCATTGTGAAAGACTTGGAAAACGGGGTGGGGCAAGGTGAGATCAGTACAAAGTTTCATTTAAGCCTGATGCGGATGTATACGGGCCTCTGCGACCGGATGCGCAGTGAAACCGGACTGAACCGGGTGGTATTAAGCGGCGGGGTTTTCCAGAATGCCCTGCTGCTTCAGGGGTTGATCCATGGGCTTGAGCGGAAAGGGTTCCAAGTCTTTACCCAGCGCCGGGTACCGGCCAATGACGGCGGCATCTCCCTGGGGCAGGCGGTGGTGGCCGCCGAAAGCACCGGATAATTATTGGGGATTGGTAATTTTATGGTTTTATTCAAAAGAATCTTGTGTTATAGGATTAAACACTGATTATCAAAGTGATCTTTCTTTAACGGGCTTATCATATTCAGATGAAATATATTCAGGAATACAGGGATAGCCGGCTTTCCCGGAAAATTATCGAGCAGATCGCAGCAATCAGCCATCGGGATATCCGCATCATGGAAGTATGCGGTACCCATACGGTTTCTATTTTTAGAAACGGTATACGCACCGTGCTCCCAGCAAATGTCTCCCTGATTTCAGGTCCCGGATGCCCGGTCTGCGTCACCGATCAGAAAGAAATTGACACGGCAATCGCCCTGGCCGCCCAAGAAAATGCGATTATTGCGACCTTTGGGGATTTGATCCGGGTGCCGGGCACCTTCTCCTCCCTTCAGAAAGAACAGGCCGACGGACGAGACATCCGGATCGTCTATTCCACCTTTGATGCGATCAATATTGCCCGGCAAAACCCGGACAAGGATGTCATTTTCCTGGGCATCGGATTTGAGACCACCGCCCCGACCATTGCCGCCTCAGTTTTGGCCGCGAAAAAAGCCGGCGTTTCGAATTATTTTGTCTATTCCGCCCATAAACTGATGCCGCCGGCGCTTGAGGCCCTGATGAACCGGGAGCTCAGCCGGATTGACGGGTTTTTGCTGCCCGGTCATGTTTCTGTCATCATCGGCACGAAAGCGTATGGCAAATTTTTCGATAAATATCGTATTCCCTGCGTGATTACCGGCTTTGAGCCGGTGGATATCCTTCAGGCAGTATTAAACCTCACAGAGATGATTAATGCCGGTTCGCCACGGCTGGAAAACGATTATCCACGGGCAGTTACTGAAGCCGGCAATACAGAGGCGACAAAGATCATGTATTCGGTGTTTGAACCCTGTGATACCGCATGGCGGGGAATCGGAACGATTGCCGGCAGCGGACTGCAATTTCGCCCTGAATATGCGGGGTTTGATGCCAAAGCGCACTTTGATCCGGATGTGCCGGACGCGCTGCCCCCCAAGGGGTGCGCCTGCGGGGAGATTCTTACCGGGAAATTGACGCCCCCGCAATGCCCGCTTTACAAGACGAAATGTACGCCCATGAATCCGGTAGGCCCCTGCATGGTCTCAAGCGAAGGCACCTGCGCGGCCTATTATAAGTACCACGACTGAAGCCCAATTTTATGGATCAAACTAGAATTCTTTTGGATCATGGCAGTGGCGGTAAGCTTTCAAATGATTTGATCGCTGAACTGATGCTCCCGGTATTTGACAACCCGGTTCTCGCCGGTATGGAAGACGGCGCCACATTGGATATTCAGGGCTGCCGGATAGCCTTTTCTACGGATTCTTACACTGTTGAGCCGATTTTTTTTCCAGGGGGCAATATCGGTGATCTGGCCGTGAACGGCACAGTCAATGATGTGGCCATGTGTGGGGCCATTCCGCTCTATTTAAGCGCGGGCATGATTATTGAGGCGGGATTTCCAAAAGCTGATTTGGAAAAAATTCTGAAATCCATGGGAATGGCCGCCAAAGCCGCCGGCGTCCAGATTGTCACTGGGGATACCAAAGTCGTCGCGCAAGGGGCTGCAGATAAAATTTTTATCAATACATCCGGTATCGGATTGATTCCGGAAGGTGTGCGAATATCGGCCGCCAATGCCCGGCCCGGCGACAAAATTATATTAAGCGGCACCATCGCCGACCATGGCATGGCAGTCTTATCCAGACGGGAGGGGCTTGAATTCGAATCCCCGATTGAAAGCGACAGTGCGGCGTTAAATCTTTTGGTCGGCCGGATGCTTGATACATACCCGGATATTCATGTGCTCAGAGATCCGACGCGCGGGGGCGTCGGGACCGCATTGAATGAGATTGCGCTTCACGCGGAAACCGGCATTCGTATTTATGAAGATCAAATACCAGTGAAAGACAGTGTGGCCGGCATCTGCGAATTATTGGGCTTCGATCCGCTTTATGTCGCGAATGAAGGCAAACTGCTTGCTTTTGTCAACGGTGATCACGCAGAAACCCTGTTAAATCTTATTCAAACGGATCCCTTGGGAAAGGATGCTTGCATTATTGGCGAGGTGGTGCCGGATCATTCCGGAAAAGTCATAATGGAAACTGCTATCGGCGGAGAACGCATCATCGATATGCTGACCGGCGAACAGCTGCCGCGGATCTGCTGATACGGTTTTCTTTATTTATAAAGGGGTGTTTTAGGCATGTATGTTAAATGCAATGTTGCCTGACAGATGAAAGGAGAGGGTCAATGGATGAAAAAGAAAAGAAACAGGAAGAGTTTTACGAACGATTAGAGAAGAAAGGGGTCACGCGTCGGGACTTTATGAAGTTCTGTACGTTTCTGACCGCAACAATGGGGCTGTCGGCTTCATATGTCACCAAAGTGGCCAATGTGTTTGCCGCTCCCAAACAACGAACTCCGGTCATCTGGCTTCATTTCGCCGAATGCACCGGATGTACGGAAGCAGTTTTGCGGACGATGTATCCCTGGGTGGATGAATTAGTGCTTGAAATCCTGAGTATCGAATATCATGAAACCATTATGGCGGCCGCCGGCCATCAGGCAGAAGAAAACCTCCAGGAAGCCCTCAAGAAATATAAAGGCGAGTTTATCTGTGTATGCGAGGGCGCGATCAGCACGAAAGACGGCGGCGTATATGGCAAAATTGGCGGCCGGACGTTTCTGGAAGTGGCTAAGGATGTCGTTCCCAAAGCCAAGGCGACGATTGCCATCGGCCAGTGCGCGTGCTACGGCGGGGTCCAATCAGCGGCCCCCAATCCGGGCGGATTTAAAGGCGTAAAAGAGGCGCTTAATTTAAAGCGAACCGAAATTATCCATCTTCCCGGCTGTCCGCCGAATCCCATCAACATGGTGGGGACTGTTGCCAACTATCTGTTGTTTAACAAGCTTCCGAAGCTCGATTCTGTGGGCCGTCCGCTGTTTGCTTATGGTAAAACCGTCCATGATCAATGTCCGCGGCGTTCCCATTTTGAAATGGGGGAATTCGCCCCATCCATCGGATCCCCGGAAGCAGAAATGGGTTGGTGTCTGTATGAGCTTGGCTGCCGCGGGCCCATGACCTATAATAATTGTCCGACAGCTAAATATAACAACGGCACCAGTTGGCCGGTGCAGGCCGGGCATCCCTGTATCGGCTGCAGTGAGCCGAATTTCTGGGACACCCTGTCGCCGTTTTATGAACCCATGTAAAAAACGGTTATCAAAAATTACAACCCGTTTCTATAGAGAGGGAATGCTATGAGTAAGCGAATTACCATTGATCCAATGACCCGGCTTGAGGGTCATCTAAAAATCGACGTGGAGGTTGAGGACGGAAAAGTTAAAAACGCCTGGAGTTCGGGCCAGCTTTTCCGGGGAATTGAAATTATTCTTCAGGGACGGGATCCGCGGGATGCCCATCATTTCGTCCAGCGGTCCTGCGGGGTTTGTACCTATGTCCATGCCTTGACCTCGGTCCGCGCGGTAGAAGATGCTATTGGCATTGATATCCCGGAAAATGCAAAGCTGGTGCGCCGGCTGCTGCACGGGGCCCAGTTCATGCACGACCATATCGTTCACTTCTATCATCTGCACGCGCTTGACTGGGTGGATGTGGTATCCGCATTAAAAGCCGACCCCCAGAAGACGGCCAAGCTGGCCAATAACCTTTCCAATGCGTCCTGGGGCGGCACCACCTATTACAAAGGTGTCCAGGACCGGCTGAAAACCTTTGTGGAAAGCGGTCAGCTGGGCATTCTGAATAATGCCTACTGGGGTCACAGTGCGTATAAACTGCCGCCCGAGGCCAATCTGATGGCCTCGGCCAACTACCTTGAAGCGCTCCGGCTCCAAGCCAAAACCGCCCAGCTGCACGCGATTTTCGGCGGCAAGAACCCCCATCCGCAGTCCCTGGTCGTGGGCGGAGTTTCCTCGATCAAGGATCTGACTGCGGACCGGATCATTGAGTTCAAGTATATCTGGCAGGAATCCCAGGATTTCGTGAAAAACGTGTATATTCCGGATCTGCTGGCGGTTGCCTCCTTTTACAAAGACTGGGGCGGTATCGGCGGTACCACTAATTTCCTGGCCTGGGGCGATTTTGCCCAGAACGGCAAGGAGCCGGAGAGCTATCTGATGCCGCGCGGGCTCATCAAAGACAGGGATTTGAAAAATCCACAGGGTGCCGATCAGAAAAAGGTGACCGAGCATGTGACTCATGGTTGGTATGCGGACGGCAGCCCCAAGCATCCCTATGAAGGCGAAACCAAACCGGTTCCCGGCGATTATGATATGGAAGGGAAGTACACCTGGTTCAAGGCCCCGCGATATGAGGATTTATCCTGCGAGGTCGGGCCCCTGGCCCGGGTCCTGGTGGCCTATGCCAAAGGTCAGCCTGAGGTCAAAGAAAACGTGGATGCGGTTTTGAAAAAGCTTGACGTTCCGGCAAGCGCGCTTTTCTCAACCCTTGGCCGAACCGCCGCCCGTGGCATTGAAACTCTGATCATCGGCGAGGCTATGAACGGCTGGATCAATGAACTGGTGGAGAACGTGGGCCGGGGCGATAAAAAGGTCTACCAGAAATACGAAATGCCGGATGAAGCCATGGGATACGGATTAAACGACGTACCCCGGGGCGCACTGGGGCACTGGATCAAAATCAAAGACAAGAAAATTGCCAATTATCAGTATGTGGTGCCCTCCACCTGGAATTTCGGGCCGCGCTGCGCCAAAGGAGCGCTCGGACCGGTCGAGGAGTCTTTGATTGGCACCCCGATCGCTGATCCCAAAAAACCGTTGGAACTGCTGCGAACAGTGCACTCCTTTGATCCCTGCATTGCCTGCGGCATCCATGTGATCGATCCGGATTCCAACGAGGTTTATCAGGTTCGGGCGACTTAAATTTTTTCAACTTTATACCTTTTCGGTCCCCCTTTTAAAAGGGGGACCGAGGGGGCAGATTAAGATTAAATTTTAAAGTAAGACGGGAAGGATATGGCTGAATCGCATATTGTAATCATGGGCGTGGGCAGTATTCTGATGACGGATGAGGGGTTTGGCGTCCGTGTGATCGAGGCACTGGAAGAGCAGTATGAGTTTCCGGAAAATGTGTCCGTGGTGGATGGCGGGGTGCTGGGGCTGAATCTCCTTGGCGTCATCGCTGAAGCCGATCACCTGATTGTGGTAGATGCGGTTCGCAACGGGGGGGCCCCCGGGGACTTCTATCGATTAACCGGTGAGGCGATACCCGAGCGGGTTCGCGCTAAAAATTCTCTTCACCAGATTGATTTTCTGGAGACCCTGACGCTTTGCCAGGCAGTTGATGAGGTGCCGGAAACGGTTGTGCTGGGCGTTGAGCCGGAGGACATTGATTCTCTCAGCGTTGACTTGACCCCCACCATCAAGGAACGGATTGAGCCGGCCATTCAGATGGTCCTGGATGAGCTGGAAAGGCTGAATACCCCATATACCCGCAAAGTCCAGGCGACCTGACCCGGTAAACATTCCGTCTTAACCCCGTCAACCCCGTCTTACTCTTACTCTTACTCCCCCCGCCTCACTCCGCAATGTCGATTGAAACCACGTTTAGTTCATTTCCGGAAATAATATCCAATTCTACACTTTTGCATTCCGGGCATATGTAAACTGCTTCCTCCACTTCCCATTGATGGCCGCATGCGCGACATTTGGCAATAACCGGAATTTCATCAATATGAATTTCCGCACCTTTCAGCGGCGTGTCTTTGGCGGCCACCTCCATGCAAAGATTCAGGTTCTCCGGTACGACAGCCGCCAGTTTGCCGATTTTAAGGTTAATTTTCTCTACCCGGGAACCTTTCATTTCCGGAGGTATCGAGGACTGGGTCACTTCAACAATTTGCAGGGCAATTCCCATTTCATGCATGCTGGTTTCCTTAAAAGAGTCGGCCAAGGCACAGGCTATGCCTATCGTCGATTGTTTAGTGTACAGGGATGCATACCGCTTAAATTTTTAATTGTCACTATATTCTTCCCTGAAGCGGTTGCCAAGAGGTATTCGCAAGCAGGATGAACCCCGTTGGTGGCGATGGCGTCTATGTTTGTAAGAAGCTATTTTTTGAGTTATAATTGAAAAAAACGCTGGAAGAAATTTATAACTTTTGGAAAATGAGAAGGAGGTATGAAAATGACGGAAAAGGTGATTATCTATGGTAAAAGCGGTTGACCCTATACCCAGCGGGCTCGTGAAGCCTATAAGGGGCATGAATATGTCGATGTAAAAGCCAATAAAGATAAGATGGATGAGATGCTCAAGGTCTCGGGCGGCAAGCGCCAGGTACCGGTAATCGTGGACGGGCAGAATGTGTCAGTCGGCTATGGGGGGACATGAGGAGTTTAGACCTTCAGGCGGCTCTGCCTGAAAAGTTTTTAAATCACTGAAGGGTTTAAGTTATAGAGTATAAGGTGTAAGGTAAGTGAAACCAAACCTTTCGTACTCATTCCCGCGCGAGCGGGACGGTTCTCGTACTCGTACTCATACTCGTACTCGGGAATTTAAAGGCCGATTACGAGTACGAGCACGAGTACGATTATGACTCAAAGGACTTTCTGCAAAAATGCCGGAGTAGCGGCATTAACCACTTTTTACCCGTTTGAAGCATAGGGGGGCCACATTGCTTGGTCGCCAGCGGCCACGTGTCTATCCTTGCTCCGAAACCACCGTCGCTTTGTTGATCAATACCGGCGTGACCGGCACATCATCATGCATGCCTTTTCTGCCGGTGGGCACGGCCTTGATTTTGTTGACCACCGGAATCCCCTTAACAACTTTGCCGAATACCGTATAGCCCCATCCCTGGGGGGATTTGTCCTTGTGGTTGAGAAATGTGTTGTTTTTCACATTAATAAAAAACTGGGCGGTGGCGCTATGGGGATCCGACGTGCGGGCCATGGCCAGCGTATAGGCCTCGTTTGTCAGGCCATTATCCGCTTCATTTTCAATAGGCGGCTGCGTGGGTTTCTGCGTCATGTCCGGGGTCATGCCCCCGCCCTGGATCATAAAGCCGTCAATGACCCGGTGAAACAGGGTGCCGTCATAGTGTCCGGACTTTACATATTGAAGAAAATTGTCCACCGTTTTCGGCGCTTTTTCGGCAAACAGTTCAACTTCGATTTCCCCCATGCTGGTATCAAGCTTAACATTCATATTCAGACTCCTTTTTCTCGTTTGATTGCATTTGGGCTTACCCCTTACATCAGATTCCCTATATTTAAAAGTCCCTTTTTATTCATGCCCTGTCTTTTTGGTGGATATCGTCTAAATCCATTGACATCCAGGCGATGACATGTAATTACTCGTTATAACGAGAAAATAACTCCCAAAATTCTTATTTGGCTTTCAACCTATGCCGTATACCACTTATCAGCCGCACCTTTTGATTTTGGATGATGATCCAGTGTCCCTAAGGATGCTAGAGGAGGCATCGGAAAAAATGCCCCTTTTTTCACGTATTGCCGCCTGCAGCTCCAGTAGAGAGGCGCTGGATGCCTTGAACAATGAAGCGTTTGATCTGCTTTTGCTTGATTATTCGGTGGATGAAAGAAACGGGCTGGATGTATTTGAGCTGGCCAAGCAGATGCATAGCCCGGTCTCCGGCATTTTGGTGACCGCCCATGACGAAAAAGAAGTCATTATTTCAGCCATGCAGGCCGGGATCCGCGATTTCATAGAGAAACCGATACAGCCGCATATCCTTACCAATTCATTAAATCGGGCCTGGGAGGAATTGGAGGCCCGCATCATCATGGAGACCGAAAGCCGCAACCACCTGGAACTGCTTGAGAGCCTGCCGGATATTGTCTATAAAATCGATATGGACGGCTACATCCAGTATATCAATAAGACCGTTGAGGAGCTCGGGGTCAGCCAGGAGGAACTCAGTGGAAAGCATATCACCCGAATTATCGCACCCGAAGACTACCATTCCCATTCGCTTCAGACGGTGTTGGATACATTCCGGGGTCAGCCGGATGCTGAAAATGATCCGCCGAAGCTTGTCAATGAGCGCCGAGGGGGTCCCCGACGCACACAGAACCTTCGCATTCGCCTGGTCAGCCGAAATCCCGAACAGGAAAATAATTTTCGGGAGGGGCAACTGGTCTCTTTTGGTGAAATCAGCGCTACCGGTATTCTGAAGGGCAGCGCGGTCACCGGCTCTGTCGGTATTATACGGGATATCACGGAGCGGGAACGGGAGCGCCGCCAGCTTAAAGAGGCACTTGAGAGGCTGCGGGAATCAGAGGCGGCGCTTAAAAAAGCCTACAATGCGAAGAGCCAGTTCGTCGCCAATATGAGCTATGAACTCCGCACCCCGCTTAATACCATCACGGGCATGGTGGATTTAATCAAGGATGCCGTAAGCTGCAAGGAACAGCAAAGCCGGCTTGAGGTCGTTAAGTCCTCGTGCCGCAGCCTGCAGTTTATCATGGATGACATCATGGACCTTTCCCGGATTGAGCTTAATCGGCTTAGGTTGGCCACTGTTAATTTTTCCCCCAATGATATTTTGCAGGATGTGCTGACCGTTGCGCAAAACCTGCCGGAAGCCAAAAATCTGGATATCCGGTTGGCCGTTGGGCAGTCGTCCTGTCCGGAACTTAAAGGGGATGCGGAGCGGATCAAACAGATTGTGTTAAATCTCGTCCACAATGCATTGAAATATACGGACAAGGGGTTTGTTGAAATCGGTATGGATTGCCGGTCAGTGGATAAACCCGATTATGTGCGCCTGATATGCACGGTCAGAGATTCCGGCATCGGTATCTCAAAGGATCGGTTGGATACGATTTTCGATCGATTCGAGCAGCCGGCGGATGAAGGGTCGAAGCGCTACGGCGGCAAGGGCCTGGGACTGGCCATCAGCCGCAAGCTGGCCCGATTGATGCGGGGCGATATCCAGGTGGAAAGCGAACCGGGCCGGGGTTCTTCATTTACTTTTGCCGTTGTTCTGCCTAAAGCCGGCGATACGGCCCAAGCCGAAGCGGATGCGGGCATGGTTTCCTGCTCCGGCACAGCGCTGGTAGTTGAAGATAATATGACCAATCGCGCCGTTTTAAAAGGTCTGATAGAGGGTCTGGGGGTGCGCGTGGATACCGCGCAAAACGGCCGGGAAGCACTCGATAAGGCTCAAAATCAGGCGTATCCCATCATCTTTATGGACTTACAGATGCCGGAAATCGATGGCATGGATATTTCCAGACGCATCCGGGAATCCGGCGGGCCTTGCGCCGATACTTTTATTGTGGCACTTACGGCGGATGTCGAGGAACATACGATCGAGTCCTGTCGCGAGGCCGGAATGAATGAATATCTCCCCAAACCGGTGGGCAAACACGAAGTCCGCCGGATTTTTCAGCTATTTGAAAAAGGACCGGCCGCCGACGACAGCGATTCATAATAGGCCAACTGAAATCCCCTCCCTCCTTTTTTTGTGCCTCTGCGCCCCGCAGGAATACTTCTAAGTAACTTTACGGGTTTTAGGTGTTGGGTATTAGGTATTAGGTTAATGAAACCAAACCTTTATACTGACACGGAACTTAATCGGACTCAGTCCCGCGCAAGCGGGACGGTTCTCGTACTCGTAATCGTACTCGAAAAAATTAAAAGCCGATTACGCGCACGAGTACGCGCACGAGTAGGAATCAGTAGAGCGGATAAGCGATAGCGCATCCGCCAAATGCCTTTGAGTTCACAGTTCACGGTTTAAAAAGGCTCAGTGCCTCAGTGCCTTTAAAGTTACTTATAGGCTCGGTCCCGGACGCACGGCCCGGGGGGAATACTTCCAAGCAGCTTCATCGTACGCGCCCTTCACGGAAATTCATTCAGAACTTAACGTTAACGTTGACTT